>Ga0193728_1000466_pt1 | contig 19490 bp, 12 predicted proteins | sample U1c1metaG_FD_143037 | JGI IMG/M metagenome (GOLD analysis project Ga0193728, IMG submission 143037) | Soil microbial communities from a riparian zone of the East river system, Colorado, United States - U1c1 | ecosystem: Environmental > Terrestrial > Soil > Riparian zone | place: USA: East River...
ACCGAGTCCGGAGCCTGGACCGAGTCCGGCGCGGGGCCGGCCGTGCCCGGCCTGGCCGGCCCGGGTGCCAGCCGCCAGGTTGCCGGTCAGCGGGATCCGGGCGCCCTGGTCGCGGCCCGGGTGGACGAGCTCGTCGCCGCCTGGCGCCAGACGGCCGCGCGGGTCGTCGCGGTCAGCGACCAGGTCGGCGCCGGCGTGGTTCCCGCGACGCCGGCCGGCCGCCTGTTCCGCGATCAGCTCGGCTGGGTCAACCAGCGGCTCGCGGCCGAGTCCGAGGAGACCGTGCTGGTCGTGGCCGGACGGGTGCTGAGCCTGCCCGGCTGAGGGGTCCAAGCCAGCCTAATCGGCATGATTAACGTCTTCGGAACCCGAACCGCACAAGAGCGGCCTGTGAAACTGTTAAGTTCTATGCGCTAGCTCTGAGACCGGCCTGCCGCCGCCAGGCAAGCTGACTCATAGCCCTGGGATCAAGGTGGTGAGACGGCATGACGCGCGTCGTCGTCGTTGGTGATCTCATGACGGACACGGTCGCCCACGCCGCTCTGCCCCTGGCCCGGGGCAGCGACACGCCTGCCGTCGTGACCATGCACGGAGGCGGCTCCGGCGCGAACATCGCCGCCTGGCTCGCCGTCGACGGGGCCGAGGTGGCCTTCGTCGGCCGCCGCGGGGCCGATATCGCCGGCCGGAACCGGGACATGGAGCTGATGGGCTACGGGGTGGACGCCCGCCTCGTGATGGACCCGGAGCGGCCCACCGGCACGTGCGTGGTCATGGTCACGCACAAGGGCGACCACACCATGCTGTCCGACCCGGGGGCCAACGCCGCGCTGTCCCCCGATGACCTGCCCAAGGACTTGTTCACGCCGGGCAGCCACCTGCACATCTCGGGCTACACGCTGCTGAACGAGGGCAGCAGGCAGGCTACTTTGGCGGCGCTCTCGCACGCCCAGCGGGCCGGGATGACCATCTCCGTGGACGGGGCCTCGGCGGCGCCGCTGGAGCGGGTCGGCGCCGAGCCGTTCCTGGAGCTCACCAACGGGGCCGCGCTGCTGTTCGTGAACAGCGACCAGGGCCGGGTGCTGACCGGCCGCGAGGATCCCGCCCAGGCCGCCCGGGTGCTGAACGCCTGGTACCCGCACGTGGTCATGAAGATGGGCGCCGACGGCGCCCTGTTCTACGCCAACGGCCGCCCCGACCCGATCCGGGTCCCCGGGCCGCCGCTGGAGAAGCTGATCGACCGGACCGGCGCGGGCGACGCGTTCTGCGCGGGCTTCCTGCCCGCGTGGCTCGACAAGAAGCCGCCCGCGGAGGCGCTGGTCAGCGGCTGCCGCCTGGCCGCCCGCGCGCTCAGCCTGGTCGGCGCGCGCCCGCTGCTTTAGCGGCGGGCGGCCGCCCCCGGAAGACCGCCACGCCGCGTCCCTAGCGCGCGAAGCGGCGGGCGGGGCGGCACAATGGCGGTCATGGCCAGACGCACTACGACAACTCCGCCCTCGGATGACTTCGAGGAGAACATCGTTGACATCGACGTCACCGATGAGATGCGGGGCAGCTTCCTTGAGTACGCCTACTCGGTGATCTACCAGCGCGCCCTGCCGGACGCGCGCGACGGGCTGAAGCCCGTGCAGCGGCGGATCCTGTACCAGATGAGCGAGATGGGGCTGCGGGCCGATCGCCCGCACGTCAAGTGCGCTCGCGTGGTCGGGGACGTGATGGGGCGGCTGCACCCGCACGGGGACAGCGCCATCTACGACGCGCTGGTCCGGATGGCCCAGCCGTTCGCGATGCGGCTGCCGCTCATCGACGGCCACGGCAACTTCGGCTCGCTCGGCGGCGATGACGCCCCGGCCGCCATGCGGTACACCGAGGCCCGGCTGTCGGCCGCCGCCATGGAGATGACCGCGTCGCTGGACGAGAACACCGTCGACTTCATCCCGAACTACGACGGCCAGGAAGTCCAGCCCGAGGTGCTGCCCGCCGCGCTCCCGAACCTGCTGGTCAACGGGGCATCCGGGATCGCCGTCGGGATGGCCACCAACATGGCGCCGCACAACCTCGGCGAGGTCGTGGCCGCCGCCCGCCACCTCATCGCGCACCCGGACGCCGACCTGGACACGCTGATGCGGTTCATCCCGGGACCGGACCTGCCGACCGGCGGCAGGATCGTCGGCCTGGACGGGATCCGGGACGCCTACGCCAGCGGGCGCGGGATCTTCCGGACCCGGGCCACCGCGCGGGTGGAGAAGATCACGCCCCGGCGGACCGGCCTGGTGGTCACCGAGCTGCCCTACGGCGTCGGGCCGGAGAAGGTCATCGCCCGGATCAAGGACCTGGTCCAGGCGAAGAAGCTCAACGGCATCGCCGACCTGAAGGACCTGACCGACATGACCCGGGGCCTGCACCTGGTCATCGAGGTGCGCAACGGCTTCGTCCCCGAGGCGGTGCTGGACGAGCTCTACCGGCTGACCCCGATGGAGGAGACGTTCGGCATCAACAACGTGGCCCTCGTGGACGGGCAGCCGCGGATCCTCGGCCTGCGCGAGCTGCTGCAGATCTACACCGATCACCGCATCGAGGTCGTCCGGCGCCGGACCGGCTACCGGCGTGACAAGCGGGCCGCCCGGCTGCACCTGGTCGACGGCCTGATCATCGCGCTGCTCAACATCGACGAGGTCATCCAGGTCATCCGCGAGAGCGACGACGCCGCCGCCGCCAAGGAGCGGCTGATGGCGGTCTTCGACCTGACCGAGATCCAGGCCCAGTACATCCTCGACACCCCGCTGCGCCGGCTGACCCGCTTCGACAAGCTCGAGCTGGAGCGCGAGCGCGAGACCCTGCAGGCGGAGATCGCCGAGCTGACCGCGATCCTGGAGTCGGAGTCCCGGCTGCGCCGGGTGGTCTCGGACGAGCTGGGCAGCGTGGCCGAGCGGTTCGCGACGCCGCGGCGCACGGTCCTGCTGGAGGGCAGCGGCGCGACCCGGACCGCGGCCGTGCCGCTGGAGGTGCCCGACGACCCCTGCACGGTGCTGCTGTCCTCGGGCGGCCTGCTGGCCCGCACCGCGAGCGGCCCGGAAGCGGGCCAGGCCGGCCCGGCGGCGGACGGGGCCGCGCCGGACGGCGGACGCCGCGGCCGGGGCCGCCAGCGGGCCGCGCACGACGTCATCGTCAGCGCGGTGGCGTCCACCGCGCGCGGCACGATCGGCATCGCCACCTCGCATGGCCGGCTGATCCGGCTCGGCGTCCTGGAGCTGCCCGCCCTCCCGCCCAGCGCCCAGTTCCCCGGCCTGTCGGGGGGCGCTGCGGTGAGCGATTTCGTTTCGCTGGAAAACGGCGAGACCGTGGTCGGCGTGGTCGCGGCCGACGAGGCCGGGGCCGGGCTGGTGCTGGGCACCGCCCAGGGCGTGGTCAAGCGGGTCGCGCCCGACTACCCGCAGAACGCCGCCGAGTTCGACGTGATCTCGCTGAAGGACGGGGACCGGGTCATCGGCGCGGTCCAGCTCCCCGACGAGCGGCACGACCTGGTGTTCGTCACCAGCGACGCGCAGCTGCTGCGGTTCGCCGCGGACTCGGTGCGGCCGCAGGGCCGGTCAGCGGGCGGCGTGGCGGGCATCCGGCTGTCGCCGCGCGCCACCGTGACCTGGTTCGGCGTGATCGACCCGGCGGGCTCCGGCGAGCCGGTCGCCGGCGACCCGGCCGACGGCCCGCCCGGCGGCCTGCCGGGCGTCCCCGTCGTGGTCACCGTGGCCGACTCCTCGAGCGCGCTGCCCGGCACGGCGGCCACGGTCAAGGTCACCCCGTACGCCGAGTACCCGGCCAAGGGCCGGGCGACCGGCGGGGTCCGCTGCCACCGCTTCCTGAAGGGCGAGGACATGCTGGTCCTGGCCTGGATCGGTCCCGGCCCGGCCCGCGGCGCCACGGCGGCGGGCGCGGCGGTCGAGCTGCCGCCGGCGGCCGGCCGCCGCGACGGCTCCGGCGAGCGAGTCCGCCAGCTCCTCGCCGCCGTCGGCGGAACGCCCCCGCCCGGCTAGGCGCCCTGGGCGCGGCACGCCGCGCCCGGCGGCGCGCCCGCGCCCCGCCCCCTTCCGTGATCACGACCGTTTCCCCCCGGTTTCGGCCGGGTAGACGGTCGCGATCACGGGAATCCATTCGCAGCAGAAGGAGCGACCATTGACGGCGGCGCAGCCCACGATCATTGCCACCAGCATCGGCTTCCATGGCTCGGCGGCCAATCCCGGCGACATCACCGCCGGTCCGGCCTACGAGCACGCCGCCCGGCTGGCCCGGGCCGGGGCCCACCCGCGGCTGTGCATCATCGGCACCGCGCTCGGCGACAACCCGGCCTACCTGACCTCGTTCTACGCCGCGTTCGGGCGGCTGGGCATGAACGTGACCCACCTGGCCCTGTTCCCGATGCCCAGTGTCCCGGACGTCGCGGCCCACCTGGCCGGCCAGGACATCATCTGGGTGGCCGGCGGCAGCACGGCGAACTTGCTCGCGCTGTGGCGGGTGCACGGCCTGGACCAGGTCCTGGCCGACTGCTGGGCGGCGGGCGTCGTGCTGATGGGCGTCTCCGCGGGCTCCCTGTGCTGGCACCAGGGCGGGACCACCGACTCGTTCGGGCCGCGGCTGCAGCCCGTGACCAACGCCCTGGGCTTCCTGCCGTACTCCAACAGCCCGCACTACGACGCCGAGGCGGAGCGCCGCCCGCTGGCCCACCAGCTCATCGCCGACGGGACGCTGCCCGACGGGTTCGCCACCGACAATGGCGCCGGCCTGGTTTTCTACGGCACCGACCTGCACGAGGCGATCACCGAGGACGCCGGCGCGCGGGCCTATTCCATCACCCGCACGGCGAACGGCGAGATAACGGAGCAGCCCCTCCCCACCCGCCTCCTGTAGCCGGGTCCGCGCCCAGGTCGCGGCTCTTCCATGATCGCGACCGTTTCTCCGGAAAATCCTGCGGGATATCGGTCACGATCATGACGGCACCGCGCCGGGCGGTCAGGTGTCGATGCGGGACGGGTCGAGCTCGGCGGCGCCGCCGACGATGAAGTCGCGGCGCGGGGCCACCTCGCTGCCCATGAGGAGGTCGAACATCCCGGTGGCCGCGGCGGCGTCCTCGATCCGGATCCGGCGCAGGGTGCGGAGCCGGGGATTCATGGTCGTCTCGGCCAGCTGCCTGGCGTCCATCTCGCCCAGGCCCTTGTAGCGCTGCGGGGGCTCCTTGTAGCGCTGGCCCCGGCGCTCCAGCTCGAGCAGCCGCCGGTGCAGCTCGGCGTCGGAGTAGGTGTAGAGATACTTCTCCTGGCCCTTGCGCGGGTTGGTGAGCTCGACCCGGTGCAGCGGCGGCACGGCCGCGAAGACCCGGCCGGCGTCCAGCATCGGGCGCATGTAGCGGTGGAACAGGGTCAGCAGCAGGGTCCGGATGTGCGCCCCGTCGACGTCCGCGTCGGCCATGAAGATCACCCGCTGGTAGCGGGCCGCGTCCAGGTTGAACGCGCTGCCCGAGCCGGCCCCGAGGACCTGGATGATCGCCGCGCACTCGGCGTTCTTGAGCATGTCGGCCAGGGAGGCCTTCTGCACGTTGAGGATCTTGCCGCGGATCGGCAGCAGCGCCTGGAACTCCGAGTCGCGGGCCAGCTTGGCCGTGCCGAGCGCGGAGTCGCCCTCGACGATGAACAGCTCGCTGCGGTCGTCGGCCGACCGGCAGTCGACCAGCTTGGCCGGCAGGGCCGAGCTGGCCAGGGCCGACTTGCGCCGCTGGTTCTCGCGGTGCTCGCGGGCGGCGATGCGCGTCCGCGCCGCCGCGACCACCTTGTCGAGCACCGCGCGGGCCTGCAGCTTGCTCCCCCGCGTCCGGCCCTCCAGGAAGCCCCGGAGCTCGGCGGACACGACCTGGGCCACGATGCGGGAGGCGGCCGGCGTGCCGAGCACCTCCTTGGTCTGGCCCTCGAACTGCGGCTCCGGCAGCCGGACCGCGATCACCGTGGTCAGGCCCTCCAGCACGTCCTCCTTGAGGACGGGCTCATCGCCGTTGCGGAGCAGCCGGATCGCGCGCAGCTGCTCGTTGACGGTCTTGACGATGGCCCGCTCGAAGCCGGAGACATGCGTGCCGCCCTTGGGCGTGGCGATGACGTTGACGAAGGACCGGATCGTGGTCTCGTACCCGCTGTCCCAGCGCAGCGCGACGTCGACGGCGAGCTCGCGCTCGACGTCGGTCGGGGTCAGGTGCCCCTGGTCGTCGAGGACGGGAATGGTCTCGGTGAACTGGCCGGCCCCGGTCAGCCGGAGCACGTCGGTGACCGGCTGGCCGGCCGACAGATGGGCGCAGAACTCGCTGATGCCGCCGTCGAAGCGGAACTCCGCGTCCCGCAGGCGCTCGCCGTCGGCGGCGGTGGCCTCTGGCGCGCCCTCAGCGCCCGCCTCCGGCTCGCCGGCGGGCCCCCGGTGGTCTGTGATCCGGATGGTCAGCCCCGGCACCAGGTAGGCCGTCTGCCGCGCGCGCTCGGCCAGCGGCGCGAAGCCCCAGTCGGCGCCGGGCACGAAGATCTGGCGGTCGGGCCAGAACCGGACCCGGGTGCCGGTCTGGGTCTTGGCCACGCGGCGTCCCTTGCGCAGCCCGGACCCCGGCGCGAAGGGGGCCTGCGGGCCGTCGGCGGCGTACTCGCCGGGCACGCCGCGGCGGAAGCTCGCCGACCACTCGGCGCCACCCCGGTCGACCTGGACGTCCAGGCGGGCCGACAGCGCGTTGACGACCGAGGCGCCCACGCCGTGCAGGCCGCCGGAGGCGGTGTAGGAGCCGCCGCCGAACTTCCCCCCGGCGTGCAGCCGCGTCATCACCAGCTCGACGCCGTTCAGGCCGGTCCGGGGCTCCACGTCGACCGGGATGCCGCGGCCGTTGTCCCTGACCTCCGCCGAGCCGTCGGCGTGCAGGATTACCTCGATCCGCGAGCAGAACCCGCCCAGGGCCTCGTCCACCGCGTTGTCGAAGATCTCCCACAGGCAGTGCGCCAGGCCCCGGCCGTCGGTCGAGCCGATGTACATGCCGGGCCGCTTGCGGACGGCCTCCAGGCCCTCCAGGACCGTCAGGTGCCGCGCCGAGTAGCCGTCCGCCGCGGCAGCCGGCCCGGCCCCGGCGGAACCCGGCCGCGGCGCGGCCGCCCTGGCCCGGGCGCCCTTGGCCCCGGCCGGGGCGGACTGAGCTGGGGATGTGACGGGGGTCACGATAGGTCTCCTGAGACGGCGTCGCGGGGCGGTGCGCCCGGATCTGGGGCCGGGCTGGCCTTCACCGGGCAGACTAGCCGGACTCGGTGACAGCGGCGCGCAACCACGCCGCCGACATACCAGGCGACCTGGCCTAACGCCGTCCAACACGGGAGCTACCGGGGCGGTTGCCGGTGGCGGCCGCCAGGGCGGCCGTGTTCGCCTACGGCATACTGGCGCCCTCTGGGGGATGACAAGGACCCCGGCCAGGTGTTGTGATGCGGTAGGAGATCACAGTTAGAGGCCCGCCGGCACCGGCGCCACAAGGGCCCGAGGCGAGGAGGCGACATGTCCGGAGCTCTAGCCCCCACGAAGCCGCTGACCGCCAGCGATCTGTGCGACCGGTGTGGAGCGCCCGCGTACGTACGCGTGCTGCTTCCTGGTAGCGGCGAGCTGTTGTTTTGCGCCCACCACAACCGCCAGCACGCCGACGCGCTGGCGAAGGTGGCCGTGGAGATCCAGGATGAGACGGCGCGGCTGGCCGCCGCGCCTGCGAGTGACTCTCGCTGACGCCCCTGGAGCAGACAACGTAAGTGGAGCAGACAACGTAAGCAGCACGAGAGGGGCGGCCCGGCACTTGCCGGGCCGCCCCTTTCGCTGCTCTTGTGCTCGCTAACCGGGTGTTGCTGGGGATTAGTCCAGGTAATCGCGGAGCACCTGGGACCGGGACGGGTGGCGCAGCTTCGACATGGTCTTGGACTCGATCTGCCGGATCCGCTCCCGGGTCACCCCGTAGACCTTGCCGATCTCGTCCAGCGTCTTGGGCTGGCCGTCGGTCAGCCCGAACCGCATCGACACCACGCCGGCCTCCCGCTCGGACAGCGTGTCGAGGACCGAGTGCAACTGCTCCTGCAGGAGCGTGAAGCTCACCGCCTCGCCGGGCTGGATGGCCTCGGAGTCCTCGATCAGGTCGCCGAACTCGCTGTCGCCGTCCTCGCCGAGCGGGGTGTGCAGCGAGATCGGCTCCCGGCCGTACTTCTGCACCTCGATGACCTTTTCCGGGGTCATGTCCAGCTCGGCCGCGAGCTCCTCGGGCGTCGGCTCCCGCCCGAGATCCTGCAGCATCTGCCGCTGCACCCGGGCCAGCTTGTTGATGACCTCGACCATGTGCACCGGGATCCGGATGGTCCGCGCCTGGTCGGCCATCGCCCGGGTGATCGCCTGGCGGATCCACCAGGTGGCGTACGTGGAGAACTTGTAGCCCTTGGTGTAGTCGAACTTCTCCACCGCGCGGATCAGGCCGAGGTTGCCCTCCTGGATCAGGTCCAGGAACAGCATGCCGCGGCCGGTGTAGCGCTTGGCCAGCGACACGACCAGCCGCAGGTTCGCCTCGAGCAGGTGGTTCTTGGCCCGGTGGCCGTCGTCGGCGATCCACTCCAGGTCGATCCGGGCCTCGGCCCGCAGGGACTTCTCCCGGCCCTCGGCGAGCTTCTCCTCGGCGAACAGGCCGGCCTCGATCCGCTTGGCCAGCTCGACCTCCTGCTCGGCGTTGAGCAGCGGGACCTTGCCGATCTGCTTCAGGTAGTCCTTGACCGGGTCGGACGTGGCGCCCGCCACGGCCACCTGGGCGGCCGGCAGGTCCTCGTCGTCGTCACCGTAGACGAACGTCTCGTCGTCGCCCTCGGACTCCTTCTCGGCCGCCGGGGCGGCCTTGGCCGCCGGCGTGCCGGCCGCGCCCGCCTGCCCGGCCACCTCGGTGACCTCGGCGTCCGCGGCGTCGGCCGTCACGTCAGCGCTGTCCTCGACGTCCAGGCTGATCTCGTCGTCGCCGTCGACGTCGATTTCCTCGTCGTCGACCGCCAGGTCGGCCAGATCCGGGTCGGCTTCCAGGTCCGCGACCGCCGACAGGTCCGGCTCGACCTCGGGCTCGGCCACGTTGCCCGGGTCGCCGTCGACGCCCGCGCCGCCGGCCTGGCCGGCGACCTCATCAGCTTGCGCGGTCACCTGCTTGCGCCCGTTGCCGCCATTACTTCCCCCACCTGGCCGATCCGACTGGTTTCCTGATCCCGGGCCACGCTGGCGTGCGGCCCGGCGGCCTGCTTGCGCTGGCTGGGCCTGCGCACCAGCGTCGTCCGCCAGCGCGACGGAACCCTCTGAGGATCCCCCTCGGGCTTGCTGCGGAATACGCGTGCCCTGTGCCGGCGGCCGAGTCCGCCGACGGGCTGCGGAGCTTGCAGCGCTTGCCACCGCGGTCACCCCTTCCTTCGCTGGCCGGCAGGCTGCCAGGCCTCAATCGGCCGCAGGCCAATCGAACTGACAAGCGACACAGCCACCTCTCCGGCAAACGTCATGGCGAGAAATCGGACCTTACCGGGCCAGGCCCACTGCCCGGGCCAGGCCGGAGCGCGCGCTCCAGGCCGGGGCCTGTCGGCGGCGGACCAGCACCAGACCATGTCTCGTCAACCACCTTAGGCGGCCTGGGAGGGTGGCTCGTACAGTTACGGGCCGCCACCAGGCAACGCGGGCGGCTGCGGGCGCAGCCTGGGAAATGGTACCCGCATTCGTCATGCCCGCCCCTTCCTCATCACGCCGGCCGCCCGTGGGCGGGGGGCCGGCGGCTGGCCGTCACGCTCCGGCACGTGCAGAACCAGCACGGTGACGTCGTCATCCTGCTCGTACCCGGTCAGCATCTTGTCTACGAGATAAGCCAGCAACCGGGCTGGATCTTCCGCTACCCCGGATGGCGCCTGTGATGCCACCGCGACGAGCTCATCCAGGCCCTTGTCCAGGCCGCGCTTGCGGTTCTCCACCAGTCCATCGGAATAAAGCACCGCCGTGTTGCCGGGCGGCAGCGAGAACTGGTACTGGCGGCGCGGGCTGGCCCAGCCCAGCGGGGTCCCGGCCTCGGTCGTGTCCAGCCGGGGCGGCGCGGTGGTCGACAGCAGCAGCGGCGGCAGGTGGCCCGCGTTCCCGGCCATGCCGTCGCCCGTCTCCGGGTCCACGACCAGGTAGGCGACGGTGGTGACCTGCTCCTCCGGCTCGGTGGCGATGAACAGCCGGTCCAGGCCGGCCAGGACCGCGGCCGGCCGCGGGTCGGTCAGCGCCAGCGCCCGCAGCGCGTTGCGGACCCGGCCCATCCCGGCGGCGGCGGTGAGCCCCTTGCCCATGACGTCGCCCGCGGCCACGGCCAGCTTGCCGTCGGGCAGCCGGAAGGCGTCGTACCAGTCACCGCCGATCTCCATGTTCCGGGTGACGGGCAGGTACTTGGCCTCCAAGACGATGCCCGGCACGATGGGCAGCCGGTCGGGCAGCAGGCTGCGCTGCAGCGTCTCGGCCGTGGTGTGCTCGCGCTCGAACAGCGACGCCCGCTCCAGGGCCAGCGCGCACTGGCCGGCCAGCGCCTCCAGGAAGACCCGCTCCTCGTCGGTGATCTGGCGGGGCCGGGTGAAGGAGAACCGCAGCGCGCCCAGCGGCGCGCCCGAGGACAGCAGCGGCAGGCCTACCCAGGCCCGCTCGTCGCTATGCGACAGGAACAGGGTGAGATCGAGCTGGCCGTCGAAATAGCGGCGCAGCGCCTCGGGGCTCTCGAACATCAGCGGCCGCCGGGCCGTGATCGCCGCGGTCATGACGCTCGGCACGTCCAGCGGGATTTCCCCGCTGGGCGCGCCCAGGGTGCCGGGCAGGCCGCCGGGGTTGACGGTCCGCAGCCGGAGCCGGTCGGGGTCCAGCATCGCGACGGCCGAGCGCTCGGCGCCGATGGCCGAGCGGCCGACCTCGGTGATGACCTCGACGACCTGCTCCACGGTGAGGGCCTCGGCCAGCATCGAGGTCGCCTGCTGCAGCCGGGCGGTCCGCAGCGCCGCGGCCGAGAGCTGCTCCGTCAGCCGGCCGCGCATCTCCTCGGCCTCGCGCTGCCCGGTGACGTCGGTGCTGGCGCCGACCCACTCAATGATCTTCCCGTCCCGCTCGACCGCCACCGCGCGGACGTCGTAGTGCCGGTAGGAGCCCGACCGGCTGCGGATCCGGTACCGGCTGTCGAACGCCTGGCCCGACCGGAGGCTGTCGGTCCACTCCTGCTCGACCCGCTCGCGGTCGTCGGGGTGGACGGCGTCCAGCCAGCCGCTGGCAGCGAACTCATCGACGCTCTGGCCGGTGATCCAGCGCCAGGCGGGCGAGTCCTCGGCGATCTGCCCGTCGGGCGTGGTCACCCAGACCACCTGCGCGCCGGCCTGGACCAGCGAGCGGTAGCGCTCCTGGCTGCGGCGCAGGTCCTCGGCCGACGCGTGGCGCTGGGAGTGGTCGACGGCGATCAGCGCCACCCCCGCCACCAGCCCGTCGGAATCGTGCGAGGGGTACCACGAGAACGACCAGTGGGCGCCGGGGCCAGCGGGCTCGGCCGGCAGCTCGCCGGGCTCCGGCGGGGCGGACTCCAGCGCCAGGCCGCCGGCCAGCACCCGGCCCAGCGCGTCGGCCGCGGCCGCGGCCAGGTCAGCCGGCCAGACCTCGGCCGGCATCCGCCCGGCGTGCCCGGCCGGGTCCAGGCCGGCCAGCCCTGCCAGCGTGTGGTTCACCCGCCGGAAGCGCAGGTCGCTGCCGAAGAACGCGAATCCGATGGGCGCCTCACGCAGCAAGGTGTCCAGCAGCGCCGAGTCGGAGAGATCCGGGCCGGACGCGCGCGGCCGGGGCACAGACGTGCCAGTGCTCACAGCGAACACCTCGCACCCGTGCGAGCGCGTGCCATGGAAGAGCTCCTTCCTGCTCACTGCGGACACAAGAAGGCTAGCGTCAACAACGGGCGCAAGAAGCCCCGCGACGACATCTGCCGGCAATCGCCGTCGCCATCATCGCCGCGGCCGCCCGGCCGGCGCCCGGACCGGGCCGGTTCCGGCATTATTCCGGACCCGGGCGAGCCGCGCCGGGTCCGCCGCGCCGGCCGGCCAGCAACGGGCCAGACCTGCCGAAACGTGGCCTGACCCTGGCGAACAGGCACAATTAGTGCCCCCGATCATCCCGGCAAAGCATCGCGTCGGTGAAGGAATCGGGCGGCGCGCCGGGCAGAGGCATAGCGACAACGAGCGCGAATCTGGGAAGCTAGGGTCGTGAGCCCGCAGAGCCGTCGCCGCGATCCCGCAGGAGGAAGGGGATCATCCGGACATTCCGGCAACCCGGGATCTTCCGGCCACCGGCACCGCGCGGCCGGCCTGTCCGGCCCGCCGCCCAACGCGCTGTTCGCCGAGATGCTCCGGGCCGCGCGCGAGTTGCTCGCCGTCCGCAGCCCGCTCGACGCCGAGCTGATGGTCAGCGAGCTGCTGGGCACCTGGTGGGGCCAGCAGCCGGGCCGGGCGGGAATGCGGGAGGCGCGCCGCCGCCGCGCCGACATCGAGGAGCTGATCGGCGAGGGCCTGGTCGCTTACGCCGCCGAGCAGGGCAGCGCGGCGGCCCTGGCCCTGCTGTCGGGCATCGCGTGCCTGGGCACCCCTCGCCAGTCCGCGCAGGCCGAGCAGGCCGCCCTGGAGCTGATGGAGCGCGGCGTGGCCCGGCCCGGCTGGGCCGACCACGTCGGCGCCGTCGAGGCGGCGCAGTGCTACGTGAACTCCGACGCCTTCGGCGATCGCGACGAGGTCGTCTGCGTCTTCAGCTACGCCGGGCAGGAGCAGCACGCCCTGGTTGTCGTCGTCGACTACACGGCCGGCGGCCTGGCCCGCGACGGCTGGGTCACCTCCCAGGTCGGCAAGCTGCTGGAGTACTGCCGCGAGTCCGGCAGCGGCGACGTGCGCGGCAGCAACGTCCAGGGCAGTGCCGCGCGCAGCAGGCCGGCGCCGGGCCGCGGCCCGGCGAGCGCGAGCGGACGGCCGGCCTACCGGCCGTCCGGCGCGTCAGCGGGCCAGCCGTCGTTCGAGCCGTCGTTCACCCAGATCGAGCCCTTCCAGGCCCGCCGCCTGCTCGCGGCCGCCCTGGCCGTCACGGAGAACGCGACCAACGCGGCCGTCAGCTCGTCCTTCCCCTCCTACCACGCGTTCATCCGGGCGCGGGTCCGGACCCTGCCGCCCGTGCTGCCCAAGGGCGCCGTGGCGCTGGCGGCGGCCCCGCTGCCGCCGGCCATGACCGCGGCCCTGCGCCGCCAGGTCTGGCGCCGGGACCGGCGGGCCATGCTCATCGCCGAGTTCCTGGCCTCCGACGAGGCCGAGGATCTGTCCGACCGCGAGGCCGCCAGCCGGTGCGCCGACCACATCGTCGAGTACGGCTGCGAGCGGGACTTCGGCCAGCCGCTGCGGATGAGCCCGGCCAAGGTCGAGGCGTTCCTGCTCGACTGGCTGCCCCGCAAGGTCATGCTCTCCCCCGGTGAGCAGGATGCCATCCCGCACGTGCTGCTGGCCTGGGTGCGCTGGGCCGGCGCCCGCACCGGAATGCCCGCCGGGCCGCTCGCCGCCACGCTGGACGCCGTCTTCGACGCCATGCGCGCCTTCCCGAGCGTCTACCACGACCCGGCCTCGTTCGGGCTGGAGCCCGCGCTGGTCGCCCGCCTGCTGCCGGACCGGGACCTGGAGGCGCTGCCGCGCCGGGCGTTCGCGTTCCCGCTGCTGCGCGGCACCTATCACGGCACCGACCTGGCCGGGCTGGACCCGGCCAGCCCGGCGGACCGGCACGGGCTGCTGTCGGCCGACCATGAGGACCAGTTCGGCCCGCCGGTCACGCCGGAGCACCTCGATCGGCACGTGGCGCTCGCCGACCGGCTGTGGCGCGGGGACCCCCCCGAGCTGTGGGACGCGGCTCAGCGCCTGCTGGACCTGGGCGAGGACCGGCACTCCGTGCTGCACGCCCTGATGAGCGCCGTCCGGGCGGCCGGCGATGACGAGGACGAGATCGCCGCCGCACTGGCCGACCTGCCGCCGGAGGAGCCTAGGTGACGCTGGATGAGCCAAGTAATCAGGCCCGCCGGTGCGTGATCGACCTCAACGCCGACCTGGGCGAGAGCTACGGCGCCTGGCGACTCGGCGATGACGAGGCCCTGCTGTCGGTCGTGACCAGCGCGAACATCGCGTGCGGATTTCACGCGGGCGACCCGCTGACCCTGCGCCGGGCCTGCGCGGGCGCCATCGCGAACGGGGTCCGCATCGGGGCCCAGGTGTCCTACCGTGACCTGGCTGGCTTCGGCCGCCGGGAGATGACGGTGCCGCCCGCCGAGCTGACCGCCGAGGTGCTGTACCAGATCGCCGCGCTGGACGGGATCGCCCGGGCCGAGGGCGGCCGGGTCAGCTACGTCAAGCCGCACGGCGCCCTGTACAACCGGGCCGTCTGGGACGCCGTCCAGGCCGGGGCGGTCATCGCGGCCATCCGCGCGTACGACGCCGAGCTGCCGCTGCTCACCCTGCCGGGGTCGGTGGCGGCCGTCGAGGCCAGCGCGGCCGGCCTGCGGGTGGTGGCCGAGGCCTTCGCCGACCGGGCCTACAACGAGGACGGCACGCTGGTCAGCCGGTCCCAGCCCGGCGCGGTGCTGACGGACCCGGAGGTGGTCGCCCGCCGGGTGGTCGGCCTAGTGACCGGCGGCTCGCTGCCCACGGCGGCCGGGGGCCAGGTCCGGGTGCTGGCCCGGTCGGTCTGCGTGCACGGCGACACGCCCGGCGCGGTCAGCCTGGCCCGGTCGGTCCGCTCTGCGCTGGAGCAGGCCGGCGCCGACCTGGCACCCTTCACATAGCCCCGCCCGCTGGCGCCGTTCGCGCGACCCCGGAGCCCTAAGCCGTTCGCGCGACCCCGCCGCCCGCCGCCCTTCGCGTGACCCCTGAGGCCGGAGCGGTTCCCGTGACCCCTGGGACCGCGCCTGAGCCGAGCTCGCGTCCGTCGCCGGCCCCCGCCCGCCCGGAAGACGACGTGAACGTAACGTTGCTGCTGCCCTGGCAGCAGCGTCCTTACGGTCATGTTGTTCCGACCGGGCATCGCCGCGCCGGGTCCGCCGCCTCTGCGGGTCAGCTGGCCAGTTCCTGGTAGGCGGCGAGCAGGTCGCCGGCCGTCACGGTGGTGAGGTCCTGCGTGGTGGCATCGTCGCCGATGCCGGCCACCCGCAGGTCGCGTGACGCGCAGGCCCGCTCGAACAGGGAGCGCGCGAACCGGCCGTTGCCGAGCTCGTCGATCCGGCCCTGCCCGCAGGCGTCGCTGAAGATCTGCTCCAGGACCGGCCGCGCGTCCGCCGCGAACGAGTCCCCGGCCAGCGTGGCGATGGACTCGGCGATGCCGGTCAGCTCGTCGGCGCTGTAGGTCGGGAACCCGATCCGGACGCTGAACCGCGACGACAGGCCGGGATTGCTCTGCAGGAACTGCAGCATGTCCTCGGTGTAGCCGGCCAGCACGATGACTAGCCGGTCCCGGTCGTCCTCGGCCCGCTTGAGCAGGGTCGCGACGGCCTCGGAGCCGAACGCGTCGCCGCCGGAGTAGCCCCGGTTGTACAGGGCGTAGGCCTCGTCGATGAACAGCACTCCGCCGAGCGCGGAGTCGATCAGCTTGTTGGTCTTGATCGCCGTCGACCCGAGGTGCTCGCCGACCAGGTCGGCGCGGTGCGCCTCGACCACCTCGGGCCGGACCAGGAGGCCGAGGGCCGAGAATATCCGGCCCAGGATCCGGGCCACGGTCGTCTTGCCGGTGCCGGGCGGGCCGGTGAACACGAAGTGCCGGGCGGGCGCGTGGCTGGCCAGGCCCTGCCGGTCGCGGAGCCGGGCGACCCGCAGCTGTGCGGCGATCTCGTGCACCTGGCGCTTGACCGGCTCCAGGCCGACCAGCGCGTCGAGCTCGGCCAGCGCGCTCTCCACCGTCGGCGTCTGGCCGTAGCCGCGGAACCGGGTCGTCAGCTCCGCGTAGGCCTCCTCCAGGTCGGTGCCGCGGATCGTGACCAGGTCGGACTGCGACGGCTCGGCCGGGGCGCCCATGATCCGGACGTCCCGGCGCTGGCCCGCCTTGGTCAGCAGGCTGCGCACGAACCGCCCGTTGCCCAGCTCGTCGGTCAGCTGGCGCCGGGCGACCTCGTCGAACATCCGCCGCAGCACGGGGCGGGCGTCGGGGTCCAGCAGCTCGCCCTTGCCCTCGACGGCGAGGTCGGCGAGCGCGATCAGCTCGGCCGGCGCGTAGCTGGGGAACTTCACCCGGTTGCCGAACCGGGAGTTGAGGCCCGGGTTGGTGGCCAGGAACGCGTCCATCTGGCGCTCGTAGCCGGCCAGGATGATGATCAGGTCCTCGCGGTTGTCCTCGGCCCGCTTGAGCAGCGCCTGGACCGCCTCGTTGCCGAACCGGTCACCCTGCCCGTCGCCCTCGTTGACCAGGCTGTAGGCCTCGTCGATGAACAGCACGCCGCCGAGGGCCGAGTCAACCAGCTCGTTGGTCTTGATCGCGGTCGCGCCCAGGTACTCACCGACCAGGTCGGCGCGGTGGGCCTCGACGACCTGGGGCGTGTTGAGCAGGCCGAAGGCGTAGAAGATCTTCGCGATGACCCGCGCCACGGCGGTCTTGCCGGTACCGGGCGGGCCCAGGAAGACGAAGTGCTGCATGGGCTTCTCGGTGTCGCGGCCGGACAGCGCGCGCCGCCGCGCGGCCTCGACGGACGCGGCGATGGACCGCACCTGGTCCTTGACCGCGTCGAGGCCGATCATGGCGTCCAGCTCGGCCATCGCCTCGTCGATGGTGATCACCGGCCAGTCGGCCGCGGCCTGCCCCTGGGCCATTTCCGGGCCGCCCTGGCTGCGCAGCCCGTCGCCGGCCTGGGCCATGCGCAGCGGCGCGCCGACCGCGCCGGGGCGGGCGGTCGCCGGGCGCCCCGACCTGGGCCGGGGCACCGGGTAGCCGCCGGGCGGCTGGCCCGGCCCGGGCGGCGCCCACGGATACGGGCCCGGCGCGCCGCCCCTGGCCTGCTGCCGGACCTGCTCGCGACCGCCCTGCCAGGCCCGGATCAGCCGCCAGGCCAGGACCGCGAGCGCGATGATCCAGCCCAGGGCGGGGCTGAGGAACGGCTGATGTTTTTGCAGGAGGAACGCGAGGATCGCGACCGGCAGCGCCCAGCCGAGGCTCCAGGCCGCCGTCCGGCACGGCACGAACCAGCGCGCGAGCGGGCCGGCGTGCGCGGCGGCGGCCACGGCCAGCGGCAGGATCAGCAGCAGGGCGGGCAGGTACCACGGGCGGCCGGAGCCGACGAAGTCCCCGTAGACGATGGCCATGGCGCACAGGGCCACCGCGAGGGTGGCCAGCACGCTGCGCCGGCCGGTCCAGATCACGTACACGGCGACGCACATGAGCGCGATCGCGTATATCCAGTGAAAGACCAGCCCGATGCTGACCACAATGGCCAGGACGGGGATGGCGAGGAACAGCCCGAGGGACATCCCGATCTTGACGGGCACCGACGCGGACGCGAACGTTTCGCGTAGTCGGCTAAGGCCGCCCTGTGCGGCCCGCCGACCGCGCAGCGACGGTGAGTTCTCAGCTGACCCCGGCTCGCTCGCTCGCACTGAGACTTGTATAGCGCATTACTCAGTTCATACGGAGTCCCATAGTGGGATGGCGGCAAAAAAATAGCATCGTGTCACTCACCTGTCACACAGGCCAAGCCCGGCCGGCCGCCGGGCGAGCCGGCCGGCCAATGAGCACCCCCGATTGGCAGGATGAGCGCGGGGACTGACCGCGCGGGAATCCGGCGGCCCCGGCGAGTGCCAACAGCCGGCCGGCCGCCACGCCGGTGAAGAAGATCTAGTCCGCGTGGCCGTTGTCGGCGGCGGCTGGTAGGACTGACCGCATGTCGACACTGACCTTTAACGACCTGCTGACGCTCATTGAGGACCGGTCCGCCGCGCTGCGCGTCGCGGCCGCCGAGGTGGCGCTGGACTCCCTGGTGCCCGGCTGCCCCGACTGGTCGGTCCGCGACCTGGTCGCCCACCTGGGCGAGGTGCAGCGGACCTGGGCTCACATCGTGGCCGCCGGGCCGAGCGCGGAGCCGCCGGACGAGGACGAGGTGCCCGGCGTCGAGCCGGGCGGGGACCTGCTGGCCTGGTCCGCCGAGTCGACCGGCGAGCTGGTCCGGGCGCTGGCGGCGGTCGGCCCGGACCGGGAGTGCTGGACGTGGTGGGCGCAGGCCGGCGGCTCGGCGCCGGGCACGGCCGGGGCAGTGGCCCGGCACCAGGTGCAGGAGGCCGCGGTGCACGCGTTCGACGCGCAGGAGGCGGCCGGCCACGGCGAGCCGCTGCCCGCCGCCGTGGCGGCCGACGGCGTCGAGGAGTTCCTGACCGTCGGCCTGGCCAGCCTCGGGCCCTGGCCGCACGAGCCCGGCCAGGTCGCGCTGGACGCGACCGACGCGGGCACGTGGGTCGTCGAGCTGGACGCCGAGGGCGCCGCCACCCGACCGCCGGGCACGGCGGCGGTCAAGCCGGGCGCGTCGCTGCGCGGCCCGGCCAGCGACCTGGTCCTGACCCTGTACGGCCGCAACGCCCATGGCGACGTGGACATCGAGGGCGACAGCGAGCTCGCGGAGCAGCTGCTGGAGTGGCCCGACAACGACTAGGCGGGCGGCATGACGAGCGTCGATCCGCCGTGGGCGCATGAGAAGGCGGCGGTGCACCCGCACGATCCGCGCTGGGCGGACCGGGCGGAAAGTGAGTGCGCCCGGCTGGCCGGGCTGCTGGCGCCGTGGCTGGCGGACGGGGTCGAGCATGTCGGGTCAACGGCCGTTCCCGGCCTCGCCGCCAAGCCCGTCCTGGACATCATGGCGTCGGTGACCGAACCGGATGCCGTGGCCGAGCACGCGTCGCGGCGGCTCGCCGCCGACGGCTGGTGCTACGTGCCGCCGGAGCTGGACGGCCGCTCGTGGCGGCGGTTCTTCGTCAAGCCCGATGCCGCCGGGCAGCACCGGATCGCGCACCTGTACGTGATCCGGGCCGGGCATCCGCGCTGGGCGGAGCAGATCGCCTTCCGGGACGCGCTGCGGCGCGACGGCCAGCTGGCGGACCGGTACGCGGAGCTGAAGCGGCGGCTGGCGCAGGAGCACGGCACCGACCGGGAGGCCTACACGGCCGCCAAGGGCGAGTTCATCGCAGCAGCGCTCCGCCGCTGCGGAACCTAGCCGCCCGGCCGGTAGCCGACGGGCACGTGCTCGAGCCCTCATCGGCGCTCCGCCGGCCCCGTCGGCGGCACTGAGTCAGGCTTCGCGACCTGGCTGGGTCCCGCGGCGGCGGCTCGGTCTGCGCCGGACGCCGGCATCGCTTGACCAGCGTTCCGGAAGGAAAGTCGGCGGGCGGGCGTAGCCTCCTGCGGTGAAGGCC
>Ga0193728_1000467_pt1 | contig 19488 bp, 26 predicted proteins | sample U1c1metaG_FD_143037 | JGI IMG/M metagenome (GOLD analysis project Ga0193728, IMG submission 143037) | Soil microbial communities from a riparian zone of the East river system, Colorado, United States - U1c1 | ecosystem: Environmental > Terrestrial > Soil > Riparian zone | place: USA: East River...
CGGTCGCGGTCGCTGAGGCCGCTACTCACCTGGCCAGTCGCTTTGTTGTCGAGCTCGAACGCGAGCGAGCTGACCGGGCCGCGGGCGCCGTCGCGCACGACGCCGGTGCAGCGGGCGTCGATCGTCTCTTGCGGCTTGTAGCGCCACCAGTCGCTGCGCGAGCCGTGGCGGTAGAGCGAGTCGCGGTGCTTGACAACGATGCCCTCCTTGCCGGCGTCGAGTGCGGCCTGCGCGAACTCGGGTGTCGACGGGACGTCCTCGAGCAGCACGATCGGGTGCGCGGCGTCGGCGGCCATGTCGGGGAGGCTCGGGGCGAGGAGCTCGTGCAAGCGGCGCAGACGCTCGTGCAGCGGCTGGTCGCGCAGGTCCTCGCCGGCGATGAAGAGCACGTCGAAGATCGCGAAGGTGATCGCAGGGTCAGCGGCGGTCGGGACGTGCGGGGCGGCGGACTTGAGGATCGTGCCGGTGCGTCGCAGCTGGCCCGGGCGGGCGCGGTCGACGAGCTCGCCGTCGAAGACGCTGCCGGCCGGTGCGAGCGTCGCGAGGTAGTTGGCGATATAGGGCAGGGCTGCGATCTGGTGGCCTTCGCGTGAGCGAAGGACGCTGGTGGTGTCAGTGACGGCGGCGAGTGCGCGCCAGCCGTCTTCCTTCCATGAGGCGAGCAGTGCGGGGTCGTTGGGGACGACGTCGAGCGACCCGGCGTGGCAGAGCATCGGCACGCCGATCGGGCGCTCGGACAGCTCGAACTCGGGCAGCACTATGGGCTGTGACATGGAACTCCTTGGTTTGTGGTTGGGGCGCGCCGCCGTGCGGCGGCGCGCGTTGCTGAACGCGGCTCGCGACCGCGACTGGTGCTCAGCCGGCGGCGCGCGGCGAGCTCAGGGCGATCAGCGGTGGCGAGCATGGGGCGGCGACTTCACGGTCACGCGCTTGCGGCGCCCCGATGCGGGGGTGCGCTCGCGCCGCTCGTCGAGCAGCGAGCGAGTCGGCGGTGTCGATCAGTCGACTCTCCCCCACCGCTTGTCGGTGACGCGGATGGCCGCGTCAGTCCCGGATCCTTGTGTTCGCCGTCGAGTTCTTCGGCGACGCGTGTGGGTCGTCGCAGCGGTGGCAGAGCGTTTGCTCGTCGCCTTCGAGCTGGTGCTCGCAGCGTTCGCAGACGCCGGGGAGGACGCGGTAGCGCGCGATCCCGGTGAGGGTGAAGGTGTCGTCGCCGTGGAACTCGACGTTGGCGACCTTCGGCCACTCGATCCAGGAGAGAACGTCGGGGTCGAACTCCTTGCCGAGGATGCCGTAGCTGCCGCGGAGCGCGATCGCGTTCGTTCGTGCCTGCTCGATGCGGCGTGGCCCGTGTGCCTGGTTGAGCTGCATGTGTGGGAGGTCGGTGGCGAGGATCGCCAGGCGCGCTCCGGGCTGGCAGGCACGCTTGATCGCCGCGAGGCTGGTCAGCTGCATCGGGTCCTCCCTCCCTCCAATGCGGGCGGCGACGCCGTCGTCTCCGGGTTCGGTTCGACCGTCACGGCGAGCGAGACGATCGGGGCGTGCAGCCGCTGACCGCACGCGAGCGTGTGCACGAGCCTTGCGGCGCGGCCGGCGGCGTCGCCGATGTCGGGGCCGTGCGTGATCGTGAACCGCAGCTCGATCAGCTCTCCGCGGCCGGCGGCCGCGAACTCGCGTGCGGCGAGCCGCGGGAACTCGCCGCAGCCGACGAGCCTCCTTGGGTCTGCGAAGTCGGCGCGGAGCCCCTTCAGCGTGAGCCCGTCACGCTCGACGGTCGCGACGCAGGCGTAGTCGATCCTCATGGCCGCCCCCCTGTTGAGGCGAGGCAGCCGATGACGGCGCCGAGCACGTCACTGGCGTCCTCGGCGAACTCGTCGCAGATCCAGTAGGCGATCTCCGCGCCTGCGCGGTCGCAGACGCGGAGGTAGTCGACCTCGGCGGGCGCGGCGGCGAAGCGCAACGTGTTCCCGCTGGTGGGCGCGCGCACGGCGCACTCCTTGCCGTAGTCGTTGGTGCCCTCGGGCCTGGGCAGGTCGGCGGCCGCGGCACGTCCGGGCGACAGCGCGTCGGTGAGCCTGGTGAGCTCTTTGACTGGCGCGGCGCCGACGATCGCGGCGGCCGTGCGGTGGATCTCGGCGCCGTCGACGAGGACGGCGGCCCACTCGCACGGATGCGGGTACGGCGGGCACGTGAGGGCACGCCCTCCGTCCAGCTCGACGGAGAAGCATGTCGGGCGTCCGTCGTCGCCCTGTTCGGGTGTAGTCATTCGGTCGGTTTCCTTTCTCGCCGCGGCGACGGGCGCCGTCGGCTGGTGATTGATCGGGCCGTGGTCGCGACGTTTCGGGTGCGTTTGCGGGCGCGTGGTCAGTCGCGGTGTGCGGCGAGTGCCGGCCAGCGGTCGCGGTCGGCGAGTGCTTGGGTCTCGCTGACGCCGGCGCTGAGCGCGCGGTTCGCGCTGCGGACGAGCGTCGTCATCGCCTGGTGCGCGTCGTCGTCGCTGACGGGGCCGCTGGTCGGGGTGCTGCCAGTGAGCCAGTGGTAGAGGCGGTTGACCGCTGATGCCTCGGTGATGTTGAGAGCCATCGCGGCTCCCTCCTTTCAGTCGTGCGATTCGGGACGTAGGGCGCTGGGCTTGCTCGCACGCACCGTCGGCTCCGTCGCGGCTGGCGGGCGGCACTAGATGCGTAGACGTGTCTGCCAGTGGACGGGCTTGGGGCGAACGTGCTCGCAGGCGGTGAGGCCGCGCTGCAAGTTCGCTCGGCGCCACACGGTCCGCCGGTCCCCTCCGCGCCTGTGGCAGCCGATCGACTTCGCGTACTGGATGCGCTTCTCACTGTTGACACGACCCATGTGCGCGTAGAGGCCGCGCTCGCGGGCTTCGCGGACGAGGCGGGCTGCTTCTGGGCCGAGCTTGAACTGATCACTTCCGCCCAAAAACACGGCGGTGATGCTGTCCCAGGGGATCATGTCGGGCTGCTCGCTGCCGTCTTGCAGGACGAACGCGAGCGGCAGGTGCGAGACCCATGTGTGCCAGAGCGCGAAGCGTTCGAGCGTCGCTTGCGCGTCGCCGCGCGGCCCGCAGCGCGCGCCCTGGTCGTCCTTCGGGCAGTGCTCCTCGGCCCCGCACGCGCAGCGCACGACGTCGGGGACGGCGACCCACAGCAGGTTCGGGGGGATCGGCGGGAGTTCGTCGGGCGGCGGCGGAAGCCAGGAGCGCTCGAGGACCGTTCCGTCTGCGGCGACGTGTTCGGTCGGCATCTCCCACAGCGCCGGACATGCCTTGTGCAGCCTGGCGAGCTCGGATGGCAGCGGGACCAGTTTTGCGAACAGCCGCGCGATCGCGTCGGGCCTGTAAGCGTTGAAACAGTCGTTATCGACTCCGAGCGGCCAGCCGTCGGCAATCGTCTCCTCCAGTCGCGACAATTCGCGCGGAGTGATCAGCCGCCCGAGGTTGGGGTGCGCGTATTCGCGCATTTGGGGAAGCGCCTGCGTAGCGAGCAGCAGCATGCAAACCGCTCCTTTCGATAGTGGTGATCACGCCCGCCGCTGCGCCAGCCGGTGTCGGGCCGGGTGTGCGACGGTGTGCGCGTGGCGCCGTCGGCGGTGGGGTCTCAGGCGGCGCGGCGAGCGCGCTTGGCGCTGCGCGTGCTCGGTCTCGCCGCCGCGGGTGCGGGCTGTGTGCTTGGGCTGGGGATGAGGCGGTTGAGGATGTGGTCGGGGATCACGAGCGGCCCGTGACGGGCGTGCTCGGCAAGCGTGGTCATGCTCACCTTCGCTCCGAATGGCGGATTGCCCAGGAGAACATCGAAGTTGATGAGCTTCAGTTCGCCGTCGTGGCGGTCGCGGCCGACGATCTTCTGCGCGAGGCTGTCGCCGTGGAAGATCCAGAACTGGCTGGGGTGCGCGCCCGCGAGCAGAAGGCTCGCCCTTGCGATCTCACAGGAGCGTGCATCGATGTCAACGCCTATCAACGTCACTGCGCGAGACGCGATCACACCGTGGCGGTGGCGAAACCGTTCGAGGTAGCCGAGCAGCAGCGCTCCGCCGCCGACCGCTGGGTCCCCGACCCACGTCTCCCGCGCGGCGTTGTCGGCCATGTCCGCCATCATCGTCGCGAGATCCCATGGGGTGAAGAACGCGCCTCGAGCTTGCTTCACGCTGAGGCCCCGACTCTCTTGGTATATGTCGGCGAGGATCGTGCGGCGACTCTCGCCGTCCGCGTTGGCGCAGGCGCGCTCGATCGCCTTGACTGCGGCGGCGAGGACTTCTGGTTGCTCATCGCTCAGTCGAGGCTCAGCGAAGAACCCCTCGAGCTGCGTCGGCCATTGCGCCAGGCACGCCTGGCAGGCGTCGTCGAACGCCTGTCCCCACTCCTCGACGGGTTTGTTGGTGATGCGCTCCCAGCGCGCCTGGCTGGGGGGTTCGCCGAGTGTGTGCTCAGCGGAGAGCTCATGCAGGAACAGCAGGGTGATCGCGCCCTGTGCGGAGCTGCGCAGCGCGTGCAGGCGAGACATCGTGTGCTTTAGGCGCATCGGCGCCTCCTTTCTGCAGCCGACACCCGTGCTTGGATGTGGGCCGAGGGTTCGTAAGGGGAGATGTCCTACGCGGCGGCCGTGGGCTTGACGTGGGCGCCGAGCAGCGCAACTCGGTCCGGGTCGATCGCGCTCGCAGCGACTGCGGCTTGCAGGGCTGGCAGCGTGCATGGTTCCGCCTCGCCGGTGTCCTCGAGGCACTGGACGCGGCGCGCATGCGCCATCGCGCGCAAACCCGAGACCGTGTTCACGGCGCGCTCTCCGAGGTCGGTCTCGATCGCTTCGGCGAGCTCCTCGAGTTCGCGCGGGTCGCGGCTTGCGTCGTCGAGTTCGTTGAAGTCGACGAGCGCGACTTCGCCGCAGACGACCTCGGGCACCCCGCTGTTGTCGAGCAACACAAGCCCGACATACCGGTTCGGTTCAGCTGCCAGCCGGTCAGTGTCCGCGAGCGTGGCGAGCTTCACGATCACGCACTCGAGCGTCTCGTCGCGGATGGTGGCTACGCTTCGCAGCACGCGGAGAGCTGCGTGGGCCTCCCCTCGGGTGAGTTGGTTCTCAGCCATAGGCTGTCCTTTCACTTGTGGTTGGGGTCACGCGTGTCCACAGCGGACCCGGGTGGTGTTGGAGGCGCGCCGTGGTGTCAGGCATCGATTTCTGGTCGGGCCCAGGCAGCGATCGCGCTGTCGCTCAAGCACCGGCTTCGGTGAGGAACGCGTCGCGGTTCAGTTCCGCGAGGCGGGGGCTGAGTCGACTCAGCTCCCAGACCGCTGTGCGCAGCTCGCTCGAGCCCTCGGGCAGCGTCGCCCGCTGGCGGGGGACGAGGCGCGGCACCGGGCTCACTCCAGTAGATGTAGACGTGCCCGCTGATGAGGCTCTGCTCGCAACTCTGTGCGGGTGTGCTGCTGGCTGCGGGCGACGGGCACGCCGAACCGTGGCATCCCCCGGTGACGAGCGCTCATGATCGACGTCCCTCGCGAGGGCACTTGCGCTCGACCTCGGCCGGTGTGCCGAAGCTCAACGGCTGATCCGGCTCGGTGCCGAGCTGAAGTTGGGGCGACCAGGGGTTGCCGGCGGTCACCGCCTCGACGATCTGTCTTAGCTGGCCTCGGCTACAGATAAGCGGCCAGCGGCGGCCGTCGTCGCGGCGGAGCTCGTACTGCTCGGGGTGCTCGATTACCTCTTTGCGTGCGGGCGTGATTATGAGTCGCCAGCCCGGCGGCGTCGGTGGAAGGGACATTGCTTTCCTTTCAGGTCGTAGCTTTGGTGGATCGCCCAGTGGGACTGCCGGGGAGCCATGTCAGACCGCCAGCTGCTGCGATGCCGACTCGCTTACAGCAAGCGCGTGCTCGATGCTGCAACTGCGTGTAGGCGGCGCAGGAGCGCGGGACGTTGGCTTCTCGGTGAGTGATTCCAGGCGTGCGGGCGCCACGGTGAACGCGCGCCTTCGTTGGCAGCGTCGCGCTATGCGGCGCCCGCACGCAGCCTGACCTTTCGTTCGGTTGGCGGGATTCGCTCCGCCCGCCTGGTGGACGGTCGGCGATCACGCCCTGAGTGTGCCCTCGACCACTTACAGACGGTGGCGGGATGATCGTGTTAGGACTCCTCGACCGTGATGCGGCCGCTAACGTCCTGGTGCCGGATCTCCCGGTTGTCGGTCTCGATGGTCTCCTGTTCCTCGAAGCCGTCCGAGTCGTACCAGAGCGTCGAGTCATCCCACTCTTCGTTGTCGTAGCCCCCGACCGTCTGGGTCAGTGCGATTCGGTGCCACTCCAGGGCATGGATTGTGAAATTCCGCTCGCCGCAAAACGGGCAGGACGGGCGAAGGTCATCCTCGTCTTCTTCCTCTCTTTCATCCTCTGCCTCGGCTGTTGCGGATTCAGACGGCAACACGTACAGGCCATCCAAGCCACGATGCCAAGGGTGCGGCAGGTTGTGGCAACAGCGGCCGTTGCCGTCCTCATCGACGGCGTCAACGGGGTCACTGCAGTTGGCGCAGTAGAGCTGCTCGGCTGCGACGGTGCCGTTCATGCCGACCAGCCTCCCGTGAATAGCCTCAGCGTCTGCTGGTTGAGATACACCATCGGGGTCGACCGCTCGCGCGCGTAGTGGCGTCGCACCGCGCGCGTGATCAGCGAGCCGACCGCAAAGCCGACATCGATGATCGAGCGGGCAGTGCAAGGGAGATCCTCCCCCTCGGCGTCGCTGTGAAGCGTCGCCTCGTAGCCGACCACGTCAGCTGGGTCGTTGGGATCGACCGAGTAGAGCACGATGTGCTCGCCGGCGAGCCGCCCATCGAGGAACAGATTCACGTCGAGCTTGTAGCGAACCTGCTGCCACAGAGCAGCACGGGCCGCCATGCTGTCCAACGCCGACACCACGATCGGGGAGCGCGGGATGCCCTCCTGCAGCGGTGCTCGGACTGCCACCGCCTGGATTCCCGTCGCTGCCTGGAGGTTGTCAGAGAGCGCGGCAACCTTGGATTGCCCGAGCTGGTCGGGGTTGAACAGCTGATTGGGGACGTTGTGCTCGTCGACGGTGTCAAAGTCAACGAGGCGCAGCTTCTGTACGCCGAGCTTCGCGAGCGCGAACGCGGTGAAGCTGCCGATACCGCCGCATCCCACGATGGTCGCGGCGGCGTTGACGGTGCTCGGATCAAACCAAGCCCGCTGTCGGGTGTAGTCGGTCATGAGTTGCCTCCTATCTGCAGCGGCTGCCGACCGGTCACCAGCTTGTCGCTGTCGATGAGGTCGGTGACGCCGTCGATGCCGAGCTCATCGACTGCCTGCAGCGCCTGGGATTCGGTGAAGCCGCAGTCGATGAGGTCGCGCACGGCGAGCGTCTCGTCGAGGTCGAGCTCGTGTTCATCGCCCGCTGGCCTGGGTGAGGTCCGGCTGGAAACGCCGAACCATTGGGTCTTGAGTTCTTTGACGTTGGCTGCCACCTCGCGGCTGATCAACACCTCGAACTCGTCGTCGGGGTCGTGTACCAGCTTCAGGTCATGCAGCGAGAGCTGAGAGAGCGCGATGTCATGCAAGTGCACGTCGAAGACATCCAGCCGCATGCGGTAGTTCCCGTCGTGGCAGCCGACGAACGACAGCATGCGCGTGATCCCGGTCTTGGCCATCGCGGCGATCCGGGAGTTGTCGGTCGTTGACCAGTACGGCTTCATCGTGTGATGGGAGTGCCAGCTGACCCATAGAAACGATGGGTCCTCGAGCACGCCATCCTTGATGGCCCGCTCGACTGCGACGGTGTCGCCGCCCGTGGCCTCGAAATCGACCTCGCTGCCCGACACCTCCTGTGGGACGAGGAACACGTCGCGCCAGACGATCTCGCCGCCGTGGACTCGCGCGTAGCCCCAGCCGCCGATCTCCGTCTCGACGGAGCGGATGAACGCCCAGAGTCGCCGCTCGGTGGCTGCATCGATCGTGACGTTCATGCCGCCACCGCCTCAAGGTGGCGCCCATCGCGGTCGTCCTGGCCCTCGCTCTCCTCTGGCGGCCACTCGTCGTCGACCTCGAACCAGTAGGCGCCGTAGCGTCCCCACTCGTCTTCGAGGTTGAGCGTCTCGATGTACTGGATCAACAACTCGTAGAGCACGACCAGATCGCCTTTGCTCATGAGTTGCGCGAACGCGTGGGAGTGCGCACCGAAGCACGGCGTCTGGTCGACAACGTGGGGATGATCGCGCCCGCCGCGCCGGGTGTCGAGGTTGCGCATCTTGATCGCGCCGGTCATGAACGTGAGCTCGATCTCGAACGCGCCAAGCCAACGCGATTCGTTTGTGTCGCTTCGGTAAAGGCGAAGGTCGTGGGTAGTCACGAGGAACAGCGACTGCTGCTCAAGGTCGTTAGACGAGACCCGGACCGCTGCTTCGTGCAGTCGGGGATGGGACTGCAGTTGCTCCCAGCTGTCGAGCAGTTGCTGCGCGTAGCTCCCGTCGTTCTGGGCATGCAGAGCGCCGTCGAGAATGCGCTGCTGGTCCTGCAGTTGCGAGAGGTTCCGCGTGGTTTCGCAGCGCCAACGCTCGATCTGTTCTAGGAGCCGATCGATCTGGTGGCGCCTGCTGTTGATCTCGTCTTGCAGCGCACCTGGGCGCTGCGCGCTGAGCATCTCGACGACATCGAGTGATGTCTCGGTGGATACCGTCATCGAACTTTCCTCCTTTGAGGAGTTGGTGAATAGCTGGCGTTCAGGTAGGGCGAGGAGCCCGCGGCGTGGTTGGACGCCGCGGGCTGATCGCAGAGAGCGGTTGCGCTCGGACTACGCGCTCGTGCCGTGCTTGGCCGCCGGCGGCGCGGTCACGAGGTGCTGGCCGTCGCTCAGCTCAGACTGGTCCCCGACGGGACGTCCTCCGGTGCGGACCTGCAGGCCGGGGTCGATCTCTGCCGCGTTGCGGGCGTCGCCGACGTTGGCGCCCTCGGGCAAGTCGACGTCGACGCGGCCGCCGAGGCCGGAAACGGTGACGGTTATGCTGGACATGCGAATACCTCCTATGGGTATTGATTTGGAGAAGTGACAGCGACGTTCACTGCCACACCGGGCCGCGCACTTGACGCACAAGCACACGGCCCGGTCTGGCCACGGCGCGCGGGCATGGGGATGGCGTCGGCGTGGGCGGCTCTCAAAACCGGCGCTCCGTGCGACGGAGAGGGTCGCTCGCGTCGTGTAGTCCGAGCATCCCAGGCGGCACAGAGGCCGCCCGGAATGCTCGGCCGCTTTCGCGGTGGCTTGTTACGCGGCGAGCTTCTCTGCGCTGGACGACTCAGACGCCACCGTAGCTTCTTCAGTGGCCGATGTCGGTCCGGGCGGGAACCACCTGCGACCTTGCGAGCGGAGCTTCCCGGCCTCGGTGAGCGTCTGCAGCAGTTGCTGGCAGCGCTCCTTGCCAATGCCGAGCGCGAGAGCGACCTTGGCGACGGTGAGACCGTCCGCGCTCTCCTCGGCGAACGCCGCGAGTACCTTCTTCTCGGCGGTTGCGTCGTCGAGCTCGGCTTCGCGGGTGCGCTGCGCCTCGGCCTGGTGCGCTTTCTCGATCTGCCGCTCAGCAGCCTTGCGAGCATTGAAGCGGCTGCGTTGCGTCCTCACGCGGGCGATCGTCGGCGGCACGAGCTTGTCGACGATTTGGTGAAGCGCATTGGCGGCTGTGGGATTGGTCGGCTCCTGGTTGTGCGGAGTCTGTCCATTCGCTCCGCACTCCCGCGCGAAGTGCGCCGCGGCGGCGAAGATCACGAGCGTGCGCCCGAGGATCTCCTCCGGCGTCCGCGCGCGCTCGATGAACTCCCACATCTCCTTCTCGGCCTCGTGGTCCTCGAGGTAGATGACCTTCTCCTTGACCTTCTTGCTTTTGAGTTCGATCCGCTCAATCGTGATCCACTGCCCCATCACGCGGGCAGCGCACGCTGCGAGGCGGGTCGGCCCTTCGTCGTAGCTCCGGGAGCCCGGACGGCCGAGTGCCTGGTGCGCGAAGAACAGCGCCGTGTCGCGATTGAGTTTTACCGAGGACAGGCGCTGCAGCAGCGTGTTACCGAGGTCCAGGTTGGCTCCGTGCGCGAGCGGCTTGAGGTCGCGCATGAAGGCCCTCTCCAGCCGTGCCTGGAGTTTCGGGAGGTTCATCCCCGCCGACTCGCCCTCGGCGATGACGGGCTCGACGTCCACGGTGGCGCGTGCTTTGTGGGCGTTCTTCATACGCGGCAACACGACCTCGTTGACCTGCGCGGTGAGCCAGTCGCGGTCGTGGATGTAGACCTCGGCGAATTCGCCCTTTCCGGCGATCGCCGCACCTGCGGCGATCGCTGCATCGACGTCGCCTTCGGAAAGCGCGATCCTTGGCCGATCGTAGGACTGGGTCGCCTGCTCCCATTGGGCGGTGAACCACTCGCCTGCCTCGCCTGAGAGCGCCAGGCTTGCGGGATCCTCAGGGCCGTACCAGTCGATGCGCCGCCGCCAGTTGTCACGGGAGACCCGGACGATGAACGGCGGGGTGCCCTTCAGGTTGAGCTGGGCGTGGAGTACCGCGAGCCGCCCCAGCGTGTGCAGGGCGCCTTCTTTCAGCGCCGCAGCGACCGGCGCCAGGCTCCTCTGTGCGAGCGATGCGACCTCCCCGGCGAGTTGAGGGTTGACCTTGTAGATGGTCTCCACTGTTGAGGCGACGCTTGCGGGTAGCCCGTCGTGTTCGAACGCTGCTCGAATCGCCTCCGGCATCCGCACGAGCGGCATCCGACGAGCGCCCTTGCGCTCGCTCAGCCCGACCTTTCTGAACGCCTCCTTCTGGCTCATGCCGGCGTTGAGCATTGCTTCGATCGCGTCAGCCTCTTCCGCCGGAGCTAGGTTGTCCCGCACGATGTTCTCTGCTGCAGTCGAGGCGGCCCGGGCCTTTGCATCGCGCTTCTTCACCAGCGCTGGGATTGTCGTGCGACCTCTGGCAATGAAGCTCTCAAGCCGACCGCCGCCGATAACGAGCAGGTACTTCCCTTCCTCGTCGGCTGGGGAGACTCCGATCGGCTGATCCAAGCCCATCTCCTCGATTGAGTCCCGCAGCTCGCCGCCGTGCTCGCGACGGCGACGCACATGACGCTCTGGCGGGATGATGATGTCCGCGATCGCGATCTCACGCAGTTCCATCCCTTGGATATCGACTGGTGTGGGCTGTGGTTCGGCGGTAGCTGTCGTGTTTGTGTCAGACACTTCGTTCTCCTTCTGTCGGTTAATTGGGTGCGAAGCGTTACTTGGTGTGGCGACGAGCGCCGTGGTCGAGAACGTCGGGCGGCCCGCGTATCGGACCGTCGGCGCGAAGCCGGCTGCGACGCCACCCTGACGCGCGCAGCCGCTGAGGGTGAGATGCATGCAGCCCCCTTTCGGTCGTGGGTGGTTTCCAAGGCCGGCAAGATGGTGTCCGCCGGCCCGAGCTCAGCTGTTTGGCGAGAACAGCCCGAGCTGCTCACCGCGCCTGGCGATGCCGAGCTTCACAGTGCGCGCTGCACCCGTGCCCGCCACCAGGTGACGTCTGGTCCGTCGAGCGGCGAATGCGCTCGGTGTCGCCGTCGCGCTGGCCGGACTTAACGGTCGGCCATCGACATGCGGCCCTCATGCCGCACGGCGAAGTTGGGCTGACACGGCCGGCGGGGGGGCGTGGTAGGCGGTTGCCTCGCTCGCGGCGCGGGGGCCGGCGAGCCAGTACACCCACAGCGCCTCGGGGGGCCGCCCCGCACGCGAGGGGCCCGACCAGGTGCCGCCCCCGCCAGAGCCGTGGCAGCCGCGTAGGCGTTCCCAGCCGTCGTGGCGGTATAGGTGTCCTGCCTTTCCTGGAAGCGAGTAGGACACAAGCGCGACCTTCTCCACGCTCGGGAAGTAGGGCCAGTAGGGGACGGCGAGGAAGTCTCTCCAGGCGCGCAGGATCACCCGGGCGCTACCCGCGGCGATCGGCTGCGGGGAGCGGCACAGGCGGGTCAGCTCGATCACGTTCCGCCGGTCGAGTCCGTGGTCGCTGTCGACGACCGCGCTATGGGTGTTGCCGGCGGTCGCGAGCGCGACCGGCTCTGCTCGCACGAACAGCGCGAAGGCGTGGTAGCCGAACGGCCGCGTCTCCGCACCGAGCGGATGCCACTGGCTGCAGAGCACGTTTGCCTCCTTACGTGTGAGGCGTCGGATCTCCACCGGCGGACGCTCGCCGAGCGCGACGCGCCGCTCGGTGGACGCCCAGACGTCGGGCTGAGGCCACGCGCTGCCGGGCAGCTCCAGCGTCGAGCCGTCGGGCATTGCGATCGCGATCGTGGGCGGCGCCGCGCATCCCAGCGCTGGGATCTGGGTGACGTCGAGGGATAGCGGCGGCAACGCGCGCAGCGCTCGCGCGCCGTCCGCGAGGACGGTCGGGTTCATAGGGGCTCCTTTCAGGAGCAGTCGCGCTGCCCGGGACGGGCAGCAGAAGTACAGGGAGTCGGCTCACCCGGCCGCCGAGGACCGCAGACGGCCCTCGGGGCGTTCAGGTCGATCGCCGTTGCTTCGGTTGTGCGACCCGCGAGCTCGTGGCCGCTCGAGCGCTCGGTGATTACCGAGCGCGCGCGGACGGTGTCGAGGTGCGCTCAGAGCGGTGTCACGGCTCGGGTTGGCGGGTATCGCAGGGGCGGAGGACGACCCTGCGGCCGGTGAGCCTTTCCAGCAGCGAGATCAGGTTCGTTTACAAATGGGCATGCGACGTCCGCCCTGATCGTGGCGAACGAGGTCCGCGAGCACGATCACGTCGCGGAGACCGCCCGGCAGGCGCATCCAACTTGAGCTCGGTCAGGCTGCATGCGCCATCTCGGTGTCCGGTGCCGCCCGCTGGTTGGTGGAGCCGGCAACGCCATATCGCTGGCGGACCACTACGGCGATCTTGCGGGACCGAGTCTCCGAGAGCATCCCGAGTTGAGTGCTCTCGAGGATTCCGAGCTCGGCGATCAGTTCGTCCACGCGGGTGGCGCTCACCTCGGGGATCGCGGCGAGTACCTTTTTGACCGCCACGCGATCGAACTCGTTGCCTCGTCGACTGTTGCCGATCAGTCCGGCGGCACGGAACGCGCCGATCACGCGATTTGGCGCCTGCGCGATGCGAGCCAGTGCCTGAACACGTGCGAGCCGAACACGGTTGGCCTCAGCCAGAGCTTCCTGAGCCTGAGGAGTCCGCTGCTCGATGTGGGGCCGGGGAGACCGCCTACCCTCGGAGAGGTGTTCGGCGTTCCGCACGCACTCACTGGCGATTGCGGCCCGCACGGCATAGCTGAGCTGTCCCAGCTGCGCCGTGGCCGCGCCGGCGGCGACCTGCTTGATGCGCACATCGCCGAACCCCCGGATCGCACCCAATAGACGTTCGAGGCTCATGCTGTTCGCCCACTCGGGGGGCTCGAGCATGATTTGTTCGGCGAAGCGGGCTCCCGAAAGGGGCGGCAAGCGTTTGATCCGTTCGCGAGCGTCGCAGCGTGCGACACGGACCGCGTTGGCGTGTCCCAGCGCATCCATGCGCGTTTGTCGTGAGTCGGTGATGCTGATGGTTGAAGTCATGTTGGTTTCCTTTCCGGTTGACGGCCGCCGCGTCAGACGGCCAGCGTGTGGGTTCCGAGTGGGCGCAGATGCCCTGGCGCTCGTGATGTGTGGCGCCGGCGAGGTCAAGCTGCTCGTTGCGGAGGCGCAGCCCTGCGCTTATGCGCGGCGTCGACCGAGGCGGCGGTAGCGCTCGCGAAGATCGGCGTAGGTGATAGGCACCGAGGTGCTCTGCCCAAGCGGCGTAACGGACACCCGGCGGAGCCGCCCAGGCAGCTTGTGCATCCTGCCATCGGCCAGGCAGTAGGTCTCGGTACCGTCGATGTTCACGCGGAGTACGTCTCCGGTTCTCACTGACGCGAGGCTCGGTGGACGGCCCATCGCACGGTAGTGCGCCACGACCTCGCGGGGACGCGCGCTGTAGTAGGTCGATCGCTGCAGGGGCCGCAGTTGCAGGTCTCCATTTGAGTCTCTTGCGGTGACCTCGGCGATGAACTCGCGTCCGCGGCGGTCAACCTTGACAAGGTCACTGAGCGCAATGATCGAGGTGTTCATCGGTCAATCCTTTCCGACTGCATAGGTTGCACTCGCCGGCGGCGCTCACGCGGCGAAGGCCAAGCCGGCATCATCGGCCCTGCGGCGGCGGAGAACCCCATCGAGGTGCTCGTGAGTCAGGCGGCAGGCCAGTGGCCCACCTACGCGCAGGTACTGGCACACGTACTCCTCGCAAAGGGCCTCGATCTGCGGCTCGCCGTCGAGCTCCGCACGTTCTTGCCCGTCGTTGAGGACGGCGAGCAGCCGAGTGGCCATGTGTTCGCCGCGGTCGATGAGCACGCGCGCCTGCTCGGTTTCATAGATCGCGAGTACGTGCCGGCGCGGAGGTCCGCCGTCGCGTGCCTCCTGAAACTCGCGCACACATATGAGTCGCGCATTGGTTGTGGTCATGTTGATCAGTTCCTTTCTGGTAGTCGAATCGCCTCTCGGCGGTGTGGCGCTCTGGTGCGCCTATAGACCGAGATCTGTCGGATCAAGTCCCAGCGCCCGCACGATCGCCGCTGCGACGTCGCTTGGCATCTGCGTGGCAAATTGCCCGGCGTATCGCTTCTGGCCGATGCGGGTCCGGCTGTGACGGACGATGCCCAGGTGGCGGGCAAGCGCGCGATCGCTGAGTTCTACGCGTCGTGCCAGCTCACGCAGGCTGAGCTCTGGGTGGCGCTGCCGGGCGCGGTCCACGGCTAGGCGCAGGCACCGGTTGTCCACCGGGCTGCATGGCCAGCGCAGCTGCCGCTGGCCGGTCCGGTGCACGACAACCGTCGGGATGTGAATGCCGCTCTCGGCTAGATCGCGAAGGGCTCCTCGTACCTGCTTCACAGAAACTTCTAGTTCCTGCGCGATCTCCGCGGTGGTACGGAAGTGCTGAATACGAGCCTCCAGGGCGACCCGGCTGATTACTGCGAGGCTCTCAGTTTGGGCCGACATTGTGCGCGTTCCAAAACGGCGATCTAAAGGCCCAAATCCACAGGATCCAGGCCCATCGCCAGGGTCAGCTGCACCGCATCTGCGTATGAAAGGGTTGCTCTGAAGCTGGGGGCCTCGCCCGGCATGCGGTCTGGGTTGGTTTCGATGATCCCTAGCAGCCGACGTACCCTCGTGCCGTCAGCGCGATTCTTGTTGACGTAGCCCGCCCAAAGGGCTACGTCGCCAGCAGTCGTGCCGTCCCGCTCGAGCTTCTCGAAGCGGTGGCGCAGGCAGCAGATCGTGGCTTCTGTCTGCTGGCAAAACATGCCGCAGCAGTTGGGCACCTCGTCGAGCTCGTCGACCGTGCGATCCTCCCGTATGGCTACCGCGCTCATCGAGTTCTCCTTTCTGGTGGGTGGTTGTGAGACCGGCCGGGTTGCTGCTCGCCCCGGTTGGTTGGCGAGCGGGAGTGGCCAGTGTCAGTCGGCGTTCCCAGGCGTCCGGAGGGGGGAGAGCTCCGGACGCCCAGTCACACCGGTGCAGCAGGAACGGCGGCGAGGCCGTCCCGACGCGCAGCCCGTGGAAGCCGACCCGAGGCGCCGAGTGGCGCGGTGGGGGATCGTCGGCGCCGATGGGGGCTGCTGGGGACTGCACGTTCTATGGACGCGCGACGATTAAGAGCGCCCCCCAGCGAAACACGGGTGCACGCATCAGGAGTCGGTGGCGAGTACGTGCCCTAAGATCTGCGCCTCTCTGGAGCACGAAACCGAGTTGGCCGTGCGCCGCCTGGACTCGGGTCGCCATGTGCGCTGCGGTCTTTCGCTGGTGGCGAGCGCCTGGTCGATCATGGCCTCTGCTACGCGCTCTGTCGTGAAGTCGATCGCACGTCGTGGATGGAGTGGCTGCTGGCGCTCGAGCTTGGCTCGCAGCGCAGCAGCTTCCGCGGGATAACCTCGGGTGGTGGGAGTCGTGAGCAGCGAGCGCGCGGCAAGACGTTGAAGTGTCTGGGCGAGTTGGCGCGCTGTTTCGAGCGCGAACTCAGGCCCGGTGATTGGCCTGGTCAATTCGTTGTGGATCTCGGCCACTGTCCGCGCTTGGCGGACGCCGTCGAGAATGAGTTCCGTCTGGCACACGAGCACTCGTCGAGCGCGCTCCGCGCCCTCGCGTTCGGTTGCTCGAAGTCGTTGGGCGCGGCACAGTTGCGCGCGCGTCGCCCGCCTCATGGTTTTCATAGGATCGCTCCTTCGATCTAGGCTTGACCGGCGCCGCGAGTTGCAAGCGCCGATGCTGTGTGCGTAGCCGCGGCGCTCACAGGCGTGGGCGAAGCGAGCACGGTGCGTCGCTGTCGCGGTGGGCCGCGCGCGATTCCTTATCGCTAGCTCGTGTACGCTCGTGCGGGCTTCGCCTGCTTGATCACGAGGCGCCCAGAGCGGCGCGTCAGACCGCAACGGCGAACCGCGGCATTGATCGTCGCGAGCACGGTGGCGGCGTCATCGAGCGCCTCGCGGTCGCGGTCCACCCCCCACAGCGTGCCGCAGTAGTAGTCGAGCTCAACTCTGCGCAGGCGTCCGGCGTCGAGGTCGACGAGGTAACCTGCGAGCACGTGCATGTGCTCGTATCGGCCAATGCCCGGCGAGATCTGTTCCTTTGTCGTGCGGACGGTGCCGTGTTGTACTGTCACGCAATCTTCTCGTAGCTGTGCGATGAATTTGCCGGGGTCGGTAAACTGCTGGACCGGCCCCTGAAACGTGCGTATCGCTGGGCCGCCGAGACCTGTTGGCTGTGGTCGCATGGTTTTCCTTTCGGTTCTATCTGCTGTTTCCGTTGGTGGCGCTTCGTGGGCTCTGCGCGGATGGCGTGTTGCCGTCCGCGGCAGCGGGAGTCTGTCCGCAGTCGAGCATGAGTCATCCTGCTTTTGATCTTGGTTACGCGACGCTGACGCGGAATGCCCCGGCGAAGCACTTGAACCACTGAGCGGCCGTCAGCGGCTAGGCCGACGATGGTGCCCGGCGGCGTGATGCTCGACGCAGCGTGCAAAGAAGGCCACGGCCCTCTGGTCGGCGCCGGGGGCCATCTTGAGCACGACGAGCCCCTCCGGGTCATCATCCATCGAGCGACCGACGTCCGGAGCGCTGCTCTTGAACGCTGTGGCATGCAGCAATACCGAGCCGTCGGGTCTGCGCGTCAAGCGTTCGAAAGCCAGGTAGTTGCCATCCAGGGCGACCAACTCGTCGTCGGCCGTCCGGGCGCGGATGATGCCGCCGCCGGCGAGGTCGGCGATATCGGCGTCGGCGATGTGGAGAGCATGTGGCTGCACGATTCGCTTGATTGAGTAGTTGGACGGGTTGATCGGCTCGTGCCCGTGCGGGTCGCGGTAGCCGTCTGGGTAGTCGACCTCGACGCTCAGCGGGGCGCTGGCTCCGGGCTGGATCGACTTGATGTGGCCGTCGCGTTCGAGTCCGTCGCTGTAGCAGCGCACCCGTACGCGCGTTCCTGGTTGTAGATGAGCGGTGTGCACGACGTCGCTCGCTGCGTCGACGGCATGGCGGGCACGCATGCCGTCGTCGGCGCTGAGTTGGTCTGGGGACAGCGGAAGGCGCTGGCCGTGTGTGCGCTTGCCGGCGAGGGTCGCGGCGGCGACTTCGCGGCCGTATGACTGTAGTCGGCGTGGCAGCCCACGAACGGCGGTGTAGATGGCTCCCTCCAGGGCGGCATGCACCGTGTTCGCGGTAGACGGTCCTGTGTCGTCGGCGAGCACGCGCGCGGCCGCGCGCAGGTCGCCAACTGCGACGAGCATGACGCCTTGGACTGAGGCGGCGGCGAGACAGGCCTCTGGTGCGAGCGCGAGTGCCGCGATTCCCCGGGCGCGCGCGGATTCGGCAACCGTGAGGGAATCGGGACAGGACCGCAATCTCCCGTCGAGCATCAGCTCCCCGAACAGGGCGTGAGTCACCAGTCGTGACCGAGGGATCTGCCCGCTGGCGGCCAAGAGGGCGCAGGCGAGCGCGAGGTCGATGCCCGGTCCGGGGCGTCGCGTCTTTAGGGGAGTGATGTTGACGGTGATCCGCCGTGCGGGAAACTCGTATCCGCAGTTGACGATCGCCGCGAAGACGCGCTCGCGCGAATCGCGCACGGCTGCCTCGGAGACGCCGACCATTGTGAATGCCGGCAGCCCAGGGCGGACATCTACTTCCACAATGACCGCCTGGGCGGTGGGTCCGGCAACGATGTACGTATGCGCTTGGGCGCGCATGAGCTTCCTCCTTTGGGGGTGGGGGTTTTGTCAGGTGTTGCGCCCGCGGTATGGCGGGCTGAGTTGTGTGCAGGGACGCTGGCAATATGCGAGCCGGTGAACGGAAGCGAGGCGTGGCCACGCACCCTGCGGACGGCCACGTCCGTTAGTTAGGGCCTGCGGCGGGTGGGATCGCTGCTGCGGGGATCAGGTAGACCCGTTCGTCTTCACCAGATGTCGCGCTGTACGGGACTCCCTTTTGGAGTTCAGTGATAACCGAGTCCGCGACGTCGTGGTCGAGCCCTAGCGTGTCGGCGATCTCCTCGAGGCCGAGATAGTGCGCGCGAACAGTGCGCTCCGCCGCCACGTCTGCGGCTTCGTCGGCAAACCCGCAGGACGAGTTGAGACGGCGGCTCAGGTCGCGCGTTGCCTGCGCCGGCTATGGGAGTGCCCGGCTGCCCGGGGGCAATGAAGTCGACCATTGCCGTCGTATGCGCCTGACGGCGCTCCTGGGTGTCGAGGTCGATCATTTCGATCGCGGACATCGGAATTTCGTTGGTCACGCGGTCGGCCATCTCTTTCGCGAGCTCCTCGACGGTCTCAGCGACCACGATTGCGCCTTCGCCAGACTCCTCTACGAGCCCCGCGAAGCGAGGACAGTGCGAGTCGGTTGCGTCGGGGTCCTGGTCGAGGATCTCCTGCACGTAGCTTCGACCCCAAGCGCTGTCAGCATGGAGCTCGATGAGCTCACGTAAGGGCTGAAGCCGTGTCCCTGATGACCACTGGCTCTGCGGCGTGGCGTGTGTTTTGGGACACGGGTGCCTTCTTGGTGTCTGCGTCCTGCTCTAACTGGAGGTGCGCCGCCTCGACCGCACCATCAAGGTAAGCGTTGAGGTAGTCCTTGATTTCTGCCATGTCGTCGGGCTGAGCGTGCTTGACCTTGGCGATCGCGGCGGCGTCCTGGCCACTCAGTTGGACTGTAAGGGTGATTTCCATCGAGTTCATCTCTTTCATCTGATTGTGATCAACGACGAAGAGGCCCCGCCGCCCGAGGGTGACGAGGCTCGTCTTGCTAGTGCTACTGCCAAGGGCTATTGCTCTCGATCGAGGTAGAGCACCCACAGTTCGCTGCCCTCGCGCAGGAACTCGGCCTCCTCGAGCAGTTGAACGTCGCAGGCGACTATTCGCCTGCCGGGTAGCGCGCGACGCCAGCGCCAGCGAGCCGACGGGTTCCCGTAGTCGTTCAAGCGG
>Ga0193728_1000468_pt1 | contig 19477 bp, 14 predicted proteins | sample U1c1metaG_FD_143037 | JGI IMG/M metagenome (GOLD analysis project Ga0193728, IMG submission 143037) | Soil microbial communities from a riparian zone of the East river system, Colorado, United States - U1c1 | ecosystem: Environmental > Terrestrial > Soil > Riparian zone | place: USA: East River...
ATGCCGATTTTCGCCCCGAGGTTTTTATCATATCCCAAACCCAGAATGATATCTGTGTCTTCCCCGGTCTGGCTGAGCAAATGATTCTGGATGATCTCCACTTCGTCCATAGTAAATTCATGATCGCCCTCGGCGGAATTGATATTGATCAGGATCCATTTGGCTCCCCTGATGTCATTGTCATTGAGGAGCGGAGAATTGAGTGCTTCCTCGATCGCCTGCTGTGCGCGCGATTCGCCCTCCACCTCAGCGCTGCCGAGAATAGCCACCCCGCCATTACGCATTACCGTGCAGACATCTGCAAAATCAACATTGATCTGGCCGGTGCTGTTGATGACATCGGTAATGCACTTTGCTGCGGTAGCCAGCACATTGTCTGCTTTTGCAAATGCCTCCTTCATTTTGAGGTTTCCGAACTGGTGGCGCAGTTTGTCATTGCTGATCACCAGGAGGGTATCGACATATTCTTTTAGCATCATGATGCCTTCCTCTGCCTGAAGCTGTCTCTTTCTTCCTTCGTAAGAAAATGGCGTGGTCACAATGCCCACCGTCAGGATGCCGAGGTCCTTGCAGATCTTGGAAATGATTGGCGCGCCACCGGTGCCCGTACCACCTCCCATACCAACTGTAATAAAGGCCATCTTGGTATTTACTTCCAGAATACTCCTGATCTCTTCGAGGCTTTCCTCGGTGGCCTGTCTGCCGATATCAGGGTTGGCTCCCGCACCCAGTCCCTGCGTCAGGTGCGGCCCCAGCTGTATTTTGTTGGGTACGCGGCTTTGTGCAATGGCCTGTGCATCGGTATTACAAATGATGAAATTCACACCCTCAATGTTCTGACCATACATGTGGTTTACTGCATTGCTTCCTCCGCCACCTACACCAATGACCTTGATGATGGATGACTGTTCTTTTGGCAAATCAAAATGAATCATAATGGTAAAATTGAATATTAATGGATTAAAACTCTCTGCTTACAACGCGTGATCCTCTTCTTCCTTGAACAACTCAATGATGCCGTCTTTGAATTTGCCCCAGAAATCTTTTATTCCTTTTCTGTTTCTCATCTTACCTGCCTCGAGTATTTCCTCAACCACGACTTCTTCTGTAGCTTCAGGCCTTCTGAGATTGTCAGGCACTTCTATCCTTTCACGTGATTGTTCAAATTGCTTACGGTTATTCTCGTAATCACTATATCCTTTCAGGATTAAACCGATACAGGTTGCATAAGTTGGTTTTGCTAATTCATCAATATGACCCGCTGCAAGGTGTTCCGTAGGATAACCAATCCGCGCATTCAGCCCCGTCACATATTCCGTGAGTTGTATCAGGTGCTTCAATTGTGAACCCCCTCCTGTTAGTACGATTCCGCCATTCAGCATTTTGTTGTCCAGGCCAACCTGCTTCAGGTGGTAGGTGACAAAATCCATGATTTCGCTCATCCTGGCCTGTATGATATTGGCCAGGTTCTTTACACTGATCTCTTTGGCTGGCATGCCCCTCAAGCCGGGAATGGTGATGAAGGCATTGGCCTTGGCTTCATTGGAAAGCGCCGATCCGAACTGCACTTTCATTTGTTCGGCCTGTGTTTTCAGTACGCCCAATCCTGTTTTGATGTCATTCGTGATGTTTTCGCCTCCAAACGGAATCACGGCGGTATGTTTCAGGATGCCTTCGTAAAACACGGCAAGGTCGGTAGTGCCGCCGCCAATATCCACGATGGCCACACCTGCCTCCAGGTCTTCCTGGCCCATGACAGCCGCGGCGGAAGCCAGGGGTTGCAGCACCAGGTCCTTGGTGGTCAGTCCGCTTTTCTCAACGGCACGGTTGATGTTTTTGATCGCATTTTTATCCCCTGTAATAATGTGAAAATTGGCGCCCACCTTAACGCCGCCGTACCCGATCGGACTGATGATGTTCTGAAAATTATCTACAGCAAATTCCTGCGGTATCACATCAATGATCTGGTCGCCGGCGGGTATATAAGTTTTATACTGATCAGCGACCAATTGATCGACTTCGCGCTGGGTAATTTCATCCTCCGTACTTTGACGAACAATATCGCCCCGCGTTTGCAGGCTTTTAATGTGGTGGCCTGCTATGCCCACATACACTTCTTCAATCCCCAGATTGGGATTGGATGCATAGCAGTTGTCGAGTGCCATCCTGATGGCCTTGATCGTTTCATCAATATTCAATACCTGGCCATGTTTCACGCCATTGGAATTGGCGCGGCCAAATCCCAGTATTTCTAATTTTCCGTATTCATTTTTCCGGCCGGCAATGGCAGCAATTTTTGTGGTGCCAATATCGAGTCCGACGATAATGGGTTGTTCCTGGTTCATAGTCTAGTTTATTTTTTTTAGTTGTTTATATGGTATTTATTTTCTTATTTTTTATTTCTTATTTTTAATTCCCGCTTTACGCTGTCATTTTTCTCATCTATCATGTCGTAGCTGATCAGGGTTTGTTCAGTAATCGTATTACGCTCCAACGGTTTTGTGATTTGTTGTTTTACGGTATCCGCTTGTACCTGCTGAGAAACCCTGATCAGCTGCCTGATGTTTTTGATGGCTTGCAGGGAATCGAATCTTGATATCCCCGATCCTCTTTTCGTTCCGATCACCTGGCCTGCATATTGAACATCCAGCCTGGTATACCTGTCAAAACCGCTTCTGGCACATACCTGCCTGTAAAAAACAAGCAGCCGGTGGAATTTCTGTTCGTACTCATTGCCATCTCCGAATTCTATCTGGTGGTTCCCGATCACCGGCACCATCAGAAATGTTTTCCTGGAAGTAATGGCGACCTGCTGAATCTCTGCCATCCAAAAAGGATCGTTGAGAATGAACCAGCTTAATTGCTTTATCTGGCGAAGCAGCGCACTGTCTGTTCCGCGTGATTTCACCTTGTCGGCGGGGAACCCTGTAAAAACAGGCAGTTTTATGAAAGCCTGCTCTGGCAAAGGCAACTGGATACCACTGCTGTCAATATAAAAACTGTTTCCGGCAATGGTAAAAATCCTGGCAATGGGCTTTCTTTCTGTGATCCTTACCCGCAGACATTCGTTGTTATCAAAGAACAATTGAGCTTCTTTTACCCAGGCATTCTTCTTCAGCATTTCTTCCATATTCCGCAGGTCTAATGATAAGATCGTTTTGCCCACCAGCTTTTGCGTGCCGCTGGAAGTCAGCAGGTTTGAGATCACTTTTTGATCAATGAACAACCGCTGATTCCCGGCATTAATCTCCACCCGGTAGCCCTTGCAGGTTTTGCTGTTTTTCCTGTTGATGGCTGCAATGAGCAATACCAGCATGCCGGAGCCCATCACACACCATAGCATGACCGCCAAAATTTTTCTTATGTTTTCTTTAAAACTCATGTCATTTTCCATTTACACCCGCCCAACGGTCCATGACCGTCAGACGGGTACAAAGTGACCGGGAAATAAGCCCGTTCACAATATGGGTTAGTTCGTTCTTTCCAGTATCTTTCTGATAGGCTCCACCATCGCATCAATATCGCCTGCCCCCGCTGTGATCAATAAAGCGTTCGTTCCGGTAGCCGCCACGTTATTTTTTATCCACTCCATTAATTCCTGTTTGTTCAAAACCAGCTTGCCCGGTTTTTTCATTTTATCCAGGATCAGCTGACTGCTGACCCCTTCGATGGGTAGTTCTCTTGCCGGGTAGATGGGCAATAGCACCACTTCATCGGCCAAATCCAGGCTGGACGCAAATCCATCGGCGAAATCTCTCGTCCTGCTGAACAAATGCGGCTGAAAAACCAGGATACATTTCCTATCGGGAAACAAACCCTTCGCGCCGCTGATCAATGCCTTCAATTCTTCGGGATGGTGCGCATAATCATCTATGAAAACCACCCTTGCCGCACTTGCTGCCGATGACGAAGGAGAGATGATGTATTCAAACCTCCGCTTCACTCCCCTGAAAGCACTTACTGCCTTTTTTATTTTCTCTGCGTCAATGGAGAGCTGATGCGCGACGCCGATGGCCGCCGTTACATTTTCTACATTGTGCATACCGCCCATATTCAGTCTGATATCTTTCAAAACCCAACTACCCATTACCACGTTGAATACATACACCCCGTGCTCGATCCGGATACGCTCTGCATGAATATCCGCCTGTTCATACCGGATGCTGTATGTCATGTGGACCGAAGCCCTGAGCTCTTTTTCTTTCTCCAATCCATACCTGCTCAGCAGAACGCCCCCTGGCTTTACTTTTTCCGAGAACGCAATGAAAGCCTCATCCACAGCCTCTGCATTTCCATAAATATCCAGGTGATCCGCGTCCATGGCGGTAATCACGGCAATGTCCGGACTGAGTTTTAAGAAACTCCGGTCATATTCATCTGCTTCCACCACACATACATTGCGTTCACTACTCCAGAAATTGCTCCCGTAGTTGACGGCAATGCCACCCAGGAAAGCGTTACATCCATAGCCACTGTCTCTTAAAATATGCGCGATCATGGTGCTCACCGTTGTCTTTCCGTGTGTTCCGGCCACACAGATATTAAAAGAACTTTGCGTAATTGCGCCCAATACATCGCTGCGTTTGAGTACCGTATAACCATGCTCCTGATAATACAGCAATTCTTTATGGTCCCTGGGAACCGCGGGCGTAAACACCACCAGCTCCACATCCTTCGGCGCCTGCTCCGGGTTATCTTCATAATGAACAGGAATCCCTTCTTCAGCCAATTTTTTTGTCAGCGATGTTTCCGTTTTATCATAACCACTCACTGATTTTCCCTGGAATTTAAAATACCTCGCCAAAGAACTCATTCCGATACCTCCTATCCCGATAAAATATATTTTGCGTATTTGTTTTATATCGATCATGTGTGCAGCATCATTCAATGGATCAGTTTTAATATTTCTCCTGCGATCACCTCGTCTGCATCAGTAATCGCGAGTTCCCCGATGTTTTTCCCCAGTTGTTCCTGCCGCGTCTTGTTCCTGGCCAATGCCAGCAGTTCCGGGATCAGTTTCTTTTTTACCTCGGCGTCAGGGATCAGAATGCCAGCCTTTTTATTAACCAGGTTTTGCGCATTCACTGTTTGATGGTCTTCTGCAGCAAAAGGAAACGGAACAAAAATGACCGGTTTGCCAGCTACACAGAGTTCAGCAATCGTCATAGCCCCTGCCCGCGAAATCACGATATCTCCAGCGGCAAAAGCGTATTCCATTCGGTCAATAAACTCGTTCACCCAGATGCGCCTGTCCTCCACTGCCCTTTCGGCCGCTTTTCGGGCAAAGTTTTTTCCCGTTTGCCATACCAATTGCAGATCGTTCTTTTCGAAAATGGATATCGACGAATCGATCGTTTCATTAATGCTTTTTGCACCCAGGCTGCCCCCGATGACCAGGATCGTCTCTTTAGCCGGATCCAATCCAAAAAATTGCAGCGCCTCTTCGCGGGTAATCGCGGCTTCAATAATGCGATGCCTGACCGGGTTGCCCGTAACCATGATTTTTTGCGCCGGAAAAAATCGCTCCATACCCTCACTGGCTACAAAAATTTTTGTAGCTTTTTTACCCAGCAGGATATTCGATTTCCCCGCAAAAGAGTTGGATTCATGAATGAAGCTGGGAATATTTTTTGCCTGAGCGTAACGCAACACAGGAAAACTGGAATACCCACCCACTCCGATCACCGCCTCGGGTCTAAAGGATTGAAATATCCGCCTAACCTGAAAAAAGCTCTTAAGCAGTTTGAAAGGAAGACCAATATTTTTTATCAAAGAACTTCTGTTGAAGCCGGCAATGTCGATGCCTTCAATCTTGTATCCCGCTTCAGGTACTTTTTGCATTTCCATTTTTCCCTTGGCCCCGATGAACAATATATTCACAGCAGGATCCCATCTCTTTAATGCATTCGCAATGGCTACTGCAGGAAATATATGCCCTCCTGTTCCACCTCCCGCTATGATAATTCTTTTGCTCAATGTATTCTTTCAACTTAACTGATCAATATTCATTCAGTGGTCTCTGGTACCGGCTCCGGATTTCCTTCCAATTGCTCCGCATTCCTGGCAACGCTCAATATAATGCCGATGGCCAAGCAGGTAAATAAAAATGAACTTCCCCCCATGCTGATCAATGGCAGGGTGACACCTGTGACCGGAAATAAATTCACGTTGACCGCCATATTTGCCAACGCCTGGATCATCAGCGTGAAACTCAATCCCAGTGCCAGGAAGGCGCCGAATGCAAACGGACAGCGCCTGAAAATTCGAATGCTCCGGAACAGAAAAACCAGGTAAATGAAAATGATGAATGCCCCTCCCGCTAATCCGTATTCTTCGATGATAATGGCATAGATAAAATCCGAGTAAGGGTGTGGAAGGAAATTCCGCTGCCGGCTGTTTCCCGGTCCAAGGCCGACCCATCCGCCGTTGGCAATGGCAATTTTGGCCTGGTTCACCTGGTAATTATCATCGTCACTGCTTTCTTTTACACCGTACATGAATGTTTCTACCCGGTTGATCCAGGTATCAACCCGCACAAATAATTTCGATCTGTGTTCCGTTTTTACCTTTGCTACGGCCTCCCCATCGCCATGGCGGAACACGGCCGCAGTGATGAGGATCATCACGGGAATCACAGCAGCACCGATGGTAAGCAACAAATGCTTTGCACTAACCCTGCCGATAAACATCAGCATCAGGCTCGTTGCACCGACCAGCAGCGCCGTGGAAAGATTTGCCGGCGCGATCAATATACAAACGATGGCCACCGGGCTGATAACCGGTAAAAAACCTTTCTTAAAATCCTTGATCACCTCCTGCTTTTTACTCAGGAGCCTGCTGAGGTACATGAAGAGCGCAAGTTTTGCCAAATCCGAAGTCTGGAAGGTCAGGTTGACGATGGGCAACCTGATCCATCGGCTTCCTTCATTGAGGCTAACACCAGAAAAAAGCGTATAGACGAGCAGGGGAATGGAAATGAGGAATAGTATCTTGGCTACTCTTGAATAAATGATGTAATTGACCTGATGCGCAAAATAGATGATCAGGACGCCTACAATGATGAAGGCAAACTGTTTAAAAAGATAAATCTCCGTATTCCCCTTGTACATTTTATACGCAAGCAATCCTGTCGAGCTGTACACGGCCAGCAGGGACACCAGGGCAAGCAATACTACCACGGCCCAAATGACTTTATCGCCCTTGGTTTTTTGCCTCAGGCTGAAAGAAGGTTTTCCTATTGTAGCAAATTCATTCATGTCTCAATTATCAGGTTTTGTTCATTGCTGTCTCTGCTGGTCACCGGACATCCGGCTCATAAATCAAAAACCGCTTCTTTAAACTGCTTTCCCCGGTCCTCATAATTCTTGAAAAGATCAAAACTTGCGCATGCCGGGCTAAGCAATACCACATCTCCTTTATCGGAAAAATGAAAAGCTGCCTTTACAGCTTCCTGTGCACTCGAAGTATTCACCATCAATGGCACATCACTCTGAAAAGCCTCGTGAATTTTCCTGTTGTCTACTCCCATGCATACAATGGCTTTTACTTTTTCCTTAACCAGGCTCCTGATCAGGCTATAATCATTGCCCTTGTCGATGCCGCCCAAAATCAATATCACCGGTTTTGTCATGGTTTCCAGCGCATACCAGGTGGAGTTGACATTGGTGGCCTTGCTGTCGTTAATGAATTCCACTCCCCTTACCGTACTCACATATTCCATGCGATGTTCCAGCGTTTCGAAACTCTGTATGGCTTCGCGTATTTTTTGCTTTCGGATGCCGACGGTGACAGCCGCCAGCCCGGCGGCCATGGTATTGTATTGATTATGGATTCCTTTTAATGCAAAATCGTAGATGCTCATCTGCATTTTTTCCGTACCAACCTGAATGGTCATCTGTCCGTTCCTGATAAAACCCCCTTGGTTTAGTTCTTGTTGCATAGTAAATGGTAATGGGTTAGAATAAAATGAATACTGGTTTACGTATCTTTTTGTCACAGGATCGTCTGCACAATAAATGAAATAGTCGCTGCTCGTCTGGTTCATCCCAATCCTGAACTTGCTCCTGATGTAGTTTTCGAATTTATATTCATAGCGGTCGAGATGATCCTCCGTGATGTTGGTGAGGATGGCGATATCCGGCCTGAATGTGTGGATATCGTCCAGTTGAAAACTGCTGATCTCCGCCACGTACCAGGGCTTGCCTGCTTCGGCTACCTGCCTTGCAAAGGAATAACCGATATTTCCTACTATGGCGCAGTCCAGGCCTCCATGCTTGCAGATATGGTAGGTCATCGCCGTGGTGGTTGTCTTTCCATTGCTTCCGGTAATGCCGATGATCCTGCTATCCCCCTTATATCTATACGCCAGTTCAATCTCACTGATCACGGGAATACCTTTCGCCCTGATCGATTTGACCAGTTGGTTTTTTTCCGGTATGCCTGGACTTTTCATAATTTCCTGCGCATTCAAAATTTTATCTTCCGTATGTTTCCCTTCCTCGAAGTCAATTCCCCTGGCTTCCAATTCCTTTTTATAAGCCGGTTGTAACGTCCCGGCATCAGAGACAAATACTTCATACCCGCGCAAACTGGCCAGGACTGCCGCACCCACACCACTTTCGCCTCCGCCCAATATGACCATGCGTTTGCTCATTCTTTGAGAATTTGTGTTTGTCCAGAGGGTCAACCGGATTAAGGGGGGTTTTTCAAAAGCATGAATTCAAACTGCACCACAAATCTTTTCATTCAGGGTTTCCCCATACAATCGATTAATTGGTTTTTCATAACATTCGTCTATCGGTCCTTATATTACCTGATCTTCAGCGTTACAATGGCGAACACCACGCACAAAATCGTTACGATCCAAAATCTTGTCACGATCTTGCTTTCATGGTAGCCCAATTTCTGGTAGTGATGATGCAAAGGGCTCATTAAAAAGATCCTTTGTCCTATTCCGTATTTTCGCCGGGTATATTTGAAATAGGTAACCTGGATGGTTACGCTCAGTACTTCCACCAGGAAGACGCCGCAAAAAATGGGTATCAGCAATTCTTTCCTGACGATAAACGCCAGGGCTGCAATAACACCGCCTAACATCAGGCTGCCCGTGTCGCCCATAAATACAGTGGCAGGATAGGCATTATACCAAAGAAACCCCAGGCATGCACCGATAAGCGCCCCGATAAAGATGGATAACTCGCCCAGGTTTGGGATATACATGATGTTTAGGTACTCAGCCAGCCGGATGTTTCCGCTTGCATAGGCAAAAACGCCGAGGCAGGTTCCCATGACAGCGCTAACCCCGGTGGCCAGGCCGTCAATTCCATCCGTAATATTGGCCCCATTGGATACGGCAGTGACGATAAAAATAACAATGACTATATATAAGATCCAGGTTGCCCCTCTTAATGCCGTTGGCAATAATTTGGAATAATTGAATTCATGATTTTTTACAAATGGAATGGTCGTGATAGGCTCCCTGGCTTCAACAAACAAACGCTCCTTTCCGTCGACCACGATCGATTTGATGCCAGTGGTGTCAGCGGGCTTGGTAGTCCCGACATATTCACGCCATACCTTGGTGTTGCTGTTGAAATAGATCGTAGCGCCTACAACAAATCCCAACACCACCTGGCCAAGGACCTTAAACCAGCCAGCCAATCCGTCCTTATCTCCTTTTTTATATTGAATGCCCTGTTGCTGCGCAAGGTGTTTGGCCCGCAGCTTCAGGTAGTCATCGATAAAACCGATCATGCCGAGCCAGATGGTGCTGAAAATCATCAGCCGGATATAAGCCTTGTTCAGATTGGCCAGCAGAAAGGTAGGGATCAGGATCGCGAGAATGATGATCAGTCCGCCCATGGTAGGCGTTCCCTTCTTTTGTTGCTCTCCTTCCAGCCCCAATTCACGGACACTCTCACCCACTTGTTTGTTCCTAAGAAAATTGATCAGCCTGCGGCCATACAGCATGCTGATCAAAAGAGATAATAAAACAGCCAGCAATACCCGGAAAGTAATGAACTGGAACAAAGTTCCACCGGGTATTTTAACCCCAATTTGTTTTAGCCAATCAAACAGATGGTACAGCATGTTGGGATTTTTCTGGCTGTTTATTTGTTACCGTCCAAGGTTTCTTTATCAAGATCAATATATTATTTGTCCAATATTTCAAACATTTCTTTCAGCACGGCCTTATCATCAAATGGATATTTTACCGATTTTATTTCCTGGTATTTTTCATGTCCCTTGCCGGCCACGAGCAGGATGTCTTCCGGCCTGGCCAGGCTGACTGCAGTTTTGATCGCTTCCTTCCTGTCCACAATGGATATGTATTTTCTTTTTGCTGCAGAACTCAATCCCACTTCCATGTCACGGATGACCTGCGCGGGATCCTCACTGCGTGGGTTATCCGAAGTGAACACTACTTTGTCGCTGTACTTACAGGCCACTTCGCCCATCACGGGCCGCTTGGTCTTATCGCGGTCGCCGCCACAACCCACAACCGTGATGATCTGTTCAACTCCTTTTTTTAATTTTTGAATCGTTGCCAGTACGTTCACGAGCGCGTCGGGCGTATGGGCATAGTCAATGATGCCCATAATTTTTTCCTTCGCTGACAGGATATATTCGAACCTTCCTTCGGCGCCTGTCAGCACGCTCAGGCAACGCAGCACTTCCTGATTTTCTTCTCCCAGACAAATGGCTGTTCCATACACTGCCAGCAGATTGTAGGCATTGAATTCGCCAATCAGCCTGAAATGGACCTCCTGGTCATTGACCGACATGACCAGGCCGGTAAGGTTATTCTCCAGGATTTTCCCTTTAAAATCCGCTGTTGTTTTCAGGCTATAGAAGTATTTTTTTGCATGCGTATTTTGAACCATGACCGCACCCCGTTTGTCATCGGCATTCGAGACCGCAAAAGCCGAAGAAGGCAGGCCATCAAAAAAAACCTTCTTCACCCGGATGTATTCATCAAAAGTTTTGTGGTAGTCAAGGTGGTCATGGGTGATGTTGCTGAACACCGCGCCGACATAGTGAAGTCCTGCAATTCGATGCTGGTCGATGGCATGCGAACTGGTTTCCATGAATGCATGGGTACAGCCCGCATCAACCATTTGTTTCAGTAATGCATTCAGGCTGATGGCATCCGGTGTAGTATGTGTTGCGGGAACCACCTGGTCTCCGATTTGATTTTGAACGGTACTCAGCAAACCAGTTCTATATCCCAACGCAGTAAATAGCTTATAGAGCATTGTAGCAATCGTCGTTTTTCCGTTTGTGCCTGTAATGCCCACCAGCTTTAATTTTTCAGAGGGTTGTCCATAAAAATTATGGGCGATATAACCAGCTGCTGCTGCACTATTCTCAACCTGGATATAGGTGATGGATTCCAGGGTTTGTTCAGGTAATACTTCACAGACGACGGCCGCCACAGCTTTTTGCTCCACGGCCCCGATGAACTGATGCCCATCAATATGCACACCCTTGACCGCGACGAACAATGATCCCTTGCCAGCCTTCCTGGAATCAGACTGGATATTGTTCACCTCGATGTCGAGACTGCCTTTGACCAGCCTTAGATTCACCTTATATAATATATCCTGCAGTCGCCTCCTTAATTTAGTTCCAGTGTTAGTGTTTGGTTTTTTACCACTGCTGTTCCGGCTTGAATGCTTTGCGACCTCACTTTTCCGATCCCCCTGGCCTGTACTTTAAGATGCATGTTTTCCAACAGGTAAAGCGCATCTTTCAGTCCCATGCCCTTTACGTCAGGCACCAGGTTTTTTTGAACTGTTTTTTCGTTCAACACCGGCTGGTCATTACTTGCATACCATCTTCCCCATTCAGACTTTGCAGCGGAATCCGTGTACCGGATATCAAGCGAAGCAGCGACCTCACGTAGATCCTTCAACGCTCCTGCATAGTAAAATTCAGCACTATCCCTGCCCGGGCTTGTTGCCAGGTTGCTTTGGTAGGATCCTGTTTCGAGACTCATGAGCTTGTCCGCCACCTCCCTGAAAACAGGCCCTGCTACGTGTGCGCCAAGAAATTTTTTGGCAAAAGGCTTATTTTTAATGACCACGATGCAGGAATATTTGGGACGGTCGGCGGGGAAATAGCCTGCGAAGGAAGACTGGTAGATATGATCAGCGTATCCACGGTTACCGTTGGCAACCAACGCGGTTCCCGTTTTTCCAGCCACCTTATAGTACGTGTTTTTAAATACGCCCTTTGCCGTGCCTTCAATGCAAACACCTTCCAGGCATTCCCGCAACAACTTCAGCGTTTGTGCACTGCATATATTGTCGATGGCGACCTCGGGTTCATTTTGCCTGACCGTTCTTCCTGCGAACTGAATATTGTTAACCAGGTAGGGCTTCATCATTTTTCCATTGTTGGCAATTGCATTGTATAAAGTGAGTGTGCGCAGCGGGCTGATCAGCACCTCGTAGCCGAATGCCATCCAGGGTAAGGAGGTCGCGCTCCAGGTTCTTGATTGAGGCGTTTTGACAACGGGCTGTGTTTCTCCCGCAAGGTCAATTCTGGTGAATTGATTCAGGTGTAATTTCTTCAGATGATTGACGAATTGCTGCGGGTTATTGGAATAACCCGCTGTTGTCAGTTTGGCCATGCCCACATTGGAACTGTGTTCGAAAGCCTGCTTGACTGTTACATTCGTCTTGTCACTTTTTTCGCTATCGTAAACGGTACGACCTGAAACTTTCCAGACGCCTCCTTCTATATTAACCTGATCGGAAAGCTTTACCTTATTGTCCTCCAGCAGAGCAAGCAGGGTAGCCAGCTTGAAGGTGGATCCGGGCTCTGAGGCGCGGATGGCGTAATTCAGGTCTTCCCAATAAGATCCATCGGGCTGGCGGCCAAGGTTGGCGATCGCCCTGATCTTGCCGGTAGCGACTTCCATCACGATGCAGGTGCCATGTTCGCACTCATTGTCGATCATCATTTTCATCAGCGCATTTTCTGCGATGTCCTGTGTGTTTACGTCGATCGTGGTTAAGATATCTTTTCCGTTCTCCGGTTCAATTTCATAGCCTTCCACGGGGATGTAGGTTCCTGCGGCCATGTACCGGACCAGGCGGCGGCCGTTTTCTCCTTTTAACAGGGTATCATAAGTTCTCTCCAGTCCCACATTCTGTGCGTTGGCTCTTGCCAGACCAATGGTACGATTGGCCAGCAGGCCGAACGGATTTAATCTTCTGCTGTTGATTTCGGTAATAAAACCGCTTTTGTTCCGGCCCTGGCGGACAAGCGGGAATAATCTCAATATTTTGTATTGTTCGAATGTCAGGTTTTTCTGAAGCGGGTAATACCGGTCTTCGGTGCGATAGCCGCGCTGCAACTCACGTTTATACGCAGCTGCTGTTTGGTCCCTGAACAAACCGGCCAGGCACAATGACAGAGAATCCAGGTTGTCTTTAAATCGTTTACCATTTTTCTCCCTCAGGCCATCAGCGCCAAAATCAATATATATGTTGAAGTAGGGAATGGATGTGCTCAGCATATTGCTGTCTTCGCTGTAGATGGTTCCACGTTCAGCGGTCAGGTCCACAAATTTCTGATGAAGGCTATCACTCAGACCGCGCCAATATTTTCCTTCAACCTGCTGGATATAGAAAGTCCTTCCCAGCACAAAAATGCACATGAGTACGATACAGAGGAAGCAGAGGTAAACCCTCCATAATATGTCTCTCTTAAGTTCCAATATCAGTCGGTCGGTTTAAATGGAATCGGTCAATATTTGTTCATTTGCTTTTGTCCGCACTGCTGTCAATCAGCAGCATCGGCGGCACGGTCAGTTCTTTTAATCCAAATGGTTCAACAGCCCTGGCCAGTTCACTCTGTTTGCTGCGAAACATCACTTCACTCTTCAATGTTTTGTATTCATATTGCAATTCCTTTAATTCATTGTTGGTCTTTCCGATGTTCCGGACTACCTTATCTGCATAATGACCGTTGTATATATAAATGACAGCCAGCAAGGCCAGGAATAAGAAGAATGGAATGTTCTTAACAATCCATTGATACCTGAGCAATCGCTTCAGGCCGGTTATTCTTTCCTGGTATGTTGTTTTTTCCATTGAGATATTTTTTTGGCTAGTGGCTAGTGGCGAGTACCAAGTGGGAGATACGATTTGCGTTTTTCTTGCCACTAGCCACTTACCACTTGCTTCTTCCCACTAGCCTCTTACCATTCCCCACTAGCCCTCTTCTACCCGTTCCGCGATCCGCAGCAACGCACTCCTGGAACGCTTGTTCTCCCTCAACTCATCGTCGCCGGGAACGATGGGTTTCTTTGTGATTGCCGCCAATACTTTTTCTACCGTATGTTGTCCAAATGGGTCTGTCTGATCGTCTGCCATGAAAGAACCTGTTTTGAAGAAATTTTTTACTATCCGGTCTTCCAGCGAATGAAAACTGATGATGGCGATCCGGCCACCTGGTTTCAGCAGATCCGGCACGGTCCCGAGCATTTCTTTCAATGCTCCAAATTCATCATTCACTTCAATGCGAAGGGCCTGGAAAACCTGCGCAAAGTATCTGTTCGGATTTCCCTTCACGATAAATCCAATTGCCTGCTTAAATCCGCCGATGGTCTGAAGTGATCCAGAGGCACGCGCCTGTACAATGGTTTTCGCAAGGGTTTTTGCATTGGTCACTTCACCGTACTGTTCAAAGAGCTTGTGCAACTGTTGTTCAGAATATGTGTTCAGGATCACCGCGGCAGTCAATGATTGCCGTTTGTCCATCCTCATATCGAGATCGCCATCGAATCGAATCGAGAAGCCCCTGGCAGCTTCATCAAACTGGTGGCTGCTCACCCCCAGGTCGGCCAGTATGCCGTCTACCTTTGTCGTTTTATGCAGGCGCAAAAATCTTTGCAGGTGGCGAAAATTGTGCGGTACAAAAACCACCCTTGCATCATCAGGCACAAACTGCCTTGTATCCGCGTCCTGGTCAAAAACAAACAGCCTGCCGTTGGGGCCCAGTCGTTTCAGCATTTCCATCGAATGGCCGCCGCCGCCAAAAGTGCAGTCGACGTATACACCATCTTCCCGCATGTTTAGTCCGTTGACCGCCTCCTGCAGCAAAACGGCCCTGTGGTAGGGGGAGTTGAGTGGTTGATTGGTTGATAAGTTGACTGGTTGATTAGTTGATTGGTTGATTGGTTGGGTGTATTTTGTTGTTTTCTTTATATGTTTTCTTTTGCCCATGACAACTAATCAACTTGTCAACTAATCAACTTTCTTCCGGTTCATGACTTCATCAGCGATACTGCTGAACGATTCCGGCGAAATGGTTTCAAAGAACTGTTGGTATTTAATTTTATCCCAGATTTCAATTTTGCCTACTGCCGATGCCAGAACAATGTCTTTTTCTAACCCGGCATATTCCTTCAGATTCGGTGGTACCAGGAGGCGTCCGGCAGAGTCCAGTTCCAGACCGATCGCCCCGTTTAAAAAATATCGCCTGAAAGACCGAACTTTAGGATCAAAATCATTCAGCTTGCTGATCTCATTAAATATGGGCTCCCAGCTTTTCATGGGGTATAGGCTAAGACATTTTTCAAACCCCCTGTTGATGACAAAAAGGGATCCTTCTCCTTCCGGCAGCTGCTTTTTGAAGCCGGAGGGTAGTAGGAAACGACCTTTGGGGTCCAGCGTAGCTTCGTATTCGCCCAGAAAACCAATCATTTACAAGAGGTTGAATCAATAGAAACCAAAATAAACACAAAATAACACTTTTTCCCACTTATCCAACTAATTTCAATCTTTTTAATTTTTCCACAGAAATCATTGGCAATCAAAAGGCAATGCGGGAAACGCTTTGAAAATCCCCTCACAACAAAAACAGGCTTCAGTCTGTGAATGAAACCTGAATGAGGCTGTATAACTTGTGAATAACCTTTGTAGATTTGGGCGGGGAACCAGATTTCAAACGATCAACCCATTTAATATGCCTGCCGGATACTCGGGCACAGCGCTCATCAAAAAGCTGGGCATTTCCGAAGCAACCCGCGTTTTGATGGTCAACGCCCCCGGGGATTATTTTGACTTGCTTGAATCTGATATCTCTTCCCAGCTCCTGAAGAAAAAAGAAATCCCCGATCTGGTGCACCTTTTTGTCAGATCAAATAAGGAACTGGAAACCGAAATGAAAAAATTAGAACCCGTACGAAAGGCCAACCCCGCGATCAGCATCTGGGTTTCCTGGTATAAGAAAACCGCGGGGATTCCGACAGACCTAACGGAAGACATCATACGCAGATATGCGTTAGGACACGACCTCGTAGATATAAAAGTATGCGCCGTAAGCGAAGTATGGAGCGGACTCAAGCTGGTGGTGCCAAGAGCGAAGCGTTGAATGGCCCGGTTATTTTTCTTATAAAGGGGAAATTATTCTGATCTTAAACTTTTAACAGGGTTCATCAAAGCTGCCTGTATACTTTGATAACTCACAGTTAATAAGGTAATAAGCATTACAGTCATTCCCGTAGATGCAAAAATCCACCAGGAAATCTCTGCACGATATGGATAATTTTGTAACCACCGATCCATAAAGTAATAAGCTAAAGGGGTTGCGATGAGTAATGAGATCAATACCAGAACGACAAAGTCTTTGCATAACAAGCGCCATATGGAAAAAACTGTTGCTCCCAGGACCTTGCGCAAACCAATTTCTTTCGTTCGCTGCTCAGCTATGAATGTCGCTAATCCGAAAACACCAAGGCAGGAAATGAAGATGGCAAGCAGAGCAAATGCAGTCGCAAGCCTGCCGACGCGTTCGGCTTCACTGAATTTCTTAGTGTACTCATCACCAACAATTTTATAATCAAAGGGAGATGAGGGAGCATATATTTTGCAAACGGCTTCGATTTTGTCAAGCGCCTTCCTGAAATTTACACTAGGATCGATCTTGATATTGATAACACCACCCCCTTCCGGATCGATATAGTATATTGCCTGCTTTACTGGTTCATAAGGTGATCCCACAATAATGTCCTTTACCACTCCGAGTATGGTATATTTTTTGCCCCAGGTCACGGTTTCACCGATGGGATTTTTGAGTCCCATATATTTTACTGCGGCCTCGTTTAAAATCAAACCAGCAGAATCTGTGGACAATTGTCTTAAAAAATCTCTTCCTGCCAATATTTGCCAGTCAACCGTTTTCCCAAATTCAGGTGTTACACCAACCACAGCAAACATATCAGACCTTTCAGGCGTCTTCCCTTTCCAGTCAAAACCGCTGCTCTGCCTCCCCAGGTTAGTTATCGAATTCAATGATGCCGACATTTCTTTGACAAGCCCACTTTTCAGCAGATCGTTCCGCACAGCATCAAAGTGATTGTACAGATCCATCGTATATATCCTCATCAAAACCAATCGATCCCGATTATAGCCAATAGGGCGATTTTTTGCAAATTGAATTTGGCGAAAAACAATGATTGTGCCGATGATCAAAATTACTGAAACGGTAAATTGCACAACGACCAATATCTTCCGGGGAATGGCTGCAAAACGCCCTGCTTTGAATGTACCCTTTAAAACTTTTATCGGTTCAAAAGAGGACAGATAAATGGCGGGATAACTACCTGCAATGAATCCGGTCAGGAGAATGAATCCAATACCCATCAGCCAAAAAATTGGGTTCCCCCACAAGATCTGAATTTTTTTGTCTGCCACCTGGTTGAAGAATGGAAGAATGAGCTGCACCAAAACCAATGCAAGGACAAATGAAAAAATTGCGACCAGAAAGGATTCGCTAAAAAATTGACGGACCAACTGCCCTCTCAAAGATCCAATCGCCTTGAGAATTCCGACCTCTTTTGCGCGTCGTTCTGACCTTGCAGTACTTAAGTTCATAAAATTTATACATGCCAATAGCAAAACAAATCCGCCAATTATTCCAAACATCCAAACATACTGCATTCTGCCGCCGACATTAACTCCGTTTACGAAATCCGAATATAAATACCATCGACTGATCGGCTGAAGAAATACTTCCGGCAGCAATGTCCTTGCTTCTTCCTGACTTATTTTGTTGAGTTTGACATGTTTTATTTTCTCGGAAACCTTAGCCATATCTGCATGATCGGCAATCTGAGCAAATAGCTGGTAACCATTGTCGCCCCAATTTAGGCTGGCATTTTTTGTATCCTCATCACCAAAAAGATACATATTCCAGGGAGCAATGAATGAAACATCGTGAAAACTGCTGTTATTCGGAAGATCCTCATAAACCCCGGTAACTTTTGCACTGAATTTATTGTCTATACCCAATACTTTGCCCATTGGATCTATATTGCCAAAAAGAGATATAGATACGGACTCAGAAATGAAAATAGAAGATGGATCCTGCAACCCGGCACTTGTGCCCTTAATCATTTTTAGTGTGAGCATGCGGGGTGCATCAGGTTCCATGAAATTACCAGGCCTTAGCAAATTCTTATCCTTGAAAGAAAGAAGGTGCGAGTTGGTCCAGGAGGATAAAACAACATACTTGAAATCTTTTGCAAACCCGTTTCTAAGTTCGGCGCCCAACGGAATAGCGATCGCCTTATCGGTGTGTATTTCACCACTGAAAGTCTGGCGCTGCATAACCTGCGCGATACGGTCGTAATATTGATGGTATTTGTTGAACGATAATTCATCCCAGATCCAAAGACCAATCACCATGGAAACCGCTATACCAAGAGCCAGGCTGCCGATATTGACAAAGGAAGAAACTTTGTTCTTAATGATGTTGCGCCACGCTCTTTTTATATAAATCGTTAGCATAAATAATTTCTTTTGCTGAATAATTTAGCCGCTTCTTCGTTTAAGCAGTCTTCAAGGTGCCAATTAAATGCCAGTTTAGCATATTCTTACTACACAATGCTTTATAAAGGAACTATTTGCCATATTGTACGGTTCTGATACACTCATTGTACTGATATGATATGCTTCACAATTCGTCTCTGCTGATATCCGATCAAAACCCCAGTATCTTTGCCTTGTCACAGCAGTTAGCCGTGCTTTATCATGCATCCTGCAGGAATTTCAATTCACGATTTTACTTATCATCTTCCCGAAGAAAAAATTGCCGCCTACCCACTGGCTGAAAGGGATGCTTCCAAATTGCTTATTTACAGGGACGGAAAAATTTTAACGGATACTTACCATAACATCACCGAATACCTTCCCGGGAATGGGTTGCTCGTTTTTAACAATACCCGGGTGATGGAAGCTAGGATATTGTTTCAGAAATCATCGGGCGGTTTGATCGAGATATTCTGTCTTGAGCCCCATGAATCGTATCTGGACATCAGCAGCGCCATGTTACAAACGGGAAGCGTATTGTGGAAATGCCTGATCGGGGGAGCTTCGAAATGGAAGAAGGGCCTGGTGCTGGAAAAGAGATCCACAGCGAATAGCAAGGAAATTTGCCTGATTGCAAACTATATCGAGAAAAG
>Ga0193728_1000469_pt1 | contig 19455 bp, 16 predicted proteins | sample U1c1metaG_FD_143037 | JGI IMG/M metagenome (GOLD analysis project Ga0193728, IMG submission 143037) | Soil microbial communities from a riparian zone of the East river system, Colorado, United States - U1c1 | ecosystem: Environmental > Terrestrial > Soil > Riparian zone | place: USA: East River...
GGAGTTGTAAACCATGTCTCCGGAACGTTTTGTAAAGGGTGAGTCCGACCGCACATTAAAGAACTTAGCTTCGATTTTTTCGTCCCGCGTATCCGCCGCGTATCTTTGTGTGCAAGAAAGAGTAGTTTTCCGAATGTCTGAATATCATTAAGTTTTTTCGTTCGCGTTTTGAGCCTAGGCTAGTATGAACATCGCGATCTTCGCTCCCGAGTACCGAAATGAGGGAGCGAGCCGGATTCTTGATCAAAAAAGAGGGCCCCTGCCGAGTTTAGTTGGTCTTCGTAAATGAAAAAGTTTTTCGGGTACCGATGGTTCAGGATGACTTGATTGAGTAGGATTGCCGGAAATTAGAAAAATTCACTTGTCCTGTTTGCGCGTCTATCAGAGTTGGCAGGGCGCTGCGCGCCCACTTTTCTCAGCTGCTAACGTGGGAAGGTAAAGCGCTTACGCTCGATTCGGCCTTCAATTCAAAAAGCAACAATGAGTCAATGGAATTGAACGGCGAACAATACTTTCTGTGGGGTATAATCCGGCCACTGATGCCTCTCGCCCCTGGCACAAAATTAGGGCCGTACGAAGTGCAATTCCCTCTCGGATCCGGCGGCATGGGCGAAGTTTATCGCGCGCGCGATACACGTCTTGACCGCACCGTCGCCATCAAAATTCTTCCGGCGCATTTCTCAAGCGACCCCGTTCGCAAACAGCGGTTCGAACGCGAAGCTAAAGCCATATCCGCGCTGAATCACCCCAATATTTGTACGCTCCACGACGTCGGCTCGCAGGATGGCATCGACTTCTTGGTTATGGAATGCGTCGAAGGTGAGTCCCTGGCTGATCGCCTCCAAAAAAGTTCGCTCCCCATTGAACAAACGTTACAAATCGGCCAGCATATCGCGAATGCCCTGGACAAAGCCCATCGCAGCGGCATCATTCACCGCGATGTCAAGCCCGACAACATCATGCTTACCAAGTCCGGCGCCAAACTCCTCGACTTCGGCCTCGCCCGGCCTAGCGCGCCCGCCGCTACGCTCGCAACCATGACTTCCGATTCACCGCAGCGACCTGTGACCCAAGAAGGCACCATCATCGGCACTTTCCAATACATGTCGCCCGAACAGATTCAGGGCCAGGAGCTCGACCCGCGTTCCGATATTTTTTCTCTCGGCGCGGTTCTTTACGAAATGCTGACCGGGCAGCGCGCCTTCGAAGGCAAGAGCCAGCTTAGCGTGGCCACAGCCATCCTTGAAAAAGAACCGCCGCCCATCGCCACACTGAAGCCACTGACACCACCAAATCTCGATCACACCATCCGCCGCTGCCTCTCGAAAGATCCCGACGATCGCTGGCAAACCGCCAGAGATGTCAGCAGCGAACTAAGGTGGAACGCCGAAACAAGTTCGAATGCAGTCGGCGCAATTCCAGTCAAAGAAGTCCAAAGCCGCAGCGAAAAATGGCCATGGCTGATCTCCGCCGCGCTGGCCATCGCATTGATCGCACTTGCCGTCTGGGGGCACAACTCCAGGCAGCCTCTGCAAACCAGTTATTATTCACCTCCTTTGCCTTTTTCCACGCGCGATATCGCCATTGCTCCCAACGGCCACACTGTCGCCTTGATCGGTTACCGCGAATCCGCCCATAAAAACATGTTGTGGCTTTATGAAATGGGAGCCCCGGATGCACTCGTCCTCGGGAAGACAGAAGGTGCCTCCTACCCATTTTGGTCCGCCGATGGCCGATTTCTCGCATTCTTCGCCGATGGAAAATTGAGAAAAGTTGAAGTAACCGGTGGCGCGGTGCAGACCATCTGCGACGCGCCATCAGGTCGCGGAGGGACCTGGAATAAGGATGGAGTTATTGTTTTCACCCCCAACGCTGAATTGGGCCACACTGGGTTGCAGCGCGTCGCAGCCTCCGGAGGGTCGCCCACAGAAATCAGCACGCTGGATAAAGCTCGCGGCGAAGACACACATCGCTGGCCAATGTTTTTGCCTGACGGAAAGCATTATCTGTACCTCGCAGCCAGCCTCGCGGGCCGACGGGAAGTTGACGCGATCTTTGTCGGCTCGCTCGACTCGAACGAAAAACATTTTGTTGTAAACGCCACATCAAACGCTTCTTATACCACTTCAGGCTATCTGCTTTTTTACAAGGACAATACGCTGTTCGCGCAACGCTTCGATCTCAAGAAATTTACCGTAAGCGGCGAGCCTACCCTCGTCCTAACCGATATTCAATATCTGCCGCGCATTGCCAAAACAGTGTTCGCGGTATCCAGCAGCGATTTGCTTGCTGAACGGAGCTCAGACGCGCTTTCTCAATTGACATGGTTTGATCGCAAAGGAAATCAGCTCGGCGTGGTGAATAAGCCGAATGTGTACGGCAACGTGGCTTTGTCCCCAGATGGAAGGTCCGTGGCTGTAGATGAGACGGACATCAGCAGCTTGAACTCCGATGTCTGGATTTACGACTTGCAACGCCCTAGCTCAAAGCGCCTTACCTTCGATCCTGGAATTGATGCCAGGCCGGTGTGGAGCCCGGACAGTAACCGCTTGGTGTTTTCGTCCAATCGCATGGCGTCTCCATGGCGGAGTTTCGATCTATACCTGAAAAATGTAAACGGCGCGCAGGAAGAACAGCTTGTTGTCAAAGAAGGCCCCGATAAACTCGGAAATGATTGGTCTCGCGACGGAAAATATATTCTGTACGCGCGGAGCACGGAGATCTGGTACGCAACTCTTCCCGATTTCACGACTACGTTGTTTTTGAAAGCCCCACCTACACTAAAACAGGCTCGGTTTTCACCCGACGGAAAATGGGTGGCGTACGCGTCCAATGAAAGCGGCAGATGGGAAATTTATGTTACTTCGTTCCCGGAACACCGTGGCAAGTGGCAAGTTTCCAATGACGGCGGAGAACAGCCCAGGTGGCGCGGCGACGGCAAGGAATTATTTTATCTTTCTGCTGAAAATACGATTATGGCCGCGCCGGTAACCACGGGGAACAATTTCGATGCGGGCGCCCCGGTTGCGCTTCTACAGACCAATCCACGAGAAACTGTCGCGACCTCGGAACAAATTATTTATGACGCCAGAGACGACGGCCAGCGATTTCTTGTCAACACGCAAATCAAATCCGCTATTCAACCCATGTCGCTAATCCTGAACTGGGCGGCCAAACTTAACAACTAAGTCGTCGACGTACCTCGCGACAAATCAGGAACGCTTTTGGGGTCACGCCTGATAAAGGAAGCAAAACCGCCGAGGAACCATGAGTATCGTGAAGGACGACCAGACTCACACTCAAGATCGACATTCGCAAATCGGTTCTGGAACGTCTTGTTACAACAATTGCTTCCAGGTTTTCTGGAAGCAGCCCTTCGTCATCGATATTTTCTATCAATTATTGATCTGTCATACGCCTGAACAGATCCACCGACATCGTGAAGAGCATGCGGGTTACCTTGCCATTGGTTCCTTTCTCAAACGTAATTAGATCGGAATCTCCTCGAATCACAAACGTACCGTCGGACACCGCTAGGAGTTCGGTCTTCTCAGTTTCATGGAGCCGAGACCGATGTGTCGGGAAAGAACTTGACGCCACGTCAATTACGGAGGTAGCTTCTGAGCGTCCCCGTCAGGTTGACTGATTGTCAGGCCCTGAATTTTCCTTCTCGAATCATCAGGAGCGAAATATGAAACAGATACGCTATCTTGCGGGCTTCATCTGCTTTGGGCTGCTGGCGTCGGGCACCCCCGCACAAAAAACATCGAAAGCACCAACGGTGAAAGTGAGTGTGTTCGCGTCGTCGGGGATCACCAATCCCCGTGGCATGAAACTCGGCCCGGATGGCAACCTCTATGTCGCCGACGCCGGGTCGCCCGCAGCCCCCACCACCTTGGCTCCCGCCGGGCTGGGGGGAGAGTGCTCGGTTGGGGCGACTGGCCCGGGGGATTATGTGGGAAGCAGGACCGGATCGCGCATTCTGCGGATCGACGCCAGCGGGGACGTGACCACCTTCGTTGACAACCTGCCGTCCAGCACGGGCACGGCTGTCCCCAGCAACAGCGGAGTCGCCGACGTGGCGTTCATCGGGGACACCATGTACGCCATTTACGCGGGCGCTGGATGTTCGCACGGCGTGCCCAGCATTCCCAACGCGGTCGTCCGCATCGAGCCTGACCGCACTCCGACCATCGTTGCCGACCTTGGGGCTTTTCAGCGGGCTCATCCGGTGGCCAACGCCACCGATCCGATCACCGGGGACTTCGAACCGGACGGCACTTGGTACAGCATGATCGCGGTGCGGGGTGCCCTCTACGCCGTCGAGCCCAATCATGGCGAAGTGGACAAGATCACGCCGGACGGCAAGATCACGCGAGTGATCGACGTTTCCGCCTCGCAAGGCCATGTGGTGCCCACGGTGATCGCCGACCACGGGGTCTTCTACGTCAGCAACTTGGGGCGGTTCGACCCCGACCAACTCAACACGCAGGACGTGTTCCAGATCACTCCGAACGGCCAAATCAGGGTGGTGGCTACGGGCTTGAGCAAGGTGCTGGGCGTGGCTTTTGACGGCCGCGATCGCCTGTATGTGCTGGAAACCTCGTACTCAGCAGATTCCCCCGGCCCCGTGCCCGCGACGGGTCGTCTTATTCGCATACTGCCCAACGGCCAGAAGCAGGTCCTGATCGACAGCACGCCGGACGATCCCCTCTTCTTTCCCACGGGGCTCACCTTCGGACCCGGCGGCTCCCTCTACATTTCGAACTTTGGCTTCGGTCCGCCGACCGGACAAATTCTCAAGGTCGAGATCAAAGACTGAGATGCCATGACCAACGTGCCGCGCGCTACCGCCGCCATCCCCGCTCGGGCTGGCGGCAACATAGCCGACGAAATAAAACGCTGATCCTACGGAAATTCGCGGAAATGGCGGACGAGCGGCCAGGCGCTGCCGATGAGGACGACGCAAATGGCTCGTGTATTGCCCTCCAACGAGGGCGGCTCGAAATCCGCCCTTCCCGACGACGCTAGAAGCGTACGATTCAAATTCCTCACAACACCAAATTCTGCTCACAGTCTAAATGTTGTCGCCAAACACGCGCCTGAACTTAAAAAATATGAGCAACTCCTGATTAGACCGGATGGTTGGATTTTTTCGCAATCCTCGGCGTCTCCCTCGCTCGACGTAATACGAGAGTGACTCCGAGTAAATCCACAGTACGTCTCTCCTGAATAGTTTCATTGGCTCAGGTGACCGAAGGAATATAAGTCAAGCCGCAACGCTTTGCTATTGGGATGCGCGGCGTGCCAGTTTCTGGAGAGTCTTATCGGACAAGTGGTTTCGGAATCCCTCGAACAGGGATGCACGCTTTCCGCCGGGGCCAAATCTCCGAATGGGGTACAGCGATGTGAAGCGTCAGGTCATTCGCGACTGGGCCGGACACGGAAGCGACAAACTGGTTGATCTGTACACGAAGAAAATGTGGGAGTATCACGCACCAGAAATGGCGAAGGTCAAACCGTTATTGGACTCGAAGTGGACTCAAGCCCAAAAGGAGGAAAGTGGCGACAGTTCGCAAACTGTTGTAAATTAAAAGCCTACTTACCCGTTCCCCGGTAGCTCAATGGTAGAGCGTTCGGCTGTTAACCGAAATGTTGGAAGTTCGAATCTTCCCCGGGGAGCCACTTCTCACATCCACATTTACGCCGTGCCCAGTTTTTGCCTTTTCAGGCGGGTTTCGCTTCTGGTCTTTCGGTAATGGACACAGCCTCTTGCCCGTTCTTCTTGCTGATTAAACTCACCGCGGCCTGATATAACTTTGACCGCATTGCATAGCGCTCGTTGGCGCGCGTAATATACCGCACCGCGATTTCAACGCCGCCGCTTACCGGCTTTAAATTAATGGCCGGTGCAGCCGATAACGCGCCCACGTTTCGCGAATGCGCGGCATTCTTCCATTCTTTTTCAGCTTCGCCAGCGCTCTGCGAAGTGGCTTCGAGCACCGTCTTTTGAATGGCGTCGACGATCGGGTACGGACTCTGGCTCGAGTCCACCACCAGTGTGAGTTCATCCCAAAGCCACTGGCCCGAAGTGGAAAAATTAAAGTAGTGACCCTCAATCGCGAAGTTGTTGGTGAACGTGACACGTCGTCCGGTCGGATGGCCCGAATCCGTCCAGTTGCCCGTTTCTAACAATACCGTATGGAACATTCCCAGCTCGGCCACCTCCCCGGTTACTCCGTTAATTTCCACCCAATCACCTAAGCGGATTCCATTTCTTCCCATCAGCACGAACCAACCAAAAAAGCTCACGATGAAATCTTTCAGTGCCACGGTAAGACCTGCGCCGGCAAGTCCTAGGAAAGTCCCCAACTGGCCTGGTGGACCGAAAATAACCAGAAGGATCAGAGCTAAAGCAACGATTTGCAGCGCCGTGCTTATCACTGCATGAAGAGTCTCGGCCTGACGCGCGTCCAATTTCACTTTGCCGAGAAGGCTTTTTGACCAGGTGTCGAAAAAAATCCCTATCAGCAAGATACCTACAATGATGGCTGCGCCTCTCAACCCTCTATGAACTACCGCTTCTTCCTGGGCGGCAACTGCTTCTATCCATTTTCGGTATGTTTCGGCTAGGCGCGTTTGATCCTCGATGCGCTCGTCAACGTTTGTGAGTGCTTTCACCGCGGCCGACCGGCGCCTCGTAGCGTTGACGACATCGGCCGAACTCTCAGCGGGCGGGTTGGCAGGTTTTTCATCAGAGGGAGCCGCAGATCCACTCGCAGGTCCACTCTGGGGTTTCTCCGGAGCTGCTTGTGACTTAGTGTTGATGCTCGATTGGAGAGCGGTGCGCTGAGTAGTGAACGCCGCTGCTGTCGCTTCCGCATCTTGCTTGGCTTGCCGCAATTGCTTTGTCTTATTGTGCAGCTCCGACCATCGCAGGTAATGGTGGATCATCCCGTGTAAATCGGGTGGGGTAGAAGTGTTAACACTTGTGGTATCGGCGACCTTCGATGCCGCCTCGTGCTCTTTAATCAACTCCTCAATCCGGCCTTGCGCCTCGCCACCAGCATCCTCCAATTCCTGCTTCGCGTTGTCGACCTCGTCCTGATCCAGCTCTACCTGGACTTTCGCCTGTTGCAGTTGACCGTCCAGGCTGTCCTTTTTAGCACCACGCGCCTTTGCCACCGCCGCGGTAAGTTGCTCGACTCGTGCCTTATCTCTGTCGAGAGCTGTCTCCGCGTTTTGCAACCTGGCTTGGATCTGTTTCGCTTCAGCGCTCAACACCGCGGGATGCTCTCGGGCGTCCGACACCCCTGCCGCAAATGCCAGGTCCATCTCGCGATCGCCGAGCCGGAGAGCCTCCTGCGCCAACGGCAATTCTTCGGTGCTAGTTGGCATTTGCGCCAACGAACGGGCGGCATCCAGTGAGCTCTGATCAATCGCCGGCCCATGCGCCGCTTGGGATTGGTCGATTTTTGCGGTTGTTTGCGATGTCGTCAGCGACCTGCCTGTTCGGAACAATCCGTAGGCAATGACTCCCAGCAATATGATCAGGATGATCGTTGCAATTTGTTTCGTCGTCTTCATTCGCCTATGCTCTCCCCCGCCTTACGCCACCTTATAAGCAAATGTTAAGCGATCCGCTTCAAAAGTGATTCGCACGACGCGCAATGGTCATGAGCGATCTATGATTGGCCCCGATAATTTACGACCTAAGTGCATGTTCACGTCTCGCATTCGCCCGGACGGTGCTCGCACTTGTTCGGTGACTTTGACAAGCACCATCCTCCGCGCCACCTGGGCAAACAACGCTGCGCGACCACAATATCGTTTTTCTAAGCCCTCTCTTGTGGCATTATCGTGCGCCGTGAGATTTATTCGCCAGCACGTGCTTTTGTGCTTATATTTCCAGCGTGCCAGCAGCAGGCTTCACCCTGCCGCGCAGCCGTAAGCACCCACCAAAAATGCACAGGGAGGCCATTTGATGGTAAATGTGAGCAGCAACACCGGAGAAATCGCACCGTCCTATTCCCCCGCCCCAGCCTCCACCAACATAGCCGCCCTGTCCTTGGTGACCGCCCTTTTCTTCTTATGGGGATTCGTCACTGTCTTGAACGACATCCTGATACCGCATCTGAAATCCATTTTCGATTTGAACTACGCCAAAGTGATGCTGATTCAGTTTGCCTTCTTCTCCGCCTATTTTATTTTCTCCATCCCCTCCGCAAAACTCGTCGACGCCATTGGATACAAAAAGACTATGGTCACTGGCCTCTTCACCACGGGCGTAGGCGCGCTCCTCTTCATTCCCGCCGCCAGCGTCGCTTCATTTCCACTTTTTCTTATAGCGCTCATGACTCTCGCCGCGGGTATCACCGCCTTGCAGGTAACTGCTAATCCCTACGTCACTGTTTTGGGCCCGCCAGGAACCGCTTCCAGCAGGTTAAATCTCACTCAGGCTTTCAATTCTTTGGGCACCACCATCGGTCCCCGCTTGGGCGGCCTTTTGATCTTGAGTGCTAATTTCAAAGGTGCTGGCGAGACTCGACAGATGTCCGCCGACGTTTTGCAGGCCTATCGCGTTCAGGAAGCTGCCTCTGTAAAGCTCCCGTATCTCGTCATCGGATTGGCGCTGATTATTTTCGGACTCGTGATCGCCATGTTCAAACTGCCGGACGTCCCTGGCGCTGCTCGCCACGACGGCTCTGGCGTGAAAGCCAGCTTGTGGAAATATCGCCAACTCGTCTTCGGAACGATTGGAATTTTTGTCTACGTGGGCGCGGAAGTTTCCATCGGCAGCTTCTTAATCAACTATTTTGGTCAGCCGGAGATCGGGAGTCTCCCGGAATTCGCCGCCGCCAAGTACGTCACTTACTACTGGGGCGGCGCTATGGTTGGCCGCTTCATCGGCTCCGCTATTCTTCAGAAAGTAAAAACGGGTACCGTGCTCGCCATCGCGGCCATCACGGCCTGCGCGTTGGTTTGCATCTCCATGCTAACCACTGGCCAAGTGGCCATGTGGAGCATCATTGCGGTAGGTCTCTTCAATTCCATCATGTTCCCCAGCATTTTCACACTTGGGATCGCGGAGCTCGGCCCACTCACTGGCGACGGTTCTGGAATGTTGGTCATGGCCATCGTAGGAGGCGCGATATTGCCGGTTCTACAAGGCGCTCTCGCGGATCGCATCGGCATCCACCACGCCTTCATCATCCCCGCGATTTGCTACATTTATATTCTGTATTACGCACTGTGGGGCTCGCGGCCGACTCCAGTCGTCGTTGACCCAGTGACTGTTGCCCAGTGATTGGTACTTTTTACTGAGTGACCCGCTAAAAATTAATCGTCAATGACCGCCAGCGATCAAAATAGTTATGTAATCGGCGTAGATATTGGCGGAACCAAAGTGGCCGCTGGTTTTGTCGACCACGCCGGCGAAATTACTCACGTCACTCGTGTTCCCATGGTGAGCGACAGTGACGCCGCCGCGGGCCTTAACTCGGTAACAGAGGCTATCGATTCTCTCTTGGCCAAGGCTCAACAAAACCATTGGACCATTCGCGCCATCGGCATTTGCGCTCCAGGCCCTCTCGATCCCAATACCGGCGTGGTCATTAATCCTCCCAACCTTCCTTGTTGGCGAAATTTTCCTCTCGCCGCGGAAATTTCAGAGCGCTATCACCTTCCTGTAAAAATCGAAAATGACGCCAACGCCGCTGCCTTGGCAGAGGTTCTCTGGGGCGCGGGCAAAGGTCATTCGAAGGTTTTTTATATCTCCATCGGCACCGGTATCGGCACAGGTTTGATCCTGGATGGCCACATCTATAATGGTCGTACCGGCGCCGCCACCGAGGGCGGCCACGTCAGCATCGATTATCGCGGCCCGGTCTGCGGCTGCGGAAAACGTGGATGCATCGAAGTTTTTATTTCAGGAACCGCTATCGCCAAACGTGCTCAGGCAAAATTACAAACCGCCAACTTGCCGCACTCGCCGATGCTCGATTTGGCCGGTGGAAAAATCGCCGCAGTCACTACTGAGTTCGTTAATCAAGCACATGCAGGCGGTGATCCCGTCGCCACCGCTACACTGCTCGAAACTGTTGAACTCTTGGCAGTTTATTTGGGCAACACCATCGATCTTTTGGAACCCGACGTAATCGTAGTCGGCGGCGGTGTCGCCGGCGTGCTGCGGCCTTTCTTTGATGAACTTCGCGCTCGCATACCGAGCTGGTGCATCAATTCTCGCTGCCGCGAAATTCCTCTGCTTTCCGCTCACTACGGCGCCAACTCCGGCATCGCCGGAGGAGCCGCGCTATGCAACTGAAGCGCTCGAAGATGTTTCTGCCCTCTTCTCGCCGAAATACGCCGGCTGAGCAGGCGCGTTACATCGGCTTGTAGTCTGCGGACAATCGAGCCCCGAAATGCTTCCCCACCGATGCGGCTACGCGTGCAACTGCGTCGTGAAGAGACTCGGTCTCGCCCCGATGGTGGCCGGTCAACACCACCAACACGATTGGCTGGTCCTTGACGAACAGGATGCCAGCGTCGTTTGCGATGAAGGGCTGCCCATCTCCCGTTTTGTGTGCGATGACTACATCGCGCAGATATTTTGGAAAGCGGTTGTTTACTTGCTGTTTTTCCAAGGTGGACAGCATCCATTCGCTGGCAGCCGCCGAAACGAGTTTTTTCTGCTGAATCATTTCAAAGAGGCGCCCAAGCTCGCGCGCGGTACTGTGTCCAAAATAAATGCCTGCGTTGTAGATGGTTTCAGCAAACGCGTGTTGCACCTGGTTGTCCGGATACTTGTCGAATGGAAATTGCAGCGTTTTATTTCCTGGAGCATTCGCGTAACTTGCGTCCATAGAGCTAAGCCATTTGCGATCCCAATCCAGATCGGAGTATTCGATGGAGGTTTTGGCCAGTCCGAGCTCATGCATAAAGTTGGTTACGCTCAGACGAGTAACTTTGTCGGCAAGCAAATCTGTGGCCTCGTTGTCGCTGATAATTATCATCAACGTGAGGAGGTCCCGAATCGTGGGTGTCAATCCCGGTTGTAGGGTATACAAAACACCAGACGGCAATCGTTGATCGCCTGGTTTCAATTCGACTCGTTGGTCCAGCGAAAATTTCCCCGCCTCCGCCTGCCGGAAAACTTCCGCCATAATGGCAACTTTGATCACGCTGAAAGTCTCATACGTGGTGTCCGCGTCGATGGCGATTTCCTCTCCCGTTTTTAAATTCTTCATATACACCGCTATGTTTCCGGGGAATGCTTGCCGGATATTCCGTATTTGTGTTTGCAGTAGCTCTATTCCGCGATTGCCCGCGGATTGGGATTGGGCGTGAACCGGAAAATTCACAAATGCAAATATCGACGCCATTGCCATCATGCGGATTCCTGATCTCATTGAGTCTCCCGTAAATTGTCGCCAGTGAATTGCAGGGCGTTGCATCCTTTTATTACAAAGAATCAAATGATGCAGTCTTTACACCGCGATTTACAAACGATACAGTCCATTTGCCTGATTCCAAAATTTCCGGAGAATGCCATCCCTGTGAAAAAACCTACGTCCTGGTCCGCGAATCGATGTTTGGTTGTTTTCTGCATGATCGGATTATTCGTCCTGGCATGGACCGCGAGTGCTCCACGCATTGTCAGTGCACCTCCTGCCGCAAAAATCTTCGGTTTTTCACCGCAACATGCCGCGGAACAGGCTGCTCTTGAAGGCCAGCTGAAAAAATCTATCTCAACGGAAGAAATCCGCAAGCAGCATCGCTATTTCACTTCCATACCACATCCGGCAGGTTCTGTTCATGACCGCGAAGTCGCGGAATACATCGCGAAACAATGGAAATCGCAAGGTCTGGAAGATGTGGTCATCCGCCAGTACGACGTTCTAGGAACCAGACCCATCTCTACCAGTCTCGAAATGGTCGCGCCCACTCACTACCAAGCTCTCCTCCGCGAAGCTCCATACGACGTCGACCCCGACACAAAAAATCCCGAAGTCGCCAACGCCTGGCTCGGTTATTCAGCCAGTGGAGATGTTACCGCTCCCGTCGTTTACGCCCACAGCGGAAATCCCGAAGACTACGACCTGCTACGCAAGAATGGCATCGACGTAAAAGGAAAAATTGTTCTCGTCCGTTATTCGAACCCTTACAGCTATCGTGGGTTCAAAGCGCTCACTGCGGAAAAAAACGGCGCCGCGGCCTTGCTGATTTATTCCGATCCCGCCGAAGACGGCTACGTAAAAGGTAAAGTCTTCCCCGACGGCCCCTGGGGGCCTGAAACGCACATTCAGCGCGGCGCAATTACTTACGACTTCATCGTTCCCGGCGATCCGCTCACTCCTGGCTGGGCTTCGGTGCCCGGCGCGAAGCGCATTCCGGAAAGTGAAGCTCGCTCGCTGCCTCACATTGTCGCGCTCCCGCTCTCCTGGCACGACGCCAAGCCGCTGCTCGAAAATATGAATGGCCCAACCGCGCCAAAAGATTGGCAGGGTGGATTGCCGATCACCTACCGTCTCACCGGAGCCGTGCAAGCTCACCTGAAAGTGCAAATGGACAATTCCATTCAGCCCTACTACGTCGTCGAAGCTCGCATCCACGGCGCGCAATTCCCCGACGAATGGGTGCTCCTCGGAAATCATCACGATGCGTGGGAATACGGCGGCGTCGATCCCAGCAGCGGCACCGCGTCTATGATGGAACTGACCCGCGCCTTCGGAACCATGTTGAAAAATGGCTTTCGCCCCAAGCGCACACTGATTTTTGGTAGTTGGGACGGCGAAGAAATAGGACTGACCGGCTCGACCGAGTGGGGTGAACAATTCGCGGATGACTTACGAAAAAAATTAGTCGCTTATATCAACGTGGATTCCTCAGCATCCGGACCGAACTTCGAAGGTGGCGCGGTTGGTTCGCTCGCTCCCATGCTGGTGGAGACCAGCTATTCCATTGCCGACCCCAGCGGAACGAGCCTGCATGACGCCTGGATTAAATCCACGGCCGCCGCGCGAAAAAACGAGAAACACACTCAGCCCCCGAAGGACGAAAATTTGGTAAACACCCGCATCGGCAGCGGCTCCGACCACACTGTCTTTCTAAATTTCCTCGGACGCCCGGTCATCACTCTGCAATTCGATGGACCCTACGGTGTATATCATTCTATGTACGACAATGTTTATTGGATGAATCACTTTGGCGACCCTGGTTACAAATATCACGCCACCATGTCCGCATTGTGGGGTGTCACCGCGCTACGATTAGCGCAGGCAGATATCCTGCCTTTCGATTTTGCATTTTACGGCCGCACGCTAAACAGTTTTATCGACGATCTAAAAAACAATCCCCGCTACGATGCGAACAAAATCAATCTCGATAATTTACAAAAAAGCGCCTCAGCCTTCGAGGCCGCCGGCAAAAACGTAAAAATACTTCTGGACCGCAAGGTTGACTCCGGTGAAGTAGACCCGCAAACCGCTGAGCGTTTCAACCAATCCATACTAAAGGTCGAAAGTAACTGGCTGAATCCCGATGGCATCCCCGGCCGCCCGTGGTTCAAACATCTGCTCTATTGCGCGCGTTATACCTACGCACACCTGGAGCTTCCCGGTTTGACCGAGGCCGTCGAATTGCAAAAGTGGGATGAGGCGCAGCGTCAGTCTGAAATTCTAGCTAAGGCCATCGACACCAACACGGCTGTTCTGCAACAAATGGAAAACGAACTTCAGCAATAAACACGTCGAGAAATGTGGCGCCGTTTCTTACAACTATCTTTTCGACGAGCCAGGGAAAAACAATGCGGCCTCGCTTTCCAGAACTATTCGGTACTCATGTATTGGGCCCTTATGTTTTATTGTGGATTCTTGCCGTTGCCACAGCGCTGCCGAGCGCCACGGGTACGGAAAATAAAACGTCGAAGAACTGGATTGCCACTTGGATCACTGCCAACCAAGCTCTCTCAAATCCTCAAATGATCCTGGTTTCAAATGCCTATCACGACCTTACCGAATTCAACAATCAAACCCTTCGCGAAATTATCCACACCACCATTGCTGGCCATGCCATTCGAATTCGGCTCGATAATACTTTTGGCACACGCCCCGTCACTTTCGACGCTATGTATGTCGGAAAGCAAAAACAGGGTGCATCGCAGCAAGCCGGCTCGCAGCAAGCCGTAACATTTGGCGGAGCAAAAGCCGTCACCATTCCCGAAGGCAGCGAAGCGCTTAGCGACGAGATTCCGCTCGCAGTTGACGCACAGCAAAATCTGGCCATTAGTCTGTACACCTCGAAGGCCACCGGTCCCGCCACAGTGCACCGCTCCGCTTTTCAAACCAACTACGTCTCGGACGCCGGCAACTTTGCCGCTGAAGAAAACGCCCAGCCTTTCAGGAAAACCACCGGTTCATGGTTTTTTCTGAAAGAGGTGGACGTGCTCGCATCCAAAGAAGCCGCTGGTGCGATCGTAGCGTTGGGCGACTCCATCACCGATGGCTCTTCTTCCCGCAACGACGCCTACGACCGCTGGACGGACGTTCTTGCTCGCCGCCTCAACACAAATCACCAACCTCAAACCTTCTCGGTACTAAACGCCGGCATCGGCGGCAATCGCGTGCTAAGCAGTTCGCCGTGTTTTGGAGAAAACGTGCTCGCCAGGCTCAATCGCGACGTTTTTGCTCCCTCAGGCGTACGCGCGGTGATTCTCTTCGAGGGCACCAACGATATTGGGCAGCCGGACACGCCGGTTGACCCGAAATTCGCCGCATGTTTGGCCAGGACTCACATTTCCGCCGACGATTTGATCGCCGGTTACAAACAAATCATTACCAAAGCCCACGCGCGTCACTTGAAAATCTTCGGCGCCACCATTCTTCCCTTTCAGGGCTTCAAAGGTTGGACGGAGAAAGGCGAAGTGGTTCGTCGCGTTGCAAATCGCTGGATCCTGGAATCACATGCCTTCGATGGCGTGATCGACTTCGCGTCAGCATTAGCTGACTCCTCTAACTCCGCCCGGCTCGCCAAGCAATACGACAGCGGCGATCACTTACATCCCAGCTCTACTGGACATGAAGCCATGGCGCGAACCATAGACTCAAAACTGTTCTATAAATAATGCTGAATTCACAAATCGTTGCTTATCTCTTCAGAGAAGCCGCAATTCTTAGGACCGTCGGATCCGTCTCGATCTCTTCAAGTTTTTTCGGCAGAGGAATACACCAGTTCGCACGAACATCTTCTCGAGCCCCCGGCAAGTTCGGCCTTTTGTCCGCCCCCACTCCATCTTCCATAGACGCCAGCGTAATTGCCGCCGGGGATCGCGCCAGCGCCTCGTGCGTTTTAACAATCACGTCAGAAATGTGCTCGTGGTCATGCACGTTAGTCGCGCGCTTCAGATACCAGCGCATTTTGTCGGAGTTTTCTCTGCTGGGTTCCAGTCCCAGCTCCGTCTGTTCATCAAAATCAGCTCCCGACCACAGGCCTGCGATAGTCGGCAAATCGTGCGTGGACACCGCCGCGACCGCCAGTTTCGGATAATGCTCCGGCTGCTTTTCTTCGAACCACAACAGCCGGTAAGAAAGCACTGCGTACTCCGCAAGTTTCTCTCGCACACCTTCGTCCACGGTTCCTAAATCTTCGCCCACAATAAACGTCTTGGCTCGCGCGCTCTCCAGCGCAAGAATTGAAAGCATCTCGTCCGCGTTGTAACGAACGTAAGTCCCATGCGCGCTCGGCTCTCCTACCGGAATCCAGAACAACCGGAATAATCCCATCACGTGATCGATGCGCAGTCCTCGCGCATAACGCAGCGCGGTCCGCACCGTTTGGATGAACGGCTCATACCAGGAAGCCCGCAATTTGTGTGGCACGAATGGCGGCAGTCCCCAATCTTGTCCGTTGGAGTTAAATAAATCCGGCGGCGCTCCCACGCTTACATCTTTCGCAAAAACGTCCTGCCACATCCAGGCGTCCGCGCCATCTGGCGCAACTCCCACCGGGAGGTCCTGCATAATATTTTCTGCTGACGAAGCCGCTTTTAATTGCTCGTCGAGCAAATATTGCAGCCACTTATGAAACCGGATGCGATCGCCGAATTCCACAATCAAAGCCAATACCGCCGGGCTATCCGGCGAACGATATTGCTGCGGCCACGCGCGCCAGTTCGCGCCGAATTGTTCGGCAAGAACACAAAAACTGGCGAAGAGCTGCAGGCTGCGCCCGCGGCTGCGTTCGAAATCGCTAAACGAAGTTTTGGTGCGCATCTGGGACCAGAGTTTTTCGAGCGTGCGTATTTTCAAACCATAAATCGCATCGCGGTCAATTAAGGGCGCGTCGTTCAGTCCGCGCCCCTCCTCCTCTAGTTTTTCCAGATCTGGTAGCGCTTCTCTCGCGCCGGCAATGTTTTCGATACACAAATACAGCGGATTTAAAAATAGCCTGCTGCTTGGATAGTAGGGACTTGCCTGCTGCGGCAACACCGGAGCAGTCGCGCACAGTGGATTCACCATAACTACTCCGGCTCCCAATTCCGCAGACCATTCGCAAATACGGCGCAAATCTTCCAGATCACCGATTCCCCAACTGGTTTCCGAACGCAAGGAATAAAGTTGCAGCGCCCAGCCCCAGGTGTGCAGGTCCGCTGGAAGGAAACAGCGTGGAGGCGTTACGATTAGCCGCGATTCGCGGCCGTCACGATCAAAAATAGAATGGTAACCAAGCGGCAAATCACGCGGAAGTTTACCGGTGCCACGCAAACGCGTGCCGTCTTCCAGTTGCAACTCGCAGGACTCCGGAATGTTTACATCTGCGCCTTGACGGCAGACCAGCAGTGCCGCATCGCCAGGGCCTTCTTGCGCCGCTTGCATGGCCGTCAAAAAGTTATTTTTGGTCGCCTCTGAAACCTCGTGCCATTGCCCAGCGTCGTCCCGATATTTTTTGTCGATCCCCCAGGCACTGAAATTTGGCACACAAACTCCGGGCTGCGTTTGTTCCCGCATGGCTATATTACCCGCGACTCACAACCACAAGCATAGAAGCCTTTGCTTGCGCACGGCAATACAGCTTAACCGGTAAGAATACGAGGAGAGTCTTCTCGAGCTCTACAATTGATTGGAGGTAATCTTCTTAGTGCGCCCGTTCAAGGTGATCACCAGTACGGACGCTTGCCCATTTATTTCTCGAATACGCGCGGCCAGCCATTTCACCTGCGATTCCTTCGCGCCCACGATCTCCAGCACGATGGATTTCACTGGCTTACCGCGGTAATACCCGGTGGTGGCTTGCCGTGAGAAGCTCTCAAATTGTTTGGCGATGGCGCGCACAATCGTGGCTCGCCGTTTGTCCTGGAAGTGAACTCCGTCTGTGCGATTGCTTTCGCAGGCGCCGGATACCCTATGAGAAATGTAACGGGAGCCAACCCGCCGGATTGCTCTCCAATCTGCCACACATAATTTTCCGTTCTCACCTGTGCGGCTAAAAGGGACAGTTCTTTTTGTGAATAGGCTCGCAAGCAGGAAACGACTCCATCAAAAAACAGCACAAAGGGAATTACCGGAATAATGTAAGTCCAGAATAGTCTCGAAATCCGAACCGGGCGCGCAAATGGAGCGGTTAAAAATCCCGCCAGGGGCATCAGCGCCGTCAACGAAATATTCAGTGGAGCACGTTTTGCCGCTTCGAATACGCCGATCCCTTGGCCGTCGTCCGCTGCCTTCTGAAGTATGGCTACCGCTTCGTCCGGCGTGAAATGATGAAAGGAAGTAAAAATCGTCCGAAATCCTGCCAATTCCCGAGGCGGCGAAGCGGCCTCTACGAATCCACGATAAAACGTGATCTGGCCGCCAGTTTTTTGCCGCGCATTCTCGAATGCCGCAGTGTTCGGATACTTGTCGGTCAAACAAACTTCAATTCTTCGCCCGGCGCCCATTACCAGCAAGCGGTATAGCCATAACCAGGGCCCCCCACCGCCGGAGCATAAATCAACAATTCGTTCCGCGCCGCTGGCTTCCACCGCTTCATTTAGTAATCGAACGATGGGGCGGTAAATTCCGCCCAAACTTAAAATTAATTGCAGCCCATCTGTGACCCCGTCTCGAAGACTCTTCGGAAACCATTTATGATCGTGAAACTCAAAAAAGCGCGCTCCTCCAAAACTCCGTCCCCTGCATATGAACTTTCCAACATCGATTTTTTCATTGGCAGCAGCGCTTACCGGACCGGTCGAGATGGTGGTCATGTGTTCTTAATCGCCACGCGCGGAGTGACTCTTTGCACTCTTTTCTTCAGCGGGCGCTCTGCGAGCAGTTCTTGGATGCTATCAGAGAGTTCTAAGGGTTCAATACTTTGGGAGTCGAAGGGTACTTCTACCAGTAATGTTAGTTATACATAAACATCGTGTAATCTGTCAGATACGAGGTATCGCGGCCTAACACATTTGTTGGCATCGCAACAAATTACTGCGATTCTTTTTCGTGCATGTGCATGTGTTGGTGCTCTTCTTGTTCTTTTTTATAGACTTCGGGAATCCCCAGGCTTCCTTTGGGTGGCAGGTGGCGCATGAAATTTACAAGGGTCCACATCTCTTCATCATCCAGAATACTTTTCCAGGAAGGCATGCCGGAAGGGTTTATGCCATTTTCAATAATCCATTTTAATTGCCCGTCTTTGTACTCCTGCACATCAGCGGAACTTAGAGAAGGAATGGGCGGCGCCATTTTCTGCGCGAACGGCACCCCCGTGGCTTCACCGTCCAGGCCATGGCAGATGCCGCAGTGATGCCCAAAATGTTTTTGTCCATCCGCGAGATTTTCTGGCGTCGCGGGGATGGGGTTGGGTGTATTTTTTCCGCCAACGGTGATCTTGTGTTTCACATCTTTGGCCATTTCACTTTCGACGCGTCCGGGTTGGCTAACGCGGCAGCCCGAAAAAATAAGCATGCAGCCGATAACTATCATGATCCTGGTTGCGTTCATGAATCTGACTCTGTTTCTTTCATGAATTTCTCACGATCCAAATCGTCAGCAGCGTGTGGTTTCGCTGATTGACAATTTTGTACTTACCACAGTGAGTGCTATCGCACGCTTTACGTCTGCTGGTTAGATGTGCTTAATGGCCGCTCGTTGCTAGCGCCTTATCGATCGCCGCCGTGACCTGCGGCGAGTCTGGCGTAACATCCGGCTCAAAGCGAGTAATGACGCGACCGTCCGGGCCGATCAGAAACTTTGTGAAATTCCATTTTATGTCTCCGCCGGTCTGCGGATTGGCGGATTTGTCCGTCAGGAATTGATACAACGGATCCTTGTCGTCGCCCTTAACCGAAACTTTCGACATCATCGGGAAAGTGACGTGATACTTGGTGGTGCAAAATGTTTTAATTTCCTGATTTGATCCTGGCTCCTGTCCGGCAAAATTATTGGCTGGGATACCCACGATCACAAGCCGCGATCTTTA
>Ga0193728_1000470_pt1 | contig 19449 bp, 16 predicted proteins | sample U1c1metaG_FD_143037 | JGI IMG/M metagenome (GOLD analysis project Ga0193728, IMG submission 143037) | Soil microbial communities from a riparian zone of the East river system, Colorado, United States - U1c1 | ecosystem: Environmental > Terrestrial > Soil > Riparian zone | place: USA: East River...
CAGAACGCTGCTCCTCAATAGGGGAGACTGGCGCCCGCCGGAGCTATGACGCCCCTTCAGGGGACATTCGGAAATTTGTCGGAACCAACAGCATCCGTCGAGGGTTTCGACAAGATCGCTGTGCATTCTCACAAACCGAGGGTTCTTGACGGACGCGGCATAATTCAGGCATGGCCAAATCACCTGCTTCTGAATCGGCGCCAAAACCGCCATCGGCACCCGGCAGTCTCTGGTGGTTTCTGGTGCGACCGCAGGTGATTTACGGCACGATCATCGTCAGCGCGGTCATCGTGGCGGCGGATGACAACGATCCGGATCTCGAGGTTGTTGCTCTGACGGTCTCGACGATCGTAATTGTGTGGATCGCGCACGTGTTCAGTGAACTGGTCGCGGGCGAGCACACCGTCACCAACCCGCCGACCCCCTTTCGCCGGGTGTTGTCCCACGCAATGAAGCACGCCGTCGGACTCCTGATTTCGGCGGTGCTGCCGTTGGTTACCCTCTTGATTGGCGTCGCCGGGCTACTGCCAAATCACGTCGCATACCTCGCCGCTCTCGGCGTGGCGGTGCTGTCGCTCGCGGTGCTCGGCTGGTTCGTCTTTGCCCACCGCGGCAATCCATGGCCCATTCGGCTTCTGGGCGCGCTCGGAACCGCACTCATGGGTGCCATTGTCGTGGCGCTCAACGCGCTGGTGCACTGACCGCTGCACTTTGTTGACCGCGCGGTGGTTACAAGGGGCGCACGGTCAACAAAGTGCAGCGGTGCCACGCTGGCGGGCTAGCCCTACTGCGCAGCCTTTGGCCGTGCGTTGATTTGGTTGATTTGCGCGACGGTGAGCGGAGTCCACGGCGAGCTGTCCGGGTTTGACGACGCGGCCGCAGGACTCTCGCCCTGGTTCCACCACTTCGCCTGGTAGGGGATGCCGTCAAAGATCGCGCGATCGCCGGTGTTGTAGACGGTCCCGCCGTCCCAGGTCGCGTAGGTCCCGGCAGGCACGGTCGGCTGAACTATGGGTTTCTCGCCCTTCAGAACGGGACCAACGAGCTGCCACGGGGTCTGCCACGAGTTGAGCACCGGGTTGTCCGGGATGTCTCCCTGCGTCCACCACTTCGCGACGTAGACGTTGTGGTGCCAGACAATCTTGGTGCCCTCGAGGTAGGAGTTCGCGCTTGCCCAGATCGGGTACGGGCTCGTCTTCGGGTCGTCCTTCAGAGACGTCGTGCTGACGATCTCGCTCGTCGTGACCGACTTCGCGTCGACGGTAGCGCTGCCGGAGAAGCCGGCGGCGAGGATCGTCGAGAAGTGTTTGCTGCCCTGGGCAATGCCGCTGCAGGAATCGGACACGACGGTGAGGGTGGTGTAGTTCGAGCCGCAGCTCAGATCCCGGTTGAGCGACCACTCGGAGACTCGCCCGACGCCGTGCGATTTCAGGAACGCGTTGAGCTTCGTGGCGTCGGCGAGGCTGAAGACCTCACCCTTGTCGTCGTTCTGTCCGATCATGGGCGTTGCGCCGATCTTGGACCACAGGGTGCCCTGGTTCAGCGTGATGTGGTCCTCGGTGTAGAGGATGCCCAACTGTCTCTGCAGGGCGACCACGGCATCCTCGCTCGCCTGCAGCATGCTCGTGCCCTCGGTGAGTGACGATCCGTAGTCCATGGTCATGGCGTTAACGCCGGCGAGATCCACCTTTCCCGCCAGGGTTTCTCGAACGGCGTCCTGTCCATCGACGGCGAGCCCGGTCTGGGTCACCGGAAGCGTCAGCCAGATGGCGAGCGATTTCCCATCCGCACGCTGTTGCTTCTGAACAATCGCGAGCGCCTCGGCCCTGCGCACATTGGCGGCAGAGTTGTCGAGAGCAGCACCCTCGATGTCGACGTCGATAGTCGACAGGTTGTACCTGTTGATGACGGCGGAGTACGCGGCCGCGAGCTGCGTCACGCTTGTGCAGGTCACCGCGAGTTCCTGGTTCTTCTGCCCGCCGAACGAGACGGCGACCTCGCCACCCTGCTCCTGCAGACGCGCGATCCGTCGGTCGAGATCGAGAGATGCGGATGCCTCATCCATCGTGTATTCGGAACCCCAGCTCGGGGTGCACGCACCGCTGCTGGATGCGACGACGAACGAGAGCACGACCTGCTTTGCCGCCTTGGTGGTCGGTGTCTCGAACGCAAAAGTTGGCGTGGCGGTGACGTCGACGTAGCCGGCGAACCATGAGCCCGCCGCGGAATCGTCGGCGGACGCCGAGTACATCTGCCAGCCCGAGATTCCGCCGACTATCAGTCCCGCGGTCACGACGACGGCGATGAGCAGTCGGGCGATGGAGAGCTTGCGCACGGGGTCTACCGTGCCCGCGAGGTTAATCGCCTGTGATTTCCTCATCGTCTACGCCGAGATCTCTGCGATGTCGTCGGACGGAACCGGCAGCGAGATGCCGACCGGATCGCCCTCGACGGCGTGCCCGTGGTACAGGGTCGAGCGCCAGTCGAGAACGTGCGCGACCGGAGCAGGCTGCTGTGCAGCGCCGCGCGGCAACTTCTCCACGAACAGCCATCCCGTCGCACCAACCCAGACATCCACGATCGAATTCCAGATACCGATGTACGAGAGGATCGCCCACGTCGCGAGGATTGCGTTGAACGTCGCGAATGCCGCGTTGCCCCAGTTCTGCGCGAGGTAGTCGCGATAGAGCGTGAACAGCGAGAACGCCACGATCGCGTACGGTGCCACGACGTAGATCAGCGGCGCCGCGGTGCGGTTCTTGACCTTGGGCGTACGAGCGAACGGGATCTTCTTGCCCGTGATCGCCTGCTGGATCGACTTCAGGACGCCGGCAAGGTTGACCGGAAGCAGGATCAGGTTGAAGCCGTAGATCCGCAGTACGTCCGTGCGCTTGTAGCCTGCCGACTTCAGGTCGCTCGACATCGCCCAGAAGTAAGGAATGGCCGCGAGGAGCACCAGAGGGCTGAGCAGTCGCGAGTCGTACGGGAAGGCAAGCAACATCACGAGGCCAAAGCTGGCCCACGCGATCGAACTCATGTAGTTGACTCGCAGGGCGAGTTCGATCAGCGGGATGCGCGTGCCCGCGCGTCGTCGCTCCGCGGCCTGCCGCCACAGCTTCGGCAGGATGAGGAGTCCGCCGTTCGCCCACCGCCGGCGCTGGACGATGAGCGAACCGAAGTCCGGGGGAGTCGCACTGTAGCTGAGGCGCTCCGGGTAGTTGCGCAGCGTCCAGCCGTGGGTGCCCAGGTCGATACTCGACTCGGTGTCCTCGATGACGGTCCGATCCTGCACGTAGCGCTTGATCTCGAACCCGCCCACCCGTTCGGTCTCGACGATGTCCTCGAGGGCGCGCTTGCGGATGACCGCGTTCGCGCCGACCCAGAAGGTCGCACCGTAGAAGGACATGCCCTGGTGGAGCACGTGCTGCAGGTCGGTGGTTGCACCGGCGAGGCGCTCGATGCGCGAACCCGCACCGCGAAACGACGAGTAGGGAGTCTGCGTTACCGCGACCCTCGCGTTCTCTGGCTGCTCGAGCAGGTACACGAGCCGAAGGCAATAATCACGCAGCAGTAGCGAGTCGGCGTCGAGAGTGAGCAGGTACTCGGTGTCGGAGACCACGAGATCCTCATCACCGTCATTCCCTGACTGGCGAAGGACAGTTCCGGACGGCGTCTGTTCCGTGCGGTATGAACCCCCCATCAGGCCGATGTAGGAATTGAGATTCATCGCCTTGTTGGCCTCGTGCGAGAGGGAGCCGTACAGCTTGCGTTCGAATACCGACACTTCGGCATCGAACGTCCATGCCAACCGGCGATAGAGTTCGCGCATTCGGTCGAGGGTCGGGCTGGCGCTCTCGTCCGCCGCTGTCAGGAGCGCATCCGTGATCAGGCGCAGCTCATCCGCGAGTCCTCGAAGCACGCGCTCCGCGAAAAACTCGTCGACGTGGTCGGTCTGCGCCTCGTTGGCGGCCATGTTGTACAACCAGGCGGCCGCCCAGCCATAGTGATCCGCGAGTTCGCGAACATCCGAGGTGGCGATGAAGTTGTCGTGTCGAGTCGTGAACTCGAACTTTGCCTGAGCTTGCCAAAACCGTTCCCGAGGCACCTCGAGAGCCGATGTGATCTCGCGTCCGAGCGCGCGCGTGCGATCGAGCCGGAGACGGATGTCGGTCTTGCTCGGGAAGGGCGGGTCATCCAGAAGCAGGACGACGTGCAGTGACGGGTACTCCTGAAGTGCGGCAGACCAGAGCGTCTGGCGCACCACCTCGGGTTCTTCTGCGTAGGACGGAACGAGAACGGTCATCGATGACTCGCTCTTTGCGAAGTGGCGGTCCAGCTCTGCGCGAGGCACACGAACGTGGATTTTGAACTGCTGCAGGGCGCCCTGTCGGGCGACCAGATACATGAGCGCGGAGAAGCTCAGGAAGGTCACGATGACCAGGTAGGAGATCGCCTCCATCGTGAACTGGTAGTTCGCGTGCGCATCCAGAAACTGGCGAAGCACGGTCGAGACGACGTACGCAATCCAGAAAAGAATCGTGGCGACGATGGCGAGTCGTCCGGCAACGATCTTGCGATCGCTCGGGCGCACATGAACGGTGGGCAGCGGCTGGGTACGCCGTTCCGCACCCCACTGCCGTTTTTGGGCGCGAGGTAGGGAATTAAGGGTAAGCATCGGGTGATCCTTCGGGGGAGGGCGCGCACGTTCGGGTTTGCGCATTCGGGTTGCCCAGCTTTGAAGCTAGTCGGGTCTTTCCACCATATTGTCCTCATTAATGCGGACGCAAATTTGGACGCGAAAACTTGGCTGATTTGGGTGTTTTGGAGGTCAACGTCTAGCTCGCGTACAGGTGGCGATCCGTTCTCCCCCACTTCGGGTCACCCCTCACCCATCTCCCTTTCACCGCTGCAGTTTGTTGACCGCGCGGTAGTTACAGGGACCACACGGTCAACAAAGTGCGGCGGTGGGATTAGGTACGGCGGAGGCCGCGACGCTTCGCCTGCTTTTCGAGCGCTCGAAGATTGATATCGAGGAGCGCGCGGATGCGGGCATCCCGATCCTGCTCGTAGAACTTGTCGGGCGGTCTGGGAAGCGAATCCAGCAGTCTCGCCTCGATCGCGTCGCCGACGTCCGCCCAGGCCTGCACCCGCGCCCGTTCGGCCAGCTCCTCGACGAACCTGGAGTCTTCGCTGAGTCGCTCGAGTTCGGCCGCGAGGAGAACATGGATGATGCCGCGCCTGGTCAGCGTCGGATGGTCGTCGACCTGGTACCCCTCCGAGTCGTTGTACGCGCCTCGGGAGGTCTGCACGTCGACCGCCAGCTGCTGGACTCGCTGCGCATTGGCCTGGTTCTCGTGTGCCAGTGCGATGAGGGCGCGACGCACGGCGGCGACAACAGCAGCGAGGTTGAACGGATTACCCTCTCGAATGGCCTCGACGATGATGTAGTTCTTGACATCCATGGTGACCGTGGCGCTCGCGATCAGCACACCCTCATCCACGGACCGCTCGATCGAAGCCGGCCCCTGCAGCGCCTCGGCCATCGTTCCCCTCTCGCAGCATAATTTTAGGGATGTTAGCCTTCCTGCATGACACCGCAGGAGCTCGCGAACCTCGCCCACCTGCGTCGCGCACGCGACCTCATCGATCGCGAGTACGCCCGCCCGCTCGATGTTCCGACCATGGCTTCTCGAGCGCTGATGTCTCCGGCACACTTCTCCCGGCAGTTCCGCGCCGCGTATGGCGAGACCCCGTACAGCTACCTCATGACCCGCCGCATCGAGCGCGCCATGGCCCTGCTGCGCCGGGGCATGGCCGTGACCGAGGCCTGCATGACGGTCGGTTGCACGTCCCTGGGGTCGTTCAGCTCCCGATTCACCGAGCTCGTCGTTGTAACCCCGAGCGCATATCGCGCCGCACAACACGAGGCGGTCTCGGCAATGCCGTCGTGTGTTGCGAAGGTGCGCACCCGCCCGGCTCGGCAGAAGCAGCCCGCTGCCGCCTAGCGCCCCGCGGCCTCCGTTTGCGCCGAGGTGAAGGCGTACTCCCCGGACCGAAAACGTGACACCGTGCGTCGGAACAGCGCTGCCCGATGCGGCCACAGTGTCGTGTTGAGCCCGGCGTCGTCGAGGTAGACGCTCGTGCATCCGCCCGTGCTCCAGACCGCCTCCGAGAGGTCTCGCTGCAGCGTCTGGTTGTATCCGGCCTGGGCCCGTGGAGTTGGCTCAATGGCCGCGGCGCCGTTTCGGTGCATCGCGGCAAGGGCCTGGAGTACATAGCCGATCTGCGCCTCGATGATGTAGATGATGCTGTTGTGACCCAGCGCGGTATTTGGTCCGACCAGCAGGAAAAGGTTGGGGAAATCCTGCACCGTGGTGCCCCGAAGGGCGGACATATGCGGCGACCACCGATCGGCCAGCAGCGCGCCGCCGCGACCGCGTAGCAGTCGTGCGATTGGCGGACGCGTCGCGTTGAACCCCGTGCCGCAGATGAGCACGTCGAAGCGGCGGTTCGTGCCGTCGGCCGTGACGACCGTGTCTCCCGAGATCGACACGATCGAGTCCGTGACCAGCGCCACATTCGGCTTGCCGATGGCCCGATAGAACGCGCTCGAGATCAGGATGCGCTTGCAGCCGAGGCGAAATGTCGGGGTCAGTTTCGAGCGCAGTTCCGGATCGTTCACTGCGGATTTCAGATACCTCAGCGCGAGCGACTCGATCGCCTTGCCCACCACGGCGTAGCGGAATCCCGCGAACTGAAGCTCGGCCCGGGAGAAGATCCAGCGCCGGGCCGCGCGCTGAAGAACGGGCACGCGCGCGAACAGCAATCGGCGCAGATTCGAGGTTGCGGCATCCGCCCGCGGCAGAATCCAGGGTGCGGAACGCTGGAAGACAGTCACCTGCGACGCAAGCTTCTGCAGCTCCGGAACGAACTGGATCGAGGACGCCCCCGTGCCGATGACCCCGATCGTCGCGGCGGAAAGGTTCACGTCGTGATTCCACTGGGCGGAGTGAAATCGTGGTCCCGTGAAGCTTTCGAGCCCTGGGATCGCCGGCCACTTCGGATCGATCAGCGGTCCATGCCCACAGACGAGAACGGAGGCAGTGAACGATCCCCGGCTGGTCTGGATCCGCCAGACGAGGTTGTCGTCGTCCCACGCCGCGGACTGCACCTCTGCTCCGAACAGGATCTCCGGATAGATATCGAACGCTCGCGCCGTCGACTTCAGATACTCGAGTATTTCGGGCTGCTGGGCATAGTGGTTCGCCCAGTCCGGCTTGGGAAAGAATGAAAACGAGTAGAGGTCGCTGCGGATGTCACACGCCGCTCCTGGGTACGTATTGTCCCGCCAGGTTCCGCCGACCTCGTCTGCACGCTCGATGACCAGAAAATCGTCGATGCCGTGACGCCGCAGTTGGATCGCCATGCCGAGTCCGGCAAAACCGGTGCCGACAATGGCTACCCGAACGTTCCGTGGCGTTTTCACCGTTCTCCTTCGCGGATTAGCCCTGCGAACCAGTATGCGACGATTGCCCGCAACCGAGCAGGATTCGAGAAGCGACCGAAATAGTCGCTGCCTAGAGTTGGCTGCATGACAATTGCACTCCAGTACTGCAACATCACCGTCAATGACGTGGACGAGGCCGTTGCGTTCTACCGTGATGCGCTAGGCCTCGAGGTTCAGAACAACGTGGAATCCGGCGGATTCCGCTGGGTCACCATGGGCGTCCCCGCTCAGCCCGGTCTCGCAATCGTGCTGTCCGAACCGCACGCCGGTCGCTCGCAGGCGGACGGGGATGCCCTCCAGGAGCTGCTGACCAAGGGAGTGCTCCCCGCGCTGGTCTTCGCATCGGGCGATGTGGATGCCGCGTTCGAGAAGGCCCAGGCCACAGGTGCCGAGGTGCTTCAGGAGCCCATCGACCAGGGCTGGGGACCGCGCGACTGCGCATTCCGCGACCCGTCTGGCAATACTGTTCGCATTTCTCAGGCGGCCTGATTTCTCAGCCGGTCGAAGCCACGAAGTTGAGTACGCCCTCGAGCGGCCACGGAATTCTCCTTAGCTCGAGGCCGTCCACGAGCGCCTCGGCGTAGCGGGCCTTCCGACCCGCGATCGTGCCGAAGAATCGGTGCAGCTGCTGTTTCGGCGCGCGATCCCGATGAAACGGCTGATTCTGAAAAACTCTGAACGCCGGCAGTTCTCCTTCGGCATCGAGGATCTGTTCGACCCGTGCGGTGCCCAGGCATCGAATCAGCTCGTCTTCGAGGTCTGCGTCGCAGAGAAAGAACCCGAGTTGCTCCATGCCGTCGCGGCTCAGGTTGGATCCGAGGCCCGCGCGCTCGAGCCCTCCACGGAAATAGCGCTCTTCGCCGATATCGCACACCCCGGCCAGCCGAAGGTTTAGTCCGTGCGGTCCGAACTCACGCAGGGCCCTGCTGGCGTTGGTGGCCCCGCTGAGCACGACGAGACGGATGCCCGTCATGTCCTGCCCGAGGCGCCGGGCAAGCGTCTCGATGGCGATCCGATCACTGTCACCCTCGACGAGGAGAACGGTCTGCATCCGACCAGTGTTGCAGGTGAGGCGTGCGCGGAGCTCTCCCGCCCGCGCACCCCGACTTCACCACTCGATCCAGTCCTTGCCGGCCGGAGCCCAGGTGCTGGTCGCTGGCGCACCGGTGAAGACGGGACCGAGATCGTCGTACGTCGCGCTCGCGTACCAGTCGTTCATCTGCTTCGCGTCGAGCCAGAAGTCGATTCCCAGGACCTCGGTCGCGGGGGTGGATCCGGGCATCGGCGCAGTCACCCAGAGTAGGTGGGCAACCAGGCCGAGCTGTCGGCTTGCGTTGATCTTGGCGGCGGAGTCCGTGGCGAAGGCGGGCGCGGCAGCGTCGAATGAGCTGACCGGCGCACGCATGATGCCCATCGCGCCGACCGAGCGACCGGACGGGACGGGCAGGTTGTAGCTGCCGAAGTCGGCGGCGGGCATCCACAGAACGGCCTCACGGTCGGCGAACAGTGCGGCACCGCCCTGCTGCACCTGCTTGTCAGAGAAGAACTGGCCGAGTCCGGTCGGGCTGTTCCAGGTGTCCAGGAAGAGCAGGCGCTCATCTCCGTCGGACGTGGGCAGAAAGACGTTGTGGCTCAGGTCGCCCAGTGATTTCGCTGCGGCGACCCCGCCCGGGTTTCCGGCGGTCTGGTTGTGCAGCTCGCGCGCGTCCGCCGGAGCGGAAGCGTTCGGCTTGCCAAGGACGGTCAGCAGGTACAGGTTCGCTCCGGCGTCGGCTGGGTAGGTTGGCTCACTCACGGTGTTTCCTTTCGTCGTTGGATCGGCTCCGTCATCGGAGTCATCTGCACGACGCACGCGCGTTGCGCAATTCGACAGGTGAGATCAGATTGGTTGAAATGCGGATTCGTGAGCGGTTTCATCGACCGAAATGTCTGATGCCTGGGCGACCGGCGCTCTAGGCTGGAGCGCGGCCAGCAACGTCGCAACCAGGGAGTCTGATGGACAAGACATATCCAAGTGCCGCGCATGCAGTTGCTGACCTTCCCAGCGGGGCATCGCTCGCCGTCGGCGGCTTTGGTCTCGTCGGTGTGCCGATCGCGCTCATCCATGCGGTTATTGCGCAGGGCGCGAGCGATCTGCAGGTCGTCTCCAATAATTGCGGCGTCGATGGATGGGGACTTGGCGAACTCCTTGAGGCTGGCAGGATCACTCGAATCATCGCGTCGTATGTGGGGGAGAACAAGGAGTTCGCTCGGCGTTACCTCTCGGGCGAGCTCGAGGTCGAACTCACGCCCCAGGGCAGCCTTGCCGAAAGGATGCGCGCTGGGGGAGCGGGAATACCTGCCTTTTACACTCCGAGCGGGGTAGGAACGATGGTTTCCGACGGCGGTCTTCCGTGGCGCTACAACGCCGACGGCTCCGTGCTGACCAAGTCGCAGCCGAAGGAGACGAGGGAGTTCGATTCACTGGGGGTGCGGCAGGAGTACGTGCTCGAGACGGCGATTGTGACCGACTTTGCGCTGGTTCGCGCGAAGATTGGCGACACTCACGGAAACCTCATATTCGAGAAGTCCGCGCGAAACTTCAACCCGCCCGTCGCAATGGCAGGACGCATCACCATCGCGGAAGTCGAGCAACTTGTGCCCGCCGGATCGATCGACCCGGACGATGTGCATCTGCCAGGCATTTATGTGGATCGCGTCGTCCAGTTGAGTGCGGCGGAGGCAGGCGACCTGCCGATCGAGAAGACGACTGTTCGCCCAAAGCCGGGAGCTTAGTGATGGCGCTCACTCGCAACGAAATGGCCGCGCGTGCGGCGCAGGAACTGGTGGACGGCTCGTACGTTAACCTGGGCATCGGTCTCCCGACGCTTATCCCGAACTATGTCTCCCCGGGTGTCACGGTCGTCCTGCACTCGGAGAACGGCATCCTCGGTGTGGGTCCGTACCCGTGGGAGGGCGAGGCGGATCCGAAGCTCATCAACGCGGGCAAGGAGACGGTGACCGTTCTTCCCGGGGCATCCTTTTTTGGCTCGGACCTCAGCTTCGGGATGATTCGCGGCAAACGGATCGATGCCGCGTTCCTCGGGGCGATGCAGGTCTCCGCGAGGGGTGATATCGCGAACTGGGCGGTGCCGGGGAAGCTAATCAAGGGTCCGGGTGGTGCGATGGATCTCGTGCACGGTGCACGCCGCGTCATTGTTGTCATGGAGCATGTCACCAAGAGTGGCGAGCACAAGATCCTGCCGGAGTGCGAGCTTCCCCTGACTGGCCGTTCGGTCGTCAGTCGAATCATCACCGACCTTGCCGTGATCGATGTCACGGAGTCCGGGCTGGTGTTGCGCGAGCTTGCTCCGGGTGTCACGGTCGGCGAGGTACAGGCCGCGACGGGTGTTCCACTCCTTGTCGAGGGCGACCCGATGACGATTGCCGCTGGCATCTGATGGCCGACGTTCGGCAGGTCGTCATCTGCGAACCACTGCGTACGCCGATTGGTCGCTTTGGCGGCGTCTTCAAGGACGTCGCACCCGCCGACCTGGCGTCGACAGTCATTGCGGCTCTCATGACGAGAACGGGCCTCGACGGCGCGGTCATCGACGATGTCATCCTCGGACAGGCATATCCGACGGCTGAGGCCGCTCCGGTTGCGAGGGTTGCGGCGCTCGACGCCGGACTGCCCGTCACGGTCGGTGGACTGCAGCTCGATCGCCGGTGTGGTTCCGGCCTGCAGGCGATCCTGGATGCCGCAATGCAGGTGCAGACGGGAATCAGTGACGTCGTCATCGCGGGCGGCGTCGACTCGATGAGCCAGGCCCCCTTCTATACAGTGTCGTCGCGGTGGGGGATTGCCGGATCGGCCGGTATCCGTCTACACGACGCGCTCGGGCGCGGACGTGAGACCGCGGGTGGCAGGAACTATCCGGTCCCCGACGGGATGCTGGAGACGGCGGAGAACCTGCGCCTCGACTATTCGATCTCTCGGGCCGACCAGGATGCGCTCGCCCTGCGTTCGCAGCAGCGGGCGGGCATCGCCGTCGCCGAGGGGCGATTCGCCGACGAGATTGTGCCGGTCACCGTCGCGTCCCGCAAGGGTCCGATCGTGGTCTCGGCCGACGAGACGCCCCGCCCGGATACCACGCTCGAGGCACTGGCCGGCCTGAAGCCCGTCCTTTTCGCGAAGGATGCCGCATCCACCGTCACGGCAGGCAATGCCAGTGGCCAGAACGATGCCGCGGCCGTGTGCATCGTCACGACCCCGGAGCGCGCGGCAGAACTCGGACTCACACCTCTGGTCCGCCTGGTCACCTGGGCGCGCGCGGGCGTCGATCCATCGCGCATGGGCCTCGGCCCGGTCCCGGCCGTAGCGAAGGCCTTCGAGCGGTCCGGGCTCGGGATGGCCGACATGGATCTCATTGAATTCAACGAAGCATTCGCCGCCCAGGTGCTCGCAGTGACCCGCCAGTGGGAGCTGACGGACGCCGACTGGGAGCGGGTCAACGTGAACGGGTCCGGAATTTCGCTCGGGCATCCCGTCGGCGCGACCGGTGCGCGTATGCTGGCGACGGCATCTCGTCACCTGAAGAGGACGGGAGGTCGCTATCTGCTCGAGACCATGTGCATCGGCGGTGGACAAGGCCTCGCGGCCATCTTCGAACGTACGCAGGAGTAGGCGGTCACGGTGTACTGGTTCCTCAAACACCTGGTGGTTGGTCCACTGCTGCACCTGTTCTTCCGCATCCGGGTCGAGGGGCTCGAAAACCTGCCCAGGCACGGGCCGATCATCATGGCGAGCAATCATCTCTCCGCGATCGACTCGTTCTTCCTGCCGATCGCCCTGCCGAGACGACTGACCTTCCTCGCGAAGGCGGCCTACTTCCACGGCAAGGGTCCGGTCGGCTGGTTCGTGCGCAACTTCCTGCTCGCGGTCGGCCAGATCCCGATCGATCGGTCCGGCGGAGCTGCGTCGAGTGACTCCCTCAATACCGGTCTCGCTGCGCTCGCGGAGGGCAAGGCGCTCGGGATCTATCCAGAGGGCACGAGGAGCCCGAACGGAAGCCTCTACCGCGGCAAGACCGGGATCGCGCGAATGGTGCTCGCGGCCGGAGTTCCCGTCATCCCCGTGTCGGTGAGCGGCACGCCGGGAATCTTCCCGAAGGGCAGCAGGTTCGTGCACTTCCCCCGCATCACGGTGACGATCGGTGACCCACTCGACTTTTCCCGCTTCGCCGGTCTCGACAACGACCGCTTTATCCTTCGAGCGATTACCGATGAGGTCATGTTGAACATCCTCGCGCTCGGCGACCAGGACTACGTCGACACCTACGCCTCGAACGTCAAAAACAACTCGGACTTCGATCCCCAGCGCGAGCTGGTCGACGTCGCACAGTAGGTCCGTTCAGCCGACCATCGGTTGGGTCGAAATTGACTCTGACGAAATCATGGGCGTGTCGAGTTCCCCGGTCATTCTTCTCCCCTCGCGCCGCAGGTCGAGTTGCACCATGACGAGGGCGGCAAGGTCTTCAAGGTTGGCAAGCTCGACCTCGGTGACGTTGTGCGGCTTGGTATCGAAGACGCTGAGCGTGCCGATGACCTCCGCGCCATCGCGACGCAGCGGGGTGCCGGCAAAGAAGCGCAGCCCCGCAGGCCCGGTGACCAGGGGATTCTGCCGGGTGGTCTCGCGCAGGAGCGCGTCCTCGACGACGATCGTCTCCTGGAGCAGTGGTCCCGGAGACGTGAGATCCACCGAGCGGAGGATCTGATCGACTTCCGCGCCGAAATGAGACTTGAGCCAGACCCGGTCACTGTCGACCACGCTGATGATGGCAATTGGTGCGGCAAACAACCGTGCTGCGAGAGCCGTGACGCGATCGAGCGCCAGATCAGGAAGCGTGTCCATGTAGGCGGCGCGCAGGGCCTCGGAGTCGGCGGGCTCGCTGGCGGGCAATAGCGGTGCATCGATGTCCTTGTGTTTCGCGCTCTCGGCGATGACCAGCTGGCGAAGGGATGCGACGAGTTCACGTGGTTGCGGACGGTCGCTCGGTCGGCGTGCGGTCATTGCCCGCAGGAGCGAGCGCCAGTGGTCTGGAAGGTCATCCGGGATGATCGGATTGCGGGTAACCCTGGCGACGGCGGATTCCACGATCGTGCCCGGGTACTCCACGTGGCGGGTGAAGCACTCGAGCAGGACAAGGCCGAGCGAATACACATCACTCTGCTTGCCCACCTTCGTACCCCCCGCCTGCTCAGGGCTTAGGTAGGCGGCCGTTCCCGTCGTCGCGCCCTCGCGCGTCATCCGCTCCATGTCTTCGCTCAGCGCAATTCCGAAGTCGCTGAGCTTGGCCCGGGCTCGTGGCGCGCCGTTTCCGTAGTCGACCAGGAGGATGTTCGACGGCTTGATGTCGCGGTGCACCACCTTGTTGTCGTGCACGTACTCGAGGGCCTCGGCGATGTCGAAACCGATCTCCGCGATGTGGCGCGAACTGATCGGCCCGGCCGCGAGTCTCGACTGCAGGTCCGTACCGCGCACAAATTCCATCACGAGATAGCGGTGCCGCTGGCCATCCTCCGTGACATCGACTCCCGCATCGAAGAGATTGACCAGACCGTGGTGATTGAGGCTCGAGAGCACTCCGACTTCCGACTCCTGGCGGCCGGTATCGGAGTCGCTCGAGTGAGTGAACAGCTTGATCGCAACCTGCCTGCCAAGAACCTGGTCGCTGGCGCGAAACACCGTGGACGTTCCGCCACGGCCAAGGACCGACTCAAGCCAATAGCGATCGCCAAGCAGCCGCTCGATTGCCTCTGTCGGTGGCACGGTCGTGTCCTTTCACTATGTGAGGCGATTCTGTGAGGCGATTCTATTGATGGACTGTGTGGCGCCTAAATTTTCTCTGGGGCTTGACTGGAACGAAAAGGCCATCACCCCAACTGGGGACGCCTCTTCGTTACCAATTCGTTGCGCAAAGGTGACAGATCACGGTGCCTCGGGTAACCTCGAAAACGAACTGGTTTGGCTTCCGCGTGGGAAATTGCCCGCAAGCTTCCAGTCTTATGCGCCCGGAGGTTCACGCCGTGTCCGATGAGCAGTCGCCAGAATCCCTGGCAGAGCTCTTCGCGAACCGTGCCGACGCTGATTCAGTGTCCGCCCCATTGGTTCCCGCCCAGCCCCAGTTCGAGTCTCGTCGAGCGATGAAAAATGCAGCGGAACCCGGCCGCCGAACGGGCACTCGTGCCCCGGCGTCGGCGAGCCGCACCAAACTGTCTCGGCGCGACCAGGCGGCGATTCGCAAGCTCGCGTCGACTCCAAAAATCGCCCCGCCGAAGGGCACTTCGTCCGGTCGGAAGCGTCAGAATCCGCTCAAGGTCCTGTTCGTTCTCCTGGTCATCTCCGGTTTCGTCGGCGGTATCGCGCTGCCGGCGGTGGCGTCGTCCGGCACCACCCTTCAGGCGGGCTCGGCAACAAGCAACAAGGGCAGTCAGTCGGTCAAGGTATCCGCGAGTATCGAGACATCAAAGGTGACTCGAGACGCGGTCTCCGCCACCTCAGAGGCCGAGCTGCGCACCGAGCAGATCAATGCCCGCACCCTGGCGGAGGCGTCGCGCGTGCGTCTGCCCGGTGACGACTACCCGTGGCGTCTCGCCGGCAACACCCTCTCGCCCCTGGGTTACTACTACCGCCAATGTGTCGACTTCGTGGCGTGGCGCCTGAACCGCGACCAGGGCGTGACCAGCGCGCCGTGGAAGTGGACCTGGTCGAACCTCACGCCAAACGGTGGTGACGCGTCGCAGTGGGAGAAGGCGTGGATCTCTCACGGCTGGGCAACGAGTGCGACGCCGGTCGTCGGCTCTGTCGCCTGGTTCGTCGGTGACCATGTCGCCTATGTCCATTCGATCGACGGTGCCAACGTAACCATCGAGGAATACAACGGTTCGGCGAGTCGCTCCTACGCGATCCGGACGATTCCGATCTCCTCTGTGGGACGTTTCCTCTACCCGCCGAGCTAGTCGGGGGCCGATACCTCATCGCGCAGGTGCGAAACCTCTCGGGGCGAAACCCCGCAGGCGTCCCCGAAATTGAGGGATTCCGGCCTTAAAGTGGCCTCGTGTGGCGTGCCGGAACTCACGAGGAGGAATCCCTCGACGATGATGCGCCCCTCGACGTCCCACGACAGGTCACAATGCCGCACGCACTCAGTCTGGGTGATCCACGAGTGAGACCCTCGAACGTGGCCGAACCGATGTGGGAAGCATGGCGGACCGAATTGGCTGCCGTGGGTGGCTCATCGCCGCTCCTGCACTTTGTCGACACCCCGCGCACGCGCATCGAACTCGGTTCGACCCATCCGGGTGGCCTCGCGCAATTCATCACTGGCAAGACGACACTGCTGTCCAACCTCATCCGCGACGAAGTCGCACTCCGGGTCGCGAAGGTAGCGGCAGGCTCAATCGCGGCCAAGGGCCTCGAACTCTCGACTGCGCGCGGGATCGACGGTATCCAGCTGGGCATCGGGATTGTCGAGTGGGCCCACGACGGCGTCGAATACTGTGCACCGCTGTTGCTGCGGCCGCTGGCCATCCGTCGCGCCGGCCGCGACTTTGAACTCAAGCTTCGCGGCGATTCCGTGCTCAACCCTCAGTTGCATCGTGCCCTGGCCGAACAGTTCCAGCTCGAGTTGGACGAGCGTGCATTCGTCGCGCTGACCGACGAAGACGGCACGTTCAAGCCCAACCCGGTCATCGACCGCCTGCGCGGGCTGACCAGTCATCTCGAGGGATTCACGGTAAGTCCCCGTCTGGTCGTCTCGTCGTTTGCCGAGGTCGCGTCTGGCATGGTCGCGGATGCCGCGAACCTCGAGCATCCGGTGCTCGACGCACTCGCCGGCAATCCCACCGCTCGCTGGACGATCGAGGAGAGCTACTCGCCCGTTGCCGCGATGAGTTCCGACACCCGTCCGCCGCAGTCCGACACGCTCCTTCTCGACGCGGACGCGGAGCAGGAAAACGTGGTTGCCCAGATCGCGGCCGGGAACTCACTGGTCGTGAAGACGCTCCCGGGTACGGGTGGAACGCAGACCATCGTCAATGCGATCGGCAACCTCGTCGGCCAGAACAAGCGCGTGCTCGTAGTGAGCGCTCGACGGTCATCCCTGCACGGAATCACGCAGCGCCTCGTCGACGTTGGCCTCACCGGTCTCGCGGTGTCTCCCGCGACACTTCGTCGCGACGTGGTGCGCTCCATTTCCCGGATCGAGAAGGCGAAGAAGCCGCTGATCGGCGAGGTGGATGACGCCCTCGTGCGGCTGCGCAAGGTCTTGCTCGACTACCGCGGCGCGCTATCCCGTCCCGATGAAACGATCGGCGTCAGCGTGCTCGACTGCGTCACCGAGCTCAGCCGGCTCTCGCTGCTGCCGGTGCCGCCGAAGACCACTGCGCGACTGAGCCGGCCGACGGTCGAGGCGCTCACAGTGGATCGACACCGGGCATCCGAGACCATGGTCACCGCCGCGGCGCTCGGAGAGTTCCGTTATGGCCCGGGGGACTCGCCCTGGTACGGTGCGCAGTTTGCGTCGGGGGATGCCGCGACGCGCGCGCACCGCATCGCGCAGCACCTCAACTCGGACCTGTTGCCGACGTTGCTGGCTCGCGCGCAGGACCTGATCCGATCGACCTACATGCGACCGTTCGAAAACTTCGCCGAGTTGGGTACCTATCTTGGGCTTCTCGTCGATCTCCGCGACACGCTGGACCGCTTTCTGCCCGTCGTGTTCGACCGGTCGCTGACCGAGCTCATCCTCGCGGTCGCGCCCCGGCGGGAAAGTGACATGTCGGGGGCCAATCGACGCAGGCTCAAGAAGCTCGCAAAGGAGTATGTGCGACCCGGCGTGCACATCGGCGACATGCACGAGTCGCTTGTGAAGATCCAGCAGCAGCGCATCCTCTGGCAGCGTTTTGTCGCCGAGGGTGTGCCGCCCGAGGTTCCCGTCGGCATTGCGGATGTGCAGTCCGTGTTCTCGGAGACCGCGAACGAGCTGGCGCAACTCAACGAACCGCTGCGGCTGCTGACGCGCGACAGCCAGCTCGAGTACCTGCCGATCGGGTCGCTCGTGCAGACGATCGCGGGGCTCGCTGCGGAGTCGGATGTTCTCAACAACCTGCAGGAGCGGTCCGCGCTGATGTCGACCCTGCGCGACCTGCAGCTCGATCCTCTGATCGCCGACCTTGCCTCGCGACACGTGCCGGAGGTCGAGGTCGAAGCCGAGCTCGAGCAGGCGTGGTGGCAGTCCGCGCTTGAGTCGCTGCTCCAGTCCGAGCGTGCCCTGCTCGGCGCCAACACGACCGTGCTGGATCGACTCGAGGCAGACTTCCGACTGGTCGACGAGGCGCATGCGGCCGGGAGTGCGCAGTTACTGTCCTGGCAACTGGCCGAGAACTGGAAGATCGGGTTGGTCGACTGGCCCGATGAAGCGTCGCTACTGAAGAAACTTCTGCGGCGCTCGAACATCACCGCGTTCGACCTGCAGACCACGTCGCCGCACCTGTCGCGCACGATCGCGCCGGTGTGGCTCGCCTCGCCGTACGAGGTCAACCAGATCGTCGAAACAGCAGTCTTCGACACGGTCATCCTCGTGGATGCAGGCGCGACAACGATCGCCGAGAACGTCGGTGCGATCCGCCGCGCGCGGCAGGTGATCGCGTTTGGCGACCCCGTCACGCAGAGCCCCGCGCCGTTCACGACCAGCATCCCCGACATGGAGAACGAGTCTCGGGTCGCGGCGTCGGCCGAAGGGTCGGACGACCTGCACGCCGACTCTGCGCTGGCGCGGCTAAGCGGGCTGCTCACGACGCTGTCGCTCACGCGCAGCTACCGCGCGGGCGGCGAAGACCTGGCCGAGCTCGTGAACCGCCGCTTCTACGGCGGCAAGATCGAGTCACTGCCGTGGGCGGGAAGTTTCCTCGGGCACAGCAGCATCTCGCTCGAGTACGTCGAGGACGGATTCGGGATGCCCGACGGCGACACCGGCGCGGTGGAGAGCGTCGACGCAGAGGTCGATCGCGTCGTCGAACTGGTACTTGAGCATGCGGCCACGCGTCCAGGCGAGTCGCTCATGGTCATTACGGCCAGCCAGCGGCACGCCGTTCGGGTGCAGCAGGCCGTCCTTGCGGCGCTCGCAACCAGCCCGGAGCTGACCGAATTCGTCGTCGGCGATCGGCCGGAGCCGTTTACGGTATCCACGATCGAGCACGCGGTTGCCGAGAGCCGTGACCGGGTGATCTTCTCCATCGGGTTCGGGCGCACTCCGCACGGACGCGTGCTCTCAGACTTCGGTGCGCTCGGCGAACCCGGGGGAGAGCGCCTGCTTGCCGTCGCCATGACTCGGGCGCGTCGGTCGATGGTGATTGTGAGCTGCTTCGAACCCGAGGACATCGACGATGCGCGCATGGAGCACGGCGCCGTTGCCCTCGCCCAGATCCTGGATGAGATCGGCGCCCGCGCCGCGGAGGTACCGCTGCCGGACGACTCCGACCCGATGCTCGTCGATCTCGCCCGCAGGCTCGAGCTGCGTGGCCAGGGCGTCGCACTCGGGCATCGCGGCAAGCTCGGGCTGGTCGCATCCCACGGCGGAATCTGTGTCGCGATCGAGACCGACACCGTGTTGATGCGCGGCAGCCTCCGTGAGTCGCTGCGTCTGCGGCCCGAGCTGCTTCGCCGTCTGGGCTGGCACTATCTGAGGATTCACGTGTTCGAATTGTTCAGCGATCCCGATGCGGTCGCCGCCAGGATTGTCACGCTCCTTGGTGCGAGCGCCCCACAGACGGCAACCGATCCGATGGAAACCCAGCCCCTCGACACCCGTGCCTGAACCTGCACCTAAGAAGAAGCCGCGCAGGGCGACGACCGAGCCGCCGCCCGGTACCGATCCGACTCCGGCGGCCGAGCGGATCGC
>Ga0193728_1000471_pt1 | contig 19446 bp, 15 predicted proteins | sample U1c1metaG_FD_143037 | JGI IMG/M metagenome (GOLD analysis project Ga0193728, IMG submission 143037) | Soil microbial communities from a riparian zone of the East river system, Colorado, United States - U1c1 | ecosystem: Environmental > Terrestrial > Soil > Riparian zone | place: USA: East River...
GTTCCAGTGTGGCTGGCCATCCTCTCAGACCAGCTAACGATCATAGCCTTGGTGAGCCATTACCTCACCAACTAGCTAATCGTGCGCGGGCTCCTCCTTCGACGCCTTACGGCTTTGAATCCATTGACGTTAGTCATCGGAATGTTATGCGGAATTAGCCCCGGTTTCCCGGGGTTATTCCCCATCGAAGGGCAGATTGCCCACGTGTTACGCACCCGTGCGCCGTGCGCCATTTCCGTATTGCTACGGAAACGCGCACTCGACTTGCATGTGTTAAGCACGCCGCCAGCGTTCGCTCTGAGCCAGGATCAAACTCTCGTTTGAAACTGGTAGCTTGGCGAAAAAAAATCCCGGGATTTGCATCCCAGGCAGCCTGCCAAGCAAATTATTGTCGCTCGATTTACTCAGACCATTCAGGCTCGAAAAGCGTGAATGGTTTCGAACGGATTCTGGCACATCGTATCGATTGTCAAAGAGCAAAACCTCCCTGTCCAGCAGAAAGGCATACGCACAACTTGAAGAGTATCTCAGGAGACCCCAGTATTGTCAACCGGAACCCGGCGCGATTTCCACAGACTTGCGAACTGCGAGCGCTGCTGGGGAATGCTGCCTCTGAAGGTTACTACTTCTTGAGTGGTAAGATGCGCTTTGGGGAGCTTCGGGTGGCACGTCTGGCGAAAAAATTAACCCCAATACTTACAACCACTAAACAGCTTTCCCAGCGGTTGCAGAACGCGATTCAGCGGAGTGGCTTGATTCGCGAGGGCGATCGCGTGGGTGTGGCTGTGTCCGGTGGCGCGGATTCGGTGGCGCTGCTGCTGATGCTTGTTGCGGTGAAAAAAAAATTGGGGATTACACTGTGCGTTCTGCATTTCAATCACAAACTTCGCGGGGCGGCTGCGGACGGTGATGAAAAGTATGTCGGCGATTTGGCGCGCAAACATAAGTTGCCTTTTTATTCCGCGACAGCCGCCGTAAAGTCCATCGCGAAAAGTGACAAAGCTAATCTGGAAGCGACAGCGCGGCGGCTGCGTTACGCTTTTTTTGCGCAATGCGCTAGCGAACATCACTTGGACAAAATTGCTGTGGCGCATTCCGCGGACGATCAGGCCGAAACTGTCTTGGCGCATATTTTGCGCGGCAGCGGACTTGCCGGCCTTGGCGGCATTCATCCGCAGGTAGACAAAACTGTGCGGCCGCTGTTGTACGTGTCACGCGCGGATTTACGTTTATATCTGAAAGCGCATAAACAAACCTGGCGCGAGGACGCCACCAACCGCGACACCACCAAAACTCGCGCGCGCATCCGCAAGAAATTAATTCCATTGCTCGAAAAAGAATTTCAGCCTCGCATCGTCGAGCACCTCACCTCGCTATCGAACCACGCGCGCGAGGACGATACGCTGCTCCAGCATCTTGCGGAAGAAGGCCTGCGCAATTCTCTTGAAATGATTCCGGGGGGCGCGCGTATGCGCATCGCGGAGTTGCTGCCACCCGAGCGACGCGCATTGGTGCAAGTCGAAGATCCATCCGCGGAGCAAACTGCATCGATGGGATTAAGCGGCCGACTTGTGCGACTGATTGTTAGCCGCGTTAAGCGTGCACACGTTAAGAACGCGAAGAGCAATTCGGCAGTTGGCGAGTTCAGCGCTCTGCACGGCAGACAAGTTTTGGAGCTCGCCCGCCACGGCAAAACTGGATCATCGCTGACTTTACCGGGGAATATTGAAGTGCGGCGGCACCGCGATGCTCTGGAATTTTGCCTCAAAGAAAGCGCCGAGGTGTCTGCACGGGAATATGAGTACAAAATCGATTCGCTACCTGAACTCAACACCATTCGCGTTCCGGAACTGGGGTGCGTTTTCCGCTTCACAATGATTGACTGGCATCCCCAGAGGGGGGAGACTAGACTCTCAGGGGAAGTGTTGGATGGAGCGCGGCTGAATTTTCCACTAACACTTAGAAGTTGGCGACATGGCGATCGCTTTTGCGCCCGCGGGCATAGCAAGCCTGAGAAGTTGAAGCGCTTGTTCAACGAAAGAGGGATTGATCGTTGGCAACGCGCGGGTTGGCCCGTCGTCGTCACTGGCAAAGACTTAGCGTGGTCTCGAAGTTTCGGGGCGTCCGCCAAATTCGTGGCCCACGATGGCACCAAAACGGGGATCGTGATCGTCGAGGAAAAGATCTTATGAGCGGCCGCAAGCCGGCTAGCTCTACACGCGGCCGCCAGGCGATCAAAGCAAACGCGAATGGACGAGGCGTCACGTTTTCCGAGGCCCGTATCGCCGGGCGGGTAGCTGAGTTGGGGAAGGAAATTTCGCGGGCTTACCAGGGCCGCCGCCTGGACATCGTGGTTACCATGGATCGAGGCTTTATGTTCGCCGCGGATTTGATTCGAGAATTGGATGGCACGGTGGTTTGCCACTTTGTTCGAGAAGATTTGCGGGACGTAGAGGACGGTGGGCGACCCCGGCGGGAAGTTTTGTTCGGCGCGGCGCCGGACTTGAAAGGCCGGGATGTTCTTTTGGTTGATGCAGTTCTGGAGAGCGGCGTGACGCAGGAATTCTTATTGCGGCGTTTGGGTGAAAGCTCTCCGCGTTCGTTGCGCTTGGCGGTTTTGCTGGACAAGCCTGAAAAGCGGCGCGTCGATCTGGAGTCGGATTACTTTGGCTTCAAAACTGCATCTAAGGAAGTATGGGTAGGCTACGGGTTGGCGGCGGCCAACGGTACCGGTCGCAACCTTCGTCAACTGTCTAACGGCACAAAGAGCGCGGAGAAACCCGAGCGTCGAAAGAGATAAAGTTGCTGCAAAGGCTGCGTAGATTTTCTTGGGGATCTAAGTGAGGGCAACGTGAATTCTAGTTCCACTGCAAAAACCATTCTTTTTTGGATTTCGATCGTATTCCTTGGCGTGATGCTGTGGAAGCTGGTCTCCGCCAACGGTGCACAGGCCCGCGAAGATGAGCCGAGCTACAGCGAATTCATGGCCAAGGTCGACGGCAGCGACGTCAAGGAAGTGACCCTCTACCTCTCGCCCAACAGCTACGAACTTCAAGGCGAATATGTCCGACCCGCCAATCACAAATTTCATCTCACGGTTTTCAAGGAATCCGCTCCGGACCTGGCCAAACAGTTGCGCGACAAGCAAGTGCCGATGAAAGTAAAAGAAGTTCGCAGCGGCGACTGGGTCTTGATTCTCTTGAACGCCGCTCCGCTCATTCTGCTGGTGGGCTTCTGTCTGTTCTTGATGCGCCAGATGCAAGCCGGCGGTAACAAGGCCCTCAGCTTCGGCAAATCCCGCGCGCGCCTGCTTTCTGCTCAACAGAAAAAAGCCACCTTCAAGGATGTTGCGGGAACCGACGAAGCTAAAGAAGAGCTGCAGGAGATTATCGAGTTCCTTAAAGACCCGCAAAAATTCCAGAAGCTGGGCGGCCGCATTCCCAAGGGCGTGCTGCTCGTCGGACCTCCTGGAACGGGCAAGACCTTACTTGCGCGCGCGATCGCCGGCGAGGCTAACGTGCCCTTTTTCTCTATCTCCGGTTCCGACTTCGTGGAAATGTTCGTCGGCGTGGGCGCCAGCCGCGTTCGCGATCTGTTCGAGCAAGGCAAAAAGAATGCTCCCTGCATCATTTTCATAGACGAAATTGACGCTGTCGGACGCCATCGGGGTGCAGGACTTGGCGGTGGACATGACGAGCGCGAACAAACTCTGAACGCCCTGCTTGTTGAAATGGATGGATTCGAATCCAACGAAGGCGTCATCTTGATTGCCGCAACCAACCGGCCCGACGTTCTTGACCCGGCTTTGCTGCGACCTGGGCGTTTCGATCGCCGAGTGGTGGTGGCCCGTCCGGATGTAAAGGGCCGCGAAGAAATTCTCCGCGTGCATACTCGCAAGGTGCCCATCTCCGATGACGTGGAGCTTTCCATCATTGCTCGCGGCACACCGGGCTTTTCCGGCGCCGATCTGGCCAACCTGGTGAATGAAGCGGCGCTGTGGGCCGCACGACAGAACCGCAAATTCGTCATGATGGTGGACTTCGAAATGTCCAAGGACAAAGTGCTCATGGGCGTGGAACGCAAGTCCATGATTTTGTCCGACGAAGAAAAGAGAAATACCGCTTATCACGAAGCCGGCCACGCGCTAGTCGCGGCGATGACCCCGGGCGCTGACCCGGTTCACAAAGTCACGATCATTCCGCGCGGCATGGCTCTCGGGCTCACCATGCAGTTGCCCGAAGACGACAAGCACACCTATACCGTGAAATATCTTGAGTCTATGCTCGCAGTACTCATGGGCGGCCGTTCCGCTGAAGAAATTTTCCTCGGCCACATCACTACTGGCGCAGGAAACGATATCGAGCGCGCCACCGACATCGCTCGCAACATGGTTTGCGAATGGGGCATGAGCGAGCTCGGGCCTCTGGCTTACGGTAAGAAAGATGAAGCCATTTTCCTCGGCCGCGAAATTACTCAGCATCGCGACTATTCCGAAGACACCGCCATCCAGATCGACAAGGAGGTAAAGCGTATTGTCAACGGCGGCTACGAGCGTGCCAAAGCCATCCTCTCCAACAACAAGGAGACTCTCGAGCGTATCGCACTAGCATTGCTCGAACGCGAAGTCATTGACGCCAATGAAGTGAAGCTGCTTATGGAAAACAAGCCGCTTCCGGAAAAGCTACGCACCCCGCCGCCACAGCCTCCGCAAGCAGCGCCCAGCGCCGATCCTAAGGTGGTACGCCCCGAACTGCGCCCCGCTCCGGGCTTCACTCGCGGAGAAAACCCCGCAAAAGCCTAAGCCCAGATAAATCTCAACCCCCTACAGGGCGCGACTCAAAAGTCGCGCCCTCTTTTTTTATGAATACTCTGATTGCACGTGCTCTTTAGAAATGTCGCGCAAATTAAAATGTCAGATTGTATGGATTACCCACGCCTGCCCTCCTGATTGTCCGATTAGCGGGGTTCATCGGGACTTAGGCCGAGAATGCCTTTGGAAACAACCAATCTTAGAGCTTCCACAGTCACACTCCCCACCGGAGGATTCCGCGTATTCAGACATTTTACGCGGTGGTCATATTTTGCATGGTCTGTCTCGCGATTACCACGTTCCATTCTTTACGGTTTGTTGAGAGCGCAGATGAACTAAGTCGGCTAAAGGTCGGAGTAATTAACGTGCAGCAAGTCATCGTATCGACAGCCGAGGGTAAGCAAGTGTTGACAGAATTACAGGCAAGTTTGCTCAACGTCAGAACGATTTGACGATCCTTAATCAAGAAATCAACGTTGTACGACAGCGACTGGAGGCTGGTCAAACGCTCGCTGAAGCGGAACAAACCTACCGTTTGAGGAGCGATGGAGAACGACTTGCGGCTCGGTTCGAGCGAAAGACCAAGGAGTTTAACGAAGACTTGCAATTGGAGCGATCCAAAATTGTGGAGGCCATTCGACGGAAGGTTGTGAATTTGCTAGTTCGCTATCTAGACAGCCTCCTGTCCCCACCAATGCGTGCTGGGATGCTCACTCGGCAAGCGGAAATGGTTTCACAATTGGAGCCTGATCTGGGCCGAGAATGGGCCAATGAGCTATTCGCGTTGGCTCTTCAAGTGAAGGGGAGCCGACGGCCACAGATGCAGGGCACGGCTCTGAGTATTCTCATACGACTGACTTCGTCCTGACCGAGCGCTGGAGCGATGTCATCTCTAAGGACGCCCACCGGTGCAAGCTAGTCTGCACCAATTGCTCGAATCGAACACATCTATACGTCGTCGCACTAAATTGCGTCGTTTTAGTGAATCTCGCCCGCCGAGCCAATCTGAACCAACTCCGGTGACGCCGGCGCCCCGGGCGTTGGATCCATGGGCATTGGCTTCAAATTTTGCGGATCGCGCCAATTATCCAGAATGCCCACCTGCTGTACGCAAGAAACCGTGCATCGCGGGGCGCAGAATTTCTCCGTGGAATATTCCCGGTGCCGCATCTCCGGCGAGTACTGCGCCAGCGGAATCCCCGGGTAACCGCGCTGTTGCGAGCACCAGTGCACCAGCCCACGCTCGCAAATATATAAATACCTGGAGCCCGAACGGCAGCGCCAATTGTGTTCACGGCCGCGCGCGACATTGTGTTGAAACTCGTTGAAACGCGAAAATGAGCGCTTACCCAATTCCATAATTTCTTCAAAAATACTTTGCTCGTGCTCACCGAGGGGCTTCAATTGCCCATTGTTGTCGTGAATGATCCCCACCGTACTTGTAAATCCCAGGTCCACGGCGCGATGCGCGATTTGCAAGGCGTCTTCCGGATTTTTTACGCCGCTGCCCAACACGGAATTGATGTTCACCTGAAAAACCGCGTGCTGCGCGAGCATTTCCAGGCGGCCGTCCAGCGTTTTCAGGCTCTTTTTTGACACGTCGTCCGGCGTCACGTTATCAATACTGATTTGCAGATGTTCGAGGCCGGCGCGGTTCAGCCGCTCGATGCGCTCCTGATTCAGGAAAAATCCGTTGGTAATCATGCCGGCGATAATTCCGCGCTGCCGGATATGCCGGATCACTTCGTCAATCTCCGGATGCAGCAGAGGTTCGCCGCCACTGATGGTAATAATCGACGTGCCCATGTCCGCCAATAAATCCAGCCGCCGCTTCATCTCATCCAGCGGCACAGGCGTCGACACATCGTCAAACTCATTGCAATACGTGCACGCCAGGTTGCACCTGCGCATTGGAATGATATGCACCAGGATGGGGTGCTTGGTCGAAACCAGGGCCTTCACAATCATGCGCAATTCGCGCACACGCGTAACCGCAAACCTCGCCGCCCGCCGTAGCCGTACGGCTGCCTTAGCCCCTAAGGCCGACTTTGCCCCTGTAGTTTTGTTCTGTGGCCCCAAGGAATGAACCAATGCCCCTACCCAGATTATACACGATGCCTAATCGCATCCGTCGGCGCCAACCCGTTTAGTAATGATGTGGTACGCCTCTGGCAAGGCCCCAAAACGCAAAGATCCGTATTTTCGAATTTCAAGGTGGAGCTTTAACTCTATTCGCTTTTTTATCTGTTCGGTCCCAGGCCTTTTAGTGATTAAAGTTCACGTTGCGCGCGACTGCGCTAACCGCCGTAGCCATATCGTCGATCCAGGGAAAAACACCCGAGCGGTACTGCGCAGCGCCAACCATCCGATCTTCAGCAGCGCCACAATCGTGAGCATCCAGATTGCTATCACCGGAAGATTCAAAAAAAGTGCCACCATATCGTCCGCATAATCAGCCATTCCGCCAAGCGCGCCCCGCAGCGACACTTTCGCCTCGTAGAGCGGCCGCCAATGCAACCCAAACGCTCGTGCCTCGGCCATTCCACGGATGTTAACGGTCAGCAGAGACATTTCCACCTGGTGATGAAGAAACCGCAAGTCGCCTTCCGACGCGTCAATACGGCCCCGCACCTCGGCTAACTTGGAGCTCACCTCCAAAACATCTTTTACCGCCGCAGCGCGTTTCAGAATTGCCAGGTATTGGGCTTCTTCGGCCCGAGCGTTACGCAGAGCCGCCTTCTGATTCACGGATTCGCGCGTCACGTCATGCGCTTCGATAGTGTCTTGCTCCACAGTCTTCGCTATCTTGCGAACCTCTGCTCGCGCTTCGTCGAAGTGTTCGGCCGGGATGCGCATGCTGGTCTGCGCGAACCTGGTGCCTTCGTCGCTACCGTTGACGTTCGAGCTCACCACAAATCCGGAGAAATTCACCGCCAGAGTGCGCAACTGCTCAGCCGCTTGCAAAGTATCGCCGGCAATAATCTCGAGCGATCCGGTACGAATGACTTGCCGCTCAATTTCCGATGATGTCTCTGAACTGGAATTGTAGGCAGCGGCAGGAGGTGGAGCATTTCCAGCCACTCCGCCAATGACTCCGCCCATTACGCCACCCATCGAACTGCCAGCCACGATTTTCGGCGACGGCGTCAGGTAATCCACCTCAACGGGCCTGACACGTTCCCTGAGCCGCGAAGAAGCGATTCCGCCATCAATATGGCGAATAGGCATGAAGGAGTTCGTTCGCCACATCGACTGCATACTCCAGGATTCCACTGCTGAGAGCCCTGTTGCCCTGCTTGAAGCGATCCCGCGTTGCTCATTTCGCCAGCTCATGAAGATCAATAGCAGAAACAAAGCCGTAGCACCAAAAAACGCCGCCGCCACCCAATGGCGATTCGCCTTCCACGCACTTCGTAGCGTCTGAACCATGACAGTCACCTTGCTGTATTAGACAAGCCCCACCTCGCATTTGTTCCTGCTCAAACACCGAACACCGAAGTAAATATTTTGGATTTGCAGCCCCAACGCAAAATTCCCCGCCCCGTGGTTCTTCCAGGGTGGGGAATTTTGCCGTGTAACAATCATTACTGCTCTGAAATTACTGCTCGGAGCCCGATGCCCAGCGCATACCGAACGCTACAGTGGGATGGTAGTATTCGCGCTGGATCGGGTATTTCGGACTGCCCTGATAAAATCCGAAAACCTCGTTGCTCAAGTTAAGTCCGTATCCAAAAAAACTGAGTCCTTTGTAGATGCGATAACTTCCCTGCACATCGAACTGCGTATGGGCATAAAGATAGATGTCCCCACCGGGCCCCTTCAATCCCAGAATCGGATCATTAGGCGTTCCGTTGGCCTGGTACGCATATTGAAATAGGTTGGCGTCATTGTGGGTAATAGCGAACCGTCCGGAAAATCGCGCCTTGTCGTAGGTTAACCCGACGTTCCAATTGTTCGGCGCTTGCCGCTGCAACGTGGGATGATCATCGCGTCCATTCGAAAAGTCTGCCGGAAAGGTGACCTGCGAAGTGGTGTAGCTATAGTTCGCTGCCACCCCGAATCCATTTAGGAAGCCAGGAAGACGCGATAGCCGTTGCTCCCAGGCGGCCTCAAATCCCGCGATGTGGGCGTTGGGACCGTTGATGGATTGCGTCAACAAGAATCCCGCCTCAGGACCAGAGTTGAGGGTAACCGCGGTCGGATAAATGGGATTGGACAGCTGTTTATAGAAAAATCCTGCCTGCAGAATTCCCAGTGGCTGAAAGAAATGCTCGACCAGCAAATCGTAATTATTAGCCTTGGTCGGTTTTAGGTCCGGGTTACCGGTTGAAACACTTTTTGGACTCGCGTTTGGATCAACAATGGTCGTGGGAACCAGGTCGCCGATATTTGGGCGCGAGATACCCTGGCTAAAGTTGGCGCGAAGATTGGTGTTTTTCTCCAGTAGATACTGCACCTGGACGCTGGGCAACACGCTGGTATAGCCCGAGCCCTGGTTCAATGGCGTGATGGTGGGCGGCAAGGAATTACCGGACCCGTCGACATTGGCGGTCAACTGATTCGTCGTGAAAGTGGTGTCCGTGCCCTCGACTCGCAGGCCCGCTTGCACGCGAAACTTACCGATGGAAATAGCGTTTTGCACGTAGCCCGCGTACACCCTCTCGTTGGCGTCAAAGAACGCGCTAGCCGAACGGGTGATGCTACCTACCTGGTCTAATTGGAATTGTGCAAGGTTGGCCATAACGGACTGAATAATCTTGTTGTAATTCGATGTCGGTCCATAAGGCAAATTACCGTACGTGAAAGAACGATCGTAGTAACTCGGATTTGTGTACGTTCCCAACGCCGAAGATAAGGGGATATTCGCGCTGGAATTATTGTAGAAGGAGTCATCCTCATTTTGCTTCGTGTGTGAGTTTCGAATCTTTAAACCAATTTCGAAAACGCCGAAGTGTGAGTGCAAGTTGTAGCGGCGCGCCACGGAGGCCGCACCCTGAAAGTTGAGCTGCTGGGCGATATAATGCGTGAAGGAAGTAGACGTCAATTGGTATTGGCTGGCGTCATAAGGGGTGCTGCCATCCAACGGAATAAATTTTGGCCGCAGGGCATTGTTCAGGCTCAGTGCCAAATCAGCCCCGTTCGATCCCCGGTAGCAAGGCGCCAGTGGAATCGTAGCTTGCCGTGGGTGCGCCAAAGTTTGTCGTCTCAAAGTCCTGCCTGCCAATGTTGTGCGAGCGTGAAACCGCGAACTCATAAACGATGAGGGTAGATGAAAGATCGTGCCTGGCTCCGGTCAAGAAGCTGTACACCTGTTGATCTGGGCGGCGAATGTAATGGCGATAAGCGTAGGACCCTGGGGAGCAGGGATTGCTGCCGGGGTTGGTAATATCGGCGGCTTGGTTGACCGTTTGGCAGTCCTGCGCATTATCAAACGTGACTTGGGAACCGTTGACCGATTTGATGGTGTTTCCCGCATTGGGCGTATACACAATGGTGTCGCCGTAGTCGTGAAAGTCCGAATACAATCCTTTTATGTAAGCGGATGATCCTGGCTTAAAGGTGTAGTCGACGCCGGAAGCAAAGCCATATCGCGTGCGGTAGTAGTTGTAAGACCGCATATCTTCGGTGGGAACGTATGCAATATTCTGACCACTGGGTGTGGTGCCCACTGCTTGAACCGGCTCTAGATCATCTATGCCGCGGTTATTGCGATCCCAGGTGCCGCCCAGCAAAATTCCAAACTTCTTATTTTCTCCAAAGCGTTGACCGACAGTTCCGTCGAAGCCGCCGAGAGTGCGTCCGCCCTGAATAGGGGTGTAGCCGCCTTGGCCTCCGAAATTGTATGTGGGCTTTTCGCTCGCCGTCTTAGTTACGAGATTGACGGTGCCCCCAATTCCATCAGCATCCTGGCTGGCGGAAAGCGTCTTGAACACTTCAATGCGTTCCACCAAATTTGCAGGTACGGCATCCAGCTTGATGTTGCGCACGATGCCTTCCGGCGAAGGCACATTCACGCCATTGATTGTCACGTTGCTGAGACGCGGCTCAGTTCCGCGAATCTGCACGTATTTTCCTTCGCCCTCATCGCGCTCCAGCGAAACGCTTGGCAGCCTGCCCACCGCGTCGGCCACGTTTGTGTTCGGCAAACTGTTGATAACTCTCGAGGGCAGCACTTGGACGATCTCGTCCGAAGTCCGCTCAATATTGATCGCTTCACTTTCACCTTGCAGTCGTTCTGCGGTGACGACCACCTGATCGGCCTGCGAAGCCACTTGCAAAACGGGATCGACATTCACCGTTTGTCCGGCTTCTACCTTCACGCTGGTGCTTAACGCATTCAATCCGACGTAAGAGGCTGTCAACGTATACTCGCCCACCGGGACATCGCTAATTCGGAACTGACCCTGATCATCCGAAACTACTCGTCTTCCCAGAGGTTGTAGCTCAATCAGCGTGCTTGATAACGGCGCACCGGCGGAATCCTTCGCGGTTCCCGTAATCGTGCCTTTGCCGCTTTGCCCCGCTGCCGGATTCACCCATGCCCCGTAACCTAAAAGCGACGCTACGAAAATCAAATGCAAGAATCTGCGCATAGCTCTCCTCACACTCGTGCCCTTGGCCAGAGTGGTCATTTTTTAAATTCCGTCTTGTGTTCTTGCAGAAGCCCCAGGTCGGCACGTCCGGTGCTCCTATTTTTGGTTCAACGCGAGGAATACACCCGGTTCGTGCCGATGGCGCAAGGTAACGCGCCAACGTGAACGCTGCGTGACACCTTCATGAACTTGCCATAAAGAGCACCTGAATAAATTTTTGGGAAGACACCAAGAAACCACACCGTAGTTTGAAGTAAATTTTCGACAATGATTGACGTTTTGTTTGTCTGGCCACACAAACAAATTTGCGCAGTGACCGTGGGGCCCAATGTGCGTACTCGAAGGCGCTGACTTTCATTGCGGGCGCATTACCGAGCGCCTGGCTTCGCTCCTTTCCTCGCAACTCCGATGCTTCTGCTAGACTTAGAGCAGCGGTTTTTCGCGAGCTTCAGGAGCCGAGATGGCCGACGCCGTTCACGCTGCGCATCCCCATACCTCACAGCCCCAAAACACCCGAACCGAATCCGACAGCATGGGCAAAATGGAAGTTCCCGCCGATCGTTACTATGGCGCGCAGACGGCGCGCTCGCTGATTCACTTTGCTATCGGCAAAGACACCATGCCGCCGGAACTCATCAGCGCTTTCGGCGTGCTCAAAAAAGCCGCTGCGCTCGTGAATCAGGACTTAGGCAAACTCCCTCCAGAAAAAACCAAGCTGATCGTCCAGGCTGCTGATGAAGTAATCGCCGGCAAGCTGCACGACCATTTCCCTCTGCGCATCTGGCAAACCGGCAGCGGCACGCAAACTAACATGAACGTCAACGAAGTCATCTCCAACCGTGCCATCGAGCTTTGCGGCGGCACCATGGGCAGCAAAAAACCCATTCACCCCAACGATGACGTCAACATGTCGCAGTCTTCCAACGACACTTTTCCCACCGCCATGCATATCGCCGCCGCCACGGAAACCGCCCGCAAGCTTTTGCCCGCGGTCAAACATTTGCGCGACGCGCTCGACGCCAAGGCCCGTGAATTTATTGGCATAGTAAAAATCGGACGCACTCATCTGCAGGACGCCACGCCGCTTACCGTGGGACAGGAATTTTCCGGCTGGGTCAGCCTTCTCGACCGCGACATTACTCGCATCAACCAAGCCCTCGACGGTCTCTACGATCTGGCCATCGGGGGCACCGCTGTCGGCACCGGACTGAACGCCCATCCGGAATTCGCCGAGCGTGGCGCCCGCAAAATTTCCGAGTTTACCGGACTTCCTTTCCGCTCGCATCCCAACAAATTTGCCGCCCTGTCCGCGCACGACGAAATCGTCTTTGCCAGTGGCGCGCTCAAAACTCTCGCCGCTTCACTCATGAAAATCGCCAACGACATTCGCTGGCTGGCCTCCGGCCCACGCTGCGGCCTCGGTGAACTGACTCTTCCCGAAAATGAGCCCGGCTCTTCCATCATGCCCGGCAAGGTAAATCCCACGCAGTGCGAAGCACTCACGATGGTTGCAACTCAAGTGATGGGTAACGATGCCGCCATCGGCTTGGCAGGTTCACAAGGTAACTTTGAGCTAAACGTTTTTAAGCCGGTGATGATTTTTAATTATTTGCATTCCGTTGAGCTGCTCGCCGACGCCTGTAACAGTTTCGTGGAACACTGTGCCCATGGCATTGAAGTCAATCGCGAAAAGATCGACCACTACGTCAAGACTTCCCTGATGCTGGTCACCGCCCTCGCGCCAAAAATCGGTTACGATAACGCCGCCAAAGTTGCGCACACCGCGCATCACGAGCACAGCAATCTTCGCCAGGCCGCCATTAAACTCGGTTTCATAACTGGCGAGGAATTCGACAAGCTGGTGCGCGCCGAAGACATGACCCATCCGTGACGACATCTGTGAACTGTCCACAACCGGCCAGCCTGAAATTAAACATGCCGATGTTTTCATGAAGCAGAAAATTTTCCCTAACGTCGATGCTGCGGTGGCGGACGTTCTGGACGGCGCGCGCATCATGTTTGGCGGATTCGGAGGCGCTGGCTTCCCCAACAATCTGATTCAAGCGCTGGCCCGCAAAGGAACCAAGAAAATCACTGCCATCAGCAATAATTGCGGCACCCGCGACGGCGAACTGGGACTACTGTTCAAGAACGGTCAGATCAGCCACGTCATCGCATCTTTCCCCGGTCCGCATGCGAATTATTTTCAAGAACGTTTTGCCACTAAAGAAGTGACGCTCGAATTGGTGCCGCAGGGCATTCTGTGCGAACGCATGCGCGCCGCGGCCGCCGGACTTTTGGGCTTTTACACTACCGTTGGCGTGGGAACGGAAGTAGCCACCGGCAAAGAAGAGCGCGTCATTGATAGCCAGCGCTGCATTCTGGAATCGCCCATCCAGGCAGACTACGCATTCATTAAAGCTGAAAGAGCCGATGAGCTCGGAAATCTGACCTATCGATTGGCGGCCAGAAATTTTAATCCCATCATGGCCATGGCTGCGAAAATCACCATCGTGGAAGCGGAAGAAATTGTACCGGTCGGAGCCATCGAACCTGAAAACGTGGTTACTCCCGCGATATTTGTTCATCGCATCGTACAGGCAAAAGGAATTCGCTATGCCGGATAAGCCACGCCTTACCCGCGAACAGATTGCCGCGTGCGCCGCCAGAGAGCTGCCGGATGGCGCTTACGTGAATTTGGGTTGGGGAATCCCCAATTTGATAGCGGATTATTTGCCGACAGGTCTCACCGTTTTCTTTCACAGCGAAAACGGCATTCTCGGAATGGGGCGTCGCGCCAGACCTGGAGAAGAAGATTACGACCTGGTGGACGCCATGAAAGTTCCCGTGACGCTGGCGCCCGGAGCATCTTTTTTTCATCAGGCGGACGCTCATCTCATGACCCGGGGCGGCCACCTGGATGTCGCGGTTCTTGGCGGGTTTCAAGTTTCGGAAAAAGGCGATCTTGCCAATTGGAAAGTTCCTGGCGCGCGCGGGCCAGGCGGCATCGGCGGAGCCATGGACATCGCGGCAGGCGCGAAAGTATTGATCGTGTGCATGGAGCACACCACAAAAGACGGCGCGCCAAAGATTGTGAAGCACTGCACCTATCCGCTTACGGCGCTGGCGTGCGTGGACACCATAGTGACGGATTTGGCGGTGATCGATGTAAGGGCGGACGGACTCGTGCTGCGCGAGATTGCCCCGGGCTGGACCAAAAAGGAAATTCAGGAACTGACCGGCGCGCCACTTCTGTAGTGGCATGCCGCCAGAATTGCCGATGGTACGCGATCGTGAAGATTCCTGCAATTACAGGCGAGCCGCCACGCGTGCGGCGATATGGCCATCGTCGCGACGGAAAATCAATACCAGGCTGTCGCTCAAAGGAATTCCGGCGCTGGGAATCTCTAGTTCGTAGGCCCATTGGAATCTTTTGGGCAAGTCATTCGCAAGTTCCGTGGCATAGGGTGGAATCGGTTCGACGGAGAAAAATTTCACTTTGAAATTCTCTGCAGGGCGCAAATCAACTCCTCGCTTCCAGAACAGCGACAGGCGCATGGTACTCATCATCTCGCGAGTAAGATACTGCCGGCCCTTAGGGTCTGGCACCTGTGACGGACAAGGCTGGTCATGGATAACGAATAGTAATTTCAGGTGGTCGGGAAATTCGGTCACAATTTCTTTCCCGCGAAGATATCTGGTGCCCTGGTTATCGTCGATGCGTTTCAAATTATCGAAAAAAACCTTGTCGGCCATATGGCCCGCCAGCCGGAAACAAGTGTTATCGCTCAAGCTGCCGTCCGTCTCCAGGAAAACGCCGCCGTCGAAATTCCAGATTGTTTTTGGAATGCGCTTGGGTTTTTCTCCGGGCTTTTGTCCCGCCAACGCCAATGTCAACGACTGGCCACCAAGCAGCAATGCTGCAATTAGTATTGCCCGAGGAGTTTGGAAGCAAAGGGTGCGCATCGTAAGTCTTGAACGACAGTTGACGGCTTGAATAGTGTACGTGTGCCGCTCGCCGCGCTGTCAACTCACGAACTGTCACGATTAAAGGGGTAGGTGCGTGCGAACTGCTGGCAATGGGTGCGTGTGTCATTTACCATTCGAAGAGAAGACATGAGGCGCGGGTCCACACTACTATTAATCATCGTCGCGTTGGTTGGCCTCATTGTCGCCGTGGCCGCATCGCTCCTGCACAACGGCCTGAGCGCTCGCGCGCGGCCCAGCGCCATGGAAGAAATGCTCGCGCGTAACGCGTGGCATCTTTCCATTCCGTCGGACGCACGCGCCATGCGTAACCCAATGCCTGCCTCCGAGGAAAATCTTAAAGATGCGCGGCTGCATTTCGCGGATCACTGCACGATCTGCCACGCCAACGATGGCAGCGGTGACGCGCTATTTGGCCGCGGCTTGTATCCGAAGCCGCCCGATCTGCGCCAGGCTGAGACACAAAATCGCTCCGACGGCGAGCTTTTCTGGATCATTGAGAACGGAGTGCGCTTCACGGGCATGCCTTCCTTTGCCAGTCACGGAATGGACAACGATTCCTGGAAGCTGGTCCTTTTTATAAGGCATCTGCCGAAGCTTACCGCTGAAGAGCGCATCGAAATGTCCCGCTATAACCCAAAAAGCCCGGCGGATCGCGAAGAAGAAAAAGATGAAGATGAATTTCTGAATGGTACAACGCCGCAGAAATCTGGAACATCAAACTCTCATCCTTGAGGTATCCTTGAAAAGGTATTCTTGGAATCTGTAAGTTCCTGGGGGTTTTTATGACGCGTCGATTCTTCACAACTTTGCTGGCTTTTTTCCTCGTTGCCGTTACGCTTTCAGCGCACGGCGACAAAAAGCACGTCATCGGAACGATAGAAAAATTAAATTCTGGCTCGGTAACGGTGAAAACCCGGGATGGGAAATCGGTGCAGGTGAAACTCGTGCCTTCCACCACCTACGTTGCACGTGTGGCCACCGCGGACAAACCTGCAACTCTTTCGGATCTGGCCGTTGGCGAGAATGTCGTGATCCATGCCACTCCGAAGGGCGACGACCTGGAAGCCGACGAAGTTAGATTCTCCACGCCGGGCGCATCTGGCTCCAGTTCCTCGAAGTCTCAACCGCAACCGTAAGTTTCTTCGCAACCTCACTTTGAGTCTATTTTTAGTCTTCGAGAACATGGCAGGAGTGCGTTTTTATGACTAGCCACACAGGCTGATTTACATCCAGCTCTAATGCTCGTTTCGCTCCGAGCGTCAGGTGCACGGTGAAAACGACGGCGCCATCAGCGTCGACTGCGACTTGGGCGACGAACATCGTTCCGCGTTGTTCGAGCGATATAATTTTCCCGGCAATCACATTTCGAGCGCTCAGCCCGTAAGGGCGCTCCGTAGCTAATAAAATATCTCCCGCGCGAATCGCCAACCGGACAGCGATTCCTACAGCGGCATGGCCAAGAGGCGTTTCGATTTCGCACGTGCCCTTCACCAGGCGCACGCGCATCACGCCATCCGCTTCCCGATGACCGGTCACTACGCCGCTGAACAGATTTTCAAATCCCGAGGCGTGCGCCAATGCCGAGCGCCGTGGTGCATCCAGTACTTCGTGGGGTGTACCCGTGCTGATAATTTTTCCCCGATCGAGGGCGATTACGCGTTCGCCCAGTGCGTCCACCTCGGCGCGGCTGTGGGTGACATACAAGATTGGAATATTTTGTGCCGCGTTCCACCGCCGTAAATCTTCCATGATAGATTTCTTCAATCCTTCGTCCAGCGCCGTTAGCGGCTCGTCAAGCAGCAATACCCGCGGTGAAGTGGCCAGCGAACGAGCAAGCGCGACCCTTTGTTGTTCTCCTCCGGATATTTCATCGGCCTTACACTTGGCCAACTGCTGCACTCGAAAAGCTTCCAGCATCGCTTTTACGCGTAAGGCTTGTTCCGGCGACGCCATGTGCGCGAGTCCATAGGCGACGTTTTGCTCCACGGTCATGTGCGGAAATAACGCCAGGGATTGAAAAACGTACGCGATTTTCCTTTTTGCCGGGGGCAGGTTGATCCGCCGTTCGACATCGAGCAGCACCTCGCCGCTTATTTCAATTTGGCCGCTATTAGGCTTGAGCAGTCCGGCGATGCAATCGAGTAAGGTGGACTTTCCAGCTCCAGAGGGACCAAACACGATGGTGATACCGGGAGGAATTTCGAGCGCGACATCCAGAACGAAGGGAGATCGGGTAGCGCCGGAGCGCGATTTTCGCAGGCGCACCTTAAGCACCGGCGGATTTATCTCGCTGCCCACGAAGCCCACATGCGCCGGCCGATTCGGCGATTGACGCCGTACACGGCGGACAACACTACGAAGGAAATTATCAGCAGCACCAGCGCCATGCGATTCGCTTCGGCATATTCCATAGACTGCACGCGGTCGTAAATATCGATGGAGGCCGTGCGTGTGATGCCAGGTAAATTCCCGCCAACCATCAATACCACGCCGAACTCGCCCAATGTGTGCGCAAAGCTTAGAACCACCGCGGTCACAATGCCCGGCAAGGATAACGGTATGATTATTTTCGTAAAAGTGCGCAAACGGCTGGCGCCCAGTAGCGCGGACGCGTCCAGGAGTCTACGGTTCATGGCTTCAAAGGAAGCAATCAGCGGTTGAACGGTGAATGGAAAGCTATACAGAACGGAGGCGAATACCAGCCCGCCAAATGTGAATGCCAAGCCACGGTGAAACAAAGCTTCAGAGATTTTTCCAATCGGGCCATGCGGGCCCAGCGCGATCAAAACATAAAATCCAAGAACCGTCGGCGGCAACACCAGTGGCAGCGCGACGATGGCTTCCAGCAAGAATTTACCGCGCCAATTCCAGTACGCCAGCCAATAGGCCAGCGGCATGCCGATCAGCAGCAAAATCGCAGATACGCAGGCCGCAAGACGCACGGAGAGAATTAACGAGTCCATATCGCTTTTGGGAATCTATCTTGCTTCGTTGCCGTGGGCAATAAAGGCATGCGGATCGTTATGGCGTCGGAACGGTAAAACCGAAACGCTGCAATATTTCCCGGCCTTGCGATCCGTTGACGAACTCCAGAAATCGGCGAGCCGCATCTCTATTCTTCGAAGCCTTGAGCAGGACGACCGCTTGTTTAATTGGGGGATAGCTGTCCGCGGCGATTTCCCATCTTTTTCCATTCTTCATCGCCGGAGATATCGCAAGCGAGAGGGCTACGATTCCCGCTTGTGCGTTACCGGATTGCACAAACTCGGCTGCTTGGGAAATATTTTCGCCGTAAACCAGCTTGTCTTTCACCTGCTCGTAGATTCCGGCTTTTTTCAACGCCGCCAGAGCAGCGCGGCCGTATGGAGCATGGTCTGGATTGGCGATGGCAATTTTTTTTACTCGCTGATCCAGCAAAGATTTCCATCCGTCTTTCGCTGGATTGATTTCACTATCGCGGGGAGTCCAGATTACGATGTGGCCGACGGCGTATTCACGCAAGGTACCAGGTTCGGTCAACCCGGCGGCTTTCAGTTTTTTGGGATATTCGGAGTCTGCTGAAAAGAACAGGTCGAAGGGTGCGCCATTCTGAATTTGCGTTAGAAAATTCCCGCTGGACCCGTAGCTGACGTCTAGTTTCACGCCACTCTGCTTCTCGAATTGCGAGGCCAACCCCGCCATGGCGAACTTCAAATCCGCAGCCGCAGCAATCTTCACGGCTTGCGCGCGTGCATACGGACCCGTCAAAAGCACTGCGAACAGAACAATGATTTTTGCCGGAGGATTTCTCATAGCGCGCTTTATCTGCGACTAGCGTCGCAAAGCAGCTATAACTTATCATTAAATTCGTTTAATTTCGTAGCGGCTTCCCGGTTTTTAAGGTGTGGGCGATGCGTTCCTGGGTTTTCTTTTCACCGCACAAAGAGACGAATGCTTCGCGTTCCAGGTCCAGGACGTATTGTTCGCTTACAAATTGGGGGGAGCTCAAAGCGCCGCCGGCCAGGATGTTTCCCAGCTTGCGTCCCACGCGAGCGTCGTAATCGGTTATGTAGC
>Ga0193728_1000472_pt1 | contig 19430 bp, 16 predicted proteins | sample U1c1metaG_FD_143037 | JGI IMG/M metagenome (GOLD analysis project Ga0193728, IMG submission 143037) | Soil microbial communities from a riparian zone of the East river system, Colorado, United States - U1c1 | ecosystem: Environmental > Terrestrial > Soil > Riparian zone | place: USA: East River...
CCCCGCGGCTCAGCCCAAGCGGAGAATCCGGTACCGCCGTTCTGCGAGGGGTGGAATTCGGGGTGGAAACCGTCACGTTACCCTTGTCACCGTCCTCGGATCCCGGCTTTCCTTGGCTTGGAACCCGTGGGGTTCCGTACGTTCGCGCAAGGCACGGGTCCGGGTTGCTTTGCGGTCAGTGGGGGAACAACAGAGTGTTCAATTCGCACGCTAAAAACGCACGTCGCTCTCGGATAATCGGCACACCGCCCTTCATCCGGGGCCTTCTCTCAACGCTCGCCGTGCTCGCCCTCGTGGCTGGCGGCGTCTTCGCGGCCGGCGAGTCGGCACAGGCAGCCGGCACGGCGATCACTCTCACGTCCTCAGCAGCGAGCGTGAAGAGCAATACCCTCGTGACCTACACGCTCACCGTCTCGTGCAGCACGACCGGGGGCTGCACGAACTCGAAGGTGGCCTTCCCCACCACCGCGCTCACCGGCGACGGTGCCGTGACGGACTTCGGCCCCTGGGTCAAGAACGTCAGCTGCCCGACGATGACGGATGCCGCAGGGCTGGTCACATTCAGCTACGGAACGCTGGCGACCGGGACATCCCAGTGCACCTTCACCGTCAGCGCGCCTGAGTACACGACGCTCGACGGTGCGCAGGCCACCATCACGCCGACCCTGACCAGCGACAACTCCGACACGAGCACCGCGACCCCTCTCGCGCTGAACCTCATAGCCGGCCATAACGACAGCACGTTCCTGCAGGGCACCGGGAACGTGCTCGCGGGCGGCACGTTCACGTTCAATATCGTCTTCGCCTGTGGCCTGAACAACGCCTACGTCGGCGACGTCGGCCTGTCGGCACTGCGCATCGAGAGCCAGCTGCCGGCGAACTTCACCTACACCGGCTACACCCTGCGCGACACTCTCACCGGCACGTTCACGCCTCCGGCGGTGGGATCGAGCGGTGGCACGTTCAGCTATACGGGTGATGGCAAGGACTGCGGAAACCCCCCACTGAACAACAGCAACGCCATCGTCATCACCATCAGCGGCACGGCGGCGGCAAGCGGTGTACCGGACGTGGCGGGAGACTCGGTATGCCCTAACACGGCAACGGCGACCTTCACCTACATCGACGGAACCCCAGGAACGTCGAGCGCCCCGACAGCAGGTTTCTGCCGACCGGTCGTCGCTGTGAGCACGAAGGCGACTAAGACGGCTGTCGGCGGGACGATCCCTAATGCCGGGCAGTACAACTTCGGTGGGATCCTTTATCCCTACACCTATCCGGGCAACTGGAACGGCGCGGCCAACGCGGGCTACGACCTGGGGGTGGCCACCACCACGGGCACCGTCAACGCCGGGATCAGTTACCAGATCAGCGATCCGCTGCCCTGTTCCGATAACTTCGCGGCCGGCGTCTACAACAGCAACGCCCCCGGCGTCGCCTGTGCGCATCCGGCGTTTATCGCGACAGGCGTCACTGCGACTCAGGGCTTCACGCCGACCACGTCGGATGTGATCACGCTGCTCTACGCGGACGGCACGACCGGAACGGTCCCCTACGTTGCGGGTACCGGATGGGCGATCCCCGCCACCCCGACCGTCTCGGAGATCGACATCCCCACTTTCACGGAAGAAGGCACGAACACCGATTCGATGATCTTCCACGTGGCGGGCTATTCCGCGGCGACGGTTGCGCCGAGCTCGCTTCTGCAAAACACGATGACGTCGGTGCCCTACCCCTCTGGCGGAACGACTCCCTTCGCGATCACGAATACGGCCGTTGCGAGACTCATCGTCGCCGAGCCGGCAGCACCCAGCGGAACTGTCGTCTACCCGAGCCTCACGGCGCGTAGCGCGGGCACCTGCACGGAGACCGTCTATCTCGACAGCCCGTTGAACAGCCTCCTGACAGACCAGGTGGAGATCGCATCGGCACCGTCGAAGGCGATCTACATCGACTATCTAGCGCCGAAGAACGCCGCGGGCGTGACGGGCACGTCGCAGACCTTCAGCCTGAAGGGCAACAACGGTCAGATCTACACGGCCCCGTCCACAACGCCGACCGTGATCTCCGACTACAACGGCACGGGACGAACCCTCTACCGATGGACCATCCCGGCCAATCTGGCCCAGGTGCCCGGCACCTATCAGATCCGGCAGGTGGCGCCTCTGACCGTCAACCTCGAGGCGGGATGCTCCGGCACCTACCAGAACGACCTCACACTCGGCTACGGCACCGCCATCACCAAGTGCGTCTGGGATGACGGCGGCACGTCGTTCGCCCAGAGCGCCCCGCTTGCGCCGTCTGAGGAGAACGACCTCGACACCAACGGCTCGCCGATCGCCAACAACTACTGCGGTTTCTCCTCCCCGGTGACCGTGGCGCCGATCAACCCGGGCTTCAGCGTCGATAAGACGGTGCAGGGCAACCTCGATGCCGCGCCCGTGAGTTCGGGTGGTATCGGAGACGTCAGCCCGGCCGGGGGCACCGCAACCTACACGCTCACCTTCACCAACACGGGGCTGTCCAACCTGCATGATCCCGTGATGTACGACCTGCTCCCGCGGGTCGGCGACACGGAGGCCAGCGCGACGACGCCGCGCGGATCGCAGTTCCCGGTCGCCCTGACCAGCCTGGGCACCCTGCCGGCAGGGGCCACCGTGTCGTATTCGACGGCAGTCAACCCCTGCCGCCCAGAGGTGCTCGCGACGAACCCAGGATGCGTTGACGACTGGTCGGGCACCGCCCCATCTCCCCTGTCTGACACGACGGCACTGAAGATCGCCTACGCAGGAACCGTACCGGTGACCGGCACCTTCACCGTGCCGTACAGCGTCTCGACGCCCACCGTCACGGCCGGCCAGGTCGCCAACAACAGCGTGGGCACCAACGTCTTCGCCGGCGACAACCTGCTCGGCGCGGCGGAGTCGTCCGTCACCGGGCTGGCGGCGGCGAGCGGCGTGCCGACGATCACGAAGTCCGCGGATGTCGCCAGCTACGACAGCGGCGACACGATTGGTTACACCTACACGGTCACAAACAACGCGACGGTCCCGCTCACCGGAGTCGGCGTGACCGACAACCTGACGGATGCCGCGACCGGGGATGTCGCACCAACCGTCACCTGCCAGTCCCTGTCCACGCCCGAGGGCGTGTGCTCCGGTGCGACGACCACCCTCGCGCCGGGACAGGTCGCGACATTCACCGCGAACTACGCGGTGAAGCAGGCTGACCTCGACCACGGGCTGATCAAGGACACCGCGACCGTCACGGGGCAGCCGCCGACGGGTGGCGCGCTGACCAACACCTCGAACGAGGTCGCAGTGACCGCGGACAACGGCGCCGCGCTGACCCTGACGCAGACGGCGAACCCGACCTCAGTCACGAAGGCGGGCGACGTCGTCACATTCCAGTTCACTGTCGAGAACTCGGGCAATCAGACCGTGCACGGTCTCACCATCCCGGGCTCTCTTACGGGACTGGATGCGGTGACGTGCGATACCACCACGTTGGCACCTGGCGCCGACGCGACCTGCCAGGCAACCTACACGGCGACACAGGCCGACATCGATGCCGGAACGATCGAGAACACCGCGACCGCCAACGCGCTCTCCCCGGCGAATGGGTCGGTCGCGTCAGCTCCGGCGGATGCCACCGTCTCCGCCGCGCCGATCGCCGGGCTGACCGTCGATGAAAGCGCGTCTCCTTCCTCAATCGGATCCGTCGGCCAGGTGGTGACGTTCTCGTTCCTCGTCACCAACACCGGCAACGTCACATTGAACGGCGTGAGCGTCGTGGAGGGGACCTTCAGCGGAAGCGATCCATTCGGCACGATCACCTGCCCGACGACGACCCTGACGCCCGGCCAGAGCACGACCTGCACCGCCACCGACTACACGGTGACGCAGACCGACCTGGACAACGGCTCGATCCAGAACACAGTCACGGCGACCTCCACCCCTCCCGGAGCGGGCGGCGCTGTCGTCGCGCCTCCGTCGTCTGCGAGCGTTCCGATCGTGCAGTCGGCCGACCTCCGGTTGACTAAGACCGCGGATGTGCAGACCGTCACTGCAAGCGGGCAGAAGATCGACTACAGCTTCCACATCGTCAATGACGGGAATGCCACAGTTGCCGGCGTCGCCGTGCAGGAGACGACGTTCAGCGGATCCGGTTCGCTGTCGGCAGTGACCTGTCCCGGGACCGATCTCGCCCCGGGCGCTGACATGACCTGCACGGCCGGTTACACGGTTACACAGGGCGACCTGAGCACCACGGCGATCGCCAACACCGCGGTCGCTTCCGGTGTGCTCCCGGCCGCGTCGGTGACGTCCGCCCCGTCGACTGCACGCGTCGTCGTGGACGTTCCCGCCACAGTGTTGCTAGCTCCCACCGGCGTATACAGAGTGGCGGACTCGATCGCGGGAGGTCTTGGATTTCTCGTATCCGGTGTGCTCCTGACGATCCTCGGTCTCCGGCGCCGTCGCAGGAATGCCTAACATCGCCCGATGGCGGCACCTCGCGCTCGCTTTGGGGCTCGCGGTTGCCGCCGTCGCATGCCTGAGCGCGTGCACGGCGACGCCGAATCCGACAACGGCCACTGCAACGGCCGCCCCGAAGGTGGTCGGGGCGACGGATGCGCCCACGATCGTGCCCAATGACCCCGACCTGCGCAAAGACGTCACCATGACCTCCTGCGGGGCCGCGAAGGGCGGCTGGCAGGCGGGCGGCAAGATCGTCAACCATTCGTCGACCGCGCGGGGCTACCACGTCGAGGTGTTCTTCACCTCGTTGGAGACGACCGTGCTCGGCAGCGGCCTGGTCAGGGTCCATGTCGATGCAGGCGCGAGCAAGGCCTGGAAAATCGAAGACAAGTTCACGCCGGCGAAACCGACCGTCTGCGTGGTGACTGGCGTCTCGTAGACACCCAGCGGATGAAGATCGAGCGCTCGGAACTATTCGAAGCGGACTTGCCGCAGCCTCAGAAATGAGTCAGCCGACGATTCACGCGGTCGACGTGCACAGCCACATGATCCCGACGCCACTTCCATAAATAAAGCGCGACGATTGGGGTTGGAACGTCGAGGCTGGCCCCGAGATCGCGATCGTTAGGTCCAATGGCCAATCCGCGAGCGGTCGACCTGCACGAAACCTTCCGAATGACGTCTGGGACCTGACGCTGCGCGCGGACAATCCCGCGAGTGCGGGAATCGGCGTGCAATACATCTCGCCGCTGCCAGATCTCATGCCGACTGGATTGCCGTTCGTTCGGGCCGCGACCGTCTATTCGTGAACGTCAAGTTCCTAGAGTTGCTCATTCGTCCCGAGTCCGCACCGGGTGGGGAGCCCACGCTGTTCTGATCCGACTGCACTCTGATTTCCGATCGAGCGCGTCAGATGGGAGTGCGGGGGTTGGGATGTGGAGCCGTGGGACCTCGCAAGCGCGGGCAAACGCCGAACCGGAAGGTGGCCGGCCCGAGCAAAAGAAGTCCCGCTCCCAGTAGAAGCCTGGAAACGGGACAGTGGCTCCGACGGGCGTCGATCCCGTGACCTCTCGATTTTCAGTCGAACGCTCTACCAACTGAGCTACAGAGCCCTACATAACCGAAGTTACATAGAAGGCACGACTGCCTGGCGAGAGGCAATCGTGCCTTGCGACCCTGACCGGACTTGAACCGGCGACCTCCGCCGTGACAGGGCGGCGCGCTAACCAACTGCGCTACAGGGCCTTGCTATTTAATTCTGGAAGTTTGGTGACCCCAACGGGATTCGAACCCGTGTTAACGCCGTGAAAGGGCGCCGTCCTAGGCCACTAAACGATGGGGCCATGGAGTTCAGAACGCCATAGCAACCGAGGGACAAGCATACGGGGGCGCCGAGGCAAAAGCCAAACGCGTCGAATCCCTCGGAATGGCGCGGTGTTACCAGCATCTGACAGTTGCCCCGGTAGGTTCAACCCGTTGTTGAGGCTTTGTGTGCTGAAACGCCCGTGGAGCCGGTTCAAGACTAAGACTGGGCAAATTTGGGTCGAGTTGTTACTGTTATCACTGTTAACAGTGTTACTGGCGTGACTCGACGTCTGCCACGACACGATTCGGGGAATTTCATGGGCTGGACGTCATCCGCGGGGGCACGGGCGCGCGTATCCGGACGAGCGCGCCGAAAGCGCTTCGCCGCGACGCTTAGCGTGCTCGGAATCCTCGTCACAGCATCCGTCGTCGCCAGCGCACCCGCAGTCGCAAATGCGGCCAGCTATCCATCGTGGGGTGACGTGCAGCAGGCCAAGGCGAGCGCCGCGGCCAAGCAGGCCGAGGTCAACCAGCTACAGGCCCTCATCAACTCGCTCGACGCGCAGGTTACGGCCACCCAGGCCGACGCGAAGGCGAAGGGCGACGCGTATGCGACAGCTCAGGATGCCTACTACCAGACAGCGGTTCAGGAGCAGGCACTCGAAAAGCAGGCCGATGCCGCGAAGGCGCTGAGCAAGAAGTCCCAGGCGCAGGCAGGGCAGCTGGCGGCGCAGCTTGCTCGCAGCGGCAGCAGCGGAAGCGGCGGGTTCCAGCTCAATCTCTTTCTGAACGGCAAGGATGCCGCGAAGGTACTCGACGGAATCGGTAACGGCGGACGAGTGTCAGCCCGCGCCGAAGGCGTCTACAAGAAGGCGCTTCAGGACCAGAAGGCCGCGCAGTCGCTCACCGACCAGGCCAACGTCGCCAAGGGCATCCTCAACAACCTGAAAGTGATCGCCCAGGACGCGTACGAGGTCGCGCAGAAGGCGGCGGATGCGGCCCAGGCTGCCCTCGACGCCCAGACCGCGCACAAGGCCGAGCTGCAGGCACAGCTTGCCTCACTGACCACCAACGTCACCATGACGGAGGCGGCGTACAACGCGGGCGTGCAGGCCGAGTACGGCGCCAGCGGCGCAACCGAGATCAGTTCGAGCGGATGGGCGCTCCCGACTTTCGGTGGCATCACCTCCGGATTTGGCATGCGCGTCAACCCCTACAACCACGTGTACCAGCTTCACGACGGCACCGACATGGCAAATGGCTGCAGCAGGCCGATCTACGCGGGTCACGCGGGCACGGTGGACTACGCCGGCTGGTACGGCGCGCTCGGCGAGTTCATCCGGATCCAGAATGACGGCACCTACTCCACCGGCTACGGACACATCGCCGCTGGACAGATTCTCGTACACGACGGCCAGCAGGTCCACGTCGGGCAGCTGATCGCGCGCACCGGTGAGACCGGCACGGCCACCGGATGCCACCTGCACTACATGGTCATCGTGCGCGGTGTGCCCGTGAACCCGATTCCGTTCATGCGTGGACAGGGGATTGCCCTTGGTCAAGTGTGAGGTCAGGCGCTAATGCGCCGCGGTTCGAAGCGCCTCACGGGGGCGCTGTCCGTAGTCGTCGCCGGTGGCCTCTTGATGGGTCTCGGTACGACCGCCGCGTCCGCCGACGATCCGACGTTTCCCACCTGGGCGCAGGTGGAAGCCGCAAAGGCCAGCGCTGCCGCCAAGGCGACCGAGGTCAAGAAAATCCAGGCCTTGATTGGCACGCTTCAGGCCCAGGCGGCTGCGGCGGGCAAGGTCGCGCTCGTCGACGGTGAGCTCTATCTTCAGGCGAAGGATGCCCTCGCCAGTGCGACCACCACCGCAAAGTTGCTGCAGGCTCAGGCCGCGGCCGCCAAGAAGAAGGCGACTGCGTCATCGCGCGAGGCGGGACAACTGGCGGCACAGCTCGCCCGTGAGGGGCATGGCAACCTCACCATCGACCTGTTGCTGAATTCGCGATCGGCAGGCAACCTGCTCGATGTTCTTGGCACCATGACCAAGCTTGGCGACACGTCTGCCCGGATATTTGCTGCGGCAGAACAGGACCACAAATCCGCGAAGGCCCTGAGCGATCAGGCCGCTGTGGCCAAGACGGACCGCGCCACGAAGTCCGCTGATGCCCAGACCGCTCTCACTGCCGCGAATGCTGCCGCCACCGCAGCGACCGCAAAGGTGAACGCCCAGACGGCGCAACAGGCCACCCTGACTTCGCAACTGGCGTCTCTGAACGGCACGTCGGCGTCGACGGAGGCCGCCTACTACGCCGGCGTAGCCTGGGAGGCCAAGCAGGCGGCGCAAACGACTCCGCCCCCCGACAAGACGCCACCCGGACCGGTCCCCGGGGCACCGGTCGGCTCGGCAGTGGCAGTTGCGATCGCGTTCGCGGAAGCGCAACTCGGAAAGCCGTACCAGCTCGGCGGTGCCGGGCCCAACGCATGGGATTGCTCCGGACTGACGCTGAAGGCCTACCAGGCGGCGAGCATCTACATCGGGCCCCACGGCTCGACCAGCCAGTACAACGTCCTGGCTTCAGAGAACCGGCTCGTGCCGCTCAGCGACCGACAGCCCGGCGACCTGCTGTGGTACTCCGACGGTGGCTCGACGACCGCCACCAAGTACCACGTGACGATCTACATCGGCAACAACCAGATGATCGAGGCGCCGTATCCGGGCGTCAACGTGCGGGTTGCGGCGCTTCGCTACGGCGACCTGGTGCCGTTCGCCGGTCGCCCGACGGGCTAAGGCTTGTAGGCGGCGACGCCCGCGGCGACGATCTCCTCGGCCTCCGCAGCATTGCCCCAGCCCTCGGTCTTAACCCACTTGCCGGGCTCGAGGTCCTTGTAGTGCTCGAAGAAGTGCTCGATCTCCTTGCGGGTGAACTCGGGGATGTCGTCGACGTCCTGAATCCAGGTCCAGCGCGGGTCCTTGGCCTGGACGGCGATGATCTTGGCGTCCGAGCCGCCATCATCCGTCATCTTGAAGACGCCAACGGGTCGTACTGAAACACCGACGCCGGGGAAGAGTGGGTAGTCGAGCAGGACGAGTACGTCGACGGGGTCGCCATCGAGCCCGAGAGTGTGCTCGATGAAGCCGTAGTCGGTGGGGTAGACGAAGCCGGTGAACAGAACGCGGTCCAGAAAAACCCGACCGGTCTCGTGGTCGACCTCGTACTTGTTCTTGCTCCCCTTCGGGATTTCGATAATGGCGTCGTAGGCGGCCATGTCTTACTCCTCAAGCTTGTCGACTAACTGCAATAACGTTACTGGATGGACTCGAGCCGTCGACCGCGTCTGACACCGGCGATCGCGGACGTGCGTCGCGCGGTCCGGGCAGCGATTCCGGCAACCCATCGGGTCGAGCTTGAGACCGCACCATTGGTGCTCGTTGCGCTGAGCGGCGGGCCGGATTCGCTCTCCCTCGCGGCGGCCACCGCGTTCGAGGCGCCGCGGGCGGGCATCCGGGCCGGCGCCGTCGTGGTGGACCACGGCCTGCAACCGGGATCCGCGGATGTCGCGGCTCGCGCGGCAGACCAGGCACGTTCGTTGGGGCTGGATCCGGTTCTCCTGCGAAAAGTCTCCGTCGATGTGGCAGGCGGGCCGGAGGCGGCCGCGCGCACCGCGCGCTACGCCGCCCTGGAGGAAGCGGCAACCGAGGCGGGTGCGGTGCTCGTCCTGCTTGGGCATACTCTCGACGACCAGGCCGAGACCGTGCTGCTTGGACTCGCCCGAGGCAGCGGTCCCGCCAGCCTGCACGGGATGGCCCCGCTCGCGGGGCGTTATGCGCGACCGCTGCTCGGCATTCGTCGGTCATCCACTCTCCAGTTCTGTGTGGACTCCGGCCTCGAACCGTGGACCGACCCGCAGAATGCCGACCCGTCCTTTGCCCGCGTGCGGGTGAGGCGGACCGTGCTGCCCCTGCTCGAGCGAGAGCTCGGTGCGGGGATCGCGGAGGCGCTGGCTCGAACCGCAGACCAGCTCCGTGAGGACAGCGATGCTCTGGACCACTTCGCCGAGGAACTTGCGGAGGAGCTGGCCGAGCTCGCCGAGTCGGGGATCTCGCTCCCCGTTCGTGCGCTGGCGAGCAACCCGGCGGCGCTTCGCCAACGCCTGATCCGGCTCGCCGTCGAGAGCGAGTTTCATGTCTCGCTGAGTCGTGCGCAGACCCTCGAGGTTGCCCGCCTGGTCACCCACTGGCACGGTCAAAAAGCGCTCGACCTCCCGGGCGTTAGGGTTGAACGGCGGGGCAGCCTGCTCATCTTCACCGCGAACGGATAGGTACCGATGGAAGCCAGCGATGTTTCAGCCGATCTGACCCGAGTGCTCGTTCCAGAGTCGGAGATTCGGGCAAAGCTGGCCGAACTGGCTCGCCGCATCGAAGCCGACTATGTGGGCGAGCGCCCGCTTCTCGTGGGAGTGCTCAAGGGCGCCGTGATGGTCATGGCGGATCTTGCCCGCGAGCTCCGTATGAACATCGACATGGACTGGATGGCGGTGTCGTCGTACGGTGCGGGCACGCAATCGAGCGGTGTTGTGCGCATCCTCAAAGATCTCGACTCCGACCTGCAGGGCCGTCACGTGCTCATCGTCGAGGACATTATCGATTCGGGGCTCACGCTGTCCTGGCTGAAGGCAAACCTCGAGTTGCGCGGAGCGGCATCCGTCCGGATCTGCGCGCTTCTGCGTAAACCGGATGCGGTGAAGGTCGAAGTGGATGTGTCCTACCTGGGATTCGACATCCCGAACGAGTTTGTGGTTGGCTACGGTCTCGACTACGACCAGACCTACCGCAACCTGCGCGATGTCGCCATCCTCGCCCCCCACGTCTACTCCTCCTAACAATGCTGCCGTTTGTTGACCGCGCGGTAGTGACAGGGACCACCCTGTCAACAAAGTGCAGCAGTGGATAGGAAGACCCACGGAATGGCGCATTACGCCCACGGCAAACATCCAGCAGGCGCCAAGCGTGCGCGGGGTAATCTTCTAGACACGTCACTCAAGGAAGGTGAAGGGCCGTTGGAGCCCACTCATCATGGATATTAAGCGCTTGCTACGTGGACCCGTCGTGTGGATTGTCGTTGTGGGCGTCCTGCTGTGGATTGCCGCATCATTCCTTTTCGCACCGAGTTTTCACGCGGTCTCCACCCAGGAGGGGCTGAACCTGCTCAAGGGCGGCACCGTGAGCAAGGCAGTGACGCACGATCCCGACCAGTTCGTGGACCTCACCCTGACGACGCCCTATAAGGGCAGCAAGCTCGTCCAGTTCTATTACGTGGCTCCGCGTGGCCCCGAGGTTATCGCCGATATCAACAAATCCGGCGTGACCTATGACGACGCCGTAGACCAGACCAGCATCTGGTCAACACTCGCCGGATTCCTTCTGCCGCTGCTGCTGTTCGGCGTGGTCATCTTCTTCCTGTTCCGCGGCATGCAGGGCGGCGGCAACCGAGTCATGCAGTTCGGTAAGTCCAAGGCTCGTCTGGTTGGCAAGGATGCCGCCAAGGTGACCTTCGCGGATGTCGCCGGCGCCGACGAGGCCATCGAAGAACTCGAAGAGATCAAAGACTTCCTGAAGGACCCGGCGCGGTTCCAGGCCGTCGGCGCGCGCATCCCGAAGGGTGTGCTGCTGTACGGCCCTCCCGGAACCGGCAAGACGCTGCTCGCTCGCGCGGTTGCGGGCGAGGCCGGCGTGCCGTTCTACTCGATTTCCGGTTCTGACTTTGTCGAGATGTTCGTTGGTGTCGGGGCGAGCCGCGTGCGCGACCTGTTCACGCAGGCCAAGGAGAACTCTCCCTCGATCATTTTCGTCGACGAGATCGACGCCGTCGGTCGTCATCGTGGCGCCGGTATCGGCGGCGGAAACGATGAGCGTGAGCAGACCCTCAACCAGCTCCTGGTCGAGATGGACGGCTTCGACGTCAAGACCAACGTCATCCTCATCGCCGCGACCAACCGGCCGGATGTCCTCGACCCCGCACTCCTTCGCCCCGGCCGTTTCGACCGCCAGATCGGTGTGGATGCTCCAGATCTCAAGGGTCGCCAGCAGATCCTCGAGGTACACGGACGCGGCAAGCCGCTCGCGGCGGGCGTAAACCTGGAGGTTCTCGCCCGCAAGACGCCCGGGTTCACCGGCGCGGACCTTGCGAACGTGTTGAATGAGGCCGCTCTGCTGACCGCGCGCTCACACGCCCAGCTCATCGACAACCGCGCACTGGATGAGGCGGTCGACCGTGTTATGGCCGGACCGCAGCGCCGCTCGCGCATCATGGCCGACAAGGAAAAGCTCATCACGGCGTACCACGAGGGCGGGCACGCTCTCGCCGCGGCCGCTATGCGCCACACCGACCCCGTGACCAAGATCACGATCCTGCCCCGCGGTCGCGCACTCGGTTACACCATGGTGCTTCCGCTCCAGGACAAGTACTCGATCACGCGCAATGAGTTGCTGGACCAGCTCGCATACGCGATGGGTGGCCGCGTCGCGGAAGAGATCGTGTTCCACGATCCGACCAGCGGCGCATCCAACGACATCGAGAAGGCGACCGTGACCGCTCGCCGGATGGTGACCGAGTACGGCATGAGCGCCGCCATTGGTTCCGTGAAGCTGGGTAACACCGCAGGGGAGCCGCTGATGGGACGCGACTCCGGCTCGCGCGACTACTCCGAGACGATCGCGGAGACCGTCGACTCCGAGGTGCGCGTGCTCATTGAGCAGGCGCACACCGAGGCGTGGCAGGTTCTCAACGACAACCGCGACATCCTCGACCACCTCGCGAGCGAGTTGCTCGAGAAGGAGACGCTCGATCACGATGAGCTCGCCGAGATCTTCAAGGATGTGAAGAAGCTCCCCGAGCGTCCGCAGTGGCTTTCGAGCAAGGAACGTCCGGTCTCCGACCTGCCCGCCGTGAAGGTGCCGTCAAAGGCACCGATCGACCAGGGAGTTGTTGACGGTGGAGTCCAGTCCGGTATTCCCACGAAGCCGACTCGTACCCCTCGTCCGCGCAAGTCTCCCGGCATCGCAACGGCCTAAGATCACGTGGCTCCCATCGACACTGGGCGCGTCGAGGCTGCCGTCGCCGAGATCCTCGCCGCGATCGGTGAGGATCCGTCCCGCCCGGGACTAGCCACAACTCCCGCCCGCGTCGCGGAGTCGTACGCCGACTTCTTCAGCGGGCTCGATGTCGATCCGCTGAGCCATCTGAGCAGTGCGGTAGATCTCGATCTGGCCCCGGATGAACTCGGCGAACTCGTGCTCTTGCGAGATATCGACTTCCGCTCGATGTGCGAACACCACCTGCTCCCGTTCACCGGGGTGGCACATGTCGCCTATGTTCCCGCGCGAAGGATCGTGGGACTTGGCAAAATACCTCGTGTGGTTGAAACCCTCGCTTCACGCCCGCAGCTACAGGAGCGCCTTACCGAGGAAATCGCTCAGGCGCTCGAGGACGGCCTCGCGCCGCGCGGTGTCCTCGTGGTCCTCGATGCCAGCCACAGCTGCGTCACCGCGCGAGGAGTCCGCCAGACCAAGAGCACTACCGTGACACTCGCCACACGTGGCACGCTGAGCGACCCAATCGAACGCTCCGGCGTGCTCGCCCTCCTCGGAGCCGCAGGAAGCGCAGGTGTCGTCGATGGCTAACGGTCTCGCGCGCATTCGGCCAACCGTGCCGGACCGCCGCCGCCCGGTCATCGTCGGCGTTCTCAACGTGACGCCCGATTCGTTCAGCGACGGGGGCAGGTTTTCCAAGGTGGATGTCGCGGTTTCGCATGCTGTTTCGCTGCGGGCCGCAGGCGCGGATTTCATCGATGTCGGCGGAGAGTCGACCCGGCCAGGTGCAGCCAGGATCGACCCGTCCATCGAGCGGAAGCGTGTCATCCCGGTGCTCAAGGCCCTCGTCGAGCGAGACATTCCGGTAAGCGTTGACACCATGAACGCGTCCACTGCCCAGGCCGCAGTGGATGTGGGCGTCCTCGTGGTCAACGACGTGTCCGGTGGCCTCGCGGATCCGGACATGTACCGCGTGGTCGCTGAGACCAAGGTTCACTACATCGCATCCCACTGGCGCACCCCCGGCAACGCGACGGACGAGGATGCCGTCTATTCTGACGTCGTGAGAGAGGTGCGCAACGCCCTCAAGGCGCGCATCGCCGAGTTACTGGTCTGGGGAATCACGCCCGACAAGATCGTCCTCGATCCAGGTCTGGGGTTCGCCAAGACTGCGGACCATAACTGGGCTCTCTTGAAGGCACTCCCGATGCTGGAGTCGATCGGCTACCCGATCCTGATCGGCGCATCACGCAAGCGTTTCCTCGCCCCGTTTGCCGAAGACGGTGCACCGAGCTCCGAGCGAGACTTCGCGACCGCGGTCATCAGCGCTCTTGCCGCTCAGGCCAGAGTGTGGGGTGTTCGGGTTCACGATGTCGCCTCGACCGCGGCCGCCCTCGACGTCTGGGCAGCCTGGAACGCCGGCGGAGTGCATGGCTGAGGACGCGCTCACCCTGACCGGGCTCAGAGCCACAGCGCACCACGGGGTATTCGAGCACGAGAGGGTCGACGGGCAGGAGTTCGTGATTGACCTGACCGTGTGGCTCGATTCGCACGCCGCGGCCGCGAGTGACGATCTGGCTCAGACGGTGCACTATGGCGTTCTCGCCCAGGAAGTCGTGAGCTGCGTCGAGCGGGATCCGGTCGATCTGATCGAGACGGTCGCCGAGCGCATCGCAGGCGTCGCTCTCGCGCACCCGGCCGTCCTTCGAACCCGCGTGACGCTGCACAAGCCATCGGCGCCGATTGAGGTGCCGTTCGACGACGTATCGATCACCATCGAGCGAGCTCGGGCGTGAGCGGCGGCACGGTCGCCATCCTGTCGCTGGGAAGCAATCTGGGCGACCGCGAACGGAATGTCCGGGATGCGGTAACGGAAATCGCCGCGCTGGACGGCGTCACTCTGCTCGGTACTTCTGCCCTCGTTGAGACGGCCGCGATCAAGCCCGCGGGCGTCGACACCAGCGCACCGGCCTACCTGAACGCCGTCGCACAAGTCCTGACCACGTTGGCACCCACGGACCTGCTCGCGGAACTCAACCGCATCGAAGCGAATCACGGTCGAGTGCGCGAGGTGCGATGGGGCGATCGAACGCTCGACATCGACATCGTCGCCTACGGGGACCTCGTTCAGGATGACCCGTCGCTTACCCTCCCGCACCCGCGCGCCGCGGAGCGCAGCTTTGTTCTCGTGCCGTGGCTGGAGCTGGACCGGGAAGCGGCACTTCCCGGGATCGGGCGTATTGACGGGCTTCCCGCAGCCGCAGCGAATGTGTCACGCTACCCTGCGGAGGCCCTTTCGTGAAACGCACCAGACCAGTTCTGCTCGTCCTCTTCGCCGTTGTCGGCGGGGGTGCGGGATGGCTTCTGCAGATCATCCTCGCTGCGGTCGGAACTGCGGCCGCTTCGCCGCCGTTTACGTTCGGGTTGTCACTCGCGGTCATCGGGGTGCTTGTCGTGGTCTTCGCCATACCGGTTCGCCGTGCCGCTCGCGACCGGGAGAACCATCGGGTCGACCCGTTCTACGCGACGCGGGTCGTCGTCCTGGCCAAGACGTCGAGTATCGCGGGTTCCCTCCTCTTCGGCGTAGCGGTCGCAATCGCGGTCTACCTGCTGACCCGCCCAGTAGTGGCGGCGGTAGGCTCGATCTTCACGTCTGGTGCGGCCGTCCTGGGCGCAGTGGTTCTGCTCGTGTGTGGTCTCATTGCCGAGAACATGTGCAGCATTCCACCGGACGATAAGGACAAGGGCGACGAACGTCCGGCATCCGCAAGGCCGCGCTGATGCGTACGACAACGAGGATCATGCAAATGAGGTGCGTGTGACCAGGCGTCTTGACCTGCCCGCCGTCGAGTGGCGACGGGTATCGCCCAAGTACGTGCTGGTGGATGTGGTCAGCACCCTGGTCCTGACGATCGGCCTGGTGATCGCGTCGAGCATTCCGGCCTTGGTATCCAGGGTGACGCTCTGGTGGATCCTTCCTGCTGTGGTGCTTGTCATCATGATCCTCGTGATCGCCTTCGTGCCTCGGCGGGTGCGTTCGATCGGATACCAGCTTCGGGATGACGATCTGCTCTTTCGCCGCGGGCTGCTGTTCCAGCGGTTCGTTGCGGTCCCGTACGGCCGCATGCAGCTCATCGATATCACCAGGGGACCGGTGTCTCGGGTACTCGGCCTGAGCGATCTCCATTTCGTTACCGCCGCCGCATCCAGCAGCGTACAAATTCCCGGCCTGCTGGTTGCCGACGCTGAGGAGTTGCGCGACCGGCTCGTGGCACTCGCTGAAACACGGCGGGCCGGCCTATGAGGGATGACCCGCCCGAGGGCGATCCGATCGAGGACCTGTTGCCACCCGGCGCCGTGCTTGCGACTCGGCTGGCGGATGGGGAGTGGCACCGACTACATCCGGCCACACCGTTGCTTCGCGGCGGGATCGTGGTTATCGCACTCGCCGGGTACTTCATCTCACAGGCGCGACAGCAGCTCATCGACCTGTTCTTTGGTGCACCGCACGCCCATGACGACGGTGATCCATTCCTATTTCTGACCCGCGACGGCCGCCTCCCACTCGCGCTGCTCGGCATTGCGGCCATCCTGATCGTGATCGTGGTGATCTTCTACCTGTCCTGGCGCGTGCACACATTTCGAATCACCGACGAGGTGGTCGAGGTTCGCAGTGGTCTGATCCGGCGCAGTCTGCGTAAGGGCAGGCTCGACCGAATCCAGGGCATCAACATCGTTCGTCCGTTCTTCGCGCGTCTGTTCGGTGCCGCGAGGCTCGAGATCGACGTTGCCGGTCACGACGCGAACGTGCGTCTCGACTACCTCTCTTCGTCCAACGCGGACGGACTTCGTCGCGACATCCTGCGATTGGCCTCGGGCACCAAGCATGCCGAGCAGGCGTCGACCGCGCCCGACTCGCGGGGATTCGTAGAGCAGCGCGTCGCCGAATTCATCGCGCCGGAACTCGATCCGAGTTTCGCGCCACCGGAGTCGGTGGTGAGGGTTCACGTCGGCCGACTCGTCGGCTCGATCTTCCTGCACGACACGACCTTTACGCTTCTGCTACTGATCGCTCTCGCCGCCGCCGCGTCTGCCGCGCTGGGGACACTGGAGATCGTCATCTACTTTCTGGTGCCCTTCGCGCTCGCACTGGGCAGCTTCCTGTTTCGGCGGTTCACCAAGTCGATCCGTTACTCGATTGCATCAACGCCGGACGGCGTTCGAGTCGGTTTCGGCCTGCTCACGCTCAGCAACGAGACTTTGCCGCCCGGCCGCATCCATTCTGTGCAGGTTCGCCAACCGATCCTCTGGCGCGCGCCGGGCTGGTGGGAAATCAAGGTCAACCGCGCATCCAAGTCGAACGCGAAGGGCGCGGATGCGCAGCGCAACACGACCATACTTCCGGTGGGAAACCTCGACGACGTCCTGCGCGTGCTGGCGCTCCTGCTCCCGAACACGAGCCCGGAGTCAACCGAGACTTTGCGGCGAGGCATTGTGGGGACCGGTCCTGAGGGCGGTTTCACCAATTCGCCCCGGCGCGCAGTCGTGGTGCGGCCGTTCGCGTTTCGCCGGAATGGCTTCGCCGAAATCCCCGGGGTCGTGCTCCTTCGCGCGGGCGGAATCTGGCGCCATCTCACGATGGTTCCCGAAGCGAGGGCACAGAGCATCGGGGTATCGCAGGGGCCGATCTATCGCGCGCTCCGCCTGGCGCGAGTGCACGTCCACACCGTGAACGGGCCGATTCGGGCCGAACTTGGCGGCCTCGATCGGGATGTCGCGCTGCGCTTCTTCGGAACCGTCTCGCTCGAGGTCGTCTCCGCGGTCAGCACCGACGCGACTCATCGCTGGCGTGCCGGTGGGTCGGCGGCCTGATGGAGCGCTCCGGCCGTCTTGGGATCGGCATCATTGGGGCGGGCAGAGTCGGGCCCGTGTTCGGAGCGGCGCTCGCGGGAGCCGGCCATGCCATCGTCGGAATCTCCGCGGTCTCACAGCGCAGCCGAGACCGGGCGGATGCGATGCTTCCGGGCGTACCGGTCCTGGACATCCCGACCATTCTGGAGCGCAGCGAGCTCGTGATCCTCGCGGTTCCCTCGGAAGAGCTCCCTTCCCTGGTCGCGGGGCTCGCCGCGACGGGTGCGTGGCAACCGGGCCAGCTTGTGCTCCATACCGCACCAGCCATGGGGACGGCCGTGCTCGCACCGGCGCAGGCACTCGGCGCGATACCGCTGGCGGTTCATCCCGCGATGGCGTTCACGGGGACGAGCATCGATCTCGTGCGGTTGCGTGACAGTTATTGCGCGGTGACCGCGGCAAGCGTCGTTCAACCGATCGGAATGGCGCTCGTCGTCGAGATGGGTGCGGAGCCGCTCCTCGTCGATGAGGATGATCGACCGTCGTACGCCGAGGCGATCGCCGTCGCGACCGGCTTTTCGACGGCCATCGTTGCTCAGGCGACGGATGCGCTCGCGGCCATCGGGGTCGAGAACGCCGGGCGGGTTCTCGCTCCTCTTGTGCGCTCGGCGGTCGAGAACGCGCTGGCGAGCGCAACGAAGGATACGATCGATTTGTCCTCGATGAGGGACCACCTGTTGGAGGACGATTCTTGAGCACCGCAGCGCGGCCACGCGTTCTCGAAACGATCGCCGAGGTCCGCGAAGTCGTCGCGGGCGAGCTTGCCGCGGGTCGCAGGGTGTCCCTGACGCCGACCTTGGGCGCGCTGCACTCGGGTCACCTTGCCCATCTTGAGCGCGCGGCCGAGCTCGCCGACACCCGGATCGTCTCGATCTTCGTGAACCCCCTTCAGTTCGGGCCGAACGAAGATCTCGACAAGTACCCGCGCACACTCGACTCAGACCTGGAGAGGCTCGGCGAGCTGGGCGTGCCCTTCGTCTTTGCGCCAACGGCAACGGAGATGTACCCGGCGGGAGCGCCTTCAACGCACGTCGCGGCCGGCAGGATCGGCGAACTGTACGAGGGGCGATCGCGTCCCGGACACTTCGACGGGGTGCTCACCGTGGTCGCAAAGCTGCTGCTGATCGTGACGCCTGACATCGTGACGTTCGGGCAGAAGGATGCCCAGCAGCTGTTCCTGGTTCGGCGGATGATTGCCGACCTGAACATCCCTGTGCGGCTCGAGGCCATCGAAATCGTCCGCGAGGATGACGGACTGGCGCTCTCGAGCCGCAATCGCTTCCTCGAAGGCAAGGAACGCCGGGCCGCCCGTACGCTGTCGCTCGCGCTGGAAGCCGCCGCATCATCCGCCGACCGCGGCATCGATGCCGTTGTCGCTGCGGCGCAGGGAACACTCATGGGTGAGCCGCTCGTCGAACTTGACTACCTCAAGGTCGTGAACCCCGACACCTTCCTGCCGGTGGATGACGGCTACCGGGCTCAGCACTGGTACTAGTTGCGGCTCGGGTTGGCAGCACCCGCCTCATCGACAACGAACGGATCTCGCTCGCCGGATGACGAGGGCGGTGCCCGGCTAACATTGGACGGTTGACCGCACAGTGCCGTTGAACGCAAAGCAGGAGCCATACGTGAGTGACATCCA
>Ga0193728_1000473_pt1 | contig 19407 bp, 20 predicted proteins | sample U1c1metaG_FD_143037 | JGI IMG/M metagenome (GOLD analysis project Ga0193728, IMG submission 143037) | Soil microbial communities from a riparian zone of the East river system, Colorado, United States - U1c1 | ecosystem: Environmental > Terrestrial > Soil > Riparian zone | place: USA: East River...
GCGAAGCCGCCCTGCGGCAGGCCGTTCGGCGGCGTGACATGACCCTGCGCGAAGCCGCCCTGCGGCAGGCCGTTCGGCGGCGTGACATGACCCTGCGCGAAGCCGCCCTGCGGCAGGCCGTTCGGCGGCGTGGCATGCCCCTGCGACGGCCCGCCCTGGGACGGCCCGCCCTGGGACAGCCCGTCATGCCCCGAGCCGTTCCCGGACAGCCCGCTCCTGGGGTACCCGTTGCCCTGCGGCAGCCCGTTGGACGACCCCCCGTTGGACGACATGCCGTTGGACGACATGCCGTTCGATGACATGCCGTCCGGCGGCGGCTCGCTCTGCGGCAGCCCGCCCTGCGGCGAGAACCCGCTGCCCGGCGACATGCTGCTGCCCGGCGGCAGGCCGCCCTGGGACAGTCCGCCGTGGGACAGTCCGTTGTGCGCCGAGCCGTTGCCCGGCTGACCGTTCCCCGGATACCCGTTGCCCTGCGACACCCCGTTCTGCGATAGCCCGTTCCGGGGCAGCCCACTCTGGGGTAGCCCGTTCTGGGGTAGCCCGTTCTGCGAGAAGCCGTTCTGCTGGGGCAGGCCGTTCTGCTGGGGCAGGCCGTTCTGGGGCAGGCCGTTCTGCTGGGGCAGGCCGTTCTGGGGCAGGCCGTTCTGCTGGGGCAGGCCGTTCTGGGGCAGGCCCGGCCCGTTCTGCGGGCCGCCGTCGTGGGACAGCCCGCTGTGGGACATCCCGTTCGACGACACGCCGTTCCGGGGAAGGCCGTTGTGACCCAGGCCATTCTGCGAGCTTCCGCTCTGCGGCAGGCCGTTTGAGGGCAAGCCACCGTTCTGCGGCAAAGGTCCGCCGCGGGACGGCTCGGGCGATTGGTACGGAGCGGGCATCCGCCCGGGCTGGCCGGGCTGGTCATCAGAACGACCCTGGCCTGCGCCGGGGTTCAGGCGCCGTGGGCTCCCGTAGTCCGGCTTCCCGCGGTCGGGCCCGGATGAGATGGCCCGGACGGGCGGGATGAGGCCCGCGCCGGAGTCCTCGGACCCGGAGCCGCTGAGGCCGTCCAGCCGGGGCGAACTGGTCCCGCCTCCGGGCTGGTTCAGCTGCGGATACTCGCCCGACACCGGCGCGGGATACAACGAGGGCGTGGCCGACGGGGGCGCCGGACTCTGCGGCGCGGCGGGCGACGATGCCGCCGGTGACGACTGTCCCGGCGACGACTGTCCCGGCGACGACTGCGCAGAAAGATGCTCGCGCGGCTGCGACAACCCCGGCATCGATGATCCCGGCATCGACGGGCCGGACAGGGACTGCGCCGACAAAGACTGCGCCGACAAAGACTGCGCGGACAAGGGCTGCGCGGACAAGGGCTGGGCGATCAGCGGCTGGGCTGATCCGGGGTGGGCGGGCATCTCCGGAGCCGGCTCAGGCGGCCGCGACGCCGAGGACGGCTCGGCTGCCGACGGCTGGGCCACGGACGGCTGCGGCCCGGTCGGCGGCTGCGACACCGGCTGCGGCGACACCGACTGCAGCGGCACCGACTGCGGCGGCACCGACTGCAGCGGCACCGACTGCAGCGGCACCGGCTGCTGTGACACTGACTGCTGAGCCGACGACTGCTGCGACACCGGCTGCTGTGACACCGGCTGCTGCGCCGACGAGGCCGGCTGGGCCGCCGGGACGCTGGCGCCGTTTCCAGCCTGGCCGTTGCGGACCCGGTAACCGCTGTTCAGGGGCTCTTCGTCGCGGATGGCGGGCTCGGCGCCGGGGATCAGGTCCACGTACGGGCGCAGGTGACCCGCGGAGATCTCGATGATGTCGTCGCACTCCTGGCGGAGCGGGCGGGAGACCGTCCAGTCACCGTCGGCCGCGATGTGCACCAGGGCGACCCGCAGGCCCTGGTCCTGGACATCGGAGATGACCTGCGCGAGATCTTCCTCCGCGCTCACGATGACCACGTCGCTGACGGCCTTGTTCCGGGCCAGCGCCGTGAGATCGCGCCGGATCTCGGTCTCCACGCCCTCCCGGCGGCCGGGCCGGACCCTGCCGAGGCGGAGCTTGAGGCCGGGAATGTCGGCGAGCGTGTCGTGCTCGGCGGTCCGGCGGCTGTCCACCGTCGCCTCATACCAGTAGCACCGGAGCACCGGCAGGCCAGTACGGTCCCTGGACAACCCCGCGAGCAGCTTCAGCAAGCCCTCGTAGTCCCAGGTGACCGAGTCACGATGGCGTGTCCCGTGGACGGCGAGCGCGCCATCGGCGAGCGCATAACCGGCATCCACGAACAGCGCGCAGCGATCCACGCGACACCGTCCTTCCCTTGACGGGCGACGTTACCAGCGCATCGTGGCCGCCGGGGGCGGATAGCGCAGATCACGGACTTACGCGCCAGGCCGGAATCAAGGGCCTCGGCTGGGCATTTCGGCCGGTCAGCAGCCTGGGTCGCGGTAGCCGCCGCGACCCTTCTGGCGACCGCCCTTGTAAGCTCCGGTTCGTGTCCGATAGAGACGAACTGCTGAAGGCGATCAGGGAGCGGGCCGTGATTCACGGTCCCGTCACCCTAAGCTCGGGCCAGCACGCCGACTGGTACGTGGATCTGCGCCGAATTCTGCTCGACGGCAGTGCCGCGCCGCTGGCCGGCCGGGTCATGCTGGCGACCACGGCCGGCCTTTCCTATGACGCGGTCGGCGGGCTGACGCTCGGCGCCGACCCGGTGGCGACCGCGATGATGCACGCGGCCGCCGCGCAGGGCGGCAAGCTGGACGCGTTCGTCGTCCGGAAATCGGAGAAGGCTTACGGCCTGCAGCGCCGGATCGAGGGACCGGACGTGGCCGGCCGGCGGGTGCTTGCCGTCGAGGACACCTCGACCACCGGCGGGTCGGTCCTGACCGCGGTGGATGCCCTCCTGGAGGCCGGCGCGAACGTCGTCGGCGTCGCGGTCCTCGTCGAGCGGGGCGCGCGCGGCACCATCGCCGCCCGCGGCCTGCCCTACTACGCGGCCTTCGAGCTCTCCGACCTCGGCGTGAGCTGACCCGCCCGGGCCAGTTACCGCAGCAGCGTCCGCCGCGAGTGGCCGCGGGCGACGATGCCGGTCATGAGGCCGTCGCGCGGGCCGGGGCCGAGGCGGGCCCGGACCAGCAGGCCCAGGCTCAGGCTCAGGCCGAAGCCCGCCAGCCCGGCATGCTGGCCGCCGTTCAAAAGCCAGGCACGCTGAGACCCGGCCGCCCCGCCAGTCACATCAGCCTCACGGGCATCGCAGACGCTCCGGTGGGCGGCCGCCGACGTGGGTCCGGCGGCAGCCGCAACATGATCGCGCAGGCTTATGGCTGCGGGGACAACCATGAGCCTGCGGGATCATGAAACACCCGCCGCGCCGCCCCCGCGCCACCGCCACCATTGAGGCTCGCGAGGCGACCGTGACGAGAGTGACCAGTGTGAAGGCAGACGAGGAGGAACGCCTGAGCCGCCGGCCGGCGATCATCGCGACAGTTTCGGCTAGTCGGAGCCTCCCCGGGATACTGGGTCAGGGATACTGAGCCCGGAAATCCGAGGAGAGGAAGCTCCGCCATGCCCATCGCGACGCCAGAGATCTACGCGCAGATGCTCGATCGGGCGAAGGAGCACGGCTTCGCCTACCCGGCCATCAACGTGACCTCCAGCCAGACGCTGAACGGGGCGATCCGCGGCTTCGCGGAGGCCGGCAGCGACGGAATCCTGCAGATCTCGACGGGCGGCGCCGAGTACCTGTCCGGCCAGGGGGTCAAGGACATGGTCACCGGCGCGGTGGCGCTCGCGCACTTCGCCCAGGTGGTGGCGGCGCGGTACCCGGTCCAGATTGCGCTGCACACCGATCACTGCCCCAAGGACAAGCTGGACGCGTACATGCGGCCGCTGGTCCAGATCTCCCGGGAGCGGGTGGAGCGCGGCGAGGAGCCGCTGTTCCAGTCGCACATGTGGGACGGGTCGGCCGTGCCGCTCCAGGAAAACCTGCAGATCGCCGCGGACCTCCTGGAGCAGTGCGCGGCGGCCCGCATCATCATGGAAGTGGAGATCGGCGTCGTCGGCGGCGAGGAGGACGGCGTCGTCGGCGAGATGAACGAGAAGCTGTACAGCACCCCGGACGACGCGCTGGCCACCGCCGAGGCGCTGGGCCTCGGCGAGCGCGGCCGGTACATCCTGGCCGCGACGTTCGGCAACGTGCACGGGGTCTACAAGCCCGGCCACGTGAAGCTGCGGCCGCCGGTCCTGGCGGAGATCCAGGAGGCCGTCGGCGCCAAGTACGGCCGGGAAAAGCCGTTCGAGCTGGTGTTCCACGGCGGTTCCGGCTCTGACCTGGCCGACATCCGGGAGGCGATCTCCTACGGAGTGGTCAAGATGAACGTGGACACCGACACGCAGTACGCGTTCACGCGGCCGGTGGCCGGCCACATGTTCACCAACTACGACGGCGTGCTGAAGGTCGACGGCGAGGTCGGCAGCAAGAAGGCCTACGACCCGCGGTCGTGGGGCAAGGCGGCGGAACAGGGCATGACGGCCCGGGTCGTCCGGGCCTGCGAGGACCTGCTGGCGGCCGGCCACCAGCTCGGCTGACCAGTTCTGGCAGGATGGCCGCATGACGCATCCGAATCTGCTCGGCGGACCGCCGGAGACCCTGCTCCCGGACAACGAGGACGCCCGGGCCGCGCTCGCCGCGGCGGACGACCCGGCGCCGGTGGCCGCGCGCTTCCCGTCCTACTGCGCGGCCTGGGCGGCGCTCGCTGAGCGCGCCCTGGCCGGCGGCGACCCGGTGACCGCCTACGCGTTCGCCCGGACCGGGTACCACCGCGGCCTCGACCAGCTGCGCCGGGCCGGCTGGAAGGGCTACGGGCCGGTGCCGTGGGAGCACGAGCCCAACCAGGGCTTCCTGCGCGCGCTGGCCGCGCTGGCCCGTGCCGCCGAGGCGATCGGCGAGGACGACGAGGCGGAGCGGTGCCAGGTCTTCCTGGCCGACTCGAGCGCGGCCGCGGCGGCGAGCTGCTGCCCTAAGCCCGCGGGTATGGTCCGGCCCATTCTGGGCAGATTCCGGTAGCATCTCCTTGCAAGAGCCCCTGGCCGCGCTTGCACTCGCGCTGCGACAGGGGCCTTTCGTTCTGCCTGGAAGGACGACACACATGCCCGCCATCGTGATTGTCGGTGCGCAGTGGGGCGATGAGGGCAAGGGCAAGGCCACCGACCTGCTCGGTGACGACGTCGACTATGTCGTGCGCTATCAAGGCGGAAATAACGCCGGGCACACCGTCGTCATCGGCGAGGAGAGCTACGCCCTGCACCTGCTGCCCTCCGGCGTTCTGTCCCGGAACGCCGTGCCCGTGATCGGGAACGGGGTCGTGATCGACCCGGCCGTGCTGCTGGCTGAGATCGACGGCCTGGCGGCCCGCGGCGTGTCCTGCGACCGGCTGCTCATCTCGGCGAACGCGCACCTGATCATGCCCCACCACATCGCGCTGGACAAGGTGACCGAGCGGCACCTGGGGAGCTCCCGGATCGGCACCACCGGACGCGGCATCGGCCCGACCTACAGCGACAAGGCCGCCCGGATGGGGATCCGGATGCAGGACCTGTTCGACCCCGGCATCCTGCGCCAGAAGCTGGAGCTGGCCCTGCGGGAGAAGAACCAGGTCCTGACCAAGGTCTACAACCGGCGGACCATCGACGCCGACGTGGTCGCGCGCGAGTACCTCGGCTACGGCGAGCGGCTGGGCCGCCACATCGCCGATACTGGCCTGATCCTGAACCAGGCGCTGGACCAGGACAAGGTGGTCCTCCTGGAGGGCGCGCAGGCGACGCTGCTCGACGTGGACCACGGCACCTACCCGTTCGTGACATCCTCGTCGCCGACGGCCGGCGGGGCCTGCGCCGGATCGGGGCTGGGCCCGACCCGGATCGACCGGGTCATCGGCATCCTGAAGGCCTACACGACGCGGGTGGGGGCCGGGCCCTTCCCGACCGAGCTGAACGATGCCCAGGGCGAGTGGCTGCGCAAGACCGGAGGCGAGTACGGCGTGACCACCGGCCGCGCGCGCCGGACGGGCTGGTTCGACGCGGTCATCGCCCGGTACGCGACCCGGGTCAACGGGATCACCGACTACTTCCTCACCAAGCTGGACGTGCTGTCGGGCCTGGAGCGGGTCCCGGTGTGCGTCGCCTACCAGGTGAACGGGCGCCGGCTGGACGAGATGCCCATGACGCAGACGGAGTTCCACCACGCCACGCCGGTCTATGAGTACCTGGACGGCTGGTGGGAGGACATCTCGCGGGCCAAGGACCTGGCCGACCTGCCCGCCAACGCCCGGGCCTACCTGGCGGCGCTGGAATCCATGATCGGCGCGCCGATCAGCGCGGTCGGCGTGGGACCCCGCCGGGACCAGACCCTGCAGCTGCGGTCGGCCGCCTGAGGGCGGGCCCGGGCCGCGCCGGTAGGCTTGCACGCCGTGCGAGTTCTTGTCATCGGCGCCGGCGGCCGCGAGCATGCCCTGGTCCGCGCCCTGGCCGCCGATCCCGGCGTGTCCGCGCTGCATGCGGCGCCGGGGAACCCGGGGATCGGGGAGCTGGCCCAGTGCCATGACGTCACGGCCACCGACCCGGCGGGCGTGACCGCCCTGGCGGCGCGGGTCGGCGCGGACCTGGTGGTGATCGGCCCGGAGGCGCCGCTCGTGGCCGGCGTCGGGGATGCGCTGCGGGCGGCCGGGCGGCGCTGCTTCGGGCCGGATCAGGGCGCGGCGATGATCGAGGGCTCCAAGTCGTTCGCCAAGGAGGTCATGGCTGCCGCGGGCATCCCCACGGCGGCCTCCCGCACGTGCCGGACGCACGGAGAGGCGAGCGCCGCCCTGGACGCCTTCGGGCCGCCCTACGTCGTGAAGGCGGACGGCCTGGCGGCGGGGAAGGGCGTGCTGGTGACCGGCGACCGGGACGCGGCGCTGCGTCACGCCGCCGCCTGCGGGATGGTCGTGATCGAGGAGTTCCTGGACGGCCCCGAGGTGTCGGTCTTCGCTCTCGCCGACGGCGCGACGGCGATCGCGCTGCGGCCCGCCCAGGACTTCAAGCGCGCGCACGACGGCGACCAGGGCCCGAACACCGGCGGCATGGGCGCCTACGCGCCGCTGGACTGGGCGCCGGCCGGCCTGGCCGACGAGACCCTGGCCACGGTCGTCCAGCCCGCGCTGGCGGAGCTGAGCCGCCGCGGCGCCCCGTTCCGCGGGGTGCTGTACACCGGCCTGAGCCTGACCTCGCGGGGCCTGCGGGTCATCGAGTTCAACGCGCGGTTCGGGGACCCGGAGATCCAGGTGGTCCTGGACCGGCTCGCGACTCCGCTCGGCGGGCTGCTGGACGCGGCGGCCCGCGGTGACCTGGGCCGGGCGGGTGCCCTGGACTGGACGCCGGGGGCGGCGGTCACCGTGGTCGTGGCGGCGGCGGGCTACCCGGACGCGCCGGCCGCCGGCGATGAGGTCACCGGCCTCGCCGGCGCCGCCGCGGTGCCCGGCGCCTACGTCCTGCAGGCGGGCACCGCGAGCCGCGACGGGCGGCTGGTATCCAGCGGCGGCCGGGTCCTGGACGTGGTCGGGACCGGGCCGGACGTGCCGCAGGCCCGGGCGGCGGCCTACGCGGCCGCCGCCCGGATCCAGCTGCGCGGCGGCTGGTACCGCACGGACATCGCCGGCCCCGACACGGCAGGAGAAAGCCGATGAAGCTGCTGCACTCGGGCAAGGTCCGCGACCTGTACGCGGACGGCGACGACGTGATCATGGTGGCGTCCGACCGGATGAGCGTCTACGACGTGGTGCTGCCCACCCCCGTCCCGGACAAGGGCGCGATCCTCACCCAGCTGTCGCTGTGGTGGTTCGAGCGGCTGCGCGACATCGTGCCCAATCACGTCATCTCGGCCAGCCGGGTGCCGGGCGAGTGGGCCGGGCGGGCGATCCGGTGCCGGCGGCTGGACATGATCAAGGTGGAGTGCATCGCCCGGGGCTACCTGGCCGGCCTCGGCCTGCAGTCCTACCGCGAGTCCGGCGCCGTCTCCGGGGTCGCGCTGCCGGCCGGGCTGGCCGAGGGCGCCGCGCTGCCCGAGCCGGTCTTCACGCCCACCACCAAGGCCGGCCTCGGCGAGCACGACGAGTTCATGGACCTGGGCGAGGTCGCCCGCCAGGTCGGCCCGGAGGCCGCCGGGCAGCTGCGCGACCTGACCCTCGCGGTCTACGGCCGCGGCCGCCAGACCGCGCTGGCCCGCGGGGTCATCATCGCCGACACCAAGCTCGAGTTCGGCCGGGCCGCGGACGGCACCATCACCCTGGCCGACGAGGTCCTGACCCCGGACTCATCCCGGTTCTGGCCGGCCGGCCAGTGGCAGCCGGGCAGCGCGCAGCCGTCGCTGGACAAGCAGTACGTCCGCGACTGGTCGATGAGCCTGGGCTGGGACAAGCGCCCGCCGGCCCCGCCCATGCCGGCGGACGTGGTCGAGGCCACCCGCGCGCGATACGTCCAGGCCTACGAGCAGATCACGGGCGAGACCTGGCGCTGACATCCGTCCCGGGACTGAGCCGGCGGGTTTCGCGCGGATACCCCAGTGGTAGTCGGGTACCCCAGTGGTAGCACTGTGGAGTCAGTCGATTACTTTACGTAACACGAACATCATGGCTTGGGGGCACAGCAGCGGTGGAATACTGGACGGCACGTAGGACAGGTGACTGGCGGCCCGGCGAGTTGCCGCCCGGCTGGCCGGGCGCGACCGAGGACTCGGACCTGAGCCCGGCGGATACCCTCGAGCTCGTGGGCCTGGAGCCCGGCCGGGAACTGCGCGGCACCGGGCGGCCCACCACCGGGTCCGGACACCTCGCGGAGCACGGCGACGGGAGCCTCATCGACATGAACGACGGCCCGCAGACCCGCTATCGCGTGCGCGGCGGGAACCCGCTGCAGGGGACGGTCTTCGTCCAGGGTGCCAAGAACGCGGCGCTCAAGATGATCGCCGCCTCGCTGCTGGCCGAGAAGGGCCGGACGGTCCTGCGGAACGTCCCGGTGATCGAGGACGTCCGCCGGGCCGTGGAGCTGGCCCAGGCCCTCGGGGCGGTCGTCAAGTTCCACGAGGCCGAGCACACCCTGGTGGTCGATGCCTCCGAGCTGACCAGCTCCGTGCTGCCCGCCGAGATCGCGCGCCGGTTCCGGGCGTCGGTGCTGTTCGTGCCCGCGCTGCTGCACCGGCTGGGCGAGGCGACCATCGAGGGCGTCGGCGGCTGCAACCTCGGCAGCCGCCTCCTGGACTTCCACTACCGCGGCTTCGCCCGGCTCGGGGCGCGGGTGGACGAGCAGGAGACGCGGATCCACATCACGGCCGGGCACATGCGCGGCGCGCACCTGTACCTGGACACTCCGTCGCACACCGGCACCGAGAACCTCATCATGGCCGCCTCCCTGGCGCCCGGCACCACCGTGATCGACAACTGCGCGCTGGAGCCCGAGGTGCTCGACGTGATCGCCTTCCTGTCCAAGATGGGCGCCCGGATCAGCGGCGGCGGCACCGGCTTCGTGACCGTCCAGGGCGTCGGCGAGCTCACCGCGGTGGAGCACACGGTCATGGCCGACCGCATCGACGCGGCGGTGTTCGCCATGGCGGCGGCCATGGCCGGCGGCGAAGTTACGCTGGTGGGGGCGTCGCTGGACGACTTCGGCGTGGTCCGCTGGAAGCTGGAGCAGATGGGCGTGGAGTTCGCCACGCACGGCGCCATCCTGCAGGTGCGGCGCGACCGGCAGCTCCGGCCGATCAACGTGATCACCAGTCCGTTCCCCGGATTCGCCACCGACCTGCAATCTCCCATAATGGCGGTGAGCTGCCTGGCCGAGGGGACCAGCTACATCCGAGAAACGATCTTCGACGGCCGGTACAGCCTGGTGGGAGAGCTGAACAAGATGGGCGGCAAGGTCGAGATCGACGGCACCGCTGTCCTGGTCCACGGTCCCAGCGCGCTGCGCGGCACGGAGGTCATCGCGCATGACCTGCGCACCGGAATCGCGCTGGTCCTGGCCGGGCTGGCGGCCGAGGGCGAGACCGTCGTCTCCCCCGGCTACCTCATCGACCGCGGCCACGCCAGCGTGGCGACCCGGCTGGCCACCCTCGGCGCCGATGTCACCGCGGAAATCAGCGACTGACAACCCTCCCCGGCTGCGAAGATTCCCGCACCATTCACATTTAGCGCTCACAACGCGAGCCCGAGTTTCGTTTTGCCGTTGAATCACGGATAATTGCCTCTTCGAGAGGACTTGGATCTGTGAGCTACTACGAAATGCAGTAGCGAAACTAGGCGGCTGCGGAACGGGTGGCCCGAATGAGACGGGAAATGGCGCGAATGGCAGGTGGCGCCGAGCCGACGATCGGCATCGTCGGACCGCACGAACTGGTAGAACGCATCATGCTGTCCGGGCTTCCGCTGAGCACGGGACACGGGTCCGCCCAGTCGCCGGAGCGGGGGGAGGCCCCCGCCCGGCGGCTGGTGACGGCGGCCTACCGGGAGGAGCAGGAGGCGCCGGAGAAGGTAGCCCGGCTGGGCACCACCGTGGACGCGTGCCTGTTCGCCAGCCGGGTGCCCTACGAGTTCGCGCGGCGGGCCGGCGTGCTCACCGTCCCGGCCACGTACATCCAGCTCAGCGGTAGTGCCCTGTACGCGGCGATGCTGCGCGCCAGCCGGGACGGCCTCGACATCGCGAAGTCGAGCATCGACGTGGTCAGCCAGGCGGACGCCGAGGACGCGTTCGCCGAGCTGGGCATCGCCACCGACAACATCCACGTCCGCGAGGAGGTCTCCAGCGCCGCGGTCATCGCCGCCTTCCACGAGCGGCTGTGGCACCAGGGCGAGATCGCTGTCGCGTTCACCTGCGTGCAGTCGGTGGCCCGGAAGCTGGCGGCGGCCCAGGTGCCGGTGTTCCTGCTCCGGCCGACCGGCAGCGCGATCCGGGCCGCCCTGCGGACGGGCACGCTGCTGGCCGGCTACCGGCGGCTGGAGAACGCGCAGCTGGCCGTGGTGATCGTGGAGGTCCCGACGCTGCGGGACACGGTCCGCCGCGGCGCGCCGCGGCAGGCCCGGGAGGAACTGCGGCTCACCGTGCACCGCTTCCTGGTCCAGGAGGCCCAGCGCATCCACGCCACGGTCGCCGTGCTGAACGAGCACGGCTTCCTGGTCATCGCCACCCGGGGCTCGCTCAGCCAGGCCGCCGACGGCCTGGGCGGGCCGCCCTTCGTGGAACGAGCTCGCGGCGAGCTGGGCATCGGCATCGAGGTGGGCGTCGGCGGCGGCCGGACCGAGCTGGAGGCCGAGGCCCGCGCCCGCGCGTCACTCGGGCGCCCCCCGGCGGCCACCCGGCTGCCCGCCACGCGGGACCGGGCCACGCCCCTGGTCCCCGGCCAGCGGGGCGCGGCCACGCCCAGCTCGGCCAGCGTGCGCGGCCTCGACACCCTGGTCCGGCTCGCCGAGAAGCTGAACACGACGGGCGCCACGCCCGTGGTGGACGCCGAGACCGCGGGGCGGCTGCTCTCGGTCACGCCGCGCACGGCTCGGCGGCTGCTGGCCACCCTGGTCGACGAGGGCCTGGCCTGGCCGCTGCCGCCGAGCCGCAGCCCGCAGCCCGGCCGGCCCCGGCAGGCCTACCGCCTGGTCATCGAGAAGCTGGGGCCGCCCCGGGGCCGGTGAGAGCTAACTCCGCCAGCGGCTGATCACGTCCCGCCCGAACCGGGCCATCTCCTCGCGCTGCGGCGAGAACTGGAGCAGCATCAGGCCGACGCCGGCCGCCTCGTAGCCGCGGAGCCGGTCCATGATCTGGTCGGGCGTGCCGATCAGGCCGCTGCGCAGCCCGCGGTTGGAGACGCTGTACTCCTCCAGGGACACCTGGGACTCCAGCTGCGAGCCCGAGACGAAATCCTGGTAGGACGAGTACGCCTCGGGCGACGAGCGGACGTTCAGGATCCGGTCCAGCTCCGCCTGCGCCTCCGCCTCGGTGTCGCGGCAGATCACGTAGCCCGAGACGCCGAACTGCAGCGGCGGCAGGCCCGCGCCGGCCCGGCGCGCGCTCAGGTCCGCGACCTTGGCCGCGATGGTCTCCGGCGCGTCGCCGTGCATGACGTAGGCATCGGCCCGGGCCGCGATGACCTCCTTGGCCCGCGGCGACTCGCCCCCCATGTAGACCGGCGGCAGGCGGCTGGGCTTGGGCTCGAGAACGGCACTGTCGAGCTGGTACAGCGGCCCGGAATGCGAAACGGTGTCGTCCCGCAGCAGCGCGCTCACCACCGCCAGCCATTCCTCGGTGCGGGCGTAGCGGGCGTCGTGCACGTCGAACGGCGCCCCGTACTGGGCGGCCTCGTCCTTCCACCAGGACGACACGACGTTCAGCGCGACCCGGCCCGGCGCGATGACGTCCAGCGTCGACAGCGCCTTGGCCGTCAGGGCCGGCGAGTGGTAGTTCGGCCGGACGGCCAGCATCAGCTCGAGCGTGCTGGTCACCGCCGCGACCGCCGGGGCCAGCGTCCAGCAGTCCAGCGACGGCTCGCGCGGCCCCTTGATGTCGTTCAGGTTCAGCTCCGCGATAAGCGAGAGGTCGAACCCGTCCTGCTCACTGGCGATGGCCAGGTCACGGACGTAGGGCCAGGCCACCGGCATGCCCTCGTCGCGGATGTTGCGCAGCCAGCCGCCGAAGATCGGCATCCAGTACCCGAACCGCATCGCTGCCCTTCCTTGTTGAGCCACAGGTCCCTCATTCAGGCGGCGAGCAGCTTACCCAGGTAGCTGGCCACCGCCGGCAGGGCGGGGCGCGCGGCCGCCGCCTCGATGCCGGCGTTGTAGTTGGTGGTGGTGTTGATGTCGTAGGTGACCAGGCGGCCGTCCGCGGTCTCGATGAACTCGAAGCCGGCGATCTCGATCCCGTGGCTGGCCGCGAATGCCTCGTACCGGCCGATGAGGGGGTCATCGAAGCCCTCCCGCAGCGCGAACAGGCTCTCCTGCGATCCCCCGCCGACCGCGCACGCGTCCGCCGGGCAGAGCTCGAAGCCGCCGCGGGCGGTGTCAGCCGTGATGGCGTACACGAACTCGCCGCCGACGATCTCGGCCCGGGTGATCTGCGGCCGCGCGGCCTCCAGGTACTCCTGCAGCAGCGTGATGCCGTCGACCGGAGCCGCGTAGGCGCCCGACCCGAGGTAGGCCTCGTACTCATCGTGGCTGCGGAACAGGGCCACCCCGAGGCCCTTGCCGCCCTGGTTGTGCTTGCTGATGAACGGCGCGGGCAGCCGCCGGGCGGCCGCCTCGAGCTCCCGCCGGCCGGCCACCGCGATCGTCGCGGGCACGTCGAAGCCGGCCGCGCGCAGCGCGACGAGCTGCTCGACCTTGCTCATCTCCAGGTCCAGCACGCGCCGGCCGTTGACCACCCGCCGGCCATGGGCCTCCAGCCAGGCCAGCACGCCCCGCGTCTGGTCCTTGGCGAAGGGGTGGTCGCGGGTATGCGACGACGCGCTCATCCGCGACCAGAACACCCCGGCGGGCGGGACCAGGGCCAGGTCGACAGCGGCCTCGCCGAGCAGCCACTGCTCATACGGCACCCCGGCGGCCTGCAGGGCCGCGGCGATGGGGCCGAACCAGTCCGGATTCTCGTGGATCACGTAGACCTTCACCGGGCCAGCGTACGAGACCGCGTCATCGGGCACACCGTGCCATCCGGGGCAAAGGGGTCATCAGTGACGAGACGGCCAGCTCCGGGCCAGCCGCAGGAAGGTGTCGTTGTCCGCGGCAGCGCCGATGGAGACCCGGACGCCGTCGGGCGGGTAGGGCCGGACGATGACGCCGGCCTCCTCGCTGGCGGCGGCGAAGGCGGCGGTATCGGGACCCAGCGCCAGCCAGACGAAGTTGGCCTCGGTCGGCGGGACGGTCCAGCCCTGGTCGCGCAGCTCGCCGGCGACCCGGCCGCGCTCGGCGAGCACCAGCTCGACCCGCTCCATCAGCTCGGCGCCGGCCGCCAGCGAGGCGACGGCGGCCGCCTGGGCCAGGGCGTTGACGGTGAACGGCAGCTGCGTCTTGCGTACGGCCGCGGTGACCGGCTCGTGGCCGATCAGGTACCCGACCCGGAGCGCGGCCAGCCCGTAGGCCTTGGAGAAGGTCCGCAGCAGGGCCAGGTTCGGCCGGGTGGGGTAGAGGGTGAGGCCGTAGGGCACGTCGGGATCGCGCACGTACTCGTGATAAGCCTCGTCCAGGACGACCAGGCAGTCGGGCGGCACCTGGTCCAGGAACCAGGCCAGCTCGGCGCGCCCCACCACGGTGCCGGTCGGGTTGTTCGGGTTGCAGACAAAGATCAGCCGGGTCCGGCTGGTGATGGCGCCGGCCATCGCGGCCAGGTCGTGGGCGTGTTCCCGGAGCGGGACGCGGACCGAGGTCGCGCCGGCCAGGTCAGTCAGGGCCGGGTAGGCCTCGAACGACCGCCAGGCGTAGAGCACCTCGTCGCCCGGCTCGGCGGTGGCCGCCAGCAGCTGCTGGGTCAGGCCCACCGAGCCGCAGCCCACGGCCAGGTGGGCGTCCGGGACGCCGAGCCGCTCGGCGAGGGCGTGGGTCAGCTCGGCCGACCCGTGATCGGGGTACCGGTTGAGCCCGCCGGCGGCCGCCGCTATGGCGCGCAGGACCGACGGCAGCGGGCCGTCGGGCGACTCGTTCGAGCAGAGCCGGGCCGCGGTGGCGGCCCCGCCGCCGGGCTTGTAGGAGACGAAGGAGTCCAGGACCGAACGGAACCGGGGCGAGCCCGGCCCCCGGCCCGGCCGATGGGGGTACAGCGCGCGAGTGGACATCATTGTTCTCCTGAGCAGGTCAGCCGCTGCGGTCAGCCTATCTCCGCCGGGCACGTCCGGCCGTCCGGAACATCACTGATTGTGCCCGGCTGGCCCTGTTCCGCGTCGTACACTCCGGGGTAGAGTGCTGGAGTGAACCGTCTAGGGGAACTAGAGCGCGCGATCATGGACGTGCTCTGGGAAGCGTCGGAATCGCTCACGGTCCGCCAGGTCAGCGAGCAGCTGACCGAGCGTGACCTGGCGCATACGACCGTCATGACGGTTCTCGACCGGCTCTCCAAGAAGGGCTTTGCCCGCCGTCAGCGTGACGGCCGGGCCTGGCGCTACCGGGCGGCCGAGAGCCGAGAGGCGTATGTCACCGAGCTCATGCTCAGCGCGCTGGACCAGACGGGAGACCGTCAGGCCGCGCTGGCGCGCTTCGTGCGCAGCGTGTCCGGCTCCGAGGCGCGTGCCCTGCAGCACGCCCTGGAGGCCCTCGCGCGTCCCCACGACCACCATGAGGACCTCAGCAGAAGCTGAGCGGCCATGACCGCCGTCCTGGTACTGGGCCTGATGACGGCCACCTGCGTTCAGGCGGCGGCCGTGCTCGCGGCCGCGCGGTGGCCGCGCCGGGCGCCCGCCGCCGCCATCGTGCTCTGGCAGGCTCTCGGCCTCGGCTGGGGCCTCGCCGCCGTCGGCACCCTGATCGGGCTGGGCACGGCCGGGCAGGACCCGCTCGGCCAGGGTTCCGCCGGGCCGGGCCCGGGCGCGCCGGGTTCCGGCGCGCTGGGCTCCGGGGTGGCGGGCTCCGGGGTGGCGGGCGGCGCCCTGAGCGAGGTGGGCCGCCTGGCCAGGGGCCAGCTCGGCCTCGGCCCGATGGCGCTCGCCCGGCTGGCCTGCCTGGTGGCGGGCCTGGTCCTGCTCACGCTGCTGGTCTGGGTCCTGCTGTCCGCCTCGGCGGCGGTCCTGCGCGCCCGCCAGCGCCAGCGCGCCCTGCTCAGCCTGCTGGCGCACGGCGACCCGAAGGTGCCGGGCGCGCTGGTCATCGACTACCCGGCGGCGGCCGCGTACTGCCTGCCCGGGCTGCGCTCGGCCATCGTCATCAGCGCCGGCACCCTGGACCTGCTCGACTCCGCCGAGCTGGCCGCGGTCCTGGCCCACGAGCGCGCCCACCTGCGCGAGCGCCACGACCTGGTGCTGCTCCCGTTCGTGGCCCTGCTGAACGGGTTCGCCTGGTCGCCGGTCGTCCGCAAGGCCCACCAGGCCGTCGCGCTGCTGATCGAGATGCACGCCGATGACATGGCGCGGCGGCATCGCCCCGCCCGGGAACTGGCCACCGCGCTGCTGCGCGTCGGCGCCGCGGGCGGCGGGCTGGCGCCCTCCGGGGCGCTGGCCGCGGCCGGCTCCGCCCCGGACTGCGACGTGGCCGCCCGCGTCACCCGGCTGCTGCGGCCGTCGCCGGGCCTCCCGGCCGCGGCGCTGGCCCTGGTGGCGATGGCCGCGACGCTGGCCATCGTGGTGCCGGCCGCCGTGCTGGTCATGCCCTTCTAGCGAACTGCCCCGCCCCGCCCGGTGCCCTTACGCGATCTTGATGCGGAGCCGGCGGAAGCCGCGGCCCTTGTTCTCGACCTTGACGACCTGGATCTTCCCGATCTGGCTCGTGGTGGCGACGTGGGTGCCGCCGTCGGCCTGCTGGTCCAGGCCCACGATGTCGATGATGCGGACCTCGGCGACCCCGGCCGGGACCAGGTTGGTCGCGGTGCGGATGATGTCGGGGATGGCGAAGGCCTGCTCGCGCGGGAGCACCCGGGCGTCGATCCGGCGGCCGGCCTCGACCTCGGCGTTGCACGCGGCCTCGACCGCGTCCCGGAACCCCTCGGGCAGCTCCGGCAGGTCAAAGTCCATCCTTGCCGTCAGCGGCTCCATGTTGCCGCCCGTGACCAGCGCGCCGTAGTCGCGGAAGACCACGCCGCACAGGACGTGCAGCCCGGAATGGGTCCGCATGAGCGCCGTCCGGCGCTCGTCTTCGACGGCGCCCCGGATGGTGGTCCCGGCGGGCGGGACGGGGTCGCCCTCGGCCGGGATCAGGTAGAGGTCATCGCCCTTGCGGGCACCGTCGATCCGGGTCTGCACGCCGCCCCACAGCAGCACGCCGTGGTCGGGCGGCTGCCCGCCGCCGCCGGGATAGAACGCGGACCGGTCGAGCACGATGCCGTCGCCGGTGGCGTCGAGCACGACGGCATCCCACTCGCGGAGCGTCTGGTCGTCCAGCTCCAGGCGGTGCGTGCGCCACCGCGGCGCGGCCGGTGTCTCCTGCGTCTCGCTCATCGGCCGAGCCTAGCGGGGCGGGCCTTACCAGGGGCCGTACGGACCCTGGCTCGAGCCGCCGCCCAGGTTGCGGATCTTGGGCCGGACGTCGGCCAGGTAGATGGCCGCGGCGACGAAGGCGATGATGGGCAGGATGCTGAAGATCTGCAGCCGGTTCAGCGCGCCGCCGATCCCGATCAGGAACGCGACGCCCAGGATGATCATCCACAGCGGCTTGGTCTGCTTGCCGACGGCCACGAACGAGGCCGCCGGGTGCCGGAACGCGTCCACGAAGGCCCAGGCCTCGACCACGAACGCCGCGACGAGCAGGATCCAGAAGAAGTAGTCGATGGGCCGCGCGCCAACCAGTCCGAAGAAGCTCACGACGTCACGCTACTCGCTGGATACCGGTGAGATGGACGGACTGCCGGGGCCGGCCTCGAGGGCTTCGGGGCCGACGTCCTCCGGCCAGGCCAGCTCGGCCTCGCTGGGCGGCAGTTCGCTGTCGCCATCTTCCTCGATCGCGTCGGCCGCCGCGGCGGCCGCGGTCTCCTTGCGGAACGACTCATAGATCTCGATCAGCATCTGGCGCTGGCGCTGGGTCAGCTCCGGGTCCGTCATGACGGCCTCCCGGACCATGGAGCCGGGCGGCCGGTCCTCCAGGAATCCGGCCTGGACGTACAGCGCCTCGGCCGAGATCCGCAGCCCCTTGGCGATCTGCTGCAGGATGTCCGCGCTCGGGCGGCGCAGGCCCCGCTCGATCTGGCTCAGGTAGGGATTGGAGATTCCCGCATTCTGGGCCAGCTGGCGCAGCGAGATCCGCGCCTGCTCGCGCTGCTCGCGGATGTAGGAACCGATCGTGTTCACGTTCATCGGGCTCATGGTCCGATTATCCCACCGTCTGCTTGCAGATGCAAGCGTCCGCTAGCCACCGCTAGCGGGCAGGCCCAGCATGACCCGCGCGTCGGCCGGGGACATGGCCGGGCGCTGGGCCAGCTCGGCCGCCGCGGCGGCCCGGGCCACGAGCTCGGCGTTCCCGGTAACCGGGCGGCCGCGGGCGAAGGACGTGGTGTCCTCCATGCCGACCCGCAGGTGGCCCCCGGCCGCCAGCGCGGCCAGCAGGACCGGCACCGAGGTGCGGCCGATGCCGGTCGCGGACCAGGTCGACCCGGCCGGCAGCGCGGCCACCGCCGCGACCAGCGTGGCCGGGTCGCCGGGCATCCCGCCGGGCACGCCCATGACCAGGTCGCAGTGCACATGACCGCCGGCCGGCGCGCCCAGGTCGCCGAGCAGCCGGTGCAGCGTGGCGATATGACCGAGATCGAACAGCTCGAACTCGGGCACCACGCCGAGCTGCTGCGTGCGGGCGTACAGCTCGCGGATGAACGGCCAGGAGTTCAGGAACACCTCGTCGCCGAAGTTGACGGTGCCGCAGGTCAGCGAGCAGGCGTCCGGAGCGGCGTCGAGCACGGCCAGGCGGCGGTCAAGCGGATCGGTGACGGCTCCGCCGGTGGACAGCTGGATGACCAGGTCCGTCGCCTCCCGCAGCGCGCCCACCGTATCGGCCAGGCGGACCGGGTCCAGCGTGGGACGCGCCCGGTCGTCCCGGATGTGCACGTGGATGACCGCGGCCCCGGCCGCCTGGCACTCCTTGGCCGTGGCGACCAGCTCGTCCAGGGTGACCGGCAGGGCCGGCACCGCCGCCTTCTCCACCTCGGCGCCGGTGGGCGCCACCGTAATCAGGGTGGCCGTAGCTGTCTTGACCGGCATAATGCCTCCTCGTGCGAGCCGTACTCCAGCGAGCCAGCGCGGCCAGCGTTTCCGTGGGCGGAACCGTGGTCGGCCGACTCGCCCAGCCCGGGCTAGTCGTACTAGTGGGCATTACCCATTCCGATACGCCGGCCGCCGCCACCGCGCTGGCGCGCAAGGTTTTTTATCTCCGCGTCCTGCGGGACGAGAAATCTTGCGCTGATATCTCTGCTCCCCTACTCATTATTAGCCAGTTCACCCTCTACGGGGAGACTTCTAAGGGCCGGCGCCCGACCTGGCAGGCCGCAGCGCCGGGCCGCGTCGCCGAGCCGCTGGTGGCGGCCTTCGTCGCCGCCCTGCGCGAGCTGGGCGCCAGCGTGGAGACCGGGATCTTCGGCGCCGACATGCAGGTGGAGCTGATCAACGACGGGCCGGTCACGCTGATCGTCGAGATCTAGTGAGCCGGTCTTGAGTTCCTCAGTCGCCACGTGAGTCGTTTCGTGTCCCAGTTCCGGGTTCGGGGCTGTCGGCTGCGGCGTGCTCTGCTCCCT
>Ga0193728_1000475_pt1 | contig 19366 bp, 13 predicted proteins | sample U1c1metaG_FD_143037 | JGI IMG/M metagenome (GOLD analysis project Ga0193728, IMG submission 143037) | Soil microbial communities from a riparian zone of the East river system, Colorado, United States - U1c1 | ecosystem: Environmental > Terrestrial > Soil > Riparian zone | place: USA: East River...
GAGCAAGTGACGAACGGCATCGCCGTGCGGATGGCACTGCTGTTTTTGCTGATGTCCGGCGCGACGGAAGGCGGAGAAAACCCTGTCGCGGACGGAACATTGGATGTCTCGACCGCCTCTCCAGAAAAAAAGGAATCCACGCATGCTGCTGATTAAGAACGGCTGGGTGCTGGATCCCGCGACGAAAACCGATGCAGCGCAGGACATTCTTCTCGATGGCGAGAAAATCGCCGAGATCGGCGCGCCGGGAAAGATCACTAGTGCGCGAGATGCCGAAATTTTCGATGCAACCGGATTAATCATCGCACCAGGTTTCATCGATATGCATGTGCATTTGCGGGAACCGGGCCAGGAGTCTTCCGAAAGCATCGAGACCGGAACGCGAGCAGCGGCGCGCGGCGGCTTCACCGCGGTTTGCTGCATGCCAAACACGAAACCGGTGAACGACAACGCCTCCGTTACCCGATTTATTGTGGATCGCGCGAAGTCCACCGGCAGCGTGCGAGTCTGGCCCATCGGCGCAGCATCCGTCGGAAGCAAAGGAGAAAACATCGCGGAAATTGCCGCGATGAAGCAAGCTGGAATCGTCGCCGTGTCCGATGACGGCAAGCCCATCGCCACCGCAAAACTCGCGCGGCAAGTGATGGACTATTGCCGCTCGCTCGATCTCCCGGTGATCGAACATGCAGAAGATGTTTCTCTGGCGCATGGCGCGGTCATGCGCGAAGGAATAACCTCCACGCGATTAGGTTTACGCGGCATGCCTGCTGCAGCAGAGTCGGTGTGCGTCGCGCGAGATGTTCAGCTTGCCGAATTAACCGATGCGCGGCTCCATATCGCGCATCTCTCCGCGCGCAGTTCGCTGGAACTAGTGCGCGGGGCCAAACAGCGCGGCCTGAAGGTCACCTGCGAGGTGACGCCGCATCACTTCACGTTGATCGATGAAGATGTTCAATATGACTCGCGATTCAAAATGAATCCTCCATTGGCCGCACGCGAAGACCGTGACGCATTGCTCGCTGGACTAACTGACGGCACCGTCGATGCCATAGCCACGGATCATGCCCCTCACGAGCCCGCTTTAAAAGACGTGGAATTTGATCGCGCGCCCTTCGGCATTTTGGGATTTGAAACCGCCGTAGGTCTCGCGCTGGAATTGGTACACAACGGGAAGATAACGCTTATGCGTATGGTGGAATTATTCACCATGGGGCCGGCAAAGGTCCTTGGTCTGGAGCGAAAAATCGCCAAGGACGAAGTGGCGGACCTGACGCTTCTTTCCACCGACCATGCTTGGACTTATAACGTCAAAGACTCATTCAGCAAATCACGGAATTCACCATTTGACGGGCGCACCTTCAAAGGCGCACCCATGGCCACAATAGTCGCGGGCCACATGGTATGGAAACGTTAGCCACGTTCGGATTCTCTGCCTTTGAAATTAACTTAGGCCTTTGAAGTCGCGCTCTTGAAGCTGGGTGGCCCATCCTTGCGGTTTTTGCAAGGGTGGGGACTTTGACTTTCCTGAGCGTCCCAATTTCCGACCGATATCGCTCCAATGAACTTCAGCTTCAATGAGCTCCGAGACTTAAATTAATGGGCCGTAGGTTCCGCGGCCGGATGCATGCCATGTTGCGGAACTTCATGAATTCCGCGCGTCGGGGGTTCCGTCCGCAAACGATAGAAGTGATCCAACGGAATACGCCCCTTGCCAATCGCGTAGCCCTTCTCAATCGCCTTCGTCACGTAAGCCTTGGCGAGCATCGCGGCTTCCGTCAGTCCGCGGCCAGACGCCAACTGCGCCGCGACCGCCGACGCGAAGGTGCAACCTGTGCCGTGATTATTGTTCGCTTTTACCCGCTCGCCGCCCAATAGCGTGACATTTTCCCCGTCAAACACCACGTCAATAGCGCGCTCCATATGACCGCCTTTGACGATTACGCCGTGCGCGCCCATCTCGACTATCTTTCTGGCGGCCGCCTCCATCCCCGCTACATCCTTGATCTCCAGTCCCGTTAAAATTTCTGCCTCAGGCACATTCGGAGTGATCACCGTGGAGCGCTTCAGTAATTCCGCTACGAGATATTTAACTCCGGCGGCATCGAGCAGTTCCGCGCCGCTGGAAGATTTCATCACCGGGTCATGGACCACGTGCGCGAATTTGTTCGCATCCAGAAATTCAGCGACGACCACAGCGTTTCCGCGATTGCCGAGCATGCCGATCTTTACAGCGGCGATGTCGCAGTCTTTGGCCAATACGTCCAGTTGCTCGCGCAGTTCTGCGGCGGGAGTATTGTGCACCGCTTGCACGCCTTCGGTACTCTGCACCGTCAGCGAAGTGATTGCCGCCACGCCGTAACAACCGTGAGCTGCAAAAGTTTTGAGGTCGGCCGCGATGCCCGCGCCGCAAGAAGGATCAAATCCAGCTATGGTCAGTAATAAATTGGGGGCCACATTTATTTGGTTGGACATTTTTCGTGCTTAATCCTCAGCGACTCCTTCAGCAAGCCGCACAAATTCTCAGTCTCTTGCGCCGCGACGAGTTTCACGTCAAAAAACAGCGCCACTATTTCGCCAAGATTCACTCCAAGCGAAAATTGCCGGGCGTTCTTGGCAAACCAACCAAAAACGCACCGGCAATTGCGAATGTACGCGCGCAAGAGGTGCGATGCAAGAAAAAGTTTGCGAAAAAACGCGGCGTAGGGCTTCTAACAGTTGTGGTAGGTGGCCGGGGCTCAGAAATATTTCGGCGTTACGGGAACAAACCGCGGACCAGCGTAGCTTCCGCGACGCGTCCAACCGCCAGAATCATGGCCCCGGCGCGCGGTGGAACGTGGTGCTTGCGCATCGTTTCCACCATTTCATGAAAAGCGCGCACGATTGTTTTTTGCAGACGCGCATTTACTTCTTCGGCGTCCCAGATCAACCCTTGTTGGTTTTGCACCCACTCAAAATAGCTCACCGTGACGCCTCCAGCGTTGGCCAGAATGTCTGGCAGCACCGTAATCCCTTTGCGAGCGAGAATTTCATCCGCGTGCGGAGTCGTCGGTCCGTTCGCGGCTTCCGCAACGATGCGTGCTTTGATGGCTTCCGCGTTATTCAGAGTGATGACATTTTCGAGAGCAGCAGGCACCAGGATGTCGCATTTCATGGTCAGCAACTCGTCGTTGGTAGTCCGCGAAGCGCCCGGCATACCTACTACTGTGCCGGAGCGCTCCTTATAACGGATCGCTTTGATGGGGTCGATGCCGCGTGAATTGGTCACGCCTCCGCGAGTATCGCTGAGCGCGATGATTTTGGCTTTTTTCTCGGCAAAAAGCTGCGCGACGGTGGCTCCTGAATGGCCGAAGCCTTGAATTGCAATGGTAGCTCCGCGCAGCGCGATTTTTTTCAGCTTGCATGCTTCTTCGACGACGGCGACCAGCCCGCGAGCCATGGCTTCTTCACGCCCATTCGAACCGCCGATGGACGAGGGCTTCCCGGTAACCGATCCGTGCGCCGCGTGCCCCACGGTCATTGCGTAGGTATCCATCATCCACGCCATTGTCTGCGCGTCGGTATACACGTCAGGAGCGGGAATATCCAGGTACGGCCCGATAAGCGGCAGAATCTCGCTGGCGTAGCGGCGCGTTACCCGCTCGAGTTCGCCTTTGGACATGCGCTTCGAGTCACAAATCACGCCGCCCTGCGCACCTCCAAAAGGTACGTTCACGGTTGCCGTCTTCCAGGTCATGCCGGCAGCCAGAGCCTTCATTTCGTCAAGCGTGAGGTTGGGATGAAAACGAACGCCGCCTTTGGCGGGTCCCCGCGCCACATTGTGTTGCACGCGATAACCGGTGAGAACTTTCACCTGGCCATTGTCCATTTTGGTCGGAACCGAAACTTCCAGGATGCGCTTTGGCGTGCGAAGAATCTGGCGCAGGCCCGGATCAAGCTTCAGAAATTCCGCGGCCATATCAAATTGAATCTGCGAAATACGGAAGGGATTCAAATCCTCCCGCGGTGCGATGCGCGGCACCATGGGCGGCGCGCCAATCTGTCTCGTCGGGGCTGTGGGCTTTGCGACCGTGGCCATCGGCTCGGGTCCTTTCCTCAAGTCAGTTCGTCTAGGAGCAATATTCAAAACTTTGGGTAAATAGCAACTCCCGTTATTTCACGCCGCGTCACGCGTTCGCCGCCAGCTTGTGCGAAGAATTTAGATAGGCATCGCGACAGGCTATTGAACAGAAATGTAGCAACTCGCCATTTTCACGCAGAGGAATTGCCAGCACCTCCGCGATGTGCACACCGCAGATGGGGTCGCGCACCAGCAGCCGTGCGCCTTGTCCGCCATCCACATCGCCGTTTGGCTCTAATGGCTCACGCGACCGGCCAGGGCCGGTCCGAACCAAACCAGAGATGAACCGTCCCGCGAGGCGTACGCCCCACGAGACAATCACCACCCAAATCAAAAACCTGATCACTCGAGCAAGAAAGGTCATATCTAACTCTGCGACCGCGTCGGCACTTCTCTCCGTTCTAAGTAATGATAAGCGAGTTCCAATAGGGGTCGGCGGAAAGACAACGACTCCCGATAGCCAGGAACTCCCCAAGGACGCGGTGAACCGAGTGTATGCAAGGTCAAAAGGGCGCGTCAAACGAAAAGGTGCAATTTCAGCAAGTTGCGAAGGAAGGCCGCGAGCCACGGATCGGTATCGACGATCCGCGCAGAGACGTTAAGTTTATGTTTTTGTGTAAGTTAAACAAAGAAGACGCTCTGGAATTACACTCTAACGCTTTGGCGTCTCGGGCGCCGGAATTCGGTCGATGCCCATGTATGGGCGCAACACTTCCGGAATCACGATAGAACCATTCTGCTGCTGATAGTTGTCGATGATCGCGATCCAGGTCCGCCCCACCGCCAGTCCTGAGCCATTCAACGTGTGCACAAAATCGCTTTTCCCGCCGCTCTCGGGCTTAAAACGGATACCCGCGCGCCGCGCTTGAAACGCTTCACAATTTGAACACGAGGAGATTTCGCGAAATTCGTTTGCAGAGGGTAGCCAAACTTCAATGTCATAGGTTTTCGCCGCGGCAAAGCCCATGTCTCCCGTGCACAGGAGCACCGTCCGGTAGTGCAGGCCGAGTTTTTGAAGAATTGTCTCGGCATTCCGAACCAGAGCCTCGTGCTCCTCATAACTTTGTCCCGGCTGCGTAAATTTGAACAGCTCAACCTTTTGGAACTGATGTTGCCGCAGAATCCCGCGCGTGTCTTTCCCGGCGGCCCCTGCTTCGGATCGAAAACAAGCGGTCCAGGCCGTGAGGAAGATTGGAAGCTGGCCTTCCGCTAACGTTTCCTCGCGATAAAGATTGTGAAGCTCCACTTCCGACGTGGGCGTCAGCCAGAAGTCCGTGCCCGCTATCTTGAAAAGATCAGCAGCGAATTTTGGCAACTGGCCGGAGCCCATCAACGAAGCGCTATTCACCAAAAAGGGCGGCAGAATCTCCGTATAACCGTGTTCGCGGGTGTGCACATCGAGAAAGAAATTCGCGAGTGCTCGCTCGAGGCGTGCTCCCCAGCTCTTGTACACCGCGAAGCGCGCCCCGGTGATTTTGGCGGCTGCGGACAGATCCAAAATTCCCGCTCGCTCGCCGACTTCCCAATGCGGGAGCGGCGTGAAGTCAAACTTTGGCGGCGCGCCCCAGCGGCGCACTTCCACATTCTCCGCGGCGCTGGACCCCACCGGCACGCTGGAATGAGGGATATTCGGAATCGTCAGTAGCAGTTCGCGCTGCGTCTCGTCAAGCTGGTTGATGCGCTCATCGGTTTGCTTGATGAGTTCAGAAACCTGTTTCATCTCCGAAATGATGCTATCGGCAGGCTGTTTTTCTTTTTTAAGCCGCGCGATCTCGTCGCTGGCTTTGTTGCGTTGCGCTTTGCGCTGCTCATTTTTTGTGATGAGCTCGCGCCGCTCTTTGTCGAGAACGCGGAACGCGTCGAGATCCAGTGTGGCGCCGCGTTTGGCAGCCATCTCCGCAAAAAGATCGAGGTGCTCACGAAAGTAACCTAGGTCATGCATGGGAATGGAAGAATAACGTATCGCGGTGGCCAGTGGCCAGCAGCCTGTGGCGCGCGGCGTTGGAGCTGTTCGGGCAAGCAGCAGTTCTCGGCGGAGTTTAGAAAGAAGCAGTTTAGAAAAAATGTTCAGAAGAAATTTACAGCGTAGGGCCTGGCAAACCGACCATCGGAATATGCCTTTCCGCTGTGCGTGGCACGACGGTACCAAGGTACTTGTGGAACGGTACCGAAGCATGAACCGGAAAGTACCGGGTGCCATGGAACCACGGAACTATCGACCCGCACACTCCCGTTCCGCAAAATCGCGACTGTGATCGGGAGTTGATCGCGGCTTCCGGGGCAGTCAACTGCTCCTCTGTGCCGTTGTGCTGCTCGCGAGCGCAGCATAATGACGGGAAGTTTAGACAGCTTCAGGTTACGTTTCCCTCCATCCCCACGCCCGAGCGGCCGGAACCCCCACCGGCCGCTCACTTTTTTCAGACGCATCTTTCGCTGCCGACCCGCCCTAACCACACGCGGTGGCGCGACCACTATCAACTTCTCCATCATTCAAACTTGTTGTGATTCCGCCTCCACCGCATCCGGCTTTGAATCTTGGGTGGAAGACGTAAACGGACCTTCAAGAATCGGAGCGAACAACTTAGTCGGTCGCAACCGGAAGAAGAGGCGTCGCGGAGCACACCAGAAATAGAAAAAGGGGGCTGGTGCAAGCCCCCTTTCTAAATTGACGCCCCAAAACCGGAAACCGAGTCGAGGTTCGGGTCCGGCCACCCCGGGAAGCCAATCTTTTTAAAGTTGCTAAGAGAAGAGCAAGTGTTGTGCCAGCAAGCGTTCATCAAAAATTTCAATTCAAAGTGGTTGAAAGCACTCCTCTTAGCTCCCGTGGACGTCCTGTCAAGAGTTGTGACACCGCGCGCAGTCTACAAAATCTCACAGAATTTCGGCTCCCGTCTATGTTGTTTGGGAGCGGATCCCGGTTGACAACTCTTGGCTAGCGATGAAATTTTCTCGGCAAGAAACTACAAAATCGTTATTTCGTGCTCTGCTCGCACTGACGTTTCACGAACGACGTTAGACATTCTTAAGCTGCGCTCTCGCAGATTGACTTGCTTTTCGAAGATGCAACTCTTAGGGTTTTCGACAGCACAGGTTTTTTAAACCCCGATCGAGGCCCGCAGAGCATTTGCCAGCGACTGGCTGAAGCGTTGCACATCCGAGTCGTGCTCAGCTTCCACCATCACGCGTGCGAGCGGCTCCGTGCCAGAGTATCGAAGAACGATTCGCCCACTTTGCCCCAATGCGGAGTTCGCTTCAGACAGCGCCCGCGAGACTTCCGGCAATGAATCCAGCGGAGGCTTTGAACGAACGTTCACGTTTACGATGATCTGCGGGTAGTCCTTCAACCCCTTGGTCAAATCCGCGAGCCCGCCATTCATGGAAACCAGTGAAGCAATCTTTAGCGCCGTCAGCAGCCCATCGCCCGCCGGGCTATCCTCCAGGAAAATGATGTGCCCGGACTGTTCTCCGCCCAGCACGCTCCCACTGCGCAGCATTTCTTCAAGGACGTAGCGGTCGCCCACATCGGTGCGCATCAGTTTGATGCCTTCCGCGGCCAGCACCCGTTCCAAGCCTAAATTCGACATGGAAGTTCCCACGACCCGGTCGCCTTTGAGCTTATTCTGGGACTTCAGGAAGCGTGCCACCGCCAGCATCACCCCATCGCCATTGACGATTTGTCCGTCGGCCGAAACAAACAGCGCCCGGTCGGCGTCGCCATCGAAAGCCACCCCGAGCGTAGCTCGTTCCGCGACAACCCGTTTCCTCAATCCTTCCAGATGCAGCGAACCGCAGCCTGCGTTGATGTTCCGGCCGTCCGGCGAGTCCCCCATGGAAATTACTTCCGCGCCGAGAGAGCGAAATAATTCGGGTCCAAGCTTAAACGCTGCACCGTTGGCGCAATCCAGCACCATGCGAAATCCTTTCAGTTTCGCCCCCGGTATGATCCGCCCTTGCAAATAGCTTGAATATTCCGCGTCCAACGATTGATCGGCGGCAAGCGGTTTCGCTGTGATGCGCGCCGATTTATGCGCATCGCGATGCTGGAGAATGTCCTGTTCCAACAATTCTTCCGTGGCGTCCGGGAATTTCATCCCCGCATGCGAAAAAAGCTTTACGCCATTGTCGTGGAAGGGATTGTGCGACGCCGATATCACCACCCCAGCTTCAAAGTCATTCTGGCGGACAAGGCAAGCGACTCCAGGCGTGGTGATTACTCCCGCGAAAGCCACCGATGCGCGTGCCTGCGACAATCCAGCGGCCAGGACCGCGGCAATGTGCGGGCCCGATTCGCGCGTGTCCATCCCGATAAGCACGCGCGCGGCCGAATGCTCGCTATGCAGATAGCCGCCCAGGGCGTGGCCAGTGGCAAATAATGTGGCATCGTCAAGCGGCGGTGTGCCCGGAACGCCGCGAATACCGTCGGTACCAAAAAGTGATTTAGGCATTGGTGAAGTCGTTCAACACGCGTGCGAGCCGCAAAAAAAATTAGAGGATGCCGTGAGCCGGGCACCCGGTCGAAAAAGTTTAGCACGCCGTCATGGCGCTGCCCCGGCATCAATCCGCGCTTTGTTTCCATCAAGTAGCGTCCGTTAGCGCGTCCAGCGAGCAGGAATTGTGATTTGGGCAACTGCTTGGCGCGCAATGTGCGGCCAGTATTCCCGGATATGTTACCGTTCCGTGCATGGAACCGCTCTTATCCTCTACCGAACTGCGGCCTAACCCCGGCCCCAGCCCCCGTATTTCGACTTCCAGTGTCAGTCTTAAACTGCTGGCCGTGGCGCTCATTCTGATTTTTCTCTATTTCGCCGCAAGCGTGGTTATCACCCTGCTGCTGGCAGTTCTAATTGCCTATTTTCTGGATCCCGTCGTGGAGTTTTTGGAAAGAATGCGCATGCCCCGCACCTTGGCATCCATGATTACCGTGTTGCTCTTGATTGGAGTGCTGGGAGCCGTAGGGTACGGCTTGTATTCGCGGAGCTCTGACTTTGCGGCCAATTGGCCGAAATATAGCGGCACGCTCAGGAACGCGGTAAATTCCGTAGAAACAAAATTAAACGGTATCGAAAGACAGGTAAGTGAGACATCTTCCCAACAGAAGGGCCCGTCGAAAACAGTTGCCGGTGCGGAAAATGCCCTGCGCGCCGCGGTGGTCCACATCATCGGATCGTTGTCCGGATTAGTTCTGGAAGTTACCTTCGTCCCCTTCCTGGTATTTTTTATGTTGGCGGAAAAACAGGAGGTGTGGCACAGCACCCTGCAATTATTTCCAGTATCGCGAAGAACCTCGGTCAAGGAAACTCTGGAAGATTTGCGCGACGTGCTGCGCGACTATCTGGTCGGTATGTCCTTGATGACCCTAATCGTTATGGCTGCCAGCAGTCTGTTTTTCTGGGCCATGGGATTAGACTACCCGATATTGACCGGCATAGTTTCGGGGCTGCTGAATATGGTCCCCTATTTTGGAGCGGTGCTGTCGTGGTTGCCGCCATTCCTGATTGCCCTCGCGAAACTTCACTCCGCCGCCTCCTACGCGCTGATCGCGGGTGTGTTAATGGCGATTCATATGCTCGCGAATAACTTGCTGGCGCCGGCGTTAGTGGGCAAGAGGGTGCGATTAAATGCATTGTCCATCACCGTCGCGCTGTTATTTTGGGGATGGATCTGGGGCGGAATGGGATTGTTGCTGGCCATCCCGCTCACCGCCGCGTTGCGCGTGATTTGCGATCATACGCAATCGTGGAAACCGATCGGCCGCTGGCTTAGCGCTTGAGTCAGCGTTTTATTTGCCCGGTCTCTTCGACACCACCGGCCGGAATCCCTCGACATCCACATAGTTGATCCGGCCACGCCAACGCGCAATGAACTGCGCGTTGACTTGCGCCTCTACGGCGGCCTAATATGCGCCCAGCGATTGTCTCTCAATAGGCACGATGCGAAGTCTGCAAGCGTGTTGCTTTCCTCCCGTGGCGGTGCCTGTGCCGAGCGCCTTGGTGTCGCATTACCGGCTTTTAGAGCCCTTGGGCAGTGGCGGAATGGGTGTGGTATATCGGGCTGAAGACACCGCGCTGGGCCGCACCGTTGCGCTGAAATTTCTCCCGCCTCAAATTGTTCATGACCCCAAACAAGTGCAGCGCTTTCGCGAAGAAGCTCGTACCGCCTCAGCTCTGAATCATCCCAACATCTGCACCATTTACGAAGTCGCTGAAGAACAGGGCGAGATGTTTATCGCCATGGAGTTTGTCGAGGGCCGCCCGCTGTCCGAATCGATTCGCGACGGCCGAATGTCCACATCCAGCGTAGTGAGATACGCACGCCAAATCGCTGGAGCTTTGGAGCACGCGCACGCGCGCGGCGTGATTCATAGGGATCTGAAACCATTGAATATCGTAATTACGCCGGAGGGTGACGCGAAAATTCTCGATTTCGGCCTTGCCAAGCGCACCGATCCAAATGACGTAACCCGCAAGACTTTGCAAGCCGCCACGGCCACCACCGTCGGCTTGGCAGGCACCATGCCTTATTTGTCGCCAGAACAACTCGAAGGGGGCGACGCTTCCGCCCGCAGTGACATCTGGGCCCTTGGAATCGTGATGTATGAGATGGCTGCGGGAGTAAAGCCATTCACCGGAGACAATCTTTATCGTCTGTGTACCGGCATCATCAATGAGCGCATTCCCGCGCTGCCCGAAACGGTTCCCCTGGGATTAGCGGCGGTGATTCGCCGCTGTCTTGAGAAAGAGCCCTCGCGGAGATATCAACGCGCTGGCGAAGTTCGCGCTGCATTGGAAGCCCTTGAACCGTCATCGGCGGTGGGCATTGTTTCCACCGCGAGCGAAAACCCGAAGTTTGCACTTGTCCGCTGGGTGGCCGTCGCCGCTGTGCTGGCGCTGATTACTACCGGCGCATTGTGGTTGGCAAAGAGGTCCCGCAACGTAACGAACCGCTCGCACGAGCTTGCGGGCGAACCCGCGGGCAAAGTCGCGGCTGAACGCGTGCAGCTCGCCGTGATTTCACCGGATACGAATTCACCGCCAAGTGAAGCAGCCTTCGACAGCGGCCTGGTTGACACCCTTGCTTCCGGTTTGACGGAATTGTCCGAACGCCATCATCTGGCCGTGATTCCGCCCAGCGAGATGCGTGCCCATCACGTACAAACCTTGGAAGCAGCGCGTCAGGAGTTCGGCGTGAACTACGGATTGATGCTAAATATCCAGCGAGCTTCTGGGCAAGTGCGCGTGAATTATTCCCTGGTGGATGCCCGCTCCCATGAACAGCTTCGCGGCGGCACGATTACCGCCGGTGCCTCCGATCCATTTATGCTGCAGGATCAGGTCTCTGCGCGCGTGACAGAACTTTTAAAACTGGAGCTGGAGCCCCAGGAAAAGAAAACTTTGTCCGCTCACGGCACCTCTGAACCCGCTGCCTATGACTTCTATTTGCAGGGCCTCGGCTATTTGCAGAATTACGACAAGGAAGAAAATATCGAGAACGCCATCAGCGTTTTTCGCCACGCGCTTGAAAAGGACAGTGGGTTCGCCGGCGCGTACGCAGGTCTCGGCCAAGCGTACTGGCAAAAGTTCGAACACACCCACGAAAAATATCTGGTTAGCGACGCGACCAAAGCCTGCCAAATGGCCCTGCAGAAAGATCCTGGCCTGACGCAAGGCCATACCTGCCTCGGCAGCGTGTTTCAGGGCACCGGAAAATACGAGTTGGCCGCCAAAGAATATCAGCAAGCTTCGCAGAGCGAACCTGCACTGGATGCCGCGCAGTCCGGCTTGGCGCGTGCCTATGAGAGCCTGAACCGTTTGCAGGAAGCGGAGCAATCCTACAAGGCAGTAATAGCGTTGCGGCCCGATTATTGGGCGGGATACAACCGGCTCGGCACCTTTTATCTGCGCCACGGTAGGCTGGAGGAAGCCGCGCAGATGTATGCCCAAGTCACCTCGCTGGTGCCAGACAGCTTCGTCGGATTTGCAAATCTGGGCATCACCCGTATCCAGCAAGGCCGCTACAGCGAAGCCATTGAGCCCTTGAACCAGTCCCTGAAGATTCGCAAAACCGGCGACGGAATGTCCAACCTGGCCACTGCTTATTTTCAATCCAAACATTACGCCGATGCCGCCCGCTCACTGGAAGAGGCCACAACTCTGGACGCCAGGAATTATGAAATCTGGGGAAACCTCGGCGACGCTTACTATTGGGCGCCTGGGATGCGCGAGCGCGCCAGAGGCGCTTATCGCAAGGCGCTGGAGTTGGGAGAAGAGCAGCGCAAAATTAATCCGCGCGATGCGCACATGCTGAGCTATCTTGCGGAATACCACGCCATGCTGGGCGAAAAGCAAAAAGCCCAGCTTCGCATCGGTGAAGCGGAAAAACTGGCGCCGCACGATCCCGAAGTGTTGTATTACGCCGCGATGGTTTACGTGCAAGCCGGCGATCAGAAAAAATCGCTGGATAGGCTGGAACGCGCCGTGGCCGCGGGCTACTCGCCAGCAGGCGTCCGCGATACCCCAAATTTCTCGGTGCTACAGAATGATCCACGGTTCAGGACCCTAATTTCGCAAGAGAATAAGAAAGGAAAGTCCACATGACCAGCAAACTAATTTTGAGAATGGCGGCACGCAGTGGTCTTATCTTAAGCGTTCTGATGACCACCTACGCCTGCAATTTCAATGCAGATCGAACCACCAAGTCTCACAATCTAAAGTACGTTCAGTGCGATTCTGATGTACCTGTTCCAGTTACAACCGGTGGTGTATCCACCATCGACCAAGTTATTTTCGTGTGCACTGGGAACGACGTTGAATGGTTTACCGATCAGGATTTTAAGTTTACGGTGGTCTTCGATCCGGCCTCTACCCCCAATGACTTATTCGACCCAAAAAAGCCACCGTTCCAGTCCCAACCAGATGGGGGTGGTACGCATAAGCACACCACTGGCCGCCTAAAGGTCAGTAACAAGGCAGGAAAATTTAAAGATTATCCTTACACGATCCAGGCCACTGATATTACCGGCAAGCCTGTTGCCGCCAGTGACCCACATGTAATTCCAATGTGAAAAGCGGGCCCTAGCGCGGACTTCCACGTAAATGGCTAACTAGGGACGCGAGATTTTCTGCGTCTTGAAAAAGGCGGATGGCTGCCATGCCCGCGGCTCCCGCCGCCATACAATCCGAGGCGTTATCGCGTGTAATACCGCCGATAGCCAGCACTGGAATCTTTACCGAACTACAAACTTCGTCAAGCCGCTTAAGGCCTTGCGGAGCGCCGAATGCTGCTTTGGAAGGCGTCGCAAAAACCGGGCCGAAAAAAATGTAATCTGCGCCATCTCGCGCCGTAGCGACAGCAGCCTTAAGCGAGTGGCAAGAAACCCCAACCAGAAATTTCTCACGTGGGACCAAATCAGGCCTCCCGTCGAGCCACTTACGAACATTCTGAGCCGGCAAAGAATTCTCGCCCAAATGTACGCCACCCGTCCTTTCGGATAGCGCCACATCCACACGTTCATTCACAAGAATCCGCGAAGCGGGCCCGCCATGCTCATTCATTTGTTTCGTTTGCGCAACAGCGGTGCGAGCGAGCGAAGAAAGCCCTTTGCCCGAGAGATCCTTTTCCCGTATCTGGATCCAATCAATGCCGGCGGCAGCAGCACTAGCGACCCGCCTCAGCAGTGACTCAATTTGATCTTCATCCACGCAAGCTAGGGCTCGGCGATCGGTGACGTAACAAAGAATCGGCGCGCGCACCAATTTATTGGGATGCCACACGGGGCGTTTCATGTCGCGGACGGATCAGCCCAAATGCCACTAAAATATCCAGCACCCCTATGCCGCTGACGAAGCCGCGGAACGACGGATGCAAGAGCACTGGCAACAGTGAAGGAAAGTGGCTTAGAAAATAATTCTGCTCCCAGAAGTTCGTCCACGGGAGATACAGCAGCAATGCGCCCATCTCAAAACATAAAATGATCGCTAACGCGCGTAACGCACGATTCATAACCTGAGGGGTCTCCGCCTAAAAGAACATCCAGGCGTCAACGGCTAGGCTTCTGGAGAGCGGCGATGCGTTCGGCCACGTCGCGATAGTCGATATTCATCGCGTAGACCTTGGAAAAACTTTTTAGCGCCGCTTCGGGTTCGCCAGCCGATTCCTGGGCAATGCCCAAATCATACCGCAAGGCGAGGATGCTTTCCGGCTCGACTCCCGGAGTCTCGAGAGCGCGTTCATACCAGATCGCCGCAATCCCCGGCTGGCCTTTCTCCATGAAAGCAAGTCCGAGCAGCGTACAGCACTGCATCGCATACCGGAAGGGACGGCCGCGCTCGTTGGCTTTCGCCACTTTTTGGAATTCGCTGATGGCTTCTTCCAGCAAACCCATTTCGCGGAACGCAGTGCCGAGATTGTAGTGTGTCTCTAAATCCTCGTCGTCCGAACCCATCTCCCCGAGCTCCGCGCGAAACTCGTCAAAAACTTCTTTCAAAGGACCGGAGTCGCTGAGATTTGATTTATCGATGTTCTTGACCGGCGCTTCCGTCGCGGCCTTCGAGTACGACGGCGTCAACCCTCCCATGCCCAGGTCCTCGATCTCATTGGCCAGATCAGCAAGGAAGTGATCGGAAGCAAAATCGCTCCCCGCGGGTGGACCAGCGGAATTTCGCCCAACGTGTTCGCCATTTGCATCCGACTCAGCCGCGTGAACCTCAACCGGATCAGGAGGCTTTTGGCTATGCGCCGGCACCAGTTCTTCGGGTTCCAGAATCAGGTCGTAATCCTGATCCACTTCGAATTCAGACTCTGCTTCGTCGGGTTTTGCAGCAGCCACGTCCGGAGCTTTCTCTTCCGCGGGAGGAGCGGGTGCTTCAGCCACAGGTTCGGGGATTTTGATTTCTTCCGGCGGCGGAGTTTGCTCGACGGCTGTTTCCGCTGCGATCTCCTCAAACTCGGAAGGAGCTTCCGGAGACATCTGGAATTCAGCATACGCAGGCATGTCCACAGGAGGAACGAGCGGCGATGGCGGCTGCGCCGGTTCCAATATGGATGCTTGGGCGTCGTGTTCAGCAGCTACCGGCCCGGCAGTGACTTCAAATTCAGTCGGCGATGCCGCGTCTTCCGCGCCGGGATGCTCCGGTTCGACTTCCTTAAGCACCGACAACCATTCGTCGGACAAATCAACTTCATGAACGTCTTTTGAACCCGAGCTGGCTCGCACTGGAGCGGGAGATGAAATTTCCAAAATCGGCTCAGAGCCGCCTTCCACGGGCTCAGGCGCGACTTCAAACGTGGGAAACTCATCGCTGTCGACGTCCGTGGATTCAGCCGCGACATGAGAACGCTCGGTTAAAGCAGCTTCGCTCGCAGCAGCCAGCTCTTCATCCGTTATGCCCGCGGACCGCTGGAAGCGGCGCCGCAATTCGCCGAATCGTTCTGCGCCGCTCTGATCTCCGCGCTCGATATGAAGTTTTTCAAGGCGAGCAGCGAGTTCCGCGGTGCGGCGGTCGTCCGCCGCGGTCAGCACAAAGTCCAGAAGTTTTTCCAGTGTCGGCGTGTGCCGAGGCGCGCGCCGCAAAATAGCTTCCAGCAATCCAATAGCTTTCTGCGTCAGCCCGTAGCTGGCAAACAAGTCGACGTCCGTCAAAGACTGAGTGATAAATCTCTGCGTGTCTTCGTCGAGTGCAGCCGCCGCAGCGCCGCTTTCTGTTGTTGCAGGCGACGCAGGCACAACTTCCGGCACCGCGGCCTCTTCTGCCATATCCGGGCGAATTTTTGGTGCCGGTGGTGGCTGCAATTCCGCCTTCAAATTTTCCTCGGAAGACTCAACAACCTCAGCTGCCGGCATCCCCATTTTTTTCAGCAGATCATTCAGCTTGCGCTTGGCCGATTCGCTTTCTGGTTCGCGCTCGACTAACTGTTGGAATACCCCCTTGGCGCGGTCCATCTGCCCATTAGCCACCAACGCGTCGCCAAGCTGCGCCAGCGCATCCGGCATGCGAAACGAATCGCTGGTGCGCCCGTAGCTGTCCACCAGCCATTCATGCGGTTCCACCCGCCCAGGCATGCGCTCCACCAGTTCATTTAAAAGTTTGCTGACCGCTTCATGCTCGCCTGCATCCAGCATCGGGATACGCATGCGCTCCACGATGGCCATCGCCTGCTCACTCTGGCCCGACTGCAGTAAAGCTTCCGCAATTTTTTGCGTGAGACCAAAGTTCTTTTCGTCGGCCTCAAAAATCCGTAGCGCCAGCGCCGTGGCCTTATCCCAATTCACGCTCTTCAGGTATAGGTCAAGCAGCAGCTCGGCCTGTTCACCACCCTTTTCCAGATCCGGTACATGTTCCAGAAGTTCAGCAGCCTGCGCGACATTACCCCGCGCTGAATACGAACGAGCTTTAACGATTACCGCCGCAAGATTTTGCGGATCGATCTTTAGCCCTTTATCCGCTAATTTTTCGCATTCCGCCTGGTCGCCCCGCGCCAGGGCGCGTTGCGCTGCGGACACGTAAGAATCCGTCGCTTCTTTAGTTTGTCCCATGGCCTGGTACAGATCGGCCAGGCGCACCTGGATGCGCAGATTGTCGGGCTCAGCGATAAGAAGCTTCTTCAGCAGCGTCACTGCTTCCGGCTGCCGGTTGTGCTTCAGATGAATTTCCGCTAATTGCAGAAAAAGCGGGCGCGCTTCGCTCATCACCCCTTGCTGCACATAAAGATCGGCAAGTTTTTCGAGCGGGCGGATCTCTTCCGGGGCCAGTTTAGCGATGCGTTTGTAAACCGCGATGGCCTTCGTGAGAAAGCCGTCCCCGACAAAAATCTGGGCAAGCCGCTCAAAATAATCGATGGCCTGGAAAGTTTCGCCTTGGCGAATGTAAAGCTCCCCAACAGTCATCAGCGTGACTTGATCGCGGGGTTCAAACTTGAGGACTTGCTGGTATTCGGCGATAGCCTGTGCCACTTTGCCCTGATTTAACAGCTTCTGGGCGGCTTCGACGTATTTGCTTTTGTTATAAGCCATGCGTTAACCGGGACAATAAACGTGTTTCACCGCCAGGCTGCCCAATACTGCGGCCAAGTAAGCGCCCAGCGGACAGCTGTGAACCCTGTCCGAGACGTTCTCCTCAATCGCTGGGGTTTCGTGGTGACCCGCAACGTTATCCTGTTACGCTAACAGGCTGAAGAAAAACAAGTCAATGAAGGCGAACTCCCGTGTGAGCAGCCAGTTATTACCGTGCAAAGCCGAAATCCAACGGCGAAGCCATCGCGAACGCGCTGAAGATTCTTCCTCCGCTCAGATCACGCATTTTGTAGCGGAACTATGGCGGGCTCTGCGGTTCCTTCCGCCGATTCTATCTCCTGCAGAAACGAGATTTGCGTAGCCCCCACCGCCCAGCAGTTCGATTCTCGTACGGGCGCGAAGGAATGCCGATGCAGCGGACTCGGCCCATGCTGGCGCAAGGCTTCCAGATGATCGGCGGTGGCGTATCCTTTATGCTGGCCCAGCCCGTACTGGGGGTACACTGCGTCCCACTCCTGCATGCGCGCGTCGCGATGCGTTTTGGCCAGGATGGAAGCGGCGGCGATGGACACGCTGCGGGCGTCCCCGTGGATCAGGGATTTTTGTTCGATCAAAACATCAAGTTTCATGGCATCAAGCAGCAGATAATCGGGAAGTATGGAAAGCTGGTCGAGCGCCGCGGTCATCGCTTGGCGGCTGGCTTGATAAATATTCCAGGCGTCAATGCGTTGCGCATCGATCTCCGCGACCGACCATGCCAGCGCGTGTTCGCGAATGCGCGGTGCAAGCTCGTCGCGGCGTTCGGCCACCAGTTTCTTGGAGTCGTCCAGGCCCACGATGCGCCGCTTGCGCAACCACCCGAGCTTGCGGGCCGCGCGTTCGAAACGCGTGCAACAAAGGCGAGTCATGACCGATGGGCCGATTCTAGCACGCAGTGCTCCTAGTGCTGCACGAAAGCGAACCGCGGCGGTTTCTGAGACGCGAATTAATTTCAAATAAAATTTATCTTTTATGATTCAAAACCGTAAAAGCGTAATCGTTGGCACCGCTGGGCATATAGACCACGGCAAATCTTCTTTGGTCCAAGCGCTCACCGGGACGGATCCGGACCGCCTCGCGGAAGAAAAGCGCCGAGGCATCACCATTGATCTGGGCTTTGCGTTTCTGGAAGACCAGGGCATCAAATTTGGCTTCATTGACGTCCCCGGCCACGAACGATTTGTGAGCAACATGCTGGCCGGTGCCGCGGGGATCGATCTGATGCTCCTAGTGATTGCCGCCGACGAATCCATCAAGCCACAAACGCGAGAACATTTTGATATCTGCAAGCTGTTGGGCGTGAAACACGGCGTGATTGCCCTCACCAAGAGCGACCTCGTCGATGACAACGCGCTGACTTTGGCGCAACTCGAAATTGAAGAATATGTGCGTGGATCTTTTCTACAGGGATCGGCGATTGTACCGGCCAGCGCAAAAACCGGCGCTGGCATCCCGGAATTAAAACGTGCCCTGCACCACGCTGCGACGCAAGTCAGTGGCAAGGACGCCACGCAAGCATTTCGTCTGCCGATCGATCGCGCGTTCGCTATGAAAGGCTTTGGAACAGTTGTAACCGGCACGTTAATCTCCGGCACCGTACAAACTGGCGACGAGGTTGAACTATTGCCTGGCGGTGAGCGACTTCGCGTTCGCGGTGTGCAGACCGGCGGACACGCCGTTCCGCAAGCATTTGCCGGTCAACGCACAGCTGTAAACCTTGCAGGAATCGATCACACCGCCGTAAGACGCGGCATGACCCTGGCGGAACCCGGAAAGTTTCGCGCAACGCGTAGGATCGATGCGCAATTTACTTTGCTGGCTGGCACACACAAGCTGAAGCATCGCGAACGCGTACATTTTCATGCGTCAACCGCCGAAACCATCGCGGAGATTTTGCTTTATGGCGCGAGCGATCTTGCTCCCGGACAAACCGCCCTGGCTCATCTTGTCCTGCAGGATGAAACGGTGCTGGTGGCCGATGAGCGTTTTATCGTAAGGCAATTTAGCCCGGTCACCACGATCGGTGGCGGCATGGTTCTTGATCCCTTGGCGCGGCGTCCTCTCTCGCGCGATACCGGAAGAATCAAATTCCTGGAAACGCTACGCGACGCCACGCCTGATGTGGCGCTTGCAGCCATGGTGGCCCGGGCGCCTATGGGATTGCGCTATGAGGAAATAGCCGCTCACACCGGGTGGCGGGA
>Ga0193728_1000476_pt1 | contig 19356 bp, 18 predicted proteins | sample U1c1metaG_FD_143037 | JGI IMG/M metagenome (GOLD analysis project Ga0193728, IMG submission 143037) | Soil microbial communities from a riparian zone of the East river system, Colorado, United States - U1c1 | ecosystem: Environmental > Terrestrial > Soil > Riparian zone | place: USA: East River...
GGCCGGGCCGGGGGAGGCAGGGGCGCGCCGAAGGCGCCCGCCCGCGACGCCGCGCCCGCGCCGTGCTCGACGTAGGTGTGGCCGCCCGGCCGGGCGGCCAGGAACCCGGCCGCGGTCAGCTCCTCGTACGCGCTCACCACGGCCGACCGGGCCACCGGGACGCTCGCGGCCAGGGCCCGGCTGGAGGGCAGCCGGTCGCCGTCGTGGAGCTGGCCGCAGGCGATCGCCTCGGTCAGGGCGTGCGCCAGCTGGCTGGCCGCGGATCCCGTCCGCCCCTGCAGGCTCAGCGTGAAGTTGACCGGCGCGGCCATGCGGGGCAACGAGCCTCCTGAATCGAAGTGGCCTGAGGACAGGCCGGAATTCCGGGCCTGCCATCAGTCCAGTATGCCGCAGCCGGCCGCCGGGCGCTCGACCATGCTGCACGCCTGTCAGTGTTGCTGTCCGGGGCCGGGGCTCGACGGCCGCCTCGTGCTCCAGCCAGAGGGCGCAGACGGCCAGCCACCGCTCGCTCCTGGTCTCGTCCACGTGGCGGCTGACCAGCCGGTCCGGGGCCATGCCCAGCGCCTCGATGGCGACGACGCCGTCGGCGCACCCGTCCGGCAGCCCGGTCGGGATACTCCGTGCCGAGGGCCTGGCGGTGCAGGTCGAGCGCGAGCGGGTCGCGCGCGATCGCCGCGTACACCCGGTCGTCGGGCCGCCGCGCTAGCCGCCGCGCTCCCGGTGCCGTGCCTGCCGCGGGCGCGGCTGTTCGGCGGCCCGGGCCAGCCGGAGGGCCAGGACCGGGCAGGCCCGGACGGCCCGCCGGGCGTGGGCGGCCAGGCGGGGCGGCACGTCGCCGGAGATGATCGGGAAGCCCCACTCGTCCAGGCTGATGCGCTCGGGCAGCAGGTCGGCGCAGAGTCCGTGCCCGGTGCACGCCGTGGGGTCCAGCCGCAGGCGGAGTATCACCGCCACCCGCCGTCCGGGCCGGGCACGGGGACCGGCAGCCCGTCGGGCTGCGGGCCGCGCCGGGCGGCCGCCGCGCAGGCGTGCCCGGCGGCGTGGGAGCGGACATCCCCGGCGAACGCGGCCAGGGCCGAGGCCGCCATCCGGACGGCGCCGTCGGGATGGCGGCAGGCGCCGCGGCCGGGGATCACGCCCAGGCGGCGGTCCAGCCGGGCCAGCAGGCCGGCCTGCGGCCGGGCCGCCGCCAGCTGCTCGAAGTCCGCGGCGATGGCCGGCAGCCCGAACATGCACGGGCCGCACTGCTGCGCGCCCTGTTGCGCCAGGTACCGGAGGATCCGCGCGGTGGCCGCGAGGCCGCAGCAGCCGTCGGGCAGCACGTACAGCACCCCGGCTCCCGGCGAGCCGCCCGCGGGACGCAGGCCGGCGGCGGTGAGCGGCCGCCCGGCGACCTGCGGGACGCTGTGCCAGGTGCCGAAGTAACCGCCGATGAGCACCGCGCCGCCGGCCGCGCCGCTCAGGGCCAGGACGTCGCCTACTCGCGTGCCGCCCTCGACCTCATGCACGCCCCGGTCGGCGGCGGCCCCGGCCACGGTGACCAGCATGGTGCCCGGCGCGTCGGAGTCGCCGGCCTCGCGGAACCAGTCCGGCCCGTACCGTCCGATGAGCGCGAGATGCGCGAGCGTCTCGACGTTGCCGACCATGGTCGGCCGCCGCCCGACGCCGCGCTCGAACGGCCGCGGCGGCGTCGCCCTGGGCCGCGCCTCGCCGCCGTTGAGCCAGCTCACCAGCGCCGTCTCCTCGCTGGAGACGTACCGGCGCGGAAGCTCGTGCACGAGGATGCGTACCGGGTCCGGGCTGGCCCGCTCCCGCTCCTCGACGGCGGCCCGGATGGCCGCGGCCTGCCCGGCCCGGGCCCGGTCCACGCACACGTGGACCGTGTCCGCGCCCACCGCTCCGGCGGCCAGCACCGCGCCGTCCAGCACCAGGTGCGGGACCCGGGCCAGCAGCGCCTGGTCCTTGCGGCTGGCCGGCTCGCTCTCCATGCCGTTGGCCACGACCACGGCCGGGCCGCGCCCCGATGCGACGGAGCGCAGCTTGGCCCCGGTCGGGAAGCCCGCGCCGCCGCGGCCGGTGAGCCCGGCCGCCGTCACTGCGTCCGCCAGGGTGGCGGCCGCCCGGCGGCCGGCCGGCAGCGGCCCGTAGCGGGCGTGGTGCTCGGCCAGGCGGCTCGGCCGGCGGGCCTGCGCCCAGCCGATCGTCAGGCGCAGGGCGGCCGTCGCGGCCCGGCCGGGGGAGCGGCTCAGCTGCGGGCCGCCGTTCGGCGGGCCAGCCACGCTGGCGCGGCCGCGCCAGCCACGGCCAGCCGGAGGGCCGCCGCCGGCCCGGAGCCCAGCCCGGCGCCTGGGCCGGCGGCCGGCCCGGCGCCTGGGCCGGAGCCCTGGCCGGCGCCCCGCGCCCATGCCAGGCCGGCGCCCCGCGCCCATGCCAGGCCGCCGCCCCGCGCCCATGCCAGGCCGCCGCCCCGCGCCCATGCCAGGCCGGCTGCGGGGCTCAGCAGGGCCGGGGGCGTCCCGGCCCGGCGGGCCCAGCCGGGCTGCAGCGGTCCGTTCAGCACGAACGCCGCCGTCACCAGCGGGAGCAGCACCGCGGCCGTGATCGTCGCCGTCCGGACGGGTCCCCGCGCGGCCCGCGACAGCCGCCAGCCGGCCGCGCCGGTCACGGCGGCTACGCACAGGGCGTCGAGGGCCAGCAGCCACGGCAGCCGGCTGTCGGTGCCGGTGCCCAGGCCGTGCCAGAGGGCCACGGGCCAGCAGGCGTAGCCGAGCCAGTGCACGGCCCGCCAGGCCCGGTAGGGCAGCCGGTCGCGCAGCAGGCTGGTCAGCAGGACGGCGAGCAGCAGGTCGAGCGCGACGGCGCCGAGCCCGAGCCAGAAGGTGCGGTAGCCGGAGCTGAAGGGCACGACCGCCGCGGTCAGCCCGATCCGGGTGTAGCTGTCGGTCACCGTGGTCAGCACGTGCACGCCGACGAGGGCGACGACGAGCAGCGAGATGTTGCGGTGCAGCCCCGCGGTTACGACGCGCGGCAGGCCCGGCAGCTCGATCCGCGCGATGCCGCCGACCCCGAGGATCACGGTGGCGGTCAGCAGCACCAGGGCGATCACCCCGGTCGCGCGGGTGGCGTACCAGAGCGGGCTGCTGCCCGTGGAAGCGGCAGCCAGCGAGACGCCCGTCATCGCGGCGCCCGCGCGCCGGAGCGTTCCGGGCGGGAGCGGGAGGTCATCTCAGGAACCGCCGGAGGATGCCTGCGGAGCCGCCGTGGCACTGGCGGGCGGGGCGGGCGGCGGGGCGAGGCGGTGCCGGCGGTGCGGGACCCGCGCGGGCGGCGGGCTGGACGCCGGCGCCGTGCGCGCCGGCGCGGCGTGGCCGGATGTCGCGTGGCCGGATGTCGCGTGGCCGGATGTCGCGTGGCCGGATGTCGCGTGGCCGGATGTCGCGTGGCCGGCGGTCGCGGCCCGCAGCGCCGCGGGCCGGCCGTGACCGGGGATGACGTGCGCGAGCGCCGTGCCCAGTCCCAGCGAGGCCACCGCGGCCCCGCCGGCGATGCCGAGCGTGATCGTCCGGGTGCGGCGCAGCAGCCGCTGGCGGCGGGCCGCAGCGTCATTTCCGGGCACTGTCATACGGCGGTGTTCCTTCCGGTGGGCAGCAATGCGACCGCGCCACTCGGAGGTCCCCCGGACCAGGTGGCGCGATCACCAGCCAGCCTGCCCGGCCCGGCCCGCAGAACCGGTTCAGGACCCGTTCAGGACTGGTTAATTCCGGGCGACCTTCCCGGCGGAGCGCCGGCTGGCCGGCGCGGACCGCGCCGGGGTGCCGCGGCCGGAAGGCCGATCGTGACGGTCAGGCCGCCGCCCGGCGTGTCCGACAGGGCCGCGGTGCCGTCACTGGCCTGCGCCAGGCGGTCCACGATGGCCAGCCCGAGCCCGGTACCGCGCGGTGCCCCGGACGCGAACCGGCGGAACGCGGCCCGCTGCTGCCCGGCGCTCATCCCCGTCCCGTTGTCCGCGACCGTGATCTGGGCCCGGCCGCCCGCCGCGGTCGCGCTGACCGTGACGGTCCGGCCCGCGTCCAGCACGTCCAGGGCGTTGGCCAGCAGGTTGTCCAGGATCTGCTCCACGTCCCCGTCCCGCATCCGGGCGCTGACCGGGGCCGGGCCGCGCACCGCGATCGTGACGCCGCGCTCGTCGGCCGCCGGCCGCCACGCCGCGACCCGGTCCGCGACCACGGCATCGACCGCGACCGCGACCGGGACGGCCGTCACGTCCTCGGCCCGGGCCACCGCCAGGAGCCCGCTGACCAGCCGGGCCAGGCGGGCAATCTCCTCCTGCGCGCCGGCCAGCTCCGCGGCCGTCTCCGGGTCGGCCTCCTGGGCCAGCAGGTCCAGCCGGAGCCGCAGCGCGGCCAGTGGCGTGCGGACCTGGTGCGACACGTCGGCCATCATCGACCGGTGGCCGTGGATCAGCGACTGGAGCCGGGCCGCCATCGAGTTGAAGGTCGCCGACAGCCGCCGGACCTCAGCGGGCCCGGCCCGGACCGGTGCCCGGGTGTCCAGGGCGCCGTCGCCGAGCTGGCGGGCCGCATCGTCCAGGGCGGTCAGCGGCCGGCTGACCCAGCGGGCGATCGCGACCGCCACCGCCGCCGCGACCAGCAGGCCGGCCGCCGCGACCGCGCCGATGAGCGTCCAGATGGTCGTGACCTGGTGGTCCAGGGCGCCGGCGGGCCGGGACACGGCGGCCGTGCCGATCGTGCCCGTGCCCGAGTCGGGGATGACCGGCGCCGTCGCGATCAGGCGGCCGGCGGCCCGGTAGCCGTGCGGCGCCGCCGCGGGCGCTCCCGCCCGCAGGCGGCTGGGCGGTGGGCCCCAGGCGCCGGTGCCCGCGATGCGGCGCCCCGCCGGGGTGTACACGGCGGCCCGGTCGCCGGCCGCGGCCAGCTGCGCGAGCGTCCGGGTCAGGCCCGGGTCCGCGGTGCCGTCATTGATGCGCTCCTCGGCCAGGCTGGCCAGCGCCTGCGCGGTGCTCACCGTCTGGTCCCGGAAGCCGGCCCGGTCCTGTGCGGCCGTCACCAGCCCGAGCGGGACCGCCACCGCAGCCAGGATCACCGTGATCAGCGCGAGGACCGTCGCGACGATCCGGCCAGTCATCAGGCGTCGCCGAGCCGGAACCCGTGGCCGTAGATGGTCTCGATCAGCCCCGGCACGCCGAGCTTCCGGCGCAGCGCCGCGATATGGACGTCCAGGACCTTCGTCGGCCCGTACCAGTTCGAGTCCCAGGCCGCCTCCAGGATCTCCTGGCGGCTCTGCCCCCGGCCCGGGTCCGCTGCCAGCGCGGCCAGGATGTCGAATTCCTTGTGCGTCAGCGCGACCTCCCGGTCGGCCACCGCGACCTTGCGGGTCCGCAGGTCGACTGTGAGCGGGCCGTGCCGGACGACGTCGCCGCCCGGCTGGGTCCGGCGCAGCACGGCCCGGATCCGGGCCTGCAGCTCGCTCAGCCCGAACGGCTTGACCAGGTAGTCGTCCGCTCCCGCGTCCAGGGCCGTGACCCGGTCGGTCTCCTCGCCGTACGCCGTGATCACGATGATGGCCGCGCCCGACCGCTGCCGCAGGCGCCGGCAGACCTGCACGCCGTCGGTGTCGGGCAGCCCCAGGTCCAGCAGCACCACGTCGGGGTCGGGGCGGCCCAGCGCCTGCTCGCCGGTGCCCACGTGGCTGACCTGGTAGCCGCTCCGCGACAGGGCCCGGACCAGCTGGCTGGCGATGCCGGGATCGTCCTCGACTACCAGCACGCTCGTGCCCGCGGCTGGCGCTTGCGGGCCAGCCGGGTCGCTGATCGCCGTCATCCGCCCACCGTAAGCGAAGCGCGGGCCTGATCAGGCGCGTACCCGCCGGCCCGGCCGGCGGGCCGCGCGGGGCGGGCCGGCCGCGAATCCCCGCAAACGGTTCCCGGCGTGGACATCCGGTGGACTGGCGGTGGACCTCGCGTGGTGTTCCCGGCCCGCCGGTGCACCGGCCCGGTCCCTGCGGCAGACTCGGCTGGGATGAAGGACGTCCTCACCGTCCCGTGGTGGGCCTGGGCGGCCACCATCGGCGTCATCGCGGTCATCCTCGGGACCGAGCTGACGATCGGGCTCCGACGCGGCGCGCGTGAGGTGACCATGCGCCAGGCGGCCGGGTACACGGCCGCGGTGGTCGCCGGGTCGGTCCTGTTCGGCCTCAGCCTGCACTGGCTGGGCCATCCGGCCGCCGCCGGCCAGTTCTTCGCCGGCTGGCTGACCGAGTACAGCCTGTCCCTGGACAACCTGTTCATCTTCGTGCTGCTGATCGGCGGCTCGTCGGTGCCCAAGGCCCTGCACTCGCGGGTCCTGCTGCTCGGCGTGGTCATGGCCCTGATCCTGCGCGGCCTGTTCATCGCCGTGGGCGCCGCGGCCATCAGCCGGTTCAGCTGGGTGCTGTACATCTTCGGCGCGGTGCTCATCTACACCGCCGCCCGGCTGGCCTTCGGCCGGACCGCCGCCACGCCCGACGACAGCGCTGCGCTCCGCCTCGCCGCCCGCGTGGTCCCGGTGAGCCGCGAGGGCGACGGCGGCCACCTGCTGACCCGGTCAAACGGCCGGGTCCTGGCCACGCCGCTGCTGTTCCTGATCATCGCGGTCGGCGGCATCGACCTGATCTTCGCGCTGGACTCGATCCCGGCCATCTTCGGGCTGACCCGCGAGCCGTACCTGGTCTTCACGGCCAACGCGCTGGCCCTGCTCGGCCTGCGCCAGCTGTACTTCCTGATCTCCGGGCTGCTGCGGCGGCTCGTGTACCTGTCGGTCGGCCTGTCGGTGATCCTGGGCTTCATCGGCGTCAAGCTCATCACCGAGGCCCTGGCCGACTCCGGCGTGCACCGCGTCGGCCCCGTCCCGGTGCCGCACATCAGCACGGGGCTGTCACTGGCCGTGATCGGCGGCGTGCTGCTTACCGTGACCGTCACCAGCCTGCTGGCCACCCGGCAGGCGCGGCCGCGCAGCAAGCCGGCCCTCGAAGACGATCGGCAGCACGATCTTGACGACGCCTAGCTCGGCCGAGCTAGCTCGGTCATAATGGCGCCTAAGTGCGGGCGGCGGCGGCGCGCTAGGCGGGGGCTATCACGGGAGGATCTCGTGGCGGGCGAGACAGAGTTCTGTCTGCTGGGGCCGCTGACGGTACGGGTGAGCGGGGCGGAGGTGGCGGTCCCGCCGGGGCAGCAGCGCATGCTGCTGGCGGCCCTCCTGCTCCAGGCCGGCCGGCCGGTCAGCACCGGCGAGCTGGCCGAGGTGCTGTGGGGCGCGGCGCTGCCGTCGGCGCCGAAGATGAGCGTGCAGAACTGCGTGATGCGGCTGCGCAAGTCCCTGGGCGACAGCGCGTCGGCGATCGTCACCGAGCCGGGCGGGTACCTGATCCGGATCGGCGCCGGCGACCTGGACATCGCCCGGTTCGAGGCGGCGCTGGCCGCCGGGCGGTCCGCCGCCCGGGCCGGGTCGTGGGCGGCCGCGGCGCGGCAGCTGGCCGGTGGCCTGGCCCTGTGGCGGGGCCAGCCGCTCGCGGGCGTGGGCTGCGACGCGCTGGAGCTCCGCGAGCGGCCGCGGCTCGCCGAGCTGCGGCTGCAGGCGCTGGAGGCCCGCATCGACGCGGACCTGCACCTGGGCCGCCACGCGGACGTGCTGGAGGAGCTGCGGCGGCTGACGGCGGCCGAGCCGCTGCGGGAGCGGCTGCACGGGCTGCTGATGACCGCCCTGTACCGGGGCGGCCAGCGGGGCGCGGCGCTGGCCGCCTTCCGGGCGGCCAGCGAGATCCTGGTCGAGGAGCTGGGCACCGAGCCCGGGCCGGAGCTGCAGCGGCTGCACGGGCAGGTCCGCGACGACGACCCGGCCCTGGCCGTGCCCGCTCCGGCCGCGTCGGCCGGCCCGGCCGCGGGCGAGGCCGGCGCTGCCGGGGTGCGGTACTCGCTGCCGCCCGACACCGTGGCCTTCACCGGCCGGGACGGTGAGCTGGACCAGATCGCCGCCGCGCTGGCCGATGCCGTAACCGCCGTAACCGCCGTAACCGGCGGGGCCGGGCCAGGCGGCCGGATGCCGGGCGGTGCCGGGGCGGCCGCGGTCCGCGTGATCGGCGGGATGCCCGGGATCGGGAAGACCGCCCTGGCCGTGCACGCGGCGCACCGGCTGCGGCCGTCGTTCCCGGACCGGCAGCTATTCGTCGACCTGCGCGGCCACGCGCCCGGCCAGGCCCCGCTCGCCCCGGAAGCGGCGCTGGACGGGCTGCTGGCCGCGGCCGGCGTGGATCCCCGGTCCTGCCCGGCCGACCTGGCCGGCCGGGCGGCGGTGTGGCGGGACCGGATGGCCGGCCAGCGCGCGCTGCTGGTCCTGGACAACGCGGCCAGCAGCGCCCAGGTCGCCCCGCTGCTCCCCGGCGGGGATAGCTGCCTGGTCCTGGTCACCAGCCGCCGTCACCTGGCCGACCTGCCAGGCGCGGTCGTCCCGGTGCTGCTGGAGGTCCTGCCGCCCGGCCGCGCCCGCGAGATGTTCACGGCGCTGGCGCCCCGCGCCGCCGCCGACCCGCCCTGGGCGGTCGCGGAACTGGTCGCGCTGACCGGCTTCCTGCCGCTGGCCATCTCGCTGCTGGCCCGCCTGTACAACCGGCACCCGTCCTGGTCGCTGGCTGACCTGACCGCCGAGACCAAGGCCAGCCTGCTGACGCTCACTGCCGAGCAGGACAGCGTCGCGGCGGCGTTCGAGGCTTCCTGGCAGCACCTGGATCCCGGCCAGCAGGACTTCTTCCGGCGCCTGAGCCAGCACCGCGGCACCGTCGCGGACGGCCACGCCGCCGCCGCCCTGGCCGGCGTCTCGCTGGGGCAGGCGCTCGGGCTGCTCGACGACCTGCACGGCGAGGGCCTGCTGACCGAGACCGGATACCGCCGGTACGGCATGCACGACCTGATCCGGCGCTACGTCGCCGACCGGGCCGCCGCTGACCCGCCCGCCGTCCGCCCGGCGGCCCTGGGCCGGCCGCAGGACTTCTCCCGCGGGGCCGCCTGACCCGGCCGCAGGACTTCTCCCGCGGGGCCGCCTGACCCGGCCGCCGGCCGGCGTGGCCTACCGTACGGTCGGCAGGTGCTCCCGCCGGCGCCCGGCGAGGCCCGCCCTGCTTCCGGCCGGCCGGCCGCGCAAATGCCCGGTGACCAGAGCACCTGGCCATTACGCCATTGCAAATGATCAGCAAATATAGGATCAGCTGAGCTTGGCCGCTGTGCGCAGGTCCGCCCCGGCCAGTGGCCCGTGAGATATGATCCGGGCAATCGGGCGGGTTTACTGTCTCTTGACCATCGGGGATTCGTACCTATCTGGTGATATTTATGGCTGGTTGCGGGTGCGCTTTGTCGGTTTGATGAAGATTTACACAGGCTTCATGCGGTTCCCTGGGGGACTCGAGTCGCAAGGGGTTAGGGAGGGCGGCAGGGTGGCTGAATGCCCGTTGCCTCGTGCCGGAGTCACTGGGAGTATCCAATATGTGGTCCCCGGTGCTCAGCGGCTCCCCTAGCGCGCCGCGCGGCCCGGCTCGGCCCCGGCCGATCGCTGATACCGCCGGCCGGCGGTGGGCGGCCAGGGCCGCGCGGTGACATCTCTGCGGGTGAGCGCCCAGGGCGGGAATTACGTGTTCCCCCCCAGCGCGGACGTCGGCATCGGGATCGCGGAAACCGCCGATGTGGTCCTGCTCGCGGCGGGCGTCAGCGAGCACCATGCCCGCCTGGCCGCCGAGGCCGGCACCTGGTTCCGGGAGCAGCGGACCTTCCCCGTGGGCATGCCGGTCCGCGTCGGCCGGGACCCGTCGCTGGAGCTCGTTTCGCTGAGCCCGCTGGTGTCGCGCCAGGTCCACGGCGTGATCGTCTCCGACGCCCGCGGCGCGACCTACACCGACCAGTCCCGGCGGGGCACGTTCCTGGACGGCAAGCCCCTGCACAAGCCGCTGCGCATCACGCAGTCGGTGGTGCTGCGCCTCGGTGACCCGGCAACCGGCGAGGAACTGGGCATCACCCCGCCGCTGAGCAGCACCCAGCTGGCTCGCAACCGGGGGCGCCGGCTCCTGGCCGGCCGGGTCCGCGTCGGCGCGGCCGCCGCGGCGGCGGTCGTCGTGGTGGCCGGCCTGGCCGCCGTGGCGACTGCCGTCACCCGCTCGCCGACGCCGGCCCGGGCGGGCGCGACGCTGAGCGACGGGCTGCCGGTCACCGTCCTGCACAAGGCCGAGGCGGCGATCGTGCGGCTCCTGATCGGCTCCCGGTCCTCCTACACCGGCTGGGGCTCGGGCACGCTGATCAGCCCCACCGGGCTCATCCTCACCAACGCCCACGTGGCCGAGCCGGAGGCGCCGGGCGAGGCCGTGGCGGCCGGGGTCGCGCAGCTCGGCGCTGACCCGCGGTACCTGACCGTGGAGCTGACCACGGGCCAGTCCTCGGCCGTCATCGCCCGTTACCGGGCCCGGCCGGTGGCCGTCGACGGCTACCTCGACCTGGCGGTCGTCCAGATCTACGCCAGCAGCGGCGGGAAGCCGGTCAGCCGCCAGTCCCTGCACCTGCCCTACCTGGCCGTGGGGAACGTGCGGAAGGTCCAGCCGGCCACGTCGGCGTTCTTCGGGATGCGCTACGACCGGTTCCCCAAGGGCCTCGACATCGCGATGGCCATCGCGATGCCCGACGGGACCGCGGTCACGGCCTCGTCAGGCGGCCTGCCGCAATCGACGGCCACTGCCACCAGCGGCTGCTTCGCCTACGAGCTCAGCGCGCCGGACCTCGGGCTGGCCACCCTGCCGACCGGCACCTACCAGGTTCAGCTGCTCGGCGGCCCGGACCTGACTTCGCTCAGCGCGCCGACCGACCTGACTGTCGGCACCGCCCGCCAGCATGCCGCTAAGGCCAGTGCCTCGTCGCCGAGCAGCCCCCCTTCATCATCAGCCAGTACCAGGAACTGACGTGCGCCAGACGCCGGGAGGCTCCACCACATGACTGACCAATCGTTCGACGAGCGAGGCGAAGCTCACGAGGCCATGGGCACGGTCATCTCCAGCTACGGCGCGCGCGTGCTCAGCAACCCGCAGATGCTCCGCAACCTGGTGGCCGACCTGCTGCCCGATCTCCCGCGCGAGCGGAGCCTGCTCGTCTCCGCGGCCGAGGCCGGCATCGCGACGGAGATGACGCAGTACGTCGAGGAACAGCACATCGACGCGGAAACCGCGGTTCAGCTTGTCGCCCGGGCCCTCAGCGAGCGCACCATGATCGACTCGACGGCGAGCATGTGGGTGGCCACCGAGTTCGCCCAGGCCCTCGGCTACCCCGCGGGGCCCGTCAGCGGCCAGACGGTTCGGGACCCGCCGGCGCCCCCGTCGCCGGGCATTCCCAGCCTGCACGAGCCGCCCGGCCCGCCGTCGGGCATCCCGAGCCTGCCGGAGCCGCCGCCCGCCGGGTTCCCGCCGCCGAGCACCTCCTCCCCCCAGTACGCGGAGACCATGACGGCGGGCCAGTTCCAGGACGCGGCGGCGGAGCACCCGGAGACTGGGCAGGCCAGCGCGGGCGAGGCCGGCGGTGCCGGCCAAGTTCCGTATCAGCAGTGGCAGGGGCCGGGAGCGGCCGCGCCGGATCCGGGGCCGCAGGGGTGGGGCGGGCAGGGCGCGTCGGTCCCGGACCCCGGTCCGCAGGGCTGGGGCGGCCAGGGCGCGTCTGATCAGCGCCAGCCCGGCTGGGGCGGGCAGAGGGCGCCCGGCCAGGGCCAGCCGGGCTGGGGCGGGCAGGGCACAGCAGCGCTGGCGCCCGGCGGCTGGCCGGCCTCGGGCGCGCCGGCCGGCGGAGCCCAGGGCTGGGCGGCTCAGGGCGGGACCGCGCCCATCCCCGGTCCGCAGGGCTGGGGCGCCCAGGGCGGGACCGCGCCCATCCCCGGTCCGCAGGGCTGGGGCGCCCAGGGCGCTACGGCGCCCATCGGCGGCGCCGCGGGCTGGCCGTCACCGCCGGGCGGGATGCCGGCGGGCGGGCTGCCGCCGCCGGGCGGGATGCCGGCGGGCGGCGGCCCGTACCGGCCGGCCAAGCCGCCGCGCAACCGCCGCGGCCTCCTCATCGCGGCCCTGTCCGGGGTCGGCGTGCTCGTGCTCTACTTCGCGATCATCGCGCCGGTCGCGAGCCTCTTCCCGTTCGGCGGCGGGAGCGCCACGCCCACGGCCAGCCCGTCGGCGTCGGCGCCGGTGTCGCTCGGCCCCGCCCCGACGCCCAGCCCGGCCGGGGCCCTGGCGCCCGGCGTCGCCAGCCTGACCGAGCTGCTGCCGGCCGACATCGACCAGCCCGACACCGAGTGCCAGGCCATGAAGCCGCCCTACCACTGGGCCAACCCCGGCCTGGTGCAGGCGCTGAGCTGCAACGACCCGGGCCTGTCGGGCGGGACGGTGTACGCCTACCAGCTGGACAGCGCGGCTGACTTCGCGGCCGCCTTCCAGAACTTCAACAAATGGTGGGGCTTCGACTTCACCACGGCCGGGACCAACTGCCCGCCGGCGGCCGGCCAGCAGGGCACGGTGGGCTGGAACGACAAGTTCTTCCCGCAGCGGCCCAACCAGTCGCTGGAGTGCTCGATGGTCGGCTCGGGCAGCAGCGCCGGACCCGCGTACGCCTACGCCTACCCGACGGAGGACGCGTTCATCCTGGCCCAGGCCAAGCCGGGCACCACGTTCAAGGATCTCGACACGTGGTGGACCAACAACGCCGGCCCGGCGGTGTCCCCGACCCCTGAGACGCCGTGATGGTGACGTCGTCCCTCCCGCCGATGCCCGGCGGCGGCATCTCCCGCCGGCCGCTGCACTTCATCATCCTGGCCGACTGCTCGGGCGGGATGAAGGGCGAGAAGATCCAGGCCCTGAACTACGCCATCGCCGACATGATGCCGCACCTGGCCGCCTGGGAACGGGACCAGGAGCAGGCCCAGGTGTTCGTCCGGGCGGTGGCCTTCGCCACCGAGCCACGCTGGCACATCGCCGAGCCGGTGGCCGTCACCCAGATCCGCTGGAAGCCGCTGGAGCCGGTGCACAAGGGACTGACCAACATGGGGTCCGCGTTCAGGCTCGTGGCCGAGGCGCTGGCGCCCGGCCGGATCGAGCGCCGGGCGCTGCGGCCCGCCCTGCTGCTGATCACCGACGGGCTGGCCACTGACCCGCCCGGCGCGTTCGAGGACGGCCTGTCCGCCCTGATGGGCCAGGCCGCGGGCCGGGCGGCGCTGCGGCTGTCGGTGGCCATCGGCCGGGACGCGCAGTCCGACGCGCTGAACCGGTTCATTGGCGATCCCACCGTGCCGGTGCTGGTGGCGGACAACACCGAGGAGATCGCGGACCGGCTGGTCGCTGCGTCGCTGGCCGTGTCCCGGATGTCGGCGGTCGGTGCTGACCGCAGCGCGGTGGCGCGCCGGCTGCTCGGCCTGCCCGACGGCACGACGACGGGGATCTTCAGCCAGGACACGATCGTCTGACCATGCCATGACCGATGACGAAGCCACGACCGGCGCCGGCCACCCCGCCGGCGACACCGCCGCGGGCGGCGCGGCCCGCGCGCCCGGCGGCCGCTGGCAGGTCAGCATCGGCAGCGCCCGCGGTGCCGCGCACCTGGCTACCGGCCAGCCCAACCAGGACGCGGCCGCCCACCAGGATGTCGTCGGGCCCGGTGACCCGGTCATCGTGGCCATCGCCGACGGGCACGGCCACAGCCGTCATTTCCGCAGCGGATCCGGGTCGCTGCTCGCCGTGGACGTGGCGTGCCAGGTGGCCGCCGCGCTGACCGCCGGGCTGGCCCGCCGGGCGCAGCCGGCCGCGCTGAGCTACGCCGAGGTGGACGCGGCCGTGCGGGGCGAGCTGGCCCCGGCCCTGGTCCGGGACTGGCGTGCCGCCGTGGCCGGGCACCTCGCCGAGCACCCGTTCACGCCGGAGGAGCAGTCCCGGCTGGACGCCCTCGGCGACGATCCCGAAATCCCCTACGGCGCCACCCTGCTGGTCGTGACGATCGTGGCGCACTGGCTGATCTGCGCGCAGATCGGCGACGGCGACATGCTCGCGATCCGCCCGGACGGGCAGTCATTCGGCCCGGTGTCGGCGGGGGAGAAGCTGGACGGCGAGCGGACCAGGAGCCTGTGCCAGCCCGATGCCCTCGCGGCGTTCCGGGTCGGCGTGCATGACCTGGTGACCCGGCCGCTGGTCGCGCTGCTGCTGGCCACCGACGGCTACGGCAACTCGCAGACCGCCGACCCGTGGCAGCCGGGCGTCGGACGTGACCTGGCCCGGTTCGCAGCCGGCCATGACCACGGCTGGTTCGAGCGGCAGGTGCCCGGCTGGGCGCAGCGCTGCGCGTCGGCCGACGGCAGCGGCGACGACACCACGATCGCGCTGCTGGTCCACCCGGACCCGGCGGCTGCCGCCGTCGCGGCCCGCCAGGTGCCTGTCTCCGCCGCGGCGGACCAGGCCACTGCGGAGACGCTGCCGGCCGGGCTCCAGCGCGGGGCAGGGCCGCCCGGAGCGGCGCAGGTGGCGACGGTGGAGATCGACCTGGCAGGGCCGGCGGCGCACGCGGATACCCTGCGGATTGACGCGGTGCCGGGTGATCGGGCGTCGGCCGGTCCGGTGCCGGCCGGTCCGGCGTCGGCCGATCCGGCGGCCACGGTCGAGCGGACGCTGCCGATCCGGAAAAGTCCGCCGTCCGGCGGCCGCGGCGCCCGGCCGTCCGCCAGCCCGGCACCCCCGCCCTCCCGCCGCGCGGGATCCCCGGCGGGTCCGCCCGGCCCCTCTCGGGCCCAGGTCACCGGATCCGGGTCGCGCCGGCCCGCCGGGTCGCACGGGCCCGGGTCGCGCGGGCCCGCCGGGTCGCACGGGCCCGGGTCGCGCGGGCCCGCGGGACCCGGGCTGCGGCATCCCGCGGGCATTACGTCTTCGCGGCGGACGGCCGTCATGATCGCCGCGGCTATCGCGCTGGCCGTGCTCGCGGCCGTCGTCGTGGTGCTGCTCGCGCTGCGGCCCGCCGCGCGGCCGGCGCCCGCGCCGGCCCGGCACGTGCAGCGCGCCAGCCAGTCATCCTCGGCCTCCGGGCCGCAGCAGGGTCAGGCGGGCCAGGGACATAAGGCCGGCCGGTCGGCCGGGCACCAGCACGAGGGAGATGGCTGAGAATGGTGCAGCCGGGGCAGACGCTGCGGATGGAGCGGGGCGGCGCCGTGCTCATGGTCGAGGACCGGCTCGGCGAGGGCAGCCAGGGCGTGGTGCACCGGGCCCGCCTCGGCGGCGCGCCGTTCGCCGTGAAGTGGTTCCGGGACCGGGGCGACGACGAGATGCGCAAGTCGATCACCGCCCTCATCCAGCGCGGCCGGCCGCCGCACCCGGCCTTCGTGTGGCCCATCGACCTCGTCACCTCCGGTCAGGCCGAGGGGTTCGGCTATGTCATGCCGCTGCTCGAGCCGCGCTTCATCTCGCTGGCCCAGCTGCTCAACCGGCCCGAGCCGCCGTCGCTGAGGACCAGCGCGTCCATCGGGCGCAAGCTCGTCGACGCGTTCGCCGCGCTGCACTCTTCCGGGCTGTGCTACCGGGACATCAGCTTCGGGAACCTGCGGGTCGACCCGGAAGCCCGGGACGTGGCCATCATCGACAACGACAACGTCGGCATCGACGGGGCCGACTCCCTGGTCAAGGGCACCGGCCCGTTCATGGCGCCGGAGATCCTGCGCGACGAGGCCCTGCCGTCGACCGTCACCGACCTGCACTCCCTCGCGGTACTGCTGTTCTACCTGTTCATGCACGGCCACCCGCTGCTCGGCGAGCGCGCCGACCAGTCCTACACCTGGGACGGCGCCGGGCACGTCTCGGACGCCGAGATAATGCTGCACAACATCGGCCACCGGCCGCTGTTCATCTTCGACCCGGACGACCGGTCGAACCCGCCCGTGCCCGGCGACCGGACCGCCCTGTGGTGGGCGCTGTACCCGCGGGAATGCCGCCGGGTCTTTACCCAGGCGTTCACCAGGGGACTGCATGACGCCTCGCTGAGCGGCCGGATCATCGAGGGCACGTGGCGGCGGACGCTGCTCCGCCTGCACGACTCGGCGTCGGAGTGCGCCGACTGCGGCGCCGCGGTGTTCTACGACACCGAGCAGCCCGGCCAGTCCTGCTGGCGCTGCGGCCACGTGCTGCCCCGGCCCGCGATGCTCAAGGCGCCCGGCGGGAGCCTGGTGCTGTCCGAGGGCGCGGTCATCACCAGCCATCACCTGTTCCGGGACCGGGAGCATCACCTGACGTGCGCGGCGGTCGAGCCGCACCCGGGCCGCCCCGGCCCGGTGCTGCGGAACCTGACCGAGCGGACCTGGCGGGTGGTGCCCGAGGGCGAGGGGCCCAAGCTGGTCACGCCCGGCCAGCGCCTGGCCGTGCGGCCCATGGAGATCGACTTCGGCGGCGCCCAGGCCCGCATCGTCTGACGGCAGCGCGCTACGCGGCGAAGCCGGTGATCTTCCGCGGCGTGATACGGACGATCAGGCGGAGCACCTCAGCCGGCTCGGCGGGCGGGTCCTCTCCCAGGTACTTGTGCGACAGCGTGCGCGGCAGCGACTTCTCCGCGGGCTCCGGCCCGTGCATTGCGGTCGCCGGCGCAGCCGGTTACGGCCGGCCGCGGCGACCGGGCGGCCGGTCAGTCCCAGCGCACGCGCATGCCGTCCCGCCAGGACTGGGCGAGCCGTCGGCGGTCAGCTCGACCAGCCAGGCGGCCGGCGGTGCCCCGTCGACGTCGGCGAGCACCTGAAGGCCGGCGCCGCTGCCAGCAGGTTTCCGTCCACCTTCAGCGCGGCGATGTGCTGTGCAGTGTCCATGGCGACATGATGGCGCTCCGCTCTGACACTGACCTGCTAGTCGGGCCGGATGCGGGCCGCCGGGTCCAGCGAGCGGCGCCCGGCCGCGGGGCGGGCCGGGCCGGGCGCCTGGCAGATCGGCTACCGGCGCCGGTAGCCGACGATGACGCCGACGCAGCCGATGGCCAGCACGGGCGCGGCGATCTCCAGGACAGTACGCGCGGTGCTGGCCGCCGAGCAGTCCCCGGCCGCCTGCTGGTCGAAGGCCTGCGCAATCTGGCCGATGTCGCTGTTGCACGCGCTGGCGGCATGCCCGAGAGCCAGCGCGATGCCCAGCGCGGCCACCGCCAGGATGCCCAGCAGGACGGCGGACACCAGGGGGCCCGGACGGCCCGGCCGGACCGCCTGATAGCCGGCCGGCTGATACCCGCCCGCCGGGTACTGCCCCGCGGGCCCCGGCCCCGGGTACTCCCCAGGCGGATCCTGGCCGGCACCATATGGCTCAGGCTCAGGCTGCTGTGGCGGGTAACTCATCCTGGGGCCTCCCTGCCGACCGGCCGAGATTCGATCGCGTGCACTCATGACGCCGCAGCGCCCCCGCCGGTTCACCACGCAGAAGGCGCTCGTACGGTCGGCAGGCTGATATATCCGGGTCAATCCCGTATGGGCGTGATTCCACCGGATGGCAGTTCTTATTGGCCGCCGTCAATAGCCTGACGCGCTACCGCCTGCGGTAGCCCGCCCCGCCCGCCAGCAAGATGAGAGCGACCAGGGCGCCAAAGGCGGCCACTGAGCTGATATTGGCCGTCGTCGTGCTGACCAGCAGCCAGGTCGCGCCGCCGAGGGCGCCCAGCACGGCGGCTGTCCTGATCATGCAGGCGGCCCGGTCGCGGTATTTCCAGCCCGTCCGGACCGGGCTGGCCACCATCGCGGGCAGCACGAGCCCGCAGCTTCCGTCGTCGCCGTGCAGCTTGCGCGGGTTCCCGCACCGGCGGCATCGGTCGAGATTGGCCGGGTACTGCGCAACCAACTGGAACTGGGCGTCCGGGGCTACTGGGCTCAGCATCGTCCCTCCATGCCAGCACGCGGCCTGGGCCGGCCCCAGTTCCGGTGCCGCCGTTCCGTTTCAGGATGCACCGGCCCGGCTAACATCGCTACCCGCTGGCAGCGTCATCTTCGCGCAGTTGAGGACGGCGCCAGACCGCGCTGACCTCGCGCGGCCCGGCTCGTGGCCGTCCCGGGCGAGGCGGGGGCGGTGCCCGCTGCTGGTCCTGGCGGGCCCGGGCGCTCATTCTGACGCTATTTGGCCTGGTAATGACCGCCGTGGGCCTGCTGGTCCGGTCCGGACTGGTGCGCGCGGGCGCGGGCGCCGATCACCGGGCGCTGGCCTGGCCTGGCCTGGCCTGGCCTGGCTACCTCTGGGATCCGTGGTTCCTGCCGCAGGGCCTATTGGCAGCCGCGGCGCTACTGCGCGCCGGCCGGCCGCAGGCAGCATTTCCGGCGGTCGATCCGGCCCGGTGATAACGACCGGTGGCTTAAGGCGGGCCGCCGCGGCCAGATCGCCGGAACCGAAAATAGTCCGGGCCAGAAAATGAGCGCGTCCCGCCGGGAGGGGCGTTTCCGCGCTTAACCCCCGGTGGTGCGAGAAGCCCATGCCATCGTTTAAGCTTATGGTCTATACGCTAGACCAAATTCAGAGGCCGGGGAGGCAGCAATGGCGCAGCGGACGCAAGTCCTGTACGTCGACGATATTGACGGCAGTGAGGCCGCGGGCACGGTGCGGTTCGGGCTCGGGGGCACCGATTACGAGATCGACCTGAGCCAGCAGCACGCGGACCAGCTGACGGCGGCGATCAGCCCGTTCATCGCCGTGGCCCGCAAGGTGCCAACCGCCAGGCGCCCGGCCCGCGGTGCGCGCGCGGTGCGGCATGACCAGTCGGACGTGCGGGCCTGGGCCCGCGGCGAGGGCCTCAAGATTTCCGACCGCGGCCGCATTCCCGCGGACGTCCTGGACAAGTACGAGGCCGCGCACTAACCACGCCGCCGGGTCTTTCCTGGCGCCGCCGGCGCGTTCAGCATCGGGGCGCGCCCGCTGCCGGGCCGACGGCCCGCACGGCATTCTTGTGTTCTTACAGAACGCCGCGCGGGCCGGCTTCCGGCTGGCCGGCTCAACTGGCGCGCTCGCTCGCGGCCGCCCGCGCATCCGTATGCCTAGGCCGTGCCCGCGAGCCCGCTTGACCACCTCATCGCGGCGACGCCGACTATGCGCGCGCTGCCCTTCGCGGCAATCCCGGGTAATCCCGCGCTGCTGCTGACCACCCAGCCCGCCGCTTGACCGAGCCGCCGCGCCCCGGCCGGGTCCCGATTCCGTGATCACGACCGTAGCCCCCGGTTCTGAGGCTGTCGCATGACTGGTGATCTTGGTGTGTCAAGGGTCCCGGCGTGCCCGGGCAGCGGCCGCCAGCCCCGCGACAACGACGTGAACCTGCAGTCGCTG
>Ga0193728_1000477_pt1 | contig 19350 bp, 13 predicted proteins | sample U1c1metaG_FD_143037 | JGI IMG/M metagenome (GOLD analysis project Ga0193728, IMG submission 143037) | Soil microbial communities from a riparian zone of the East river system, Colorado, United States - U1c1 | ecosystem: Environmental > Terrestrial > Soil > Riparian zone | place: USA: East River...
TCAACTCCAACTTGCGCCTCGTCGCCTCAAACGCGCGGCGCTACCAGAACCAGGGCCTGCCGCTCGGCGACCTCGTCCAAGAGGGCATGCTCGGCCTGATTCGCGCCAGCGAGAAGTTCGACTGGCGCAAGGGCTTCAGGTTCTCCACCTACGCAACCCTCTGGATCCGTCAAGCGATCCAGCGCGGCCTAGAGAACTCCGGTCGCACGATCCGCCTGCCCGTGCACGTCGCTCAGCGCTCGCGCAAGGTCGGCCGTGTCGAGCGTGAGCTGTCCGTCAGGCTCGGTCGCGAGCCGACGATCGAGGAGCTCGCCGAGGAGACCGGCCTGCCGATCGAGCAAGTCGAGGAGGTGCGCCACCAGCGCGCCGCGCTCGTCTCGCTCGACCAGCAGATCGGCGAAGACGGCGACACCGCGCTCGGCGACCTGCTCCCCTCCGACGCCGAGGCACCCGAGGAGACCGCATGGGACAACGAGCGCGAGCGCATCGTGCACCGCGCGATCGAGTCGCTGCCCGAAACTGAGCGCACCGTGCTGACGCTGCGCTTCGGCACCGGGCGCGAGGAGCCTCAGACGCTCACCGCGATCGGCAAAAGGCTCGGCTTCTCTGCCGAGCGCGCTTCACAGCTCGAGCAGCGCGCGCTGAAGAAGCTCGCCGAGTCACCTGAGCTCGCCGCTCTGCGCGAGGCCGCGTAGCCAAGCAGGCGCCGACACAAGCCTCAACTCCACAGTCGAAGCCCCGTCGAAAGGCGGGGCTTCGCTGTTTAACACCGCGACGAGGCTCGTTCAGCCGAGGGCGAACACGCGCCGCGTGTTGCCTTGCAAGTAGAGGTCGCGTGCTTCCTCGTCAAACGGACCGTCGGGTGTTGCATCCAGGCATCGATTGTCATGGCGCCCTTTGCTGCGGTTGCGGCAGGCTATGGGATGAGATCCCGCGGCGGGTGAGAGTGCGGGCTGTGTATGTCGATTTCTACACACTGTGCGCAAACGTATATACATCGCGGAACTCTCGGAGTCCCCCGAACGGCAACGCTGCGCAACATCGTGCAACTGGAACTCGGCTTGCCGTCGGCTAGGCTGGCGATAGACGGCCGCCACGCGCGGCCTATTGGTGACAGTCGAGCACCGGAGGCGATCAGCGTGTCCAAGTCGCTATGGGAGCGCACCGTCGATCTGACGATCGTTGTCGGCGAACGAATCCTCGCGCCGATCGAGCGCTTCATCGGCAGGCGATCACTCGTCGGCGATGCAACTTTCTTCTCCCTCGAGCGCTTCCCGTGGGTCGAGCAGATCGAGGCCAACTCGGACGTGATCCGCGACGAGCTTGAAGCCGTGCTCGAGGATCGCGATGCGCTGCCGAACTTCCAGGACATCTCCAAGGACCAGCTCGAGATCACCGACGACGACCGCTGGAAGACCTATTTCCTGTACGGCTACGGCTTCGAGGCGAAGCTCGGCGTCGAAACGTGCCCGCGCACCGCCGCACTGATGCGCGAAATCCCGGGCATGACGACCGCGATGTTCTCGATCCTCTCGCCGCGCAAGCACATCCTCGATCACCGCGGGCCATACAAGGGCGTGCTGCGCTACCACCTCGGCTTGATCGTTCCCGAGAACGCCGACGCCTGCCGCATCCGCGTCGGCGACGACTTCCGTCACTGGGAAGCCGGCAAGAGCATGGTTTTCGACGACACGTTCAACCACGAGGTCTGGAACGACACCGACGAGACGCGTGTCGTGCTGTTCGTCGACGTGCTGCGGCCGCTGCCCGAGCCCGAGGCGACGATCAATCGCTGGATCGTCAAGACGATCGGATGGTCGCCGTTTGTGTTGGATGCGAAGCGCAACCAGGAAAGTTGGGAAGCGCGCTATCGGGAGCGGCAGGGCGCCGCGCACGTGCCCAGCCAAGGCCGGGCATCCAGCTGAACTCGGCGTAGCTCGCAACTCCCATTCGCGACAATCGGAGTTTTCACCAGGGTGTCGCCCCTCACCGGCCGATATGCCCGCCGCGGCGCTGTAAACGGACAATCTGGCTCTCGCAATCAAGAGGCCAGCTTCGATTAACGGATAATCCTGCTCTCACTAAAGGATAATCCGAAAACCCTGAGGACCGACTGTCCGCACGCTAGACACATCCCCGCATATTACTTGGCCGTGCGCTAATACCGTGTCACAATCAGCCAGCCTCGAAGCTAACGAGGCGCAGGCCCGCACCTGTCACGGAGACAGACCGCGTGGCCGTAAGAAACCCATTCTCGAAGGGATCGATATGCGTATTGTCAGGACCACCGGCATACTGTTCATATTGCTGTTGTCGATCTACGCAGCAATGTCGACCGCGGCTTCTGCTGCGCTGCCTGAATTCTTAGGCAACGTCGTCGGCAACACCTTCACTGCAACTAGCGGAAAAGCAGAACTGTTGGCTCCCGCTAACAACGTTAAAATCGTCTGTGAAAAAGACACGATCTCCTTAGCAAACGGCAAAGTCACGGGCGCGAAAACGATCGAAGTCGTCATCGACTTTGAACAATGCACCGACCTCGGCTTTGCGGCGAACACCTTAGGTGATAAAAATGACACAGAAGGCAAAAAATTAGGCTTAATATTAGTACCGGTCAAAGGTGAACTCTGTTATATCACTGCGGCCACGAAACATGTCGGCATATTCTTTACTGTGCCGACTCTGCACATCGAAGTCCCGACGCTCGCCGAATTATTGGAATTGAAAGGCTCTGTAATTGGATTAATTGCGCCCGACAACAAATTAATGACGGGACCGTACACCTTGACGCTCGCGAAAGAAAACATCAAAGAATGCGGCGTGGCCAAAGCGGTGCTCTTATACGAAACCAATCATGATAAAAAACCCATCGCGGGAGAAATGATCACAACCGAGACGATAACGTTCGACAAAGAAATCGAACTGATGGCATAACCCCCGAACCCGGCTAGATCGTAGGTTGAATGTGAAGCTCGGATGGCTCGGCCGCCTGGCCGGGCCGTCCGGCTTCTGCTATCGGCCGCGGAGCGTTCGAGAAGAAGGCACCTCGGGCCAGGCGGTCCCGCTCGCTGCGAGGCAGCGGCGAAGCCGATGGGAGGACGAGGGGCTCGCCGTCGCTGCCCACCGAAGGCGGCGGGTCATCCTCTGGCTCCGGCAGGACGAAAGGCGGCGGCAGATCGTCAGCGCCCAGCACGGCACGCGAATCCAGCGGCGGCGACGGAGGCGAACGAAGCGATCGCTCCCGAACAGGTGCCCGCGCCCGCGGCCCCACAGGCCGAAAGCCCGACATCAAGCTCCTCGGCGCCACCCAGTCATCCTCCCCTCGTCCCCGACTCGTTGCGTCAGGCCCGGTGGGTAGGCAGTTTGATTCATCCGTCACGGCGCCTACCGCTACCGGCGTTACCGCGTCCTAGGTGCATCAACGTCACGGCCACGCGAACCTACTCACCCCCTAGGCGCCAGTGTGTACGCCGCGACAGACCATTTTCGTCTGCGCACCGACGCCGTACGCTTCTACGTGGCCTGCAACGCCATCGGCAGCCTCGTCCCCCACAGGTCCGCAAATGTCGCCGGCGCCGAACGACGTTGATCCTCGACCAGAGGGTCGGGCGGGCGCACGCGGCCCGGCCGGACTGCAAGCCAAACTGGCGCGTCGATCTAGGGCGTCTATCCGATCGTCCCACAACACTTCGAAAGCTGCTCCCCGACGATCCCACAAGTCAAGGCCGCGAGGCGAGCACTGTCGCTAGTTTCTTGGAGTTAGGACGCATAGGGGCTCGAGCCATGCCCTCGACTGCCGGTCTATCGATCACCTGAGGCTGTCGCCTACACCCAGACTGAACTCGTCGTATCAGACCGCAAAATGTTGCTGCGCGAGCCGTTAGGCAAGTGGCCGAACGAATTGGTCGTTGCCCTCGCTCGTGTGGCAGATGAATGCGTCGAAGAGCACTGATAAGCCTAAATCGAGCCGACACACCGTCCTCGAGGACCCCCGCCCCTGACGCTGTATTTCAGACGCCTGAGACGTCGAGTCCGGTCCCTTGCAGCAGCTTGTTCGCTTCCGAGTTGAGCACCGTGAACTCCCCCGTGAGAATCAGCACGCCAAGCACGATCATCACCGCCCCACCGACCGCGATCAACACCGGGAAGTGTCGCTTGACGACCGCCAGCGCATCGGTCATCCGCTCAAACGCGAGCGCAATCAGCAGGAACGGGATCGCAAGACCAGCCGAGTAGAACGCGAGCAGCAACGCCCCGTGCGCAGCCGAGCTCGACACTGCCGCCTGCGTGAGGATCGCGCCGAGCGTGATGCTCGTGCAAGGCGTCCACGCGATCGCAAACGCCGCCCCCGCGACGACCGGCCCGCCGCGCCCGGCGAGACGCATCAGCGACTCCGAGTGCCACTCCTTGTTCAAAAAGCGCACGAACGGGCTCGCGAGGAACGCGACGCCGAGCAGGATGATCACGATGCCGCCGATCCGCTCGAGCAGTTGTTTGTGGTCGTTCAGCGACGAGCCGATCACCGTCGCCGAGAGCCCGAGCAGGATGAAGATCGCCGAGAAGCTCGCGATGAACAGCAAGCTCGGGACGAGCACGCGTTTGACGCCGACGCCCTCCTTCAGATCGTTCGGCGTCACGCCGATCACCGTCGAGAGGTAGCCCGGCACGATCGGCAGCACGCATGGCGAGAGGAACGAGACGAGCCCCGCCGCGAGCGCGACCGGGATGCCGACGCCTGTGGCGGCGTCGGAGCTAGAAGCGAGGATCAAAGCGGGGTGGATCATGAATAGGGCGCGGCGGCGTGCTTGGAGAAGGATTGCGCATCGCCGCGCGGAGCTCCGCCACTTCGCCTTCCAAGCGCTCGACGCGCTCGCGCAGATCGCCTACCTGATCCTCGCCCGCCGGCGCCATCGCGACGCTCGGCTCGTCCTCGCTCGCCGTCTCGTCGGCCTCGCCTGACTCGCCGAGCAACTGTTCGTAGCGCTCCTCCTTCTGCCCCGGGCGCCGCTGCAAGCGCCTGACGAGCTCGCGCTCGATCAACCGCGCGAGCGTCTCGTGCACGCCCGTGAGATCCGCGAACGCGTGCATCCGCTCAGTGCGCTGCTTCAGCTCGCCCGGCGTTTGCGCGCCGCGCAGCATCAACACCGTCATCACCGCCTGCTCGCCTGCGTCGAGCGGCAGCGCTTCGGCGAGCAGATGGCGGTACTTCGCCGCGCGGCTGCCCGCGCCGCTCGCCAGGCGGGTGAAGCCGCGCCGCTCGAGTTGGTGCAGCGCCTCGCGGACCGCGCCCTCGTCGTAGTCGACGACCGGCTCTCTGTTCGTCGACTGGTTGCACGCCAGGCGCAGCGCGTTCAGCGAGAGCGGATACGCATCCGGCGTCGTGCGCTGCTTTTCAAGCAGACAGCCGAGCACGCGCAGCTCCTCGCTTGAAAGCCCTGTCATCGGCCTGCTCATCAGCCCAAATCTAGCCGCTCGCCTGGCAATGGTCGCATCGTGCAAGCGCTCGGCGACGCCGCTGCGCGCCTGTCCCAACCGAAATGTCTCGTTGACCGGGGGCAGTCGCTCCCGTAAGCTCCGAACCGAACCGGCAAATGGAATGGATTCCATCACCGCCGCACTGGAAAGACGAGAGGCAAGCATGCTTGGGGGAAACCCGACGTCGAAACACAGCTTTCGCCGGATCGCGGCGCTGCTCGTCACGCTCGCCATCACAGGCCTCACGTTTGCCGCTGGCGCGCTCGCTTCCGGGATCACGAACTCCGGCGATGACCTGCGCGACGGCTGGTATCCCGATGAGCCCTCGCTGACCCCGCAGCTGGTCAGCGGCGGCACGTTTGGGCAGATGTGGTCGACGAGCGTCGACGGCCAGGTCTATGCCCAGCCGCTGCTCGCCAACGGCACCGTCATCGTCGCGACCGAGAACAACAAGGTCTACGGCCTCGACCCGGCGACTGGCGCGCTGCGCTGGCCCGCGCTCGAACTCGGCACGCCGTGGAAAGCAGCCGACATCGGCTGCACCGACCTGACGCCGAACATCGGCGTGACCGCGACGCCCGTGATCGACCCGGCGACGAACATCGCCTATCTGACGCACAAGACCTACGTGTCCGGCAGCTCCGGGACGGCACGCTGGTACATGGACGCCGTCGACATCACGACCGGCAAAGAGAAGGCCGGCTTCCCCGTCGAACTCGCCGGCGCCGCACAGAACCAGCCCGGCCAGGTCTTCCAGCCGACGCGCGAGCTGCAGCGCCCCGGCCTGCTGCTGATGAACGGCGCCGTCTACGCCGCGTTTGGCTCCTCGTGCGATTTCTCGCCGTGGCAGGGCTGGGTCATGGGCGTCTCGACCGCCGGTCAGATCAAGGCCCGCTGGGTCACCGTGCCGACCGGCAACGGCGCCGGGATCTGGCAGTCCGGCGCCGGCCTGACCTCCGACGGCCCGAACACGCTGATGGTCAGCACCGGCAACACCGGCGCGCCGACGACGCCGACGCCCGGCAAGTCGCCGCCGAACACGTTCGGCGAGTCGATCGTGCGCCTCAACGTGCAGCCCGACGGGACGCTCAAAGCCGTCGACTTCTTCGCGCCGTTCGACGCCGACCAGCTCGACACGTGGGACGCCGACTTCGCCTCCGGCGGGATTACGGCGCTGAACAACGAATACTTCGGCACCGCGAGCGCGCCGCACCTCGCGATCGCCGTCGGCAAGGACGGCTACGTCTACCTGCTCAACCGCGATGAACTCGGCGGCTTCATGCAGGGGCCGAGCGGATCCGACAAGGTCGTGCAGCGGATCGGCCCCTACGGCGGCGTCTGGTCGCGCCCCGGCGTGTGGCCCGGCGACGGTGGCTGGATCTACATCCCGACCGCCTCCGGCGGCGAAAGCGCCGGCGGCTCCTCCGGCTTCCTGCGTGTCTACAAGTACGGCGTCTCCGGCACCGGGCAGCCGACGATCTCGCTACAGGCAAGCTCCCCCGACTCCTTCGGCTTTACCTCGAGCATGCCCGACATCACCTCCGACGGGACGAACTCAGGGTCGGCGCTCGTCTGGGTGATCTGGACGCCAAACGGCACCGGTGCAGGCGCGCAGCTGCGCGCATACGACCCTGTTCCGGTCAACGGCAAACCGGTGTTGCGCTGGAGCGCGCCGATCGGCACGTCCGCGAAGTTCGTCGCCCCCGGCGTCGGCGCCGGTCGTCTCTACGTCGGTACGCGCGACGGCAAGGTGCTCGGCTTCGGCTCGCCCGTCACGCCGCTGTTGACAGGCCCTGCGACGAGCTTCCCGACGACGACGATCGCCAACAGCAGCAAAAAGACGCTGACGCTGACCGCGACGAACGCATTGACGCTGAGCAAACTGAGCTCGAGCTCCGCGCAGTTCACCGTCGGCACCCCGACGCCGGCGCTACCCGCACATCTCGCCGCCGGGCAGACGATCGAAATTCCACTGACGTTCACGCCCTCACAAGCGGGGCTCGTCGGCGGCACGCTGACGGCCGAAACCGACAAAGGCACCGTCTCCTTCGCGATGTCCGGCACAGGGCAGAACGCCGCCGCGCAGCTCGCCGTCACCCCGACCGTGCTCTCGTTCGACGGCACGACCGTCGGCGGCCACGTCTCCGCCGGCGCGACTTTCCAGAACGTCGGCGGCGCGCCGCTGACGATCAACGCCGTGAAGCTGCCCGGCGCGCCGTTCGGCGCGACCGGTCTGCCCGCGCCCGGCAGCACGATCGCCGCCGGTTCCTCGTTGACGATCAACGTTACGTTCGACCCAACGAGCGAAGGCAACTTCTCCGATGAGATCGAACTCGAAACGAGCGCCGGGACCGGCACGATCGCGCTCGCTGGCAGCGCCGGTTCGGCCGGCGCGCTGCAGGTGACCGGCGAACACCTCGAATATGCGCCGACCGCCGTCGGCGCCACAACGACGAAGTCGTTCACGATCACCAACACCGGCGCCACTGCGGTTGCGCTGACGAAGTCCAAGCCGCCCGCGGGCGCGTTCACCGCGACGACCTCGCTGCCCGAGGGCACCACGATCGCGCCCGGTGCGTCGCTGACCGAGACCGTCGCCTTCACACCAACCGCGCCCGGCTACGCGAGCGCGAGCTGGCCGATCAACGGCAACGACTCGACCGGCCTGCACGAAGTGACGTTTGCCGGAACCGGCACCGTGTCGGCGCCCGGCGCCGCCTGGTCGCACAACGGCACCGCGACGATCACCTCCGGCGCGATCCGCACGACCGCGGCGACCGCCAACGCCGCCGGCTCAGCGTTCTTCACAGCACCGCTCGAAAGTCGCCATTTGATCGTCGAATTCGACCAGACGATCGGCTCCGGCACGGGCGCCGACGGGCAGACGCTGACCTTCGCCGACGCGAGCAAAGCCGCCAGCACCGCGCTCGGCGTGCGCGGCGGCGGGCTCGGCTTCTCTGGCATCCCCGGCATCGCCGTCGCCTTCGACACCTACAAGGGCACCGGCGCGCCGTCGAACAACTTTGTCGGGCTGACTGATGGGCCGACGAGCACGACCGTGCCCGACGTACTGCACTGGATCGCGACCGCGTCGCCGAGCGCGAGCCTGCGCGCCACGCACCACATCAAGATCGAAGTGCTCAGCGGCGCGATCACTGTCTTTATCGACGGCACGAAAGCGCTCAGCGCCACCGCCACGCTGCCGCCGAAGGTCCTGCTCGGCTTCACCGGCGGCACCGGCGGGCTGACCGACATCCACGAAGCTGCGAACGTCGTCGTCAGCGGCGACGCGCCCCCAACTGGGCCACAGCCCGCCACGCTGACGATCTCCTCCGCAATCAAAGCGCCGCCCGGCTCGCCGCAGACCAGCACACAGTTCGCCTACAGCGGCACATGCCCGTCGAGCTTTACGACAGCAGCGCTCGGTAATGGCGGCTCGATAACGCCGACCCTGATCGGCGCCGTCGCCGGATCGAGTTGCGCCGTCTCAGAGGCCGCGCCAAGCGAAAGCGGCTGGACGACCACGGCAACCGTCAACGGCGGCGCGCCGATCGCGCTCACGGCCGTCGCCGGCAAGCTGACGGTCCCCGTCTTCGCGCTTTCCGCCGGCACTAACACGATCCAGTTCACGAACACCTACACGAGCTCTTCCGCCCCCGCGACGCTGAAAATCTCAAACACCGTCAACGTGCCGAGCGGCTCCTCGCAAGCCTCTACGCAGATGACCTACTCAGGCACCTGCCCGTCGAGCTTCACGACCGCAGCGCTCGGTAACGGCGCCTCGGCCACACCGACATTGACGGGCGCCGTCGGCGGCTCGAGCTGCAGCGTCTCCGAGGCCGCGCCGAGCGGCGGTGGCTGGTCGACGACCGCCTCCTTCAACGGCGGCGCGGCGATCACGCTAAGTGCTTCTGGCGGCCAGCTGACCGTCCCCTCGTTCGCCCTCGCAGCTGGCGCGAACACGATCCAGTTCACGAACACCTACACCGCGCAGACGAGCTCGAGCGTCCCCGACCCGACGGCCGGCGGCTGGCAGCTGAACGGCAGCTCGACGCTGAGCGCGACCGAACTCACGCTCACGTCCGCAACAGCGCATCAGGCCGGCAGCGCCTTCTGGCCACAGACGATCGATCCGCGCAACGTGACCGTCGAATACGACGCGACGATCGGCGGCGGCACCGGCGCCGATGGGCTCGCCTTCGTGCTCGGCGACGCTACGCGCGCGGCGCTGCCCACGTCGCTCGGCGCTGAAGGCGGCGGCCTCGGTTTCGGCGGGATTCCCGGGCTCGCCGTCGCGCTCGATGAGTACAAGGGCACCGGCGCACCGTCGAACAACTTCGCCGGCATCACCGATGGCCCGACGTCCGCGACGGCGCCGGGGACGCTGCATTGGCTCTCGACGGCGAACCTCGCATTGCCGTTGCAGAACGCGACCAATCACATCAAGATCACGACCGTCAATGGCACGACGCTGACGGTCTCCTACAACGGCACGCAGGTGCTCAGCCAGGCAGTCACGCTGCCGAGCAGCGCCTACCTCGGCTTCTCCGGCGGCACCGGCGGCTCCTACAACCGCCACGCCGTCGCCCATGTAGTCGTGGCGTCGGGATCGGGCACCCCAGCCCCAGCGACGCTGAAAATCTCAAACACTGTCAACGCGCCATCGGGCTCGAGCCAGGCCGCGATGCAGCTCACCTATGGCGGCACGTGCCCGTCGAGCTTCACGACAGCAGGGCTCAGTAATGGCGCCTCGGCGACACCGGCATTAACCGGCGCCGTCGCCGGCTCGAGCTGCAGCGTCTCCGAGGCCGTGCCGAGCGGCAGCGGTTGGACGACGACGGCCTCCGTCAACGGCGGTGGCGCGATCTCGCTGACGGCTTCCGGCGGACAGCTGACGATCCCCTCCTTCGCTCTGCTCGCCGGCGCCAATACGGTCGCATTCACGAACACCTACACCGCGCAGACGAGCTCAAGCGTCCCCGACCCGACGGCCGGCGGCTGGCAGCTGAACGGCAGCTCGACGCTGAGCGCGACAGAACTTGCGCTGACGGCCGCGACCTCGCACCAGGCCGGCAGCGCCTTCTGGCCGCAAGCGATCGACCCGCGCAACATGACCGTCGAATACGACGCGACGATCGGCGGCGGCACCGGCGCCGACGGACTCGCCTTCGTGCTCGCCGATCCGACGCGCGGAGCGCTCGCGACATCGCTCGGCGCCGAAGGCGGCGGCCTTGGCTTCGGCGGGATCCCAGGGATTGCCGTCGCGCTCGACGAGTACAAGGGCACCGGCGCGCCTTCGAACAACTTCGCCGGGATCAGTGATGGCCCGACGAGCACGAGCATCCCCGGCGTCCTGCACTGGCTCTCGACCGCGAATCTCGCGCTGCCACTGCAGAACGCGACCAACAAAATTAAGATCACTACGACGAACGGCACGACGCTCGCGGTCTCCTACAACGGCACGCAGGTGCTCAGCCAAGCCGTCAGCCTGCCGAGCAGCGCCTACCTTGGCTTCTCCGGCGGCACCGGCGGCGCGAACAACCGGCACGCCGTGGCGCACGTGGTGGTGAAAGGGACTTAAGGCTCCGCCACGCCGCGATAATGGCGCGATGACGCTCGAGTCCGCACACGACTTCTTTGTCGCGAGCGCGAGCGTCGCCGGCGCGTTGATCGGACTGCTGTTCGTCGCGATCTCGGTCGCGCCCGAGCGCGTGCTCGGTCCTGAAGCCTCCGAGGTCCACGGCGTGCGCGCAGCTGCGACGCTGACGGCCTTCAGCAATGCGCTAACGGTGTCGCTGTTCGCGCTCGTGCCCGGCTTTCACGTCGGCGGCGCCGCTACGGCCGTCGCGATCATCGGCATCCTGTTCATCGCCCGTGCGCTGGTCAGCGTCGCGCCCGCGTGGCGCGCCGGGCGCTTCCAGCTGCGCGATCTCAGCTTCCTCGTCGGCCAGTTCGCAGCGTTCGTCGCGCAGCTCGTCGCCGCGATCTCACTCGACAAAAACGAGGCGAGCGAAGCCGGCCTGCAGACGATCTGCGTCGTGGTCGTCGTCTGCTTCTTGATCGGCATCGAGCGTGCGTGGGAGCTCGTCGGCGGCCCGCACTTCAGCTTCGGGAGGGTCCTGACCGGGCGACGGCACGAGCGCGACGATTAGCAGCGCCGCTACTCTCGATCAATGAGCAGTCAGCCCTTCTCACAAGGCCGCTCGGGGGGAGCAGGCCACTCCCCGCGTCCGGCGCTGCGGCCCGAGGACGTACCGTCGACGCCCGTCTCGCTGCGCCGAATCGGCCGGCTCTTCCGGCCCTACCGACCACGACTGAGCCTGCTGCTCGGGCTGATCTTCGTCTCGGCCGGGCTCGGCGTGATCAGCCCGTTCCTGCTGCGCGAATTCATCAACAAGGCCTACCCACAGCACGACACGACGCTCGTGATCGAGCTCGTCTCGGGGATGGTCGCGTTGTCGATTATCACGAGCGTGATCGGCGTCGCGCAGACGTGGATCTCAAACCAAGTCGGCCAACGCGTGATGCATGATCTGCGCGCAGCCGTCTACGCGCACCTGCAGCGCATGTCGCTCGCTTTCTTCACGCACACGCGCACGGGCGAGGTGCAGTCGCGCATCGCAAACGACATCGGCGGCGTCGACAGCGTCGTCACCTCGACTGCGACGTCGATCGTGCAGAACGTCACGACGGTGATGGCGACAGTCGTTGCGATGGTGCTGCTCGACTGGCGCCTGGCCGCGTTCTCGCTCGTCCTGCTCCCGTTCTTCGTCTGGCTGACGCGCCGCGTCGGCGAGGAGCGCCGGCGGATCCAATCGGTGCGCCAGAGCCGTCTCGCGGACATGTCGACGCTCGTCGAGGAGTCGCTGTCGGTCTCGGGCATCCTCTTGGGCAAGACGATGGGCCGCTCGCCCGAGCTCGTGCGCCGCTTCAGCGGCGAGTCAGGCGAACTCGCGGACCTCGAGGTGCGAGCGCGGATGGCCGGGCGCTGGCGGATGGCCTCAGTGCAGATGAGCTTCGCGATCATGCCTGCGCTCGTCTACCTGTTCGCCGGCGTCGACCACGGCTCGGGCGGCAACGCGATCTCGATCGGCACGGTCGTCGCTTTCACGACGCTGCAGACCCGTCTGCTGTTCCCGATTCAGTCGCTGCTCTCGGTTGGTCTCGAAGTGCAGACCTCGTTGGCGCTGTTCGGGCGGATCTTCGAGTACCTCGATCTGCCGGTCGACATCGCCGAGCACGCAGACGCACACCCGATGAATGACGTGCGCGGCGACGTGCGCCTGCAGGACGTCAGCTTTCGCTACGCACGGGACTCTCCGTGGACGCTGTCGGACATCTCCGCCGAGATACCCGCCGGCACGACGACGGCGCTCGTCGGCGAGACCGGCTCGGGCAAGACGACGCTCGCATACCTCGTCGCGCGCCTGTACGAGCCCGAGCGAGGCTGCGTAAGCATCGACGGCGTCGACATCCGCGACGTCACGCTCGGCTCGCTCGCCGACACGGTCGGCCTCGTCTCGCAGGAGACGTATCTGTTCCACGAGTCGATCCGCGAGAACCTGCGCTTCGCTTGCCCGGACGCCACCGACGAACAGATCGAAGACGCCGCGCGCGCAGCGCAGATCCACGAGCTGATCTCCTCGCTGCCCGACGGCTACGACACGCCCGTCGGCGAGCGTGGCTACCGCTTCTCGGGTGGTGAGAAGCAGCGCATGGCGATCGCGCGCACGGTCCTGCGAAACCCGCCCGTGCTGATCCTCGACGAGGCGACCTCAGCGCTCGACAACGAGACTGAGCGCGCCGTGCAGCAGGCGCTCGACGAGCTCGCGCGCGGGCGCACGACGATCGCAATCGCGCATCGCCTCTCGACGATTCGCGACGCCGACCAGATTCTCGTGCTCGACGCCGGTCAGATCGTCGAGCGCGGCACGCACGAGGAGCTCGTCGAGCTCGGCGGACGCTATGCAGCGCTGTTGCGCGGCGCTGAGGTCGCAGTCCCTACGCCGTAGCGTCGATATTCAGCCGCACGTAGTCGACGACGACGGGCTCGCCGAGCGCGCCAAGCACGTCATCCACGAACTGCTCACGCAGCTCGACCGGCAGGTGCTGGTAGTGCGGGCCGAGCACGATCGTCGAGAGGAACTCGCGCGGCTCCTCAGGCTGCTTCGGCGCGGGCTGCAGCCAGCACTCGGCGTCGCTGAAGCCGGTGGCGAGCAGCCGCTCGCGCGTCTGCTCGGGGCCTGCGTAGTTCCACGGCGGCTGAAAGTCGCCGAAGTGCGCGACATACGGGTCGCGCGCGAGCACGTCGTTTGCGTGCCCGCGCAGCACGTCGATGTTGCCCTGCCCGCCGCACTGCGCGACGAGCCGCCCGCCGGGACGGAGCGCGCCGTGCAGCCTCGCGAACAGCCGTACGTGATCGCTGATCCAGTGGAACGTCGCCGTCGAGAGGATCGCGTCGACCGGTTCGGCGAGCTCGAGCTCGAGCAGGTCGATCTTGCGCACGTCGGCCCCGGGCAGTCGCACGAGCGCAGCATCGACCATCGATTGTGAGGCGTCGAGCGCGATCACGTGCCCGTTTGGCACGCGCTCGATCAGCGCTTCAGTGATCCGCCCGGAGCCACAGCCGGCGTCGAGCACCGTCTCATTGCCGTGCAGCTCGAGCCGTTCGAGTACGGCGAGCCCGAGCGCCTCCATCGGGCCGGAGATCCGGTCGTAGCTCTTGCCGTCCCATGTACGCGTCTCTGGCATACGTCCGTACGTTATCACGTATGCATCGTTCGAGGATGGTGTTTGCCGATCGATTCTCGCCACCTGACCGACCGGTCGGTCACTCGTGATCAGCGAAGCTCGCGACCTCTATCCGATAGCCCGTGCAGCGAGCTCTGCGATCACGCGCGAGAGCTGTCCGCCCTGCCACGCGATCGGCGAGCGAAGCGGCGGCCCAGCATCCTCGACAATGAGCTGCGCACCGGGAATCGCCCTGGCGTAGAGCTCGGCGACGGCGAGCGGGTGGCCGGGGTCGGCTTCGTCGCGGCTGCCGACGACGACCGCCGGCAGGCCGAGCGCGCCGAGCGTGCTGAGCTCGTCGATCCGCTCGAACGGGTGCGAGCGCGGCACGGCTTCGAGCGCGTCTGCGACGGCGAGCGGATGCTCGTGCGCGGACAGGCGTTGGCGCAGCACAGTCTCGATCGTCGCGCGCATCGCCACAGGCGCTTTGCCGAAGTCATATGCGCGCACGAAGCCGTCGACGCCGTCCTCACGGAGTCCGCGCGCAAGCGCGTCCCAGCCGGCGAGCGACTCGGCATCGCGCGCGCGTCGGGGTCGAACGACGGCGTAATCAGTACAAGCCCGGCGACGCGCTCGGGCCGTGTCAACGCTAGGCGTAGAGCCGTGTGCGCGCCCATTGAGGCTCCCGCGAGCACAGCGCGCGGCAAGTTGAGCGCGTCGAGCACCGCCTCTAGGTCATTGGCAAGCGCCTCGTAGCTGTACGCGCCCGATTCGGGTCCAGGAGCGGAGCGCCCGTGCCCGCGCGCGTCGTAGGAGACGACGAAGTGGCCCGAGCGCTCGAGCGAGCGGGAGCCCATCACGACGTAGCGCCGCGTCGCCGTCAGCCCGTGCAGCAGCACTACAGGCGTCCCTTTCCCTGCGCGCTCGCCCGACAGCTCTACGCCGCCGACATCGACGATTAGGGACGTATCGGGCTCGGACACGCCCGGAGGTCTAGCAGCGCACGGCTCGCTAAGCAGGAACTGCGGCGTGCGCGCGCACGAGCTCAGCTGAGCGCTCAGGGCGCTCCCAGAAGAACAGGTGCCCGACGCTGTCGAAGATCTCAAGCTGCGCGCCGGAGATGCGCGAAGCGATCAGGCGGCCATTCTGCACCGGCAGCAGGCGGTCGTCGGTGCCGTGGATAACGAGCGTCGGCGCGGTGATCTGCGACAGGCGCGCGTTTGTGTCGTGCGTGGCGCACGCCTGCATCTGCTGCATGATCACGGGCACGGCGACGGCGCGGCGCATTGCGATCGCGCGGAACTTCGCGTAGGCGTCGTCGTCGACGGCAAACGCACGCGAGACGTTGATCTCCCAGCCGGCGCGCAGCGCGCGCTCGCGGTCGCCTGAGCCCATCGCAGCGACGAGCTCAGCGAGGTCTGCTTCGGCGGCGAGCGCGCTGCCCTCGCCGCCGCAATAAGTGCAGCCGAGCGTCAGCGTGCGGATCCGCTCGGGATGGTTGAGCGCGAGCTCTTGGGCGATCATCCCGCCCATCGAGATGCCCATTACATGCGCGTCGTCGAGCCCGAGCGCCGCGAGCAGCCTGGCGGCGTCATCGGCCATCTCGCGCGTCGTGATCGGCCCGTCGAGCGGCGTGCTCGCGCCGACGCCGTGGTGGTCGTAGGCGATCACGTCGAAGTCTGCGCGCAGCAGCTCCAAGAATGGCTCACCCCAGTGCAGCGCCGTGCCGCTCATGCCCATGATCAAGAGCAGCGGCGGCCCCTCGCGCTTGCCGCTGCGTTCGTAATCGAGCTGGATCGCGCCGACGTCGATCAAGGTCATGCAGCGATCCTACTGCGACGAGAGCGCGCCGCGCGATGCTTGCGACTAGACAGGAAAGGCCATCTGCGGCGCATCGTCGACGTCAGCCTCGCGCGCGGGTTCGAGATCGCCGTGCGTCAGCCCAGCGACGCGCACGCCGAGCAGCCGCACGGGCCGTGGCGGCGCGTACTCGCGTAGCAGCCGCAGCGCGACGGCGAAAACCGTCTCGTAGTCGCTCGTCGGATCGGCGATCGAGTGCGCGCGCGTGACAGTCGTCCAGTCGTCGAGTCGCACCTTGATCCCGATCGTGCGCCCGCGCCGCGCGTGCGTGACGAGGCTCTCGCAGAGCGCGCGCGTCATCGTTTGCAGCGACTCCTCGAGCTTGGCGAGCTCGCGTACGTCGTAGTCGAATGTGCGCTCGCGCGACTCGGAGACGACCTTGCGCTCCTGGCTGACCTGTCCGTCGCTTTCAAAGCGCGCGCGGCGGCGCAGTTCGCGACCGTGGTTCGGACCAAAGCGCGCCGTCAGCGTCTCCTCGCGCGCGGCTGCGACGGCGGCGAGCGTCGTCAGTCCAAGCTCGGCGAGGCGCGCAGTCGTCTTCGGGCCGATCCCGGGAACGAGCGACGGCGGCGCAGAGCCGAAGCGCGCGCACGCCTCTGCGCGCGTGAGCACGACGAAGCCAGCCGGCTTCTCAGCGTCTGAAGCGACCTTCGCGACGAGCTTGTTCGGGCCGATCCCGACGGAGCACGTCAGCTCTGTCGCGCGCTTGATCTCGTTGAGCAGCCGGCGCATCGCAGCACGCGGCGAGTGCAGCCCGTCGAGGTCGAGATAAGCCTCATCGAGCCCGACAACCTCGACGCGCTCGACATGTGCGCGCACGAGATCCATGACCTCGCGTGAGACAGCGCGATACGTCGTGAAGTCGGGCGGCAAGAAGACGGCTTGCGGACACAGTCGTCGCGCGCGCGAAGCGGGCATCGCAGAGCCGACGCCGTACTTGCGCGCCTCGTAGCTCGCTGTCGTGACGACCGCGCGCGGGCCGGTGCCGGAGACAACGACGGGCAATCCGCGCAGCTCTGGTCGACGCGTCAGCTCGATCGAGACGTAGAACGCATCTGCGTCGAGGTGAGCTACGCGGAGGTCTGAGCCAGACGCGGACATGAACGATTTAAAAATAATCCTCACCGCGGCGTCCACAACGCCGGTCTGCGGCGACAGCCGGCAGCCGCCCTGTTTGCGACAAACGAGCCCGCGCGTCACTGTCAAGCCTGGCTCGGATAGGCTTACGGTCCTGTCATGGATCTGACGTTCAGCGAGCAAGAGACGGCGTTCCGCGATGAGCTGCGCGGCTGGCTCGCCGAGAACAAGCCGAGCCCGGCGCTGAGCGAGGGCGACGACGACACGCACTACGCGTACCGCCGCGATTGGCAGCGCAAGCTGTATGACGCAGGCTGGGCTGCGCCAGCGTGGCCAGCTGAGTACGGCGGCCGCGGCGCGTCGCTGACAGAGTCGGCGATCTACTTCGAAGAGCTCGGCCGCGCGCGCGTGCCGATGGCCGCGAATGTGCTCGGCCTATTGCTCGGCGGCCCGACGCTGATGGTCTGGGGCACTGATGAGCAGAAGGAGCGCTACCTCTCGCCGATTCTCTCTGGCGAGGAGATCTGGTGCCAGGGCTTCTCTGAGCCAGACGCCGGCTCGGACCTCGCTTCGCTGAAAACGCGCGCTGTGAAGGACGGCGACGAGTGGGTCGTGACGGGCCAGAAGGTCTGGACGAGCGGCGCGCAGTACTCGAAGTGGTGCATGCTCGTCGCGCGCTCTGACTCGGATGTCACAAAGCACAAGGGCCTTACGTATTTCTTGATGGACATGGAGCAGGACGCTGTGCAGGTGCGCCCGCTGCGCCAGATCACGGGCGAAGCGGAGTTCAACGAGCTGTTCATCGAGGAGGCGCGGATCCCCGACGCGAACGTCGTCGGCGGCGTCGGCAACGGTTGGAAGGTCGCGCTGACGACGCTGATGAACGAGCGCGCAGGCCTCGGCTTCGCGCTGCAGATCCGCTTGCGCCAGCTGCTCGATGACCTGATCGCGAAGGCGATCGAGCGGGGCACGTATGACGAGAACGCCGACTCGCTCGCGGAGCTGCACGTGCGCTGCGAGTCGATCCGCCTGCTCGCGTGGAAGGGCCTGACGGACGTCGAGCGCTACGGCCAGCCTGGCCCTGAAGGCTCGCTCGTGAAGTGGCTGTGGTCTGACACAAACCAGCGCCTGACGCAGCTCGCCGTCGACATCGTCGGCCCCGACGCGTTGACGAGCGGCGAGAGCTGGAGCTACGAGCTCCTGCGCGCACGCGGCAACACGATCGAGGGCGGCACGACTGAGGTGCTGAAGAACATCGTCGCCGAGCGCGTGCTCGGCCTCCCCCGTCTGAAGGTAGCCGTCTGATGGACTTTGGCTTCACCGATGACCAGCGCGACATCCAGCGCACGGCGCGCGATCTGCTTGCAGAACGCGCGACGCCGGCGCGCGTGCGCGAGCACGCGGAGGCGCGTACGGTCGATCAGGCACTGTGGCGCGAGCTGAGCGAGCTCGGCTGGCCGGGGATCGCCGTAGCTGAGGAGTACGGCGGTCAGGGGCTCGGCCAGATCGAGCTATCGATCCTCTGTGAGGAGCTCGGACGCTCGCTCGCGCCCGTGCCGTTCCTGCCGAGCGCCTTGGCAGCAACTGTGATCGAGCAGTCGGGCGCGCAGGCGCAATGCGAGCGCTGGCTGCCAGGGCTCGCCTCCGGCGAGACCGTCGGCGCTTTGGGGGCGATCTCGGACGGTCTCGCGGAGCTCGTGATCGGCGGCGCCGACGCGCAGGTGCTCGTGCTCGTCGAAGACGACGGGACGGGGCTCGTGATCGCGGCCGAGGACGCCGAGGTGACGCCACTCCAGGCGATCGACCCGACGCGCTCAGCCGCGCGCGTGACCGTCTCGGGCGGCGCCAGCGACTCGCTCGGCGATGTCTGCGTCGGCCTCGGGCGCTCATTGATCTCTGTCAGCTCAGAGCTCGTCGGCGTCTGCGAGCGCGCCCTGGAGATGACGGTCGCGTACGTCAAGGACCGCAAACAGTTCGGTGTCCCTGTCGGCGCCTACCAAGCCGTCTCGCACCGCTGCGCGCAGATGCTGCTCGACACTGAGAAGGCACGCTCGACGGCGAACTTCGCCGCATGGACTGCAGACGCCGACCCGGAGCGCCTCGCCGAGGCGGCCGCGATGGCGAAGGCCTCAGCATCAGACGCCGGGCGCGAAGTGACGGCAGGCGCGATCCAGATGCACGGTGGCATCGGCTTCCCGTGGGAGGCCG
>Ga0193728_1000478_pt1 | contig 19344 bp, 17 predicted proteins | sample U1c1metaG_FD_143037 | JGI IMG/M metagenome (GOLD analysis project Ga0193728, IMG submission 143037) | Soil microbial communities from a riparian zone of the East river system, Colorado, United States - U1c1 | ecosystem: Environmental > Terrestrial > Soil > Riparian zone | place: USA: East River...
GTATTTTCAGTGCCAGAGCACACCTACACTAAGGCATCGCAAGGGCCAACACGTCGGCGAATAGCTGGATGGGTTGAAATATGTTAAGTAACTATATATCAATGACTTAAAGGCAACCGCAAGGATGGTTTTTTTAGCAAGCGATGCAGAAACGTCGATTGTGCCCTTTTTTGTCACTACAGGTTGACCAAAACGGTCGTCAAAAAATGTCGGTTCCGAGCCCGTTGAGTCGGCGATATGTGGCCGCAATGTGCGCTGATTTGCCATGGCTTGGGGCTGCCTAGAGGTTATGTTTTTTTGCATAGTGGCGGAAGGACCGGTAACTAATGTTTAGAAGCCCCGCAGCCTCTGTTCGGATGCCCTTAGCGGATTCCAAGGCTGCCACCAGGTAGCGACGTTCCGCTCCGGCAACCTCCTTCTCAAAATCGACCCCCCCTTCAGGAAAAGAGACGTGTGGCGTGCCGTCAGTTTGGCTAGAAATGGCTGAGGAGTATCCGGCGATTCGGTCCGGAAGTACGCGCAGGGTAATCTCGAAGGTGGTCTCCAGGGCAACAGCGCGCTCCATGGTGTTCTCCAGCTCTCGAACGTTCCCAGGCCAATCATAAGCCTCCAGCTTTCGTACCGCTTCGGGAGAAATACTCTCGATGGGCTTTTCCATGATTTTGCGGAATTTTTCGAGGAAATGCCGCGCCAGCAGCGGGATGTCTTCCTTACGTTCCCGAAGGGAAGGCAGTTGCACGGGGATGACGCTGAGCCGATAATACAGGTCCTCACGGAATCGGCCCTCGGCAATCTCTTTTTCGAAATCCTTGTTGGTGGCGGCAATAATGCGCACGTCCACGTCGCTTTCTTCGGTGCTGCCGATGGGCCGCACCTTACCTTCCTGCAGGACGCGGTAGAGGCGCACTTGCATGGTCAAACTCATATTGCCGATTTCGTCCATGAATAGTGTTCCACCATTGGCGGCTTGGAATAGTCCATGGCGATTATCATTGGCGCCGGTAAAGGCGCCCTTCATGTATCCGAATAGTTCCGATTCCAGTAGCGATTCCGGGAAGGCACCGCAATTAATGGTAATGAACGGCGCTTGGGCACGCGCGCTATTTTCGTGAATGGCGCGTGCCACCAGTTCCTTACCCGTGCCGCTTTCTCCGGTAATCAGTACGCGGCTGGTCTGCGGGGCAACGGTTTGAATTAAATCAAAAATTGCGCGCATTTTCGGGCTTTGCCCGATGATATTGTCCAGGCCGGTCAACCTGCGCAATTCGCGCCGCAGATAGCCCGCTTCTTTTTTCCATCGTAGATTTTCCGACACTTCGCGGACGGCGCGGCGCAGTTGATCGACTAACTCATGGTCTTTGATGACATAGCGATCGGCGCCGGAATTGATCGCGGCGATGGCCGTTTCCACCGTAGGCACGCCGGTGATCAGCAGGAAAAAGCAGTCCGGGGCAATTTCCTTGGTGAATTTAAGAAGATCAACGCCACCCTCGCCGGGCATGCGGATGTCCGAGATGATGATGTCAAAAATCTGGGATTCCAGTTTGCGCTTGGCGCCTTCCACGTTGTTGGCGATTTCAACGCGATAGCCTTCCTTGCGGAAAGTGATTTCCAGGAGTTCGCAGATGGATTTTTCATCATCCACCACCAGAATATGTGGCATTTCCCGTGCAGTTTCTTTCGCCGCTGTTTTAGCGCCTTGCATAAGACCTCACAAGAGTTCCATACGCGATTTGTCCAAGCGACGTTTCACACAACTCGCGGCAACTCCACGATAAATTCTGCTCCGCGATTTTTTTCTGAGATGACGCTAATTCTTCCACTATGGGCCTGTACAATCTGGTAAACGATGGAAAGACCTAAACCCGTGCCGCCCTCGAATTCGGATTGCAGGGGCTCGAAAATCTTGGCACGCTGTTTGGCGTCCAGACCTACTCCGGTGTCGGAGAAAGCGATGCGGAGCCAGAAGGGTTTTTCTTCGATACGCACGGTCAAGGTGCCACCGCCGGGCATGGCGCGCAAAGCGTTGTCGCAAAGATTCCAGAAAACCTGTTTGATCTTGCCGGCGTCGACGCGGGCGCGGAGCTCCTGGCCATTAAAGGAACGCACGACGTGAAAATTGGGACCAATCTCGGGCTTCTTTTCAATTAAAGTCAGGGTTTCATCCAACAGCCAGCGCACATCGGCGTCCTGAAACTCGTAGGTCTTCTCGCGCGAATACTTCAAGAAATCGGTAATGATGTTATTGAGGCGCTGCGATTCCCTGCTGACAATGTTGACGAGATGTTTTTCGTCTTCTTCGAGAGGCACGAGCCGGGCCAACTCCTTTACCGCTCCGGCCATGGCGGTCAGGGGTTGGCGGATTTCGTGGGCGATGGCCGCGGAAAGGCGGCCCAGGGCGGCCATGCGTTCCTTAGTGGCGACTTCCTGTTCCAAGCGCCGAAGCTCGGTGAGATCCTGGAAATTGAAGACATAACCGCTACGACTGTTGTCACGAGAGCGGAGCGGGGAGACGCTAATGCCTATGTAACGCTGCTGGCCATCGGGGGTGCGAAAGTCGATCTCTTTCCGGCGGGGAACGTTCTCCAGGCCACGTTCGCCCGGCAGCCAGAAATCAGGGTTAAGTTCCTGCAACAAACGGCCGCGAAGGCCCGCGAAACGATGACCGAGAATTTCTTCCCCGGTGCGGTTGAGAAGCAGGATACGGCCTTCCAGGTCAGTGGTCACCAAACCGCCGCGCATGGAATGAACGATGTCTTCGGTGAAGTCCTGCAGGTCGCGGAGTTCCTCGCGCTTTTCATCCAGTTCGGCGCCCTTGCGGCGCAAAGACTGGGCCAGAAAGCTGGAAAGATAGGCTACTGCAAGGAAACCGAAAAGGGTGCTGAGGAACCAGGTTCGCAAGCTTTCGCCCGTAGCGAGTCCCACGTAGGTGCGCGTAATTTTGTCACTATATGCCAGCGCGGCCATTCCGCCCAATATGACCAGGCAGAAAACAGCAGTGGCAAACGCCATCGCGCGCGAAAATAAAATACTGGCGACAATAATAACCAGCAGGTACAGCGAAATGAAGTAGCTGTCTTGCAGTCCGGTGGCATACACCAGCGCGGAAATCATGGCTACATCGCAGGCGACTTGAAGGCCGCCGTGCCAGGGCGCCAGCGGAAGCCAGCGAAGCAGAATCAGATGCAGGATGCCCAGCGTTATCCAAAAGACGATGACTGGAAGGAAAAAGCCTTTACCGGGGGAAACCGGCACATATTTCGGCCACACCACGCCGACGGCCAGGATCAGCGTGATCATTAACAGGCGAACACGCGTCAGCCATTCGAGCCATTCTTTGGTGCCGACACTTTGCTGCATCCCAGGCCCCGCCGGTACTTGCCCCAATACCCAATATAAAAGAAAAAAAAGCCGGGCTGCAATTGCACGCGGCCCGGCCAGTAATCCATGGACCCGTCCTACCCCGGGCTCCTAGTGCTTGGAGAGTTCTCCGATGAGGGTGAATAGCGGCAGATACATGGAGATGACCACGCCGCCGACCACCACACCCAGGAAAACGATCATTATCGGTTCCATGGCCGTCAAAAGATCCTTGACCGCCGAGTCCACTTCTTCTTCATAGAAGTCGGCGATTTTCTGCAGCATCGCATCCATGGCGCCGGTCTGTTCGCCGACCGCAATCATTTGCGTCACCATGCCCGGAAATACGTTGGATTCTTTCAACGGTTCGGTCAGGGATTTGCCTTCTTCGAGTGCTTTGCGAACCTTTTGCAGCGCGCGTTCCACCACGGCGTTTCCGGAAGTCTTAGCTGTGATGTCCAGACCTTCGAGGATGGGTACACCGCTGGCAATCAATGTTCCAAGAGTGCGTGTGAAGCGCGCCACGGCAATCTTCCTCATCAATATGCCGAGGACCGGGAGTTTAAGAATAATCGAATCGAGGACATATTTCCCTGTTGGGGTTCCATACCAGGCCTTCAATGCGAAAATACCGCCGATGATACCCGCAACGATCAGCAGGCCAAAATAGCTGCCCACAAAGTTGCTCATGGCGATAACGATTTTTGTGGGTAGCGGCAGCGTAACGCCGAGGCCCGCAAACAACGTGGCGAAAATCGGAACAACTTTCCAGAGCAGCAGGAAGATCACCAGACCGGCGATGGTGAGAACGCCGACGGGATAGATCAACGCGGATTTTACGGCGCGCTGCAGCTTGACGTTCTTTTCAATGTAGGTGGAGAGGCGTTGCAGAATGATGTCGAGAATACCGCCCGTTTCTCCGGCTTCCACCATGTTGACGTACAGACCGTCAAACACTTTTGGCGAGCTGCGCATGGCGGTGGAGAGAGTTGCGCCGCCTTCGACCATTGAGCGCGTGTTGATCAGCACTTTCTGGAAGAATTTATTCTCCTGCTGGCTGCCCAGGATTTCCAGGCACTGCACCAGCGGGAGACCAGCGTCGATCATCACCGAAAATTGGCGGGTGAAAATGGCGAGTTCTTTGGCATTCACGCCGCCGCCGAAGGTGGGCATGTTGAACTCTTTGCCCTTCTCCGACATCTTGGTGGGGGTGATCTGCTGGCGTCTCAACAGATTTTGCAGATCCGCTTTGCTGTTAGCGGTCATGACTCCGCTCACACTGGAGCCGGAGCGATTTGTTCCTTGATATTTAAAATCCGGCATGTGATGCCCTCCTGATTGCCTGGATACCGCGAAAATCGTTCGTATTCATAGTGCAATCTCCGTTTAACGCTTGGTGGTCACCGGTGCCTTCACCTGTGTTTTCATGGTGCCGCCGCCGGCAGTTGGGGTGGAAATCACGCCGCGGTTAATCATGTCCTGGAGCTCGTCGGCATTCGACGAACGCGAGAGGGCAATGTCCAGGGTGATGGCTTTGGACAGATAGGCGTTGCAAAGACCCTGATTGAAGGTTTGCATGCCGGTTTGGCCCGTGCCGGTTTGCATGGCGGAATAAATCTGGTGAATTTTGTCCTCACGGATCAGGTTGCGTATCGCCGCGGTGGGCACCAGCACTTCCATGATCATCGCTCGACCGCGACCATCGGACCGCGGCAGTAGCGCTTGGCACAAAATACCTTCCAACACCATGGAAAGCTGGGCCCTGATTTGCGGCTGTTGATGCGAAGGGAAGACGTCGATGATGCGGTTGATGGTGGAAGCGGCGGAATTGGTATGCAAAGTGGCGAAGGTCAAGTGGCCGGTTTCCGCGATGCGCAGGGCCGATTCAATGGTTTCCAGGTCGCGCATTTCGCCGATGAGCACCACGTCGGGGTCTTCGCGCAATGCGGCTCTCAGCGAGTTTGCGAAGGAATGCGTGTCCGCGTGAACTTCGCGCTGGTTCACCAGGCACTTTTTGTGGTTGTGCAGAAATTCGATGGGATCCTCGATGGTGATCATATGCTCTTCACGTTCGGCATTGATCTTGTCGAGCATGGCGGCAAGGGTGGTGGATTTGCCGGAGCCGGTCGGGCCAGTAACGAGCACCAAGCCGCGCGGCTTATCACACATACCGCGCACTACGGCTGGCAAACCCAAGGCATCGAAGTTTTTGATTTCCCAAGGAATGGTGCGGAACACGGCGCCAACGGCGCCGCGTTGATTGAACACATTGCCGCGGAAGCGAGCCAGATTCTTCAAACCGAAGGAAAAATCGAGCTCCAGATTTTCCTCGAAGCGATGCTTCTGCGCGTCGGTCAGGACGCTATAAGCGAGCGACTTGGTGTCCGCCGCCGTAAGCGGCGGCGCATCCAGGGGACGGAGATGCCCGTGTACGCGTACACGGGGCGCACTATTGGTCGTGATGTGCAGGTCGCTGCCGCCCATCTCGATCATCTTCTTAAGTAATTCGCTTAGGTTTACTCCAGCCATGGTTCACTCTTATCCTTACAAAACTGTTTCGCGTACCACTTCTTCCATCGTGGTCTGACCCAATGCCACCTTGGTCAATCCGCTTCGTCTTAACGTAATCATTCCCTGCTCAACAGCTTTCTTTTTCAGCTCCAGCGCCGAAGCTCCCACGAGAATCAATTCCCGGAGCTCGTCATTTATTTCCATGACCTCGTACAGGCCGGTGCGGCCTTTGTATCCACCCTTGTTGCAAACATTGCAGCCTTTGCCGTGATAAATCTTGGTGGTCTTGGCTTCCTCCAGGGTGTAGCCGGCGTCGATGAGGGCCTGCTCTGGAACTTCCAGCTCCACTTTGCAATTCTGGCAAATGCGGCGGACGAGTCTTTGCGCGCAAATCAGGTTCACGGAAGTGGCCACAAGAAATGGTTCGATGCCCATGTTCATCAAACGGCTGATGGTGGAAGGGGCGTCATTGGTGTGCAGGGTGGATAAAACCAAGTGGCCGGTCAATGCGGCCTTTACAGCGATTTCGGCGGTTTCAAAGTCGCGGATTTCGCCGACCAGAATGATGTTGGGATCCTGACGGAGGAAGGCACGCAGGGCGGCGGCGAAGTTCAGACCGATCTGGTCTTTCATCTGCACCTGATTGATTCCCGCCAACTGGAATTCGACGGGATCCTCGGCAGTCATGATGTTGGTGTCCACCTTGTTCAATGTGGACACCGAGGAGTACAGCGTGTTGGTTTTTCCGGAGCCAGTCGGCCCGGTAACCAGCACCATGCCATACGGGCGGAAAATATTGCGTTCGAATTTGGTCAACGACTCTTGCTCGAAACCGAGCTTGGTCATGTCCAGACGCAGGTTTTCTTTATCCAACAAGCGCATGACGATTTTTTCGCCATACAGGGTGGGCACCGTGGAAACGCGGAAATCCAATTCCTTTTTCTTTCCGTCGGCGCGGTACTTGATCATGATGCGGCCGTCTTGAGGCAGACGCTTTTCCGCGATATCCAGCTTGGCCATGATCTTGAGGCGGCTGGTAATGGCATCTTTCAATCGCAGAGGCGGGCTCATCACCGTTTGCAGCTGGCCGTCTACGCGAAATCTGACGCGCATCTCCAGTTCGTAGGGCTCGATGTGAATATCGCTCGCGCCGCGCTTCACGGAATCGGTGAGAATGAGGTTCACGAGTTTGATGATGGGCGCTTCTTCGGCGGCCTTCTCGAGCGTCGCGGTGTCGAGTTCCGCGACTTCCGCGGCGAGCTCCAACTCCTGGTCCTCGTCGACCAGGTCCTTCATGAGGTTGCTAAGCTCTTCGTGATTGTTGGATGAACCGCCGTAGAAACGCGAGATCGCGTCGCCAATCGCGGACTCCGAAGCCACCACCGGTTCCACATTGAAGCCGGTCATGAACTTGATATCGTCCATGGCGAAAACGTTGGTGGGATCGGTCATCGCGATGGTAAGCACAGAACCGACGCGAGAAAGCGGAATCACCTGATAACGCAGCGCGGTGTCTTGGGGAATCAACTTAATGACGATGGGATCGATTTCGTAATATTTGAGATTTATGGAGGGAACGCCGTATTGCCTGGAAAGCACGCCGGTAATATCGTCGTCAGTAATGAAACCCATCTTGGTCAGGCAGCTTCCCAGCTTGCCACCATTGGAGCGCTGAAATTCGAGCGCTTTGGAGAGCTGGTCCTGCGTAATCAAGCTCTCTTTAACTAAGATCTCACCCAAACGGACGGACATCCGCAGCACTCCCGCAGCAAGAAAACAGCCAAGGCTCACATTAACAAATGCCAAAGCGCCCAGTGGCGCGAATTTCGAACGTAGTTCTAAAATGGCTAATACCTGCACTTTAGTGCAGGTATTAGCCATAGGGACAGGTGCGATTCTTGACTTGCTCTCACCCGCTGGCTATCGTGCCAAAGAGATGCCTTCCTTGTGTTCCCATTTCGCGATTGAGCACCGGAGTGAAACGTTGGACGAAGAGTGCCCGGGGATGTTTGACCCGCGCTGGAGCGCTTCGCCGGCACTTATTAATGGCTCTGCGAAAGCCGTCGCGCAAGTTACGCGCACTAACCGTTTCGCATCTCGCCGCGCAATGAACGGTGTATCGCGATGAGCCGGCTTACTGCCAAGCAACGCTGGGGGTTCACTGCTGGCGCGCTATTCATAATTTTGTTGCTCGCGGCGGTGTTTACTTTTGGGTCGCTGGGCGTGCCATTCGAACCTAAAAACTGGCGCGACGTATTGACGCTTTATGCGGTTTCCAGTTTTATCACCGCAGCACTGCTTACGTTCGGTTTGATACTCGGTCGCACCGCGTTACGGCTGTGGGCGGAGCGCCGCAAGGATCAGTTAGGCGCACGGTTCAAGACGAAGATGGTTGTCGGGGCTATGGCAATTTCCTTGCTTCCCGTGCTGTTCATGTTTTTTGTGAGTTATTCGTTGCTGAATCGCACGCTGGGGAGGTGGTTCCCGCGGCCCCTGGAAATCGCTTCTGAGCAAACAACGCTTTTGCTGAACGATTTGGGACGGGGGCAAATTCTGCGATTGCGAAATATCGCGCACCAGATTGAGCCGCTGTCGAACAAGCCACTCGACGAATTTCTCGGACGCGCTTTCACGGAAGGCGCCGACGCGGTGTGGATTCTCGACAAAAATGGTAACCCCGTCAGCGGAGGAACAATTTGTGACAATCCTCCGGAGGTCCGCGACGCGAAGACTTGCGTCGTGCCCGGGGTTTTGGGTAAGCAGTTGCGCGTGCTTCAGAGTGGAATTGAAATCTGGGAGGCTGGCAATTCAACTTATTCGGCAGCGCGCATCCCTATAAAAGACTCCCATGGGGATTCAGGATTTCTTTTAACCGGATACCGCTCGAACCCCACGTTTTTTGATCGCCTTAATCAGATTCAAGCGCAGACCGCGCAGTACTACGCTGAAAAGCAGAGTCTTCGCGCACTGAAACGCCAGATGCTGCTGATCCTGTTGTTCTTCACCGTGCTGGTGTTCTTCTCGGTGATGTGGGTGGCGTTGTTTCTTTCCAAGCAAGTCACCGTGCCTATTCAAGCTCTGGCTGAGGGCACGCGCGAAATCTCTTCGGGGAATTTTGATTATCAAGTTCCCGATCAGGTACAGGACGAGCTGGGCGTGCTGGCGCGTTCGTTCAATTACATGACCAAGCAGTTGCGCGACAGTCGCTCACAAATCGATCAGTTCACGCGCAATCTGCAGCAAGCGGTGCAAGAACTGGAACGACGGCGGCAACTGATGGAAACGGTGCTGGAGAATATCCCAACAGGGGTTGTTTCGCTGGATGCGAGCGGCGCGATTCTGCGCTGCAATACCGCGGTGAATGGAATGTTGGGGACAAATTCGCGCGACAAACAAACACTCGATGATTTGCTGGGGGCGGAAGCTTCGCGCGCGGTGCAATACCTGATGCGGCGTTCGTTGCGCATGGGAGTAGTGTCGCGAGAAATTGAAACGGTGGCGGGCGGCCGGGTTTTACATCTGGCCGTGACGGTGAGCCCGTTGGGACCGCGGCGGGGCAATACCGGCTACGTGCTGGTGCTGGACGACCTGACGGAAATGTTGCGGTCGCAAAAATCCGCAGCCTGGCAAGAAGTGGCACGGCGCATCGCGCACGAAATAAAAAACCCGCTGACGCCTATTCAGCTTTCCGCGCAACGGTTGCTGCGCTTCCTTGATCGCCGGACTACTTCGGACTCGAAGCCAGTCGATGCCGAGCTAACTACCCTCGTTCAGGAGTGTTCGCGGTTGATTGAGCGCGAGGTGTCCACGCTGGCGGGGCTAGTCAATGAGTTTTCTCAGTTCGTGCGTTTCCCTACCGCCAAGCTGGTGCCCACGGACGCCAATACGATCGTCCAGGAAGCAATAGAGGTGTTCTCCAATCGACTGGATGGCGTGACCATCAAAACCATGCTGGCGGAGAACCTTCCGCCAGTACGTGCTGACGCGGGATTGTTGCGAAGCGTGTTGATCAATTTGATCGACAACGCCGCGGAATCTCTGGAGCATTCCAGCCTCCGCGAAATTGTCGTTTCGACTCGGAATCGCGTGGAGGCTGAATCGGTCGAAATTTCTGTTGCCGACACGGGGCACGGTATTTCGCCCGAAGATAAAGACAAGCTTTTCCTGCCGCAATTTTCCACCAAAGACCGCGGCACGGGCCTGGGTCTAGCCATTGCCGCGCGCATTATTGCCGAGCACGGCGGCACGATTCATGCGGAAGACAATCATCCGGTCGGTTCGCGTTTTCTGATCGAGTTGCCGGTAACGGAGGCAGTTCCGGTGGCGGTTGGCGACCCGCATGTACCCGGGCCGGAATCTTCGCGATGATTCCCAAGCCGCACCTGTTGATCGTGGATGACGAACCTGGGATTCGCGAGTCTCTGGCTTCCATTTTGCGCGACGAAGGCTATCTTGTGGATGCCGTGGGCTCTGGAGAAGAAGCTTTGGAGCGAGTGGCCGGGGGCGAACTCGAATTAATTCTTCTGGATGTGTGGCTGCCCGGCATGGATGGTCTCGAAGCTTTGAGCCGTATTCAGGCTGCCGCGCATCCTCCGGCGGTCATCATGATTTCGGGGCACGGCACCATCGAAACGGCGGTGCGCGCCACCAAGCTCGGTGCATTCGACTTCATTGAAAAGCCGCTTTCGCTGGAAAAAATTGTTTTGCGGGTACGCAACGCGGTGCAGCAGCGGCGCCTGGAAGTAGAAAATCAAACTCTTCGCAATCAGTTGGGGCACCGCTATCAGGTGATCGGGGACAGTATCCCCATGAAAGCGTTGCGGCAGCAGATCGCTGTGACTGCTCCCACGAATGGCCGAGTTTTGATTTTTGGCGAGAGTGGAACCGGCAAGGAATTGGTCGCGCATGCCTTGCATGCCGCAAGCCTGCGAACCAAGGGCCCCTTTGTGGAAGTGAATTGCGCGGCGATCCCGGACGAACTGATTGAGTCTGAACTTTTCGGTCACCTGAAAGGGAGCTTCACGGGAGCCACAGAAAATAAAATTGGAAAATTTGAGAAAGCGGACGGCGGGACGCTGTTTCTGGATGAAATTGGGGACATGAGCTTGCGCACGCAATCGAAAGTGTTGCGCGTGCTGGAGGAGCAACGCTTTGAGCCAGTGGGCTCGAATCAGACGATTACTGTGGACGTGCGGGTTATCGCCGCGACCAATAAAAACCTTGAGCAGGAAATCGCGCACGCACGTTTCCGCCAGGACCTCTTCTATCGGCTGAACGTGATTCCCTTTTTCGTTCCGCCACTGCGCGACCGCTTGCAGGATATACCTACGCTGGCGCGATATTTTTTGAATGAATTCAATGGGGCGTATGGAAAAAAGGGCCGGGAGCTCAGCGATCCGGCGATGGATATTCTGGTGCGGTATCCGTGGCCCGGGAACGTGCGCGAGTTGCGTAACCTGGTGGAGCGGTTGGTGATTGTTTGCCCACAGCCGCGCATCGAGCCTCATCACTTGCCACCGGAATTATTTCGCGGTGTGGCGGAAAGCCCGCAGCAGCCCTATTCAACACTGTATGAAGCGCGCAGCGCGTACGAGCGGGAGTTTATTCTTCGCAAATTGCAGGAAAATCGCTGGAATATGACGCAAACTGCAGGCGCACTCGGTCTTGAACGCAGCCACCTGTACCGCAAAATGAAAAGCCTGGGCATCGCCGCCCCTGATTAGAAAAAGCCTTGATTAAGCGCGTCAACTACCTTAACCGCCCCACTGAAATGTCACGCCGGAGCACACTTGGAACCCTCGAGTTTTACTTCCATAGTTCCGCTCTTCTTATCTTTGACGAACGGCAACAAACCGGTGACATACTCCCCTCGAGCATCAGCTTTAGGATGCCCAACGTGCTCTTCATCGTAGGACTTGCCTTTAAATTCCAGATCTTCATTTGGTTGAAATCCTTTCCCCCGAAGGAGCACCAATTCATGCTTCGGTAACAACCGAATAGCTTAGATCACGCAACCGTTATGGCTCTTTGTAACGGGATCGGGGACGATGGCAAAAAACGGTTTGGTTTTCTGATCCTGCGAAATGAGCGCCATTCTGAATACTTCGCCGGTGGCCGGATTAAACGTCAATTCTACGGGGTCGTCTATTTTGTTCGGGTCGCCACATTGCTCAGGCCTTTTTCCCGCACAAGAAATAAGTCCGTCCTGCAACAAGGAGAGGCCTTCCATTAAGGCCGAAGGCCCTCGAGCGTTGATGGGCCAACTGACCATCGTATAGTTTTGGCCCTTTGGAGCGCCCGTGATGAACACGTGATATTTCACCTCAAGGCGTCCATCGGAGTTCACTCTTGAGACTTCACGAATTTCCGCGATTATTCCCGGCGTGGACATTTCACCGTTCAACCATTTGCGAGTGACTTCCAGAAGTTGTCTTGCAACTGGCGGAATCTCGTCAGTTGTCGGCGCCACGGCCTGCGAAGGTGGGGCAGTCGACTTTTGCGGGGCTTGCGCAGATGACGATTTCTTCTGTGCTGATAGCGTTTGCACCGATCCCCGCAAACTAAAAACGAGTTGCGACAGCGCGACTAGACTCAGAAGCCGTGCAGCAACCTTTTCATGATGCTCACCGAAGTGACCGATCACGATTCTTGTCGGTCGCCCTCGTAAAGCAAAGGTAATGTTGATCTAGGCGTTAAGTACCCTTAACCTTCGAATGCCTGCTGCACTTCGTCCCGGGCTATTTGTTCAGAGGTGTAATCGACGGGATCATATTTCCAGACCGGAGTGTCGCCAACGACCGTTAAGCGATACGTCTTATCGCGGCTACCTCGAATAGAACGAGTGGCCCGATCCAGGCGAACGACGTTATCTGCCTCTGCCACTTTTAATGAAAATTTGTCGGCATTCGCACCCTGCGAAAACCGAATGTATTCCTGGCCCATCTGTTTGTTGACTTCTGCAACGGCTTTCTGCGCTGCTTGGCATACTTCTATCCACTTTGTTTCCAGCTGCGCATCCAGCTTATCGTCCTTGACCAGCTCCTTCTTTTTTCGTTCCACCAGATTCTTGGCCCAATCTGAAGTGTCCATGAAAGCTCCCCGGTATTGTGGTCTTGAATTTGTTGAGTGAAGACTGTGTTGGTTCGTTTGCGATCTTTCTTTACAGTTAAGCTCTCGAAGTCAATCAGCTTTAATTTCCCCATTGAAACTTTAGAACCGGAGCGCATTTTGCACCGCTGAGTTTGATTTCCGTCGTGCCTCCGGACTTCCCTGCTAGGAATGGCTGCATAGGAAGTTGATACTCGCCATTGGTATCCACTTGCTCGGTAAGCGTATGAGTTTGTTCGTAAGATGTTGATTCAAATCCAACCGATTCATTGGGTTGAAATCCTTTTCCGTGAATCAGGACGAGTTCATTTTTCAAGCGGAGACTTACCACTTCAAGCGTGCAACCGTTGTCTGTGGCTTGAATCGGGGCGGGGATGACTGCGAAAAATATTTTCGCATTTTGATCCTGGGATACTAAAGCCAGGCGATAGATCTCGCCATCCAGCGGGTAGAAGACCAACTTTAGAGGAGCGTCTTTTTTTTCAGGTTTGTTGGGGTGACTACACTGATCGGTAGCCCTACCGGCACAAACGACGAGGCCATCATCCAGAATGCTGAGGCCGGCGATGGAGGGAGCGGGATCTGGGTGGTTGGGAGGCCAGTCCACCAGCGTGTAATTTTGATCCTTGGGGACGCCGGTTACGAAGATGTGATACTGGACTTCCAGTTTGCCGTTAACCTGGCCTCTGGAGATTTCGCGGAGTTGCGCGCTCATTCCAGGGGTGGACATCGTGCCGGCCAGCCATCTTTTTGTGGCGGTCACAGTTCGTTGAGCAGCAGCGTTACCGGCGAGCGGATCAGGACTAGAATTTTGCTGCGTTAAAGGAGTGAGAGTGCCCGTGCTTTGAAATTGCGAATCCGAAACGGATTGCGAATTCCTCTGCAGAAAAGGGACACCTAAAGTCAAAGTGGCGAAATACAAATAAGCGGCGATCGAAGTCCAGCGAAGTCCATGCAGCATTATTCCCCCGGGCAAGACTGGGATGCCTGCTCAGCACTACATCGTTTCAAAACCGGCCAGGGCCAACCACGCTATCAACGTAGCGCATTTTTCGTCAGCGCTCCACGGGCTGCCCAAGGGTCGGCCCATTTCGGTTATGCGGAGTTTCAATTTTGGCTCAGGAATGCGGAGTTGCTTGGCGGCCAATTTGTAAAGATCACGTTCGGGAACACGAATGCACCGCAAATTTAAGTTTTTGGCGGCCTTGCCGATCGCGGCCCGGTACAATTCGCCTTCGGCGGTGTGCACCATGGCGTGCGAGCGCAGCGTGGCTTCCAGGGAAGGCAGCGCGCGGCCCGAGGCAAGAACAATTCCGCAGCAGGTTACTTGCTGATTGTTGCCGATGGCCTCCGCGAAGTCGCGCACGGCGACCAATGCGCGGCGATCGATGGCGACGATCACATCCTTGATAAATTCTTCAGCCTTCGGCAGATTCATGGTGCGGGCGACATGATAGGGCTGGACGCCGCCGGGTGAGCCGGGCTCGATGAGCGAGATGCGGCGGCGGTCGATGACTTCCGGGGAACGCGGCGATCCGCCAAGGGCCACCGCGGCGGCCCATCCGGAATGGGCTCTAAATCCAAGCGCGGCGCTGTTCGTATTTTTCACAAGAGCGTCCAGCTGATGCTATTCGGCGGATGGGTCTTCATCCCTAGGAGATTTACGCGCGATATCTTCGCTGAGACCTTCGAGCTGGAAATGCCAATCGAGTTCGCGGACTTTCTGGGGGTTCTCGCGCCAGTCGGGGACGACTTTCACGAACAGTGCCAGGTAAATTTTGATGTCGAAAAGTTTTTCCAGTTCTTTGCGGGCTTCGGTGCCAATTTTTTTGAGCATCTCGCCCTTGTGGCCAATTAAAATCTTTTTCTGCGAGTCGCGCTCGACGTTCATGGTCACTTCAATGCGCAAAAGTTTGGGCAGCTCTTCAAATTTATCGACGATTACGGCGAGGGCGTAGGGAACTTCGTGGTACATGACCTGGATGGCTTTTTCGCGGATGATTTCGGCGGCTAAAAAGCGCTCCGGTTGATCGGTGATTTGATCGTCTGGAAAATAAGGTACTCCGGACGGGAGTTCGCGGAGGATCGCTTCCAACAATTGATCGCAACCCGCGCCGGTGAGCGCGGAAATCGGCACGATGGCGGCGAAATCAAAGGCTTTTTGAAAGGCATCAATCAGGGGCAGAAGTTTGGGTTTAGGAAGACGATCGACTTTATTCAAGGCGAGGATGGTCTTTCCGCGGAAGCGTTCGGCTTTTTGCAGCAGTAGCGCGTCGGCGTGGGGATAAGCGCGGCTGGCGTCCACCATCAATAACAGCACGTCGATGCCTTCGAGTGCAGCAGCTACTTCATGCATCATCTGGCGGCCCAGCGCGGAATCGGCATCGTGCAAGCCGGGCGTATCGATAAAAATGATTTGTCCTTCGGGCTTGGTGACAATTCCCTGAATGCGGTTTCGGGTGGTCTGCGGCTTGGAAGTTACGATGGCGATTTTTTGCCCGACCAGGCGATTCACGAGCGTGGACTTCCCGGCGTTGGGGCGGCCTACGATGGCTACGAATCCAGACTTGAAGCCGGCGCGAAGTGGTGTGGCTTCAGTTGGCTTATCTGGAATTTCTTGATCTGGAGCTTTTTGGCCTAGATGTTTTTTGTCGGGCATTGAGATTTTCTGCGTGCTGGAACAATTACTTAAATGACCGGCGCGCCGATTTCAGCGTTTCGGAACTCGAACGTGACTGACTTGCGCAGCAATCTGCTTGCGTATACGCACGCGCAAAACCTTTCGCTGATTGGCTTCCAGCACTTCGAATTTGTGACCCTCGAGATCGATCTTGTCGCCCGGCTCCGGAACTTTACCCGAAACGTGGCTTAGTAGTCCGGCGATGGTGGTAACGGCCGCATCGGACTTCTCGCCAAACTTTACGCCAAGCAATTCCTCGACGTCGTCGATGGACATACTGCCGCGCATGACCAGGCCGCCATCCGTTTCACGCACTACGTCGGCCAATGGCTGCTTGGCATCGTAACCGCTCTCCCCGACGATTTCTTCGACCAGGTCTTCCACGGTGGCGATGCCCGCGACTGAGCCGTGCTCATCGATTACCACGGCAAGCGGCTGACCCTTTTGGCGCATCTCGCGCAAAAGATCGGAGCCGGCTTTCGTTTCGGGTATGAATAGAACCGGCCTTGCTAATTCGCGAACTTTGCGTTTGGGCAAATCCTGGTCGGCAATGTGCAACAAATCCTGCGCGTTCACTACGCCGAAAATATCGTCCAGAGTTTTTTCGTAAACGGGCATCTTGGAAAATTTATGCTCCACGAACTTGGCGTGTAATTCTTCGAGGGTGGCCTCGGCGGCGATGGCAATAATATCCGGCCGCGGAGTCATTACTTCGCGCACGCGTTTATCGCTGAATTCGACCACCTGCTCGATCAGGTCGGCTTGCTCCGGCTCGATAATGCCCTCTTCTTCGGCGGCTTCGACAAGCGCTTCGATGCCCTCTTCGGTGCGCTGCTCCTCGGATTTCTCATTTTCCTTTTCTGAAATGCGCGCGAGTGATTCCGCGCCCTCGAGGAAAACGCGTACGGGCCAAACCAGCCACATGCACGCGCGAATGGCCGGCAATAAGCGCAGCAACCATCTTCCGGAAGTGCGGTACAACAACATGTCGGGAATGAAATGCATGGCGATGACGACTTCTAAGCTCAGGAAAACGATGAACTGCACAACCGATTCCCAGGCTTCCGGAACGAAATGCACAACGCCGCGCGTAGTTTCGAGAACCAGGAACGCCAGCCAGAAATGGCCCAGGATACGGAAGGTGCGGCCGCCGCTGCGGCGATTGATGTGCAGCTTGGGTTCGATTTCGGCCTCGAAAATCTCGAGGTGCTCGTGGATGCGCCCGGTGGTCATGCGTCCGAGTTCGCGGTAAATCAGCGTAAGGTAGGAAAAAATGGGCAGGCCAAACGCTAAAACGGCAATGGCCAATATGTATAGCCAGCTGAAGGTCACGCCAGCCCTAACCGTCTCCGCAGTTTCTTTTCGGTGCGATCCATTTCGCCGCGGTCAGCTTCGTGGTCGAAGCCCAAGAGGTGCAAAACACCATGCAGGATTAGAATTTTTAGCTCCGCCGGAAGAGTGCGGCCAAAATGTTTGGCATTTCGCTTGGCTACGGCGGGGGCGATGGCAATGTCACCGAGAGATGTATCGCTGTCCCGAGAACTGGAGGCCAAAGAAACGGGACTTCGCTTCGACCGGCTGGGCTGTCGGAGCTTCACCGCGGGAAAAGATAAGACGTCGGTAGGGCCGCGCTTCTTACGAAAGGACTCATTCATCCCCGCGATCTCCGCGTCGCTTACCAGGCAGACGGTAACCTGGGCTTGCTTAAGATCCAATTCGCGACGCACACGAAGCAAAAATGACTCCAAAGCTCGTGTCGACAAACGTACCGCACGCTGGCGATTCAAAATCATCCCTTACTTTACGTCTTGGCCGGTAGGTTCGTCGGCGGCCTGGCCAGTTTCACGAAATTGCTCGGGGACCAACTCTTTGGCGGCTTCTGGAACGCGACGGTCGCCCCGGCCATTTGCCGCGTTGACCCCCGAATTTCTGTGGGGATGAGCGGGATGCGTGACGTCCCACTCTTCGTAGGCGCGGATGATTTGCTGCACGAGATTGTGGCGGACCACGTCCTTCTCTCCAAATTGAATAGTGCCGATGCCATCGATTTTGCCGCAGACTTCCAGGGCCTCCACGAGGCCGGACTTCTTGCCAGTAGGCAGGTCGATTTGCGTGATATCGCCAGTGATGACGGCCTTGGAATTAAAGCCCAGGCGGGTCAAAAACATCTTCATCTGCTCGCTGGTAGTGTTTTGCGCTTCGTCGAGAATCACGAACGAATCATTCAGCGTGCGTCCGCGCATAAATGCCAGCGGGGCAACCTCGATAATACCCTTCTCCAGAAATCTTTCGAGCTTGTCGGCGTCCAGCATGTCGTACAACGCGTCGTACAGCGGGCGCATGTAGGGGTCGATTTTTTGTTGCAGCGTGCCGGGCAAGAACCCCAACCGTTCGCCGGCTTCGACTGCGGGGCGGGCGAGAATGATGCGGTTAACTTGCTTGGTGAGTAGCGCGCTTACCGCCATGGCCACGGCGATGTAGGTTTTGCCGGTGCCACCTGGACCGATGCCAAACATCATGTCGTGCTTTTCAATTTCTTCCATGTAGCGACGCTGGCTGGCATTTTTGGGAGTGACTTGCTTTTTTCCAAACGAGCGCACGCGGGTTGGCTCAAACATGGTGCGCGGCGATTCGTGCGGTACCTCAGTGGCCACGCGCATCAGCGACTTCACTTCCGCGCTGGTTAAGGTTCGACCGTGGCGGGTCAGGTGGTTGTACTCTTCGACGATCTTGACGGCCTGATCGACGTTGTCCTGGTCGCCTTCAATGGTCAAACGTGTGTCGTGCAGGTGGGTACGCACGTGCAGCACGTCCTCGAGCAAACGCACGTTGTCATCGAGCGTTCCAAAAAACGGTTCAATTTGTCCGGATATGTGTACGGTACGTCTCATCCAATTGGCAGGTTTTCCAGCTACAGGCAACGAGTGGCCGATGGTTCCTCCGGGCTAGGATAACTGCGCAGTAACTCGGGAACACACTGCTTCCACCCTATCCCAGCCGTTCGATGCGGTCAAGGTTGACGCGCTTTGTTGTAGATGGTCCAAGATAGGACCCCGTCGGTGGACATTTCGGCGCGTGAAGCTGGAAGATGAAGTCTAGAAATTGCCGAACTCTGCAGATTGCGAGCGCTCGAGAAGGCGAGCGCCAAGCTGCTCATATTCAGAAATGAGGAAGGAAGCGTTCTGCCCCGCTAGCGTCGCAGCATCTATTTCAGTCGACAGGAGACTTGCAGTCGCGATATCCGCGCTGCACCCCAGGCAGTAGCGTTCGGATCTGCCAGGAAGTTCAACCAACTCTTCAATTCGGCCGCACACACTACATTGGGAAGATAAATCTTCTTCACAACCCTTTGGTCCCGTCATCATCGAAGTTCCTCTTTCGTTGCGCACTACTTTTCCGCCGCCGATCGGCATCTGCCGCAGCGACAGGTCAGTCGGAACTCCACTATAGAAATCGCGGCGTGAGAAAGTCCTGAACGATACATTAGGAAAGTATGAGTACAAATCGGAGGTTTGCTTGGCTTGCAACACTGGCGACTGAAGGGTCGGCAAAACCGTGAAGTGAAAATGACTACCCCGGCGGGAAGAGTTAGGTTTCAAGCTTAAAGCGGGTGGACGCCAGGCGATACAGACGGCGCCACACGAGACGATTCATGAGCACGACGATGGTGGCCATGATCAGCGTGG
>Ga0193728_1000479_pt1 | contig 19324 bp, 18 predicted proteins | sample U1c1metaG_FD_143037 | JGI IMG/M metagenome (GOLD analysis project Ga0193728, IMG submission 143037) | Soil microbial communities from a riparian zone of the East river system, Colorado, United States - U1c1 | ecosystem: Environmental > Terrestrial > Soil > Riparian zone | place: USA: East River...
CGTCGTCGTCACCGCCGGCGGCGAGCAGATCGCCGACACCGACAAGGCCGTCGTGCTGGCCGAGACGGGCCTGCCGCCCCGGTACTACCTGCCCCGCGAGGACGTCCGGTTTGACCTGCTGAGCCCGACCGAAACGCACACCACCTGCCCGTTCAAGGGGCAGGCGAACTACTGGTCGGCGCAGGTCGGCGGCCAGGTCCTGGCCGACGTGGTGTGGAGCTACGAGTCCCCGATCCCCGAGGCGGCCGGCATCGCGGGCCTGGTGTGCTTCTACAACGACCGGGTGGAGCTCACCATCGACGGCCAGCCCGCCTGACCCTCCGGCCCCCTCAGACCGGCAGCCCGAGCGCCCGCAGGTCGCCCCGCAAGTGTCCCGGATCCGCGAAACGGATGGCCTTCAGGCCCGCCTGCTTCGCCATCGTGATGTTGTCCGGCTTGTCGTCGATGAAGGCCGTCCGGGCCGGGTCGAGCTGGTACCGGGTCAAAAGCAGCTTGACGATGGCCGGGTCCGGCTTGGCGACGCCCTCGAGCCCGGAGATCACGCAGCCGTCGAAGTAGCGCATGAACGCGAAGCGCTCGCGGCGCAGCGGGAACGTCTCCGCCTCCATGTTGCTCAGCGCGAGGCAGCGCACCCCGGCCCGGCTGAGGTCGGCGAGCACCTCGACGGTGCCGTCGAGCTGGCCAGCGATCATTTCCTCGCCGCGCTCGGCCCACGCCATGATCAGCTCCGCGTGTCCCGGGTGCTCGCGGGCCAGCTCCTGGCAGGACTCCAGGATGGGGACGCCCAGGTCGTGGGCGTGGTGCCACTCGCTGGTGCAGATCCGGGCCAGGAAGTCAGCCAGCTCGTCCGGGTCGTCGATCAGCTTCCGGTACAGATGCCGCGGGTCCCAGTCGAGGAGCACGCCGCCGAGGTCGAATACGACGGTGTCGACCGCGCGGGAGGGTTCAGCGCGGGCATGCACGGGTTGAAGCTAACACAGGGCCTGGGGCTGGGCGCCTGGGGCTGGAGGGCTGGGGCTCCGCGACGGGGCGCCGGGGCCTGGAGCGCCTGGGTCCGGGGCCGGGGTCAGGAACCGGGGTCAGGAGCCACCGGACGTCACCTGGCCGGAGCCGGAGCTGGACGACGGGGGTGCGGCGGACTTCAGCCCGCTGGAGCTGGAGCTGGAGCTGGAGCCGGTGCCTGAGCTGCCGGTGCCTGAGCTGCCGGAGCCGGAGCCTGAGGTGGCGCTCTTGCCCGCGGCGCTGTGCGACGTGGCCGACGTGGCCGCCGGCTGGGCGCTCGCGGCGCTGGCCAGCCCGGCGGCGATGCCCCCGCCGGCCAGGACGCTGGCGGCGCCGATGGTCGCGGTGACGGCCCGCAGCCGCGCCCGGCCCCGGTCCCGGTCCCGCGCGGCCATGGCCGCCGGGGCTCTCTCCCTGCCGGTGTCCACTCCAGATCGTCCCTCCGCTGGGCCGTGCCGCTGGATGGCGGCGTGCCGCCAGGATGGCCGGCTCACTTCTGCGCGGCCTCTGCTGCGGCTGCGGGGCGCCTGCGAACCCCCACCGCTGTGGATGGGGGTGTGGATGAGCGGTGGAAAGCGGAGACGGACAGGGGATAAACGGCAGATGTCCTGTGGATGACTGAAGTTTCTCCGCCGGGCCTGACCAAAGGCCTTGTGTCCTGGGCAGACGCAGCTGTAGAACTACTTCACCACTGAAGACGTGCTCACTCCGGAGGCGACTCCGGGAGGCGCCGAGGCCCGGGAGACCGTGACTCGGCGCCGTAGCACGCGGCCAGTGGCAGCCTCGTGGCGCACGGCAGCCGGGCAACCGGCCACCAGGGCCGCGTGGGCGAGGCGAGGCCCCTCCATCTCATACATGGAGGGGCCTCGTCCTTTTGTGCGGGGTGACAGAGCGTGCCGTACGGTACGGCGCGCCGGACTCGCCAGTCGGGTTGTTTCCCGCGCCGCATGGGCGGCAAACCGCGACGGCCGGCGGAAACGCCACATTCGGTCACTGCCCGTCATTCAGGCCGCGATCAGGGCACGGCCGGCCTGGCGTGTTTTCCGCGCGTCCATCACATCACGGTGCGACACTGAACGTAACGCTCCGCGCTGGGTTTCCCCCGCGCACCGGGTGCGAGTGCCACGGCGGCGGGCGCGGGCGGCAGATCGGCATTGACAGGGGGGGTTCATGAGTCTGGCGGGCCAGGACGGCGGCACTGACGGTTACGAGCTGGTGCCGCCGCGGCCCGACCGGACGCGGGCACCGGGCCCGGCCGCGGCTCCGGCCGGGGGCCCGGCCCGAGCTGGGGAGAACTCGGCGGCTGCGGCGTCGTCGGCCCCGGCAGCGTCTCCTGCGGCCGAGGCAGCTGGGGGGCCGGGCAGCACGGCCCTGTTCCGCCGCCGGTCGGTGCACGCCAGCCGGCGCGGCGTCCTGCACCTGCAGAGCGCCCGTGACACCCCGGCGCCAGCTGACCTGGCCTCCTGGTTCACCGAGCGCGGCTTCCACTTCTACGTCGCGGCCCTGCGCTGGCCGCGCCGCCCGGGCCGGATCCGGCGGCGCGGCCGGGCCTTAACGGCGGCTTTCGCCGAGCTGGACGCCCGCTGCGAGCACCTGCGGACGGCCGACGGGATCGACAACGTGATCGTCACCGCGCACGGCGAGGGCGCCCTGGCCGCCGCCATGTGGTGCACCGCGCCGCCGTCCGGCAGCCACCCCGATGCGCTCATCCTCTACGCGCCGTCCTTCGGCCGGGGCCGCCGGGCCGCCCGCCGGGGTCTCGACATCCCCTGCCCGGTCCTGGTGATCGGCGGGACCGGCCGTCGGCGCCGGCTGCGGCCGCGCCGCGGCGCGGCGACCGCCCCGGCCGCCACCATCCACCTGGGCAGCCACGTCACCTGGCTGCGGCCCGCCGACGGCGAGGCCCGCCCCGATGCGCGCGAGCCGGAGGACCGCCGCCGGTTCTTCGACGAGATGGGCCGCTGGCTCGGCGCCTACATGTACGGCCAGGTACGCGACCAGCTCCTGTGACCCCAGCTCCGGTGACCCCGCCGCCGGGGCGGGCATCTCAGCTGACCGTGACCTGGGTCATGGGGTAGCCAGTAGCGCCGTTCGGCTCCGGCGGCTCCTGCAGGGCGGTCTGCGTGTAGCCGGTCCGGTCGGTGGCGCGCGACTCGATGAGGTGGTTGCCGGGCGTGGCGTCCCACTCGTAGACCCACTGCCGCCAGGTATCGATGTCAGGCACCGCCGCCAGCCGGGCCTCGTGCCACGGGCCGTTGTCGATCCGCACCTCGACGGCGTCGATGCCCTTGTGCTGCGCCCAGGCCACCCCGGCAACCTGGTGCGTCCCGGCCTTCAGGTTCGGCTGGAGCGGCACGTCAATCCGGGACTCGGTCTTGATGGGGGCCTGCTGGTCCCAGCCGCGGACGGCCCAGTAGGCCCGGCTGGCCCGGTAGGTGGTGACCTCGATGTCGGTGATCCACTTGCAGGCCGAGACGTAGCCGTAGAGCCCGGGGACGACCAGCCGGACCGGGAAGCCGTGCTCCACCGGCAGGACGGTGCCGTTCATGGCCACGGCCAGCATCGCGTCCCGGCCGTCCATCGACACGGTGACCGGCGTGCCCGAGGTGAAGCCGTCGGTGGAGGTGCACAGCAGCTGCTCGGCGCCCGCCCGGATGCCGGCCTCCTGCAGCAGGCTGCGCAGGCTCGCCCCGAGCCACTTGGCGTTCCCGACGTAAGGGCCGGCCACGGGGTCGGACACGCACGTCAGCGTGATGTAGTCCTCGATCAGCGGCCGCCGGATCAGGTCGTCGAAGGTCAGCGTCATCTCCCTGGCGACCATGCCGTGGATCCGCAGCTTCCAGCTGGCCGGGGTGATCTCAGGCAGCACGATCGCGGTGTCCACCCGGTAGAACTGGCTGTTCGGCGTAATGAACGGGCTCAGCCCGGGGATGTTGAAGTCAGTGCCGGGGGGCAGCGGCGGGGCGGGTACCGCCGCCCGCGGGATCCGCAGCGTGCTGCGGGCCGCCGAGACGTTCCCCCGCTCCGCCAGCAGGTTGCCGCCGATGCCCGCGACGATAGCGCCCCCGGCGACGACCGCGCTGGTGGTCAGGAAGCTGCGGCGCCGCGGGCCGGCTGGCCGGGGTGGCGCACTCGCCGGCCGCCCCGCGGGCGGCCGCCCGCGGCCGACGGGCCGCGGGGCGGGCAGCGGCTGCCACCGCTCCTCGGGCAGGCCGGCTGGCGCCCCGTCATCCGGCCGCGCTGTCCCGCCGGCGGCCGGCGCCTCGGCGGCGGGTCGCTCGGCGGCGGGCCCTTCGGCGGCGGGTCGCTCGGCGGCGGGCCCTTCGGCGGGTTCGCTGGCAGACCCGCCCGTGGCCTGTGCAGCGGCAGCCCCGTCCCGGTTGGCCGGCCCAGCGGGCGGCTCCTGCTCGGACGGCGGGCGGTACTCGGGCAGCTGCCGCGCCGCTGTTCCGGCCGTAGCCGCGGGGGCCGTCCCCGCGGGCGCGCGCACCGCCAGCGCGGCCAGCCGCCGTAGCGCCAGGGCGGCGGCGATGCCGCCGAGCAAGGTCGGCAGCGCATCGCTGCCGACGGCGTTGGGCCTGGTCAGCGCAGCGATCAGGCCGACCAGGATGAACACCCCGAGGCCGGTCATGCCGTAGGCGAGCCGACGCACCGCGAGCGCGCCGATGGCCGCCGCGAAGACGGCCAGGACGACCAGGATCCCGCCGACCAGGATGACCTTGTCGTGCGAGCCGAACGCGCTGATGGCGAAGTTCTTGACCGCCGGCGGGGTGAAGTCGATGGACAGCTGCCCGACCGCCACGACCGGCGAGCTGCCGGAACTGATCAGGCCGGCGACCAGCTGGGCGACGCCCAGGGCCAGTCCGCCCGCCAGGATCCCGGCCGCGGCGCCGCGAGTGAAGTTGCCCGGCGGGCGTTTGTCAAGGGTCACAGTTGTAATTCGTAGCAGCCGCGGCCGCGGATTGCCGTCATAGCCGACTGATGGGCAGGATTCCGGTGGTGCTGCCGTGACAGCAGGTGGCGGCGGTGACCGAGTTGCCAGTACCCGGTTGCCAGTACCCGGCCGGCGGCCAGTCCCGGGCCAGCCTCTGCCGCAGCATATTGCTGCGGCGCAGGTCAGCACCGTCCGTCCGGGTCGTGGCCAGATCGATACCCCCGCGGCCAAGCCGATTTGGGCGCGGCGCCGAATATAGATACGTGAACGTGTCGCGACCTGGGTCCGGAGCGCCTGGCCGGCGGCCTGCCGCCGTCCCGGTCGCGGTGCCCGGATTGCCCGGAGCTGACCTAAGCGCGCTCCTGGGCCAGGTCGCCCGGGGCGACGAGGCCGCGTTCCGGGCGCTGTACGACCGGGCCGCCGGGCAGGTCCTCGGGACCGTCCGCCGGATTCTCCGCGACCCGGCCCAGTCCGAGGAAGTCATGCAGGAGGTCCTGCTGGAGGTCTGGCGGACGGCCGCGCGCTTCGACCCGGAGGCCGGCTCGGCCGCCGCCTGGATCATGACGCTGGCCCACCGCCGGGCCGTTGACCGGGTCCGGTCCGAGCACAGCGCCGCGCAGCGGGAACTCCGCGCCGCCGTCCACACGGTGGACTACGACCAGGTGACCGACGCCGTCGAGACCAACCTGGACCACGAGCGGGTCCGGCGCTGCCTGACCACGCTGACCGACCTGCAGCGCGAGGCCGTGACGCTCGCCTACTACCAGGGCTACACCTACAGCGAGGTGGCGGAACTGCTCGGCGTAGCCGTCGGCACCGTCAAGACCCGGATGCGAGATGGCCTGATCCGGCTCCGCGACTGCCTGGGGGTGGAGTGATGGCCGCCGGGCGGCCCACTCGGCCCGGCGTCACCGACCCGCACACGCTGGTCGGGGCCTACGTGATGGACGCCGTCAGCGACGATGACCGGGTCAGCTTCGAGCACCACCTGGCCGGCTGCGAGAGCTGCCAGGCTGAGGTGCGCGGCCTGCGCGAGGCCACGGCCCGGCTGGCGGCGGCGGCGGAGGTTCGGCCGCGGGCTGAGCTCCGCGAGCAGACGATGCAGGCCGCGGGCCTGATCCGCCAGCTTCCCCCGGTGACCCGCGAGCGCCCTGAGGCTCCGGCCGGATGGCGGCGGGCCTGGCTGCCCCGCCTGGCCGTCGCCGCCGCGGCCGTGTTCGCGGTGCTGGCCGTGGGCATGGGCACCGTCATGCACGGCGCCGAGCACCGGCTGGACCAGGCCCGGGGGAGCAGCCACGCGATGGCCGTCGTGCTCGGGTCACCGGACGCCACCATGCTGACGGCCAAGCTGACCAGCGGCGGCCGCGCGACCATCGTGATGTCGCACCGGTACGGCTCGCTGGTGTTCACCGCGTCCGGGCTGCCCGCCCTGCCGTCCGCCCGTTCCTACCAGCTGTGGGTGATGCGACCGGGCGGCCCGAGGTCAGCCGGGCTGCTGCCCGCCGGTCCCGATGGCCGGGCCGGGCCGATGGTCGTCTCCGGCCTGGCCCGCGGTGACCGGGTCGGGCTCACGGTCGAGCCCGCCGGCGGCTCAGCCCGGCCGACCTCGCGGGCCATCCTGATGATCACCCTCAGCGCCTGACCCGCCCCGGAAGGTCCAGCGGGTCGGGGAGCCGGTGAAGTCGCCGTGCCGCATGCCGATCACCTTGTGCGGCCGCACGGCGATCGTGGAGTTCCGGGCCGGGTCGAGGAAGCTGATCTCGATGCCGGAGTCGTACTTCTCGTTCATCAGGTCCAGCGCCCGCCCGATGCTCGCATCGTCGGTCATGATCCGCGCGGTGCCCTCGATGATCACCGGGTCGCTGGCGTCCTCGGTAGTGACCACGCACCGGGGATCGGCGCGCAGGTTCCTGGCCTTGCGGGAGCGCACCCCGCAGGTGAACCACAGGACGCCGTCATCCCACATGCCCCAGACCGGCATCGAGTGCGGCCGGCCATCGGGCCAGGCCGACGAGACCCAGTAATTCCTGCTGCTGGCGAGCCGCTCGGCGGCCCACGACCACGGCAGCAGGCCGCTGCCCGCCTCCGGTCCGGCGATCCCGTAGCCGGGCATCACCGGACGGCTCATCTCAGGGCTCTCCATCGGCTAGGTGTACCGCAACGCGCGGGCGGCCGCTGCGTTTTCCGGGCGTCTGCGCTGTCCCCGCCGCCGCGACACCGCCCGGTCACCCTCGGGAGACCGAAGCGGCCCCGCGCCGGTATAACGTGGGCGGGTGAAAGCATCTCCCGACGCGCAGCTGAGGCTGCTGGAGCTGGCCGACATCGACGCCGAGCTGACCCGCCTCGAGCATCGCCGGCGCGGCCTGCCCGAGCACGCGGAACTCAGTCGGCTGGAGCAGCGCGATCGTGAGCTGCGTGACGAGCTGGCCGTCCTGCAGGCCCAGGAGGGCGACCTGCGGCGGGAGCAGGCCAAGGCCGAGGCCGATGTCGAGCAGGTGCGCACCCGCATCGACCGGGACCGGGTCCGCCTGGACGCGGGGCAGGTGTCCGCTCCGCGCGAGCTGGAGAACCTGCAGTCGGAGATCGAGTCGCTGCACCGCCGCCAGTCCGACCTGGAAGAGGTCGTGCTGGACGTCATGGAGCGGCAGGAGACCACCGAGAGCCGGCTCCAGGCCGCCGGGGCCGAGCGCGAGCAGGTCGGCGCGGACGCCGCCGTCGCGATCGCGAGCCGGGACGTGGCCCTGGCCGAGATCGGCGAGCAGGCCGGCAAGGCTGCCGACCGGCGGGCGGCGGTCCTCGCCCACGAGCCCGCGGACCTGGTCGACCTCTACGAGCGGCTCCGGGTCCAGCACGGCGGGGTAGGCGCCGCGGCGCTGCGCCGGGGCCGGTGCGAGGGCTGTCACCTGAGCCTGAACACAGTGGACCTCAACGCGATCCGGGCCGCCCCCGGCGACGAGGTGCTGCGCTGCGAGGAGTGCCGCCGGATCCTGGTCCGCACGGACGAGTCAGGACTGTGACCCGCAAGCTCGTCATCGAGGCGGACGGCGGCGCGCGCGGCAATCCGGGACCGGCCGGATACGGCGCCCTGGTCACCGACGGGCAGACCGGGGAGGTGCTGGCCGAGCTGCACGACAGCCTCGGGATCACCACCAACAACGTGGCCGAGTACTCCGGGCTCATCGCGGGCCTGCGCGCGGCGGCCGAGCTGGCGCCGGGCGCTGACGTTCAGGTCCGGATGGACTCCAAGCTCGTGGTCGAGCAGATGTCGGGCCGCTGGCAGATCAAGGACGCGAACCTGCGCGCGCTGGCCGGGTCGGCCCGCGAGGCGTCCGGCCAGCTCGGCCGGGTCTCCTATACCTGGATCCCGCGCGCCAAGAACACCAGGGCCGACCGGCTGGCCAACCAGGCCATGGACGCCGCGAAGGACGGCGCCAGCCCGGGCGGTGCCCGCTCGCAAGGCGCTGCCCAGGCCAGCACTGACCCGGGCAGCGCCCAGCCCGGCGGCACTCACCCGGACAGCGCCCGGGCTGGCGGCGCTCGGCCCGGCAGCGCTCAGGCGGACGGGGACGCCGCACCGGGCGGCGGGGCGCATGAGCAGGCCGCGGCCGCCCGCCCTGGCCGCGGCTGGGACCCGGCCCGCGGGCGGGCTACGACGACGCTGCTGCTGCGGCACGGCCAGACCCCGCTGTCGGCCGAGCGCCGCTTCGCGGGGCGCGGCGACATCCCGCTGACCGAGACCGGCCGCCGCCAGGCGGCCGCCGCCGCGGCCCGGCTCGCCGCCCGCGGCGGCATCGACGTGATCGTCAGCTCGCCGCTGAGCCGCGCGCGGCGGACGGCCGAGGCCGTCGCGGAAGCCACCGGGGCGCCCGTGATCGTGGACGACGACCTGGTCGAGACTGACTTCGGCAAGTGGGAGGGGCTGTCGTTCGCCGAGGCGGGCGCGCAGGATCCGGACGAGATGCGGGCCTGGCTGGCGGGCGCCGACGCGGCGCCGCCAGGCGGCGAGAGCTTCGCCACCGCCGGCCGCCGGGTGCTCGGCGCGCTGGACCGCCTGCTCGACGCCTACCCGGAGCGCACGCTGCTGATCGTCAGCCACGTCACGCCCATCAAGACCCTGCTGTGCCGCGCGCTGCTCGCGCCGCCGGCCGCGCTGTTCCGCATTCACCTCGACGTCGCGTCGCTGTGCGAAGTCGACTGGTTCGCCGACGGGCCGGCCCTCGTCCGGTCGGTGAACGACACCGCGCACCTGCGCTGACGCGCGCGCCACGGCGGCCACGCAGCGTGCTGCCGGAGCGCGATAACGCGAAATCATGTCTGCTTTCACTCTGGTTGAGTTCATTGTTCTCGCAGTGATTGGTTACGGAGCGTGTAAGAGGCGGTTACTCGTGGAATAGCACCCTGCGTAATTGATCACGAGGGGGGAAATCAGTGCCTGTACAGACCACGACCCGTGCGGCCGCCGGGCGCAAGCCGGCGCGCGCCGCCAGCACGCGGTCGCCGAGCACCAGCGCCTCGCAGCGCTCGACGGGCCGTCCCAAGAGCACGGCCTCTGCTCAGTCGACCAGCACCAAGTCATCTGCCCGCAGCACCACCACTAAGTCAGCTCGCGCCGCCGGCCCGCGCAGCACCGCGCGGAGCACCAGCGGAACCCGCCAGCCCGCCCGCGCCGCCGCCCGGCGGAGCACGCGGGCCTCGTCTGCCGGCCAGACGCCGGCGAGCGCGGCCCGGACGGTGTCGTCCGCCGCGACCAAGGTCACCTCGGCCGCGACCAAGATGACCACCGCCGCGACCAAGGCGACGTCATCGGCCCGGACGCTGTCCACCGCGATGCAGTCCGTGAACACCGCCACCAAGGCGATGACCACGGCAGCCAAGGCCCTGACCTCGGCGGCGAACTCGCTGTCCGCAGTCAAGCCGGCCGCATCGGCCGCGCCGGCCCGCCGGCCGGCCGCGAAGCGGGCGACCGCGACGGCCGGGCGGACCACCCGGTCGTCGGCCCGCACGTCGGCGGCCAGCAAGTCAGCGACGAGCAGGTCGTCGGCCGCCAAGGCCCCGGCCAAGCCGGCGAGCCGGGCGACCGCAGCCCGGGCCAGCACCACCAGGACGGCCGCCAGCAAGTCGCGGGCCAAGTCCGGCACCTCGGCGAAGTCCGGCACCACCAAGCCGGCCGCCGCCAAGGCCAGCTCGGCTCCGGCCGCCGGCGGAAGCAAGCCGAACGGCACGGACCAGTCCGGCTCCGCGGAGAAGCCTGGCACCGCGAAGAACGGTGGCGCGAAGAACGGTGGCGGGAAGAACGGCGGCGGGAAGAACGGCGGCTCGTCCAGGCCGCGGACCGCGGCCAAGTCCAGCACCCGGCCGGCTACCCGGCGCGGCACCTCGCGGCCGGGTCCGTCCCGGACCAGCCCGCCGACCGCCCGGCGCGTGCCGTCGATGACGACTCCGCCGCCGCCCCGGCCGTCATCCCGCGACGACGAGTACAACGGCCTGCTCGGTGGCCTGATCCACTAGGCCCGCCGGGCCGGTCAGCGGGCCGGCCGAATCGCGGTCGCGGGGGAGCGTGCACTCTCCCGCGACCGCGGCGGCATGCGTGACGCCCTATCCTGGGAAGCCGACGGGCGAGTCGGCCGGGCGGCCGCGTCGCTCTCCGGCAACGGAGGGCGCCGAGGAAGGTCCGGGCTCCGCAGGGCAGGGTGGTCGGTAACGCCGACCCGGGGTGACCCGCGGGAAAGTGCCACAGAAAACAAACCGCCCCCGGCCTGGCCGGGGGTAAGGGTGAAACGGTGGTGTAAGAGACCACCAGCGCTGCAGGCGACTGCGGCGGCTTGGTAAACCCCACCCGGAGCAAGGTCAAGAAGGTCCGCGCCCTCCGGGGCGCGGACCGCGCGAGCGCTTGAGGGCGGCCCGCCCGATGCTCGCGGGTAGACCGCAGGAGGCTGTCGGCAACGGCAGTCGTAGATGGATGGTCGCCGGCCCGCGCAAGCGGGTGCACAGAACCCGGCCTACAGGCCGGCTCGCCCGCCGCCAAGAGCTCTGATGTGCGCTGTTACCCGCTGCTGTCGGGAAGGTCCAGCCGGCGCAGCAGGTCGGCAGGGTAGAACGGCTGCGCGGCAGCGGCCGACTCCTCGGCTCCACCAGCGGTAGCCGGTCACCGTGCGGCGCTCAATGTCATCGAGACCGGTCAGGCTGATCGGCATCCTGGCCGGCACGGTCACCGTGCTGACTCCAGTCTTCCTCGTCATCGCCTACCTGCCCGCGATCATGCGCACCTCTGGTGCGTGGATCGTGGCCGCGCTGCTCGCCTACGGTGCCGGGCAGGTCACCGGCACCGTCCTCGTGCCCCGCGTCATCCGCCGCTGGAGCGCCAGGACCGCTCTGGTGTACGGCGCCTGCGGTATCGCCGCGGTCACGGCGATCCTCACCGTCACCCGGACGCTCGACGCCGCCCCGGCCGTCACCATGGCGGTTATCGGCCTGCTCGCCGTCGTCGTCGCCACGAAAGCCGTCCGCCGAGCGTGAGCTTCATCTGGCCCGAGGACGTCGACGGCCTGGCTACCCTGCGAGGCGCCGTCGAACTCGCCATGTCCATCGGGACCGCGCCCGTCGTGCCCGGCGACGCGGCCACCGATACCGCCCGGCTGCTCGCCGGCCTGCCCGGCCGCGAGCCCGTCGTGGTCTTCACCGCTTCCCTGCTCAGCTACCTCAACGCCGACGCCACGATGACGGCGTGCTGGCCTTGGCCGATCCCTATCTGCGCTGGCTCGCCCTCGCCCGCAGCCCGGATGACGACTTCCGGTGGCTGCCGGCTGGCCCCGACGGCGGCTAGCCGTGTCCCGTCGATCTTGGCGGGTGGATCCGGCAGCACCACCCGTGCCACCCGTTGCGGTCCCGGCGGCCGGGCGGGTCTCGCCCCTGCGCCGGGATGCCCTGGCCGGGGCCAGGACAAGCGAGCCTGGCGAGGCGCCCGGGGTCACCGGGGCGGGCGGCAGGCCGGCCTGGCGCCCGGCGCCGGCCCCGGCGGAGCCCGGGCAGCAGCATGACCGTGAGGTCGCTGCTGCCCTGGCAGCAGCGACGTTACGGTCACGTCGTATCCGGGAGGCGGCCGGCCGCTGATCTGGTCCGGCGCCCGCGGGCCGCGGCTACGCGACCGCCTCACAACGCGGTAAGCAGGCGTGATCATGGGAACGGCCCGGCCGGGGCTAACCGCGGCCGTCCCCCCGGTCTCGTGACCTGCGGGACTACGCTCTAGCGCGGCACCAGGTCATGCGCCAGGCCAGCGGGCGCGGACGAGATGCTGCAGCGCCAGGACGCGCTGCAGTCCGAGGCGGACGCGGCGCGCGGCTGGCCGTGCACTGGCGCGTGCGGCAGGTCCGGTTCCGCCCGGGTCGCCATCCTGCAGATCAAGAGCGCCCGCCAGGCCGAGAGCTAGGGGTCGTGCTGGCGCACGTCAGCTTTGGCTGGGTCATGGCGGGTGCGGCTCGGCATCCTCACCATCGCCCACGAGGCACCGCGAGTCGAGTTCGGCTACCTGCCCGGACCAACCTGGAACTGAGCGCAGGCAACCTCTCCCAGCACCTCGGCGTGCTCGAGAATGCCGGGTTGATCACCCTCAAGAAAGGCTACGCCGGCAAGCGCGCCCGCACCTGGGTCACCATCACCAAAGCGGGCCGGGCCGCCCTCGCCGAGGAAATCACCCAGCTCAAGCTCCTGATCAGCCGCATAGACAGCGCGTGCCGACGGCAGGGCGATCGCACGACTGGCGCTTTTCCCGTTACCGCCTGGCCAGGCCTGGGACATCTGCTGGTCGCAGCGGTCATGAGATGTCATCCACAGTTGGCTGTGCCGTCACGGTGCGGCGGACTGCCGGGCAGGCGCGTCGCGCAGCGTTTTGAGCGTGCGAATCGCGTATGTCACTGAGTCGTTTCACCCCGACGTGAATGGCGTCGCGCACACGGCCGTGCGCGTCGTCGAGCAACTGGCCCGCCGGGGCCACCAGTTAGTGGTCATCGCGCCCGAGCCCGCGCGGGGCCGGCCCCGCCCCGACGAGGCCCTGGGCTACCCGGTGGTGCGGGTGCGATCCCTGGCCGTGCCGTCTTACCCCGAGTTCCGGGTCGGGCTGCCGGATGCGCAGGTCGGCGCGGCGATCGCCGCGCACCGGGCCGACCTCGTTCATCTGGGCAGCCCGTTCATCCTGGGCGCCAGCGCGGCGGCGGCCGCGCGGCGCCTGGACCGCCGGGTGGTGGCCGTGTATGCGACTGACGTGCCGGGCTACGCCCGCGCCTACCATGCGGGCCGGGCCGGGCAGGCGGCGTGCTGGCGGCGGCTGCGCCGGATTCACAACGCGGCCGACCGGACGCTCGCCCCGTCCTCGGCCACGGCGGCCGAGCTGCACGCCAACGGCGTGCATCGGGTCTGGCTGTGGGGGCGGGGCGTGGACACCGCCCGGTTCGATCCGGCCAAGCGCAGCGAGCAGCTGCGCGCCGAGCTGGCCCCCGGCGGCGAAGTGCTGGTCGGATACGTCGGGCGGCTGGCCGTGGAGAAGCGCGTCCAGCTGCTGGCCCGGGTGGCGGCGCTGCCCGGCGTCCGCCTGGTCATCGTCGGCAGCGGCCCGGCCGAGGCCGCGGTGCGCCGGGCCCTGCCCGGCGCGGTGTTCCTCGGCCAGCGCGGCGGCGACGAGCTGGCCCGGATCTACGCCAGCCTCGACGTGTTCGTGCACAGCGGGCCGCACGAGACGTTCGGCCAGACGCTGCAGGAGGCGGCGGCGAGCGGCCTGCCGGTCGTGGCGCCCGCCGCCGGCGGCCCGCTGGATCTCGTCCAGGACGGCGTTACCGGGTTCCTGGTCACGCCGGGTGATCCCGGCGCGCTGGCGGCTGCCGTGGCCCGGCTGGCCGCGAGCCCGGCGCTGCGGGCGGCGCAGGGCCGCGCGGGCCGTCAGGTGGTGCTCGGCCGGGGCTGGCCGGCCCTGTGCGGGGAGCTGCTCGGCCACTACCGGGCCGTCCTCGACGCGGCCGATACCGTCCGCGCTGACGTATCCGCCTGACCTGGACGAAAGCCGGCCCGCGCCCAGCGCAGGGCTCTGACCTGAGCGGAAGCCTGCCCCTTCGCGCTCGCTCGCAGATGCGCCCGGCCGCCCGCGCGATTCGTCGCTGGCCAAGCCCCACCACCTCTAGGCCGGATATCCGCGACCGCGCCGGGCCTGCTGGCCCGGCGCGGTCGTCGTCCGCCCGGTTGTCACCGGATTCCGCGCGCAGAATGGGTCATGATGTGGATATGACGAGTTCCCGTGCTGAGGACCGCGAGCCTGTGCTGAAGGTCGACCCGCATGCGGAGACCTGGCGCGAGGGCTACCCGTACGACAAGAAGATGACCCGGCACGAGTATGAGCAGATCAAGCGGGACCTGCAGATCGAGCTGCTGAAGCTGCAGAGCTGGGTCAAGGAGACCGGGCAGAAGGTCGTGCTGATCTTCGAGGGCCGGGACGCGGCGGGCAAGGGCGGCACGATCAAGCGGTTCACCGAGCACCTCAACCCGCGCGGCGCGCGGGTCGTGGCACTGGAGAAGCCGACCGAGCGCGAGCGCACCCAGTGGTACTTCCAGCGCTACATCGATCACCTGCCCGCGGGCGGCGAGATCGTGATGTTCGACCGGTCCTGGTACAACCGCGCGGGCGTCGAGCGGGTCCTGGGCTACTGCACCCCGGAGGAGTACTTCGAGTTCATGCGGGAGGCGCCTGAACTCGAGCGGATGCTGGTGCACAGCGGGATCCACCTGGTCAAGTTCTGGTTCTCGGTGTCCCGCGGCGAGCAGCTCACCCGGTTCGCCGCCCGCCAGACCGACCCGGTCCGGCAGTGGAAGCTCAGCCCGACGGACCTCGAATCGCTGGACAAGTGGGATGCCTACACCGAGGCCAAGGAGACAATGTTCGGCTTCACCGACACGGCCGACGCGCCGTGGACGGTCGTCAAGAGCAACGACAAGAAGCGCGCCCGGGTCAACGCCCTGCGCTATGTCCTGCACACCCTGGACTACACCGACAAGGACCCCGCCCTCGCGCAGGCGCCGGACCCGCTCATCGTCGGGCCGGCGTCCCAGGTCTTCGAGCACGGCGAGAAGCCCGACGGGCACTTCCCGCACCTGTAAAGGAACCGCGACACCCGGACGCCGCACCCGGATCAGGCGGCCTGCGGGCACCCGGCCGGCTCTTCCCGGCGCACCGCGATCATGGCCAGGTCATCCGCGGGCCAGCCGGGGACGAACGCCCGCACGTCCGCGCTGATATCAGCGACCAGCTGAGCCGGCGCGTGGCCGGTCCACGCGGCGGCCCGGCTGACCAGCGGGTAGAACCGGCCATCCGGGTCACGGGCCTCGATCACGCCGTCGGTGTACATCAGCAGCGTGTCCAGGTACCCGAACGGGAAGGTCTCCGGCCGGTAGGCGGCCTCGGCGAGGCTGCCCAGGCCCAGCGGCGGCGCCGGGTCCGCGACGTCCAGCACCGTCGCGGTGCCGCGCCGCAGCAGCAGCGGTGCCGGGTGGCCGCACACGACCAGCCGGACCACCGGCTCGTCGTCCGGAATCTCGGCGATCGCGGCGGTGACGAACCGCTCCCCGACGTCGGCCTCGGCGGCGGAGAACTCCGCGAGCCCCCACTGCACGCTCGCCTCCAGGTAGGCGACGATCTCCGGGACGGACAGCTGGCGGCGGGCCGCGGCGCGGAACGCCTCCAGCATCGTGGCGGCCTCGCTCAGCGAGGCCAGCCCCTTGCCGCGGACGTCCCCGATGACCAGCCGGGTGCCGCCGGGTATCCGGGCCAGCGCGTACAGGTCGCCGCCGAACTGCACGTCGTCCTCGGCCGCGTGGTACTGCGAGGCGATGGACACCGGCCCGGCCCGGTCCGGCAGCGGGCGCAGGATGACCCGGTGCGCCGCCTGGGACGCTGTCCGGGCGCGGATCAGCTGCCGCTCGCGCCGCTCCCACAGGTAACTGAACGTGGTCAGCAGGGCACACAAGGCGACGAGTGACCCGAACTGGATCACGACGCTCTCGGTGCTCAGCTCGGACCGCTCCGCGCCGGCGATGACCAGCGCCGCCACCGCCAGCGCGCCGACCAGGGCGGTCAGCCGCGGCCCGGCAATGACCGCGGCCACCGCTGGGGCCACGCTCAGCGCGGGCGCCGTGTGGATGTCCAGCGGCAGCAGCGGGTCGATCACCGGGACCACCGCGACCAGCAGCAGCGGCACCAGGATCACCAGTCTCCGGCTGGTCAGGGCCGGGTGCTGGCGGCGCAGCGGGCCCGTCCGCCGCTCGCCGGGGGACCCGGCAGCGCCCGGCTCATCTCGTGTCATGGCTCCTAGATTACGGAACGTCACCACCTGCTGGCGGAGCCGCGGGCCGCGGCACTGCGCGACGGCCGCTATCCGCCCGCCCGATCAGGGCCGGGCGGTAATCAGGCGCAGCGAGCTGGAGAACTCCGGCGCGGAACGCTGCGGCCCGTACTGGAGGTCCCACGCCCCGGACTCCAGGTCGCGCCGGAGCGCCGCCACCGCGCGCCGCTCGACGTCGGAATCGACGAATCCCCAGGCCGACTGCGACCGGCGCACCGCGGGGTCGAGAAACTGCTCCGGGCGGGCGTAGTACGCCTCGGTGAACCCGTCCACGCAGTCGATCGGCACCGGCAGCGGCGTCACGTCGCTGGTCCCGCCCAGGACGGCCTGGATCGCGCTGATGGCCGGGTAGCGAAGCCGCTCGGCGGCGATCAGCTCGGGCACGTACCGGGCCAGCCAGAACCGGTCCAGCGCGTCGCCGTCGAACGTCAGGACCACGACCGGCCCGCGGCTGACCCGCCGCAGCTCGCGCAGGCCCGCGTCGGCGTCGGGCCACTGGTGGATGGTGATCATGGCCATGGCCGCGTCGAAGCTGCCGTCGGCGAAGGGCAGGTCCTGGGCGACCGCGTCCACGGCGGGGGACAGGTGGGCGGGCCGCTGGGCGCGCATCGCGGCCGATGGCTCGACCGCGGTGACCTCCCGGTCGGCCGGCTCGTAGGACCCGGCGCCCGCGCCGACGTTGACGACCGTCCGGGCGTCGCCCAGCGCCGCGTGCACGTAGGCGGCGAGCCGCGGGTCGGTCCGGCGGTGCACGGCGTAGCCGGTGCCGCGGGTCTCGTAGTCAAAGTCGCCGGCCAGCCTGGGCTCCATAACCGGAAGCCTAGCGGGGCGGTCCCGGCGGCATCCACGGGGCGAGCGCGAGGTCGGTGACCCGGCTCAGCTCGGCCTCCAGCCGCTCCGGGCTGCCGCTGATCAGCTGCCGCGCCATGGCCGGACCGGAGAACACCTCGACCAGCGCGGCCGTCACCGCGCCCGTCAACGCGCCGACCAGCGACGCGGCCGTGACCTCGTCCAGCTCGTCCGGGAAGGCGGCGTGCAGCAGCCGGGCGGTCTCGCGCTGGGCGCTGAAGCTGACCTGCAGGCAGCGGCCCCGGACGGCGGGCGCCTCGATGACCAGCCGCATCCGGACCCGCGCCATCCGGCTGGTGCGGGCGGTGTCCATGGCCAGGATCCGCTGCAGGACGCCGACCAGCACTTGTGCTGGCGGCTGCCCCGGTCTCCGGCCCGCGATGGCGTCCGCCGCGACCTGTAACCGGCTGTCGCAGTCGGGGAAGAGGATCTCTTCCTTGCTGCCGAAGTAGCTGAAGAACGACCGCGGCGAGACTTGCGCGCCTGCCGCGATCTCGGCGACCGTCGTCTGGTCGTAGCCCTGCCGGTCGAACAGGTCCACGGCCGCATCGACCAGCGCCCGCCGGGTCCGCTGGCGCTTGCGCTCCCGCAGCGTGGTGGTCCGATCGCGAAGCAGCCCGTGGTCCTGACGGGTAGGCCAGGTGTCCGGAGCCATCTCCATGCACTGAGCATACTGCAAGATGCAAGCTGCATAATGAGAAATATTACAACGAACGCCTTGTTTCCCGGCGCGGCCCGTATCGCGGGCCCGTCAGCCGCGGCGCGGCGGACCAGGCGGGTAACCCGGCCGGCCGCCGGTGACGGCGATGGCGTCAGCCACGGGCGGCCCCGTTACATCCTCGGGGCGCGCACGGTCTCGGGAACGGCGGATCGCCGCGGCCCGGACGGGGATCAGAGCTTGGTCAGCTTGGCGCACGGCGTGGACAGGCGCCGCTCGTGCGAGCCGAAATTGACCAGCACGGCGATTCCCTCCTCAACACCGGTCACGGTGCCGAGCCCGTACTTGTCGTGGGTGACCAGGTCGGCCACGGCATAGGTGTCGGCAGGGACCACGTTCACCGGGACATTGAACGGACTGCCGGGCAGCTGGCGCCGGGGCACGGCGCGGTAAGGAGTCATCACTACAAGTATGCCGCCTGCCGGACCCCTACCAGGTCGAAAGGCCGCGACCCAGCCCAGATTCGCGCCCGGATTCGGGGTCCGGCCGCCCCGTCCGGTCCAGGTGGCGCAGCACCTGGGCATAGGAGACCAGCAGCCCGGTCTCGCAGTAGGGGATGCCCCGGTCCGCGCAGAACGCCCGGACCGTGCCCTGCGCGCGGCGCAGGCTCGGCCGCGGCATGGAGGGGAACAGGTGGTGCTCGATCTGGTAGTTGAGCCCGCCGAGCCCGAAGTCCGTCAGCCAGCTGCCGCGGATGTTGCGTGAGGTGAGGACCTGGCTGCGCAGGAAGTCCAGCTGGCGCCCGGCCGCCACGATCGGCATGCCCTTGTGGTTGGGCGCGAACGAGCAGCCCATGTAGACCCCGAACAGGGCCTGCTGGACCGCGATGAACGCCACCGCCTGCAGCGGGGCCAGCACGACGAACACGGCCGTGAGGTAGGCGGCGTAGTGGACGGCCAGCAGCGCGCCCTCGGCCAGCCGGACCTTGACCGGGCGGCGGCCGAGCACGACGCGGATCCCGGCCGCGTGCAGGTTGAACCCCTCCAGCAGCAGCATGGGGAAGAACAGCCAGGCCTGGTAGCGGGCCGTCCACTGGCCGATCCGGCGCCGGGCGCGGGTCTGCTCGGGGGTGAAGGTGAGGGCCTTGCTGGCGATGTCCGGGTCGCGGCCGACCTGGTTGGGGTGGGCGTGGTGCCGGTTGTGCTTGGCCACCCACCAGCCGTAGCACAGGCCGGTGAGCAGGTTGCCGTGCGTCCGGCCGATCAGGTCGTTGACCCGGCGGGAGCGCGCGACCTGGCGGTGCCCGGCGTCGTGCCCGATAAAAGCGGTCTGGGTGCACATCACCGCGAGGAACGCGGCCACCAGCAGCTGCCACCAGGACCGGCCCAGCAGGGCGAACACGGTCCACCCGGCGGCCAGCAGGGCCAGGTTCCCGCCGATCCTGACGCTGTACCAGAGCGGCCGCCGCGCCAGCAGGCCGGCCGCCCGGACCGCGCGCGACAG
>Ga0193728_1000480_pt1 | contig 19293 bp, 14 predicted proteins | sample U1c1metaG_FD_143037 | JGI IMG/M metagenome (GOLD analysis project Ga0193728, IMG submission 143037) | Soil microbial communities from a riparian zone of the East river system, Colorado, United States - U1c1 | ecosystem: Environmental > Terrestrial > Soil > Riparian zone | place: USA: East River...
GCCGGCGTCCCATCGCGCCACGAAAATAAAGTCGGCTGCGAAGCTACGTCGTAATCCCACAAATCGTGGTGCACCACCTGAAAACCCCACACAAATTCGCCGCTCGACGCATGCAACGCCACCACCGAGTTCGCCCACTTGTTGTCCCCGTGCCGAAAACCGCCGAAATAATCCGGGCTCGCGCTTCCCGTAGGAATAAAAACCAGATCATCCTCCGCGTCCACGGAAAGCGTCGACCACGCATTCCCCGCACCAGTCCGCGGCGAACTTTTCGACGCCCACGGAATCGGATCCCACGACCAGCGCTGTTTCCCGCTGCGCACATCAAACGCGCGCACGATCCCGCGCTCCAACTCCACCGCGCGATTATCGCCAATGGAGGATCCGGTGATCACCAGATCTCCCGCGATGGCCGGAGCAGAAGTCACTTGGTATTGCCCCGCATCCCGCAAATTCACATCTTTAGTTAAGTCGACCTGCCCATTCGCGCCGAAATCCGCGCATGGTTTACCTGTCTCGCCATCCACGGCGATCAATCGCGCGTCCAGCGTCCCAATAAATATCCGCAACCGGCACGGCTGCCCGCCCTTTGCCGCGGAATCCTTCCACGCTGAAACTCCTCGCGAAGTGGTCTCCGAAAACCCGGGAGTATTCAGCTTGGGGTCATACTCCCAAATCTTCTTTCCCATTTCCGGCTCCAGCGCGATCACGTGATCAAACGGAGTCGACAAATACAGTCGCCCATCCACCAGAATAGGCGTCGCTTCGAACGCCGCATTGCGCTTCAGATCGTCATCGATTCCATCCAACGCCCCAGTCCGGTAAGTCCAAGCCACCTTCAACTGCGCAACGTTATCTCGACTAATCTGCGCCGCGGCGGAGTAGCGAGTCCCGCCCGCATCATGCCCATAATTCGTCCATCCCAAATCCGCCGACGAATTGCCGGACGAATTACCTGAAGCAGTCCCTGAAGCAGTGCCTGAAGCAGTGCCTGAAGCAGTGCCTGAAGCAGTGCCTGAAGCAGTGCCTGAAGCAGTGCCTGAAGAAGTCCCGCTCGTCTGCGCCGATGCAAGCCCAGGCGACACGATGGCCAGCGCCGAGACACACCCGAATTGCAAAAGTGCGCCTGCTAACCAGAATTTTGAGTTTTTCATGCGCACAGTAATATCCCAGCAGCGCAGGGAACGCAACACGCCTGGTTATCCGTGAGGGATGAAGGTAGGGAGGCTATTCCAGGGGACTAACGGTTATTTTCGTTCAAACCGCCAACAAAGGTAACCGCCAATAAGCTGCCTATGGCGAACACCAGAACAATAACAATCATGGATCGAAGGGCCTCGCGTATCAAGGTTGCATGCGAGGTTCCAACGTAAGTCTCGTGGTATCAACACACGATTACCCAAAGCTTCACAAGTGTGAAAGCATTTGGACAACGGGATACACATTTTGTGCGGTTTTAGGCCCGGCGGCCCTGCGCGGTGCCAACTCCGCTAATAAAGGTCACTGCGACGAGCGTTAAGCTGGAACGCTGATTAAGAATACGATCATCGGGTCCCCTTGGTGGGGCTTGGCCAACCCCACGCAAGGTCATGGTAATGGCGAGCTTAGCTTCAGTGAATACCGCTTCTTGCTGACTCCCTGACTGACTCCCTGACGCGGCAATCCTGCATTACAGTACCGGTACTTTTCTGAGCCCAGATTCTCCCCTACGTCTTACTGAGCCTTATCGACCCGTCTGAGGTATGAATCACCAGCGGCTGCCCGCCGCCATTCATTTTCCCGTGTATCTGCGAATTGCTAAAGCTGCCTTCCACCGTCACCGGCATCCCCAGGCTGATGTGCCCGTCGCCCGTACTCGCATCTATATTAGCCTGCAGGTCCCCAGGAAGCGTCATATCCACGCTTCCGTCTCCCGTATGGATATTCCACGCCGTATTCATGCGTGAACCGTTGCCCACTCGCGCCTCGACGCTCCCGTCCCCGGTTTTGATGTTCAGCCCGTCGAACCGTCCCTCAAGCTTGATGTGTCCATCCCCCGAATCAGCAGTCACTTTGCCGTCCAGCCCGTGCGCTTCAATGCTGCCGTCCCCGGTTCGCATCTTAATTTCGCCCTTGAGCTGGTTCACGTTGATGCTCCCGTCGCCGGTGTGCAGATCAATAGTCCCGTTCAGATCATTGGCTTTCACTGAGCCGTCGCCTGTCGAAACGGTAATGTTCCCATCCACAGAAGAAGCCTCTACTGCGCCATCACCGGTGGAAACCTGCAAATCGCCGGACCTCGGCATGCGCACTTCGATGTGCAGGTTTCTGCCGCGTCCGCCCCACGAAAATCCCCAATGCCCACTCACGCGCGCGACCAGTTCGACCTTGTCTCCGTCCTGACGAGTATCTACGCGCAAATTGCGGTTGAGCTCATAGCCCTGATATTCCACGTGGAATTGCACCTCTTTGTTATCGCCGCTCGTGACGCGCACGCTGCCATCATTGGTATCCACACGTACGATCGCGCGCCCGTTCACCGTAAACGACTTGGTAACGTCTTCGGCCCGGGCGCTCGGCGTAGCCGCAGCAATGGTCAGCAGCAGCGCTCCAGCCATCGCTAGTCTGGTCGTTGCCGCCCGATAACCCAAATTTGAAAATCGCATCATTTTTGTAATCCTCCGTCACGGTGACCAAGTCGCTGCTCACCGCGCTAGCACCTACGCCACAGTGCCCATATCCTCTTGCCATATTAGGATACGAGACCTTCCACTCAGAAGTTCCCCGGAAGCGGCAGTCGTGCCTCAATCTAACACCCTGCAATTTCACTCCCGTTCGAACCCGCATTGACGAACTTCGCTTCCCCCCGTAACATGACTGCACAATCCACGCCCACAAATGATCGGCCAGACTGTATCCCACTATCGCATCGTTGAAAAATTAGGCGGTGGCGGCATGGGCGTAGTTTATAAAGCCGAAGACACCGAGCTTGGCCGCTTCGTCGCTCTAAAATTTCTACCCGATGATGTCTCGCGAGAACCGCAATCCCTCGAGCGCTTCCGCCGCGAAGCTCGCGCCGCTTCCGCGCTGAATCATCCCAACATCTGCACCATTTATGAAATCGGCAAGGACGGCGACCACACCTTCATCGCCATGGAATATCTCGATGGCGTAACCCTCAAGCATCAGATCGCAGGACAACCTCTCGACATCGAAAAGCTTTTGCCGCTCGCCATAGAAATTGCCGACGCCCTCGACGCCGCGCACCGGCAGGGAATTGTCCACCGCGACATCAAGCCCGCTAATATTTTCGTCACCCAACGCGGTCACGCAAAAATTCTAGATTTTGGTTTGGCAAAAGTCAGTCGCGCAACAAGTTCGGTCACCACCCTGGCCACCGAACAAATGGCCACCATGGACCCGCAGGATTTGACCAGCCCGGGTAGCACTGTCGGCACCGTTGCCTATATGTCTCCCGAGCAGGTCCGCGGCAAAGAACTTGACGCGCGCACCGATCTTTTCTCTTTCGGCGTTGTGCTTTACGAAATGGCCACCGGCGTCTTGCCGTTTCGTGGCGACACCTCCGGCGTAATTTTCGATGCCATCCTGAACCGCGCGCCCGCGCCGCCGCTGCGGCTAAATCCCGATTTGCCCGCCAAGCTTGAAGAGCTCATCAACAATGCGCTGGAAAAAGAACCCAACCTCCGCTGCCAAAGCGCCGCGGAAATGCGCGCCGATCTTGAGCGCCTCAAGCGCGACTCTGGTTCCGGCCGCACGCCTATCCCGGCTATCGACTCGGCCGCCGCCACTGACTCCGGCTCCCCCCGCAGCACATCCGTCCAACCCGAACCCAGCCGCCCCGCAACTCGAAAATTTTTACTGCCACTCATCGCTGCTATCGTCTTGGCGGGAGTTGTGCTTGCACTGCTTTACTGGCGAGGCACGTTCCATTCCGGAATGGCCGCCACCGCATTTCAAAATCCATCAATCTCCATCCTCACCTCTTCCGGCGATGTCATCCAGGCCCGCATCTCCCCCGACGCCCGCTACCTCGCGTATGTTTCCAACCAACACGGCCAATTCAGTCTCTGGGTACGCCAGATCGCAATTAACAGCGCTGTTCAAATTATCCCGCCAAGCAACCGTGCAATAAGCGACATCGCTTTCACCCCTGACGGCAATTTCCTCGACTACACCATCAGTGCCAACGGCGAGGCGACCGCCAAGTTGTACCAAGTCCCGGTCCTCGGCGGCACTCCCCGCCGCTTGTTGGATTCCTCGAACGGCACCATTACCTTCTCCCCTGATGGCTCCAGCATGGCTTACACCTCTCTGGACATCGCCGCCAATGAAGTCGCTTTGATGGTCTCCAAAACCGACGGCACCGGCGCCCGCAAACTGGCCACACACCCGGCCACCTTCCAATACGGATTCTTCAACATTCTGCGTTGGTCGCCCGGAGGAAAATTCATCGTCGCGCATGTCACCGACCCCAACGAGCCCAACGGTTTATCGGGCACCTTGGTAAAGGTCGATGTCGCCACCGGTGCGCAGCAACCGATGCCGGGCAGGCACTGGCGCCTGGTCCATGATTTCGTTTGGCTTCCCGATGAAAGTGGCCTGGTTCTCGCCGCGCAAGACAAGACCGCTGTTCCCGCGCAAATCTGGACGCTCTCCTATCCCGGTGGCGCTGTACGCCGAATTTCTAACGACATCAGCGATTATTTGTCCGTCGCTCTCTCCGCTGACGCTCACACCATCGCCGCCGTGCAGAGAAACCTCACCAGTGACCTTTGGACCGCCCCGGCTAGTAATCCCGACGCTGGCCGTCAGATTACTTTTGGGCGCACCGAGGGCATGAACGATTTCACCATCACTGTGGACAATCACATCGTTTACACCGCCAACCATGCCGGTAATTGGGATTTATTCATCTCCGATTTTGACGGCGGCCATGCCCGTCAGCTCAGTTTCGATAATCGATATCACACTTCGCCCAGCGCCTGCCAAGACGGCCGCACCATCGTATTTGGCAGCAACTCTGCCCAAGGCGATCGTGTCTGGAAAATCGATCTGCAGACAGGTGTTTCTTCAGCACTAACCAACGGCCCGAGTGAAAGTTTTCCTATGTGCGGCGGCACCGGGCCTTGGGTTTACTACCTGGAACAAGGCAACGGCTCTAGCTTCGTTTTCAAACTACTCCTTACCGGCGGTCCACCTGTGCGGCTTTCGGATCTCACCGCCTTCAGTCCCCCATTTCCTTCCATGGACGGCCGGCACGTCGCTTTCGCAACTCCCGGCAAAGACGGCAAGGTCTTCCTCGCGGTGATCTCCGACAATGGCGCGCTCGAGGCTCAGCCAACCATCCCGGACACTCTCGATCGCACCTCGAACGCTGTCGCGTGGACGCCTGATAACCGCTCTATGGCTTTGTCGGACATTCGTACCGGCACACCAAATATCTGGTCCCTGCCCGTTCTCGGCAAAGGCCTTGAGCGACAACTAACGCATCTCACTTCCGGCCAGATCTGGGCTTTCCATTACACTCGCGATGGCAAATCCGTCGCCTACGCTCGCGGCAACAACCAAAGCGACGTCGTCCTGTTTACCTCCGCCAAATGATTTGAGTCAGGTCCCGAATTTCTAGCCATCCCGATCCGCTTCGGCACCCAGAACTTTCAGTAGTTTGCGTCCGCGGCCCTGCATCGCCGGCGTGCCTGTGTCCGTAAGATGCGTCACAATTGGCACCACGCGTGCGCTCAATCGCCGGTCCTGCATTGCGAAATCCGCCAGCGATTGCATCGCGAACGTTTTCACGATGCTGCTTTTATTTTCAAGGTAGTCGAACAGAATTGCCACCGCGTGATTCCGTTCCTTCGGGGTCAAGCGCAAGCGGGGCAGCATTAACGCAACGTGCCACCGAAGTTCCTGCTGCTCCTGCGCCGCCACTTTACCAAGCAGCTTCCGCTTGTGTGCCTGTAACAACTCGGGCCTGATCACCGTAACTTTCTCGATGGCGTCCGCCGCCCTCATGCGCACCACCGGATCATCGTGCAGCATCGCTTCAAAAACCAACGAAAACAGTTTCGGATCACGCAAAATTTCCTTTACTACCGTATTTGCGCGCCCAAGCGACCTGCGATCGCCGCCAACCAACTGATCTACGATGTTCCCCATTACCTTGCAAGACGCCTCAACCATCGCTCACTCACGCAAAATATTTCTGCAGCGTGTCCCAGTAGTGCGCCTTCCACCCATCCGCAAGATGTTGCCCTAAACCCTTGGGAAAACCAGTATGGTCAAAAACAATCTTGCTGGCCGATCCTTGCTCCAGAAGCTCGAATCTCGCAATCGAGTACCAACCTGGCTCCCAGTCCACCACTCGCCACGCTTGCACGATCCGTTCATTCGGCACTAACTCCAGGTGTCTGCCCACGATGTGTCCACCGAAAAGCGTAGACGTGCCGCCCACCTGCCTGCTAATTTCCGTTGGCTTCGCGCCGAGAGCCTTGCCATCCTGCATATCAGCACTGAATCTTTCGACCTTATCGAATTGCTGAGCATCCGTCAGAGCTTCATAGACCCGCTTGCGGCTCGCTTTAAAAACAATCTCTTGATGAATCGCTTCCGCGGAATGAGAAACCTCTTCCTCGGGCCGACCGCACACCCGTAATGGGGATAACGCTAAAGCAGCTGCCCCGGTGACCGCGCACCCAATAGCTTGCCGGCGGGAGGGCATAGCCTCCCATACGGCCACAATCGGTTCTTTCATATTTCCTCCCATTTGAATTTGCAACTGTAACTGGTTGGGCGCGTTGCCGGATGAAACCACGCTAGCGCGGCTTATTCAAGGCGATAAATATCTGCGCAAATACTATGAAACGAACGGGTCAGGCCGCGATGGAAATACGCCACTACATCTTGGCCGCGGACTTCTTGTCGAAGTTTACAGCGGGTGCGGCTGGTTTCGCGGCGCCGGGTTTTGGCCGCAGCGCCGCTAAAAACTGCTCTGCGGGCAGCGTATTGATCACGTCGGCTTTCTCCAGCCACCCGCGTCGCGCGGTAGCCACGCCGTGGCGAATAAACGGCAGATGCAGCGCATTATGCGAGTCCGTGGAAATCACCACTTTAACGCCACGCTGTTTGCACATCCGCAGATACACATCTTTCAGGTCCAGCCGGTCCGGATACGAATTGCATTCCATCGCCACGCCATGCTTTGCGCAAGCATCCAGAATCCTCTCCATATCGTAGTCCAATTCGTCGCGCCGCAAAATCATGCGACCCGTGGGGTGCCCGATGATTTGCGTGTACGGGTTTTCAATGGCCGCCAGCATGCGCTCGGTCATCGCCGCCCGTTCCAGGTTAAAAAACGAGTGGATAGAGCAGACCACCACCTCTATCTGTGCCAGAAATTCGTTGGCGTAATCCAGCTGGCCTTCCTTCAAAATATCAACTTCCGATCCGGGCAAAACGCGTATCCCCAGCTTTTTCTTATTCACGTCGCGTAATGTTTTCAGGTGCTCCAGCAGCCGTTTTTCGTCCAGCCCATTAGTGATGGTCAAAGATTTGGAGTGATCGGTAATGGCGATGTATTCGTGCCCGAGGTCACGCGCCGCTTTCGCCATTTCCTCAATCGTATGGCGCCCATCGCTCGCCGTTGTATGCATCTGCAAATCGCCCTTGATATCCTTCAGCTCGACAAGTTTTGGCAGGCGATGTTCCGCGGCGGCTTCGATCTCCCCACAATTTTCGCGCAACTCTGGCGCGATAAAATCCAACTTCAATTTGGCGTAAATCTCTTCCTCCGTGCGCCCCGCCACGCGCTTCCCGGATTTCAGCGTGGTCATCGCATACTCATTCAGCGTGTAACCCATATCGATAGCCCGGCCGCGCAGCTTCACGTTGTGTTCCTTCGATCCGGTAAAATAAATCAACGCCGCGCCATAACTATCCTTTTCGATCAGCCGCACATCCACCTGCAGCCCGCTCTCCAGCGTGAAGCTCACCTTGTTGCCGCCCTTGGCCAGGATCTGATCGATACGCGGGTATTTCAAAATGTGCTCCGCAATCACGTCGATCTTTTCTTGTGAAGTATGGCCTTCCGCCAAAATCAACAGAAAATCCAAGTCCCCAATAGTCTCTTTGCACCGCCGCAATGACCCCGCTGACGTAATGGATTCAATGCCGGCACCGAGCTTCTTTATGTAATCAATAATTTCCGCCGCCGCAGGCTCCGCCTTGTCGGTCCTGAATCTTCCAGTGGCGCGTTTATGAACTTCCACGGCTTTCAAAATGTTCTGTTCGGTCTTTTCGCCGAAGCCCGGCAAATCCCGCAGCTTGCCCTCTTTCGCCAGCCGCTCCACGTCCGCGACCGTCGCCGCTTGAAAGGTTGACCACAGAAACGCCACCTTCTTCGGCCCCATCGATTGCAGTTGAATTACTTCCAGAAGGGTAGAAGGGAATTTCTTCAGCAGTTTGGCGCGCAGCGAGTAATCGCCGGTCTTCAAAATTTCCAGAATGTGCTCCGCCATGCGATCGCCAATTCCGGGCAATTCCGTCAATTTAAGCGGGTCCTGCGCAATCTGTTCGATCGAGTCATGCATCCCGCCGATCAACTCAGCGGTCTTCTCATAGCTGCGGTAGCGGCCGATAATCGCGCCATCAATTTGCAGCAGCTCCGCCGTCTCCCGCAAAATCCGCGCCACCGTCTTGTTGTCCATCCCCACATTGTAAATCCATTACCACTGTCTTACACGCTCGGCGGTTCCGGTGCACAAACGCGGGATTGTGTGTGGTGGATGGAATATTTGACTAAAGACGTGGTTCAGCGACACCAGCGTACTCATTCGCAAGGGAAGTAGATCTTCCGCCAGGCCTCGCCACCTGTGGCAAAAGATCCTCGAACTATGTTAGCGAAAATTAATTACGCACTGGTTTTCGATACGTTGGCTGCCTGCGGCCCTTTCGGCCCCTGCACAATCTCAAATTCCACCGGGTCTCCCTCTTGCAAAGTGCGATAGCCCTCGCCGCTGATCGCTGAATAATGCACGAAAACATCCGGACCGTCATCCCGTCCAATAAATCCATATCCTTTCGAGTTGTTAAACCACTTGACTATTCCTTGCACTAGGACGCCCTCCTGGCTCAGACCCAAATGTTTCATTTCTTTCTCCCCGTCGACACCCCTTTCGTCGACGCCATAAAATAATTTGCGCGGAGTGTATCAGAATGAGTCGATGCGTCAAGAGGAGACTGGGATGTACTGTGCCTGAAAAGCTAAATAACCAATAAATTTGACATTAATAGTTATTAATCTTTGTTCCCTAGGAACCTAATGTAGTACAGCAAACCAGCGATGGTTTTGCCGTCGCGGATGATTCTTTTATGAATCATTTGTTCCAGTTCCTTGCGATCGTATGCCCGGCTCTCGATTCTCTCGTCCTTCTCGGGCCGTGCTATTCCTTCGCTTAAGCCCTCCGCCAGCAAAACCAACATTCTCTCTTCCAGAAATCCAGGTGAAGGAAAAAAGTCCAGAAAAATCCGGAAGCGTTTAGCCCGGTATCCGGTTTCTTCGATCAATTCGCGGGCTGCCGCTTTTCGGGGACTTTCTCCTTCATCGATGCGTCCGGCGACCAACTCCCAAAGAAATGTCCTCGCAGCATGCCGGTACTGCCGAATCAGCAGTACTCGCCCACCCGGCAGGATGGGCAATACCACTACCGACCCGGAATGGGTGATCATTTCTCGGGTGGTGCGCACTCCGCCAGGCTCTATCAGTTCATCGCGGCGGATTCCAAACACTGGCCCGCTATAAATTGTTTTGCTGCGAAGGATGCGTGCCTTCTCCGCCGTAGGCTTTGCCATGGTTTCTCCGTTTCACGCTGACAATCATAACCGACCCCGAGAACTTCGCCGACCGCGGCATCCTAAAAGGGAGTCTCTATAAATTCAGCCGATTACGAGCACAATTGCGCCCCTTGCAGCCCCCGCCTATACTTACCGCAGCTTCATGAGGGGATGTGTGCTGCTTTTAAGATCTAATTAGTCGCTGTAACTTTGCTCAGATGACCATCAACACCATCATCGTCGATGACGAAAAACCAGCGCGCGATGAACTCGCTTTCCTACTAAAAAGTTTCCCCGAAATTAACCTCATCGGGCAGGGAAAGAATGGCGTCGAGGCCGTCGCTTTGATCAAGGAACATCTCCCCGACCTGGTCTTTCTCGATGTAAAAATGCCAGGTCTCGACGGTTTCGGCGTGCTGAAAAAATTGGTCGAGCGCAAAATGAAAATGCCCCACGTGGTTTTCGCTACCGCTTTCGATCAATACGCCGTTCAGGCTTTCGACGTTAGCGCCGTTGATTACGTCCTTAAACCTTTCGACAAAGGTCGTCTCGCCAAGGCCATCAACCGTGCTCGCAAAATGCTGGAGACGCAAACATCCGCAACCGACCGTCTCGAGCAACTTGTAACTCAACTGGAATCGCGCCGCCAGAATTCTTCGCCCCCCGCCAAATTGCTCGTCAAATCACAACAGCGTTTGCTCCTCGTCGACGCCGAAGATTTTATTTGTGCGTCGATCCAGGATGGCTTGATCTCCGTAACCGCGCGCGACGTGGAAGGCACTTCAAATTACCGCACGCTGGAAGAATTGAACGACAGCCTGGACTCCGACGCCTTCTGGCGCCCGCACCGCTCCTTCCTGGTCAATATCCACCACATTAAAGAAGTAGTCCCGTGGTTCAAGTCCAGCTACATGCTGAAAATGAACGACAAAAAACAAACCGAAATTCCCGTGAGCCGCGCCCAGACCAAACGCCTCCGCGAGCTATTCAAGCTGTAACTGGGCTCATCCCAGACCACGTAAGCGCCGCTGAACTCCGTACCATCCCTGCCACGGATTTGCCTGTCGCAGTCGGCGCGATCTCCTTGTTAGAATGCACGCCGAGTTAAGGACACATATTAATGCGCAAATACCTATGCCTTGCTTTCCTGTTTTTTATCTCTTTTTTCCTGAACGGATTCTCAGTCGCTTCAGCTCAAGAGCGGCCTCTCACTGCACGCGAAGTTGTGCAACGCATCCAGGAACATGTAGGCGTCCCTTGGCAGAAAGAAACCGTCGATACCTTCAAAGCCGGCGACCCTGACGCCAAAGTCACCGGCATCGCGGTCACCATGATGGCCACCTTCGACGTGTTGCAACGTGCCGCGGCTTCCGGCGCGAATCTTATCATCACCCACGAGCCAACTTTCTATAATCATCTCGACCAGTTCACCGAAATCCCGCAAAAAGAAAACGACCCGGTGCTTGCCGAAAAGTTAGCGTTCATCAAGGAACACCATCTGGTGGTCTGGAGATTTCACGATCACTGGCACCGCCGCGCACCAGACGGAATAGAAGCAGGGATGACTCACGCCCTCGGTTGGGAAGCGTTCCAGGACAAACAAAACCAATACCTCTTCACCATCCCAGAAACTACGCTCGATAAATTGGCCGCCAACCTGAAGAGCCGCCTGGAACTTCACACCATGCGCGTCGTTGGTGATCCGCAAATGAAAATAACCCGAATCGCGCTCTCGCCTGGCGCGGCAGGCATGCAGAGAGAAATTGGCGCGCTCGAAAATCCCGACATCCAGTTGCTGATCACTGGCGAATCTCGTGAATGGGAAACTGTAGAGTACGCCGCCGACGCTGTCAGCGAAAAGAAAAACAAGGCCCTGATTGTCCTGGGCCACATCCCGTCCGAACAAGCCGGAATGGAAGAATGCACCCGTTGGCTTAAAACCTTTGTCTCTGAAGTCCCGGTAAATTTTGTGCCCGCTGCGCAACCCTTCTGGTAATCCAAGTGATCGTGGCAACTAGCATGATCACTCGGACTAAAATCTAGAAGTTGGACTTGTCTCGCCCCTGCTCCACAGGCTCATCTCTTTTTTCGCCATATGCCGGTTCGGCCAATAGCGAGGCGCACATGCGTTCATAAACTTCGCCCGCCCGCTCCAATGCTTCCGTGATGCTTCCGCAAATATTGTACTTTCCAACGTGCTCTTCGAATTCCGCCTGCTGCATGAGTTGCGCAGGCTGTTCGAGTGCGCCACAAAGCAACAATACTTTATGCGCGTCACGAACCGCGTCGGCGAAGTTTTCCAGTACCTGCAACCCGGTCGCATCAATGGCGGTCATATTTCGCAGTCGCAGAATAATGACCGGCGGAAGCTCCGACAATTTCTGAATGACCGTTTCCATTTTGTCCGCAGCGCCAAACAGAAACGGCCCATGAATCCGGAATATCGCCACGTACGGCGGAATTTCTTTGTCTTGCAAGATATGCTGCCGTCCATCCTCCACGTAATCCGCCGTCACGCGCGAAATCTTGGTAGTGCTGGTCACCTTGCTGATGAACACCAGCGCGCCCATGATCATTCCCGCCTCCACCGCCACGGTCAGGTCCGCGAACACCGTCAACAAAAACGTCAGCAGCCACGTTCCCACTTCCAGTTTCGGTAGCTTCAACAACTCAGGAATCTCGCGCCACTCGCCCATGTTATAGGCCACGACAAATAAAATCGCCGCCAAAACTGTCAGCGGTATGAATTTCGCCAACGGCGCGGCAAATAGCAGAATCGCCAGCAAGGTCAGCGCGTGGGCCATTCCCGCCACCGGAGTCCGTGCGCCAGAGCGAATGTTCGTCGCCGTTCGCGCGATGGCGCCCGTCGCCGGCAACCCGCCAAACAGTGGCGACACAATATTCGCGATACCCTGTGCCACTAACTCCACGTTGGGATTGTGTTTGTCGCCGCTCATGCGATCGGAAACTACCGCGGACATCAGCGATTCAATCGCGCCCAACATCGCCACGGTAATCGCCGGCCCGATCAACGGCCGCAAGTGACTGAAATGGAACACAGGAATATTCAGCCTCGGCAATCCTGAAGGAATTCCGCCAAATCTGGTCCCGATGGTCTCCACCGGGAGCTTCAAGACCCACACGAGGGCCGTGCCCACGAACAGCGCCACGATATAGCCGGGCACCTTCGGCAGCCGCCGCACACAAAACAGAATTACGATCAGCGCCCAGACTCCCAACAAAGTTTCGGTATAGGAGATAGTCCCGAAGTTTCTCGCCAGCGTTTCCACTCGCGCCCAAAATTCCCCGGGCACATGCTCAATCTTTAATCCAAAAAAGTCCTTAATCTGCGTGCTGGCGATAATCACCGCGATACCGTTGGTAAAACCCACCACCACCGGCCGCGGAATAAATTTAACCGCCGTTCCCAGGCCTGTCGCCCCAAGAATTACCAGGAAAACGCCCGCCATCAACGTGCACAAATAAAGCCCTTCAATCCCGTAACGTGTCACGATGCCAAACACCACGACAACGAACGCCCCGGTGGGGCCACCGATTTGCGTCGAAGACCCGCCCAGTGCTGAAATTAGAAATCCCGCGATTACTGCGCAATACAGCCCCAGCTGCGGCGGAACCCCCGAAGCAATGGCGAACGCCATCGCCAGCGGCAGCGCCACCAACCCCACGGTAACGCCCGCGAGCAGGTCCGCCGCAAACTTCCTCCAGGAGTAATGGCGCAACACCAGGAAGGACTTAGGGGCCCAGTCTTTAAATTCTGCCATCGTTATCCGTCTGCACCTTCAAACCAAGATTTTTGCTTCAGTTACAACGCCGCACAGGAAGGCATGCCTCGTCGCGTAACCATTCTTTCATCCGCGGCAGCCAAGACACATTATTTTTGCGTAACATATTCCAAACCTGTTATCGTTCGGCTGGTGTCGATTCACTCTTAGAGCAAGAGAATCAACACAGACTTTGATCTATTTGTTTTGACCAAAGTTACTTCTGACAAAGTTTTTGCATCGTATTACCTGTGCAGACGTCTCAAATTCTTCAAGCTTGGGGGAAAATTCTTAAAGGTGAGCACCCCTCGCTTTCCATCGAAATCACCCGGGAATGCCCACTGCGCTGCCCGGGTTGCTACGCGTTTGATGACGCGCATCTCGGCGGCGGCCAGACCCTGCGGGACCTGAATGATCGCAAGGGACAATTTTTGATCGATGGGGTTCTGGAAGTCGTGGATGACTTGAAACCCCTACACCTGTCCATCGTCGGCGGCGACCCGCTGGTCCGCTATCGTGAACTGGAATCCCTCGTTCCCCAGTTGCTGGCGCGCGGTATTCACGTGCAAATCGTCACCAGCGCCTTCCGCAAAATGAGTCCTGACTGGGCGCACCTACAAAATCTGCACATCGTCGTCTCCATTGACGGTTTGCAGCCCGAGCACGACAAACGGCGCGCTCCCGCAACTTACGAGCGCATTTTAAAAAATATTGCCGGCCAAAAAGTAACCATTCACAGCACCATCACCGCGCAGATGATGAAGCGTCCAGGGTATCTCGAGGAATTCTTGAAATTCTGGACTCCTCGTCCTGAAATCAAAAAAGTGTGGTTCAGTTTGTTCACTCCCCAGGTTGGCGACCAGCTTCCGGAAATCCTCAGCATAGAAGAACGGCAACGCGCGATCAAGGAAATGACGCAGTTGCGCAAACAGTTTGCCAAGCTGGATATGGCGGAGGGCCTGATTCGTCAGTTCGCTGCGCCGCCACAGAGTCCCGACGATTGTGTGTTCGCGCGCACCACCCAAACACTCTCAGCCGACTTGCAAACGAAAATCACGCCTTGCCAGTTCGGCGGAAATCCGGACTGCGCCGCATGCGGATGTATCGCCTCCATGGGACTTGCGGCCATCGCCGCCCACAAGTTGGGAGGCTTTCTCCCCGTCGGTGCAATTTTTAAAGCTTCCATCGCCATCGGCCAATGGCGCGTGCGATCGAGCTCAGCCTCAGTCATGCAAACTGGATTTTCGACCATCCCCAAGGTCGCTCCGGCAGGCAGACCGTCACAGCTCACCTCAATCCAATCCACCGAAACATTTTCGCATGTCCCGCTCGAGACACTTCCGGTGTTGCAGACCAACGGAAAAGCCTGCGTCAGCGAGTAATAAACAACGAATCATCTTGCCGCGGAGGTTTAGTTCGTTGGCGCGCTCTTCCTGCTCTCCGCCGCCATCTTCGCCACTGCATTCCGATCGATGGCCATCCCCAGTTTCCAAACACTCACGATGTCTCGCGTCGCGCAATATCCTTGGTCGGGTCCCTCTTCACCAGCAACAGGTCGGCCCGCCGCCCGGCTTCAATTCGCCCGCGGTCAATCAATCCGAATTCCCGTGCCGGGCTCGACGTCGCAGCCCGCAACGCCTCTTCCGCCGAAAATCCGCATTCCGTCAAAAGCAATAATTCCTGATGCACACTCACGCCATAACTCGTGTCTGGATTAGGCGCATCCGTTCCCGCAAGAATCGTGACTCCAGCCTCGTGCAGCGCCCTCACTGCTGCTTTTGCATTTTCGTAATGATGCTTGCTGCTTACTTCGGGTGGAATCTTGATCGTTAAAATATGCAACGCCCATCCCAACAGGTAAGGCTCGAATCGCGGGTCCGCGGCGAGTGCAGACCCACTCGGATCTCCGCCTATCGCTTGAAGGATAGATAACGTCGGAGTGAATACCGTGTGTGTTTCCACCGCGGTCTCTATAAATTCACGAGAGATAGGTGTGTCATCGAAGATGTGCTCGACGCCATCCACGCCCGGTTGCATTTCCGCCAGTCCTTCAGATTGTCTGCCCTCATGTGCCACCACCAGTTTGTTACGCTTGTGGGCAGCGAGAACAAGGGCGCGCAATTGTTCAACGGAAAGCGTCGGGTAGGTATGCTCGTAAATTATTTTTAAATAGTCGGAGCCTTCCGCAAAGCGCGCGTCGACGAACGACTGCACATCGTCTTCAGGCTTCAGCGTAGGAATTGGCGGGCCGCCCATCTCCGTTGGATGCCCCTTCGGCACGGTCGCGCCTGTCCCGGCGGTGCGAAAATCCGCCGCGTTGGGATGTTCGCCACGTGCGATTTCTTTTTCAAGTGGCACGAGATGCTGTGGATCACCAAACATATCCGGCACCGTTGTCACACCCAAGGCGGCCGCTTGCTCCAGCGGTTGCTCGCCTCCACCAATATGTGCGTGTGCGTCGATCAGCCCAGGAAGCAAGGTCATCCCATGACCGTCTATGGCAGCGGAGGCATCTACTGATGGCGCCGTTTCTACTGCGGTCACGCTTTGAAACATCCCATTCTCAATTGTGACTGTCCGCGACCGCAGCATGCGGTAACCATCAAACACATCCACATCGCGAAACACGACTCGGGTGTTCGTCGACAGAGCAGCCGTCTGAGCGACTGAAATTGTTGGTGCGGATGTTGCGACTGCACAATAGAGAAGGGAAGTGACTAGCATGCAGATTCTCATGACGGTGATTTTGTCACAGTCGACGACTGTCATCCCGCGAGATGATGCCGAACGTCAATAAATTCACACTATCTCGAGGGGAGCTTATCTGCCCTGTTCGCAAACGTGGGTGATTAAGCTTGAACGGGTTTATTGATTCTGCGGCGCGGCCATCACCGGCGGTCTCGCAAATGTGAACGGCTCCGCCAATATAAATTCCACTCTGCTGTTGGCCTTCATTTCCACCTTGGCCGCAGAAAAAGCCGCAATCACTGGCCCCGCTGCAGAGCCTGCCGGACCGGCCACACCCGTCGCACTTCCCCCGGCATGTTCGCCAGATTTCTCCGCTGCCTTGGCTTTGGCGGCCATAGCACCTTGCCCCCTCACTTCCGGGTCGCTCTCAACGCCCAGCCTGCGGCCATTTACCACCAGACTGACCAGCTCCAGTCGAACCTCCGCTTTGCCGTGTATGTGTCCGCCCTTCTTGTCTTCAGCCATCCGCACATGCGCTTCCGTCCCGCGCGGAATTACTACCTGATTGTGAATCAGCACTGAGGGGTCCACGATGCCGGTAAAAATATCTCCGGTATGATTTTTGTTGGAACTGATTTCGTCCGCAATGCGCACCGAAATTATCGTGTCTGGCGGCAGCGTCACCCGCTCGCCTTCTGCGGGAACGTCCGATCGGCGGTCACCGCTCCGGTCTCGATCGTCATCTGATCTGCTGGTATCGTCACGCCGGGCATCGTCGCGCCGTGGATAGTCGGAGCTTTGCGGCTGACCACTTTGCTGCCCATTATCCTGCCAGCTATCCTGGCGATGGTCCTGCACATTTGCGGCGCTCAACTCGGTCTCTCTAGAAGAGCTTTGCGCGCCAGTTCGATCAGACGCGCTCCCCGCAAACAAAATCATTGCGCCCATCGCCACCAATGCTGCCGAGAGACGTCCGTTCATCGTTCCCCCCTGGTGAAATTCTTGAAAGCTTTCAAGCGGCGGGACTTGCCGCTAGCTGCTGTCTTTTGGATGTCCCTGCACCCCAAATCGTGTGCAGTGCGCGATGAACGTTACTCGATGGGGATCGCAATGATGGACTGCTCGCCGCTCACGGTATAAGCGGTGACCATCACAGGAGTCTTTGCCGCGCTAGGATCATTCCGGCCCGAAGCCTCGCCAGGTGTAACAGTGATTTTTGCCCTTTGCAAATCGCTGGAACGGAAATCTGCTACGGAGGCATTCAAGGCGTTGCCGGTATCCACGGAACATTTACTGTCCGAGACTTCCACCTCGCAGGCTAAAAATACAAAACCCGTTCCAGCTGCGGAGCGCAGCTCAAGAATCGTGCTACTGGCCGCGTCGCCTCGCGCTCTCAGCGCCGGCGCGGTCATCATCGGTCCGTCTACGTCGCTCGCTTTATAAACCCGCACGTAATCAACCACCATCTCCGCGGGACTCGGCGTAGAACTGTTTGGCGGCCCCGGCCAATCGCCCCCCACAGCCAGGTTCAGCAAAAAATAGAAAGGCGCATTGAATACCCATCGCCCGCCTGCGGGCACATCAGCCGCCGTGCGAATAAAAAATGGCTTGCGCCAATCGTCCACGTACATCTGCACCATATACGGCGACCATATCGCCCCATACACGTGACACGACGGCGGCGCATCATCGATGCGCTGTCCGCCCGAAAAAGTAAATATTCCCGTAAGACTAAAGCGCCCTTGCGCTGAAGAGCTCGGCCCGTGAATCGTGGATTCAGTTTTATTTGGCCCAAGTCCAGCTCCGGAGCCACCCGACTCCGGGATATTTTCCATGATGTCTATCTCGCCCCCAGCCGGCCATTTTCCCGCAGTGCCCAGCATCCAGAACGCCGGCCACAATCCCGCGCCCACAGGAAGTTTTGTGCACGACTCCATCCGCCCGTATTGAAAATCTTTCAGCCCCAGCGTTTTCATCCGCGCGGAAGTCCACGATCCTGTTGGAGCAGGTTCTGCGCTTACTTTCAAAGCGCGAATAATCAGATGTCCATGGCCGTCCTCAAACGCACTCGGATGTTCCACGTTGCAAGGCGCAGGAGTAGAAGTCCCCGGCGCGCAATAAACTTCCAATTCGTGATTACCCCATCCGCTCCCACCAACATCAAACGTCCATTTGCTGGCGTCGGGCGCGGCAGTTTCAGTGGAGTTGAATTCATCGCTCCACACCGGTTCCCCCCACGCTTGCGCGCACGCCGTAGCTGCAAATCCCGTTACGATGAACACCGCGGCACCCACGATTCGTCCAAGTATCGTAATTGCATCCATCAAAATACTCGCAGGCGTTGAGCGCGTATGTCGCGCCACTGCTTTATCTCTCACGAATGTTTTCTCCCGCTCCCAACATGCTTCACAACGAACGCGGCATGCAGTGTGCGCCAACAAGACTGCACAAAACTATCCCATTAGTACTGTCCTACTTCTGTACCCGCGTCCAGTAGCGGCTCTGCCATCGAAATCATAAGCTCTGCCCAGTCGACGCCGCATCCTTCCAGCAATCGTCGCCTTCTTGTTCCCGGTCCTCGAGAGTATCGGACGCACATTAGAAAAATCACAACACTGCGGCTGCGCAACGGTGCTCTTTCTATTTGAAACGGGGGAACAAAAAAATGCGACGCACCATTTTCATCGCTACAGTTGTGCTAACCGCCACATTACTGGCCATCAGTATGTACTTGGGCGCTCAATCCGCCTCCGAGGCTCCCGCGGGATTCGACGGCCAAACCAACGGCACGGCCTCACAGCCTGCCATGGATACTGCCGCCGCCGTTTTCACCGAGATAGAAACTCCCGAAAAAGGATTAGGCCCCATTTACAACGCTACGTCCTGCGTGGAATGCCACCAGAACATGGCCGTCGGTGGCGCCGCGCAGACCACCGTTCTCCGCGCCGGTCACGTTTCCCGCGGCGAACACTCGCGAGACAATTATCTTCACGAT
>Ga0193728_1000481_pt1 | contig 19290 bp, 16 predicted proteins | sample U1c1metaG_FD_143037 | JGI IMG/M metagenome (GOLD analysis project Ga0193728, IMG submission 143037) | Soil microbial communities from a riparian zone of the East river system, Colorado, United States - U1c1 | ecosystem: Environmental > Terrestrial > Soil > Riparian zone | place: USA: East River...
CCGATCGTGCCATTGAAGCTTCTGAAGGTGGAGGGTATCGAAGAATCCGATCTCGGGTCGCGCGCCGCCGCCATTGCGCAATCGATGGGCATCAAGCCGATCGCTGACCCAGAGCCGCTACGCAATGCTTTCATCCGCAGCGACCAGTACAGCTTCATCAAGAAAGGTGTGCCCGCAGTCAAAGCAGACGTCGGCTTCGAACTAGGCACGCCCGAGCAGAAAATCTTCAAGGACTGGCTCACGAATCGCTATCACGCACCTTCCGATGACGTGAACCAACCGGTCGACCTGGCATCCGCTGCACTGTATGAGGAATTCACGCGGCGGTTACTCCTCGAAACGGCCAATTCTTCCGCGCGGCCGCAGTGGAAGGCGGAGTCGTTCTTCCGGCGCTACGCTGGGAATTAACATGCGGTTGCCAACCTAAGCATCTTCGCTTTGGACGTGGAGTCGGGCTCTGCAGCTCTAAAACTCGAGCCACTTAGAGAATTTACGAATTCCATTCTGGGAGGAATTTCTTCAAAACTCGAACTGCACCTCCGACGTTGAAAGACAGAGGAACTCGAATGGTGAAGGCTTCCTTTGCTTTTCATCAAAAATCCTACGCGTTGAGATGATCCTTGCAGTTAGTCATTTGTAAAGCGCGATCCGCCGATCCACAATTTCATATTTGCTGCTGCTTTGGCATGGCAACTAACATGCTGGTATGCAGTCAGAGTGTATAATTCGCAAAAGCTAAACCTTGAATGGGCCTATCTGTACAAAACGCTCGTAATCACCGGGACCATGACTGGCCTTCTCATTTGTCGCGCCGACAATGTGTGTGCACACGCCCAACCGAAGCTGCCTAATTTCGGCACCGAAAACCTCGGAGACGGCAGGTGAGGCCGCGAATTTCTTCCGGCAGCAGGCGATGTCCCGGCGCGGTCTGTACGACGCTCAGGCGATCGTTTCCGCCCTTCGCCTGCACGGGCAGCGCGAACTGTTCGCCGTTCTTGTTGACGCCGACATACACCTCATCGATTTCAATCTGCTAGTCGCCATACCTGTCGTCTCAGCTTTTCTCTCGGCCTATTCTCTCTTAATGCTGATGAACATTTTCAATCGCACGCTTTTGTTTCCTATTGCTTCAGTTCTGTCCTATGCCGAGAGCGTTGACGTATCCATGCCAGATGGGACGAAGACGAGGGTCTTCTCCTCGGCTTCCGTACCCGGTTTCTTGAAGAATAGTCGCTGTTGATCAGTGTGAACGCTTCCGTTGCAGGCTGGGTTGGCTGCGCGAATAGGGACGCCACCACGGTGTTATCCGGTTAATTCGGAAGAGGTTTCGATTCCGCGGGAAACGTCGAGATGCTCGCGTCGGACGAGCGGATCGGCTGAGGTCGATATCCGTTGCGTGTGCGGATGTGATACTTCTTCGCGCGTTCGCCAACAAGTTTCACGTTGATCGCGCGCCAGCGATGATTGGGGTTCACCGCCGGATAGTAACTAATCGAATAAAGGTGCCCCAAGTCATTTCGGATCGAAGCAAAGGCCTTTTTTTCGTCTCTCCAACTTTTCGCAAAGTAGGCTTTGCCACCTGTCGCGGCGCTCATGCGCTCAAATACCGCGGTCGAGACAGGTTCAATCTTGGCTTCCGCAGTACTCACCATGTAGACAGGAATGCCGACGGATTGAGCCAATTCAGTAACATCTTCCGGAGGCACTACACTGGCGTTGTCAGGCCCGTTGGAGAACACTACCACAACTTTTCTTCCAGGATGCCGGGCCCCATCCTGGAGTGTTAGCAACAAGCAGTTGTAGAGCGCCGCGTCATCTCCGGCCACCGTGGTGCGCACTCCGTGCAGGACCCGGGCGCGGTCAGCGGTTAATGGCGCGGCGCGGGAGAGGTTGCGGCTATAAGAATAGAACGCCACTTTGTCTACGGTTTCCAGAGAGCGAATGAAATCGGAAATGGCGTCCTGTGCGAAGACGAAGCCGCGATACATATAGTTGCTGGTGTCAAACAAGACAAAAACATCGGCCCCGGCCAAGGCCGCGTTGAGGTTTGGGGCCGCGTCTCCTTTTTGACCATCTGTCAGCGTCGGGGAGGAGTTGCCCGCTTCCGGCTTGTCCTCATCTGACATGTCCACCAATCGGCGAGTGGGTCCGTTGCCTTCTTCAAATGTGGCAATTTTCTCAGGGATACCATCTTCGGCGATGACAAAGTCGGAGGGCTGAAGATTCGTGATGTAGTTGCCTTTGTTGTCCGTGACTGCAACGTTTAGCTGAACGAGGTCGACGACAACGCGCAGAGGAGTACCGCTTTGGCTTTGCTGGGCCCACATAGTTCGAGTTCCAAAACTAGATTCGAGAAGGAAGAAGAGTGCAGCAGCCAATACTAGATGATGTTTTCGCATTGTTTTGACCTGTTGTCTCTGCCAGCTGAGATTGTCTGACGGAACTAAGGCTGAGAATTTGCACCACTAACGAACAGTGAGGCCATCTTGCTGTTCCGAAACTCGTCGCCCGTTTCGCGCGTGGCGCGCCACAGCGCCGGCCAGTCTTCGATATCGGTGGCGAAAATCTTTTCGACCATGCGGCGAGTGAGTTCAGGAACGAGCTGATTCAGCATCGCCGGTGAGTAGCCTTTTTCATCGGCCAAGCGGACCCAGTACAGATTGTTGGAATCCCACGACTCGGCCAAGAGACGGCTGGAGTAGCCGGCGAAAGCAGGGAACGGCGCGAGATTCATCAGGTCACAACGGTAGCTTTGCTCCAGAATGGCGTGGGGTACACCGAAATCACGAGACAAGCGCTCGGAGTTGACTTCCTCGGGATAGCGCCGGGAGAGACTCTCCAGCTCTCTGCCGGCAGGCCCGAGAGAGTCGGTCTGCTCTGGAAATCTTCGGCGGTACTCAACAGCAAGCCAAAAGGTATCGGCCGACGGCAATTGAGGCAGTATTTCTGCCAAACGATCCGCATATAGCGCTTGCTCCAGGCGCTCCGAAATCTGCGAAGCCATGCGATCATCCAGAATGCTCATCACCTTCTTCCGCAGATCTGCATTCTGCACAGAAGCAGCCAACAGTTCTTCTCCTGTTTGTTGATAAAGAGCGACAGCGTGAAGCTCATTCTGCGTTACCCGCCACCATCTCGGGACGACCGCGTTAGTCAGAAGGCCTGGCACTACGTTCTCCCAGATGAGGGCCTGCACGTTCTCAGGGGCAATGAAATATTGCTCTGCTTTCGCCAGAACATACGGTAGATCTGCAAGTGAACCCACCAGACGTGCACCGCCACCGGCTGGCGAGCCGGCCCCGAGCAACCGCGGAGCTTGCCAAATTCGCTCCACACCCACAACGGTTTCTGCAGCGAAGTCATGCGAACGAACAAAAAGAGGGTTATGGTGGAGGATTTGAGCGCCGGGTGGCTCGTAGTAGGCGTAGTTGAGTCCAACTAGCGTGTCTCTTAAAAAAGATGCAAGCTGACCGCGAGCGGCGGTGAGTTGCCCAACAGAACTTGGTGACTTGATGACGTCCGTCAAGTTCGTCCGCATCTGTAAGTCTGTATGACGACTGTTATAAATCCCTACAGCCCACTGCTCTCGCTCATTCGCGTGGAAAATCGGCTGGGGCATCTCAAATTCACGCAGTTCTCCGGCCAAGGGAAGCAAAGTGTTCGCCTCAGCCTTTACGCGAGCGACATCGTGTAGGGCCTCACCGAGGGATAACAGAACGTCCAAAGAGACCAGGCGCTGTTCCTCCAAAACCGTCCGCATTTTGTTGGCTAGCAGATCATGCGTCTGCTGACCGTCGGGATTCAACTGATGTGGACCTGCGAGCAAACTGATGATTTCGTCTTGCGAGCCATGAGGATTTCCGGTCACCGCGAGACGAAGTTCTCGAATTGAATTGAGGCCTGCATCGAAAAGCTGTGCGGAAGTCGTGGTCTTATCAAAAGACTTCACGAGGCGTTGCCAAGAAACGTTCAGCTCTGTCGCAGGAATCTGCCCCTGGCGCGCAAATATCTGCCAAAGTCCCACGCTAGCCTGGAAAGTCCCAAGAGCGTTACCGCGCAGGCTGCTATTTGAGACTTTGCTCAGGCTGGCGACCACGGTGAGAAAGCTGGCGATGGATGCATCGTCCAATTCTGGGAACTCGGGAAAGATCCGATACTGATCGTTCAACTCCGCAAACTTGCTGGCCATTAAGAAGACTGTTTCGGGACTGGTCCGATGATCCGGAGCGCGCCTGGCATCCAATTCACTTAAAAGAAGATAAGCTTGCAGGGGCCCTTCGAATGTTCCCACGCGAGAAAGTGCGAACATGGTTTCCAGCAGTTGCTCGGGACTGTCGAGCCGCCCGTGTTTACCTATGTCACGGACGAGCTTCAAATCGGTCTTCTGGCCAAGAATTTTCTTCCAGGCCTCGAGGTTTCCAGGTACGTGAGGCTCTCCGTTGGGTTCAAACCAGGAGCGAGTCACCAGAAGCAAAAGGCCCGAATCAGGACGAAACACTCCAGTGACGGCGTCTTGTGAAATGTTTTTACCCCGAAGGGCCTCATAGTAACGACGCAAGTGATGCGGTTCGGTGAAGTGCGCTTGTTGAATCTGGCTCACGCGGCACAAGGTGTCGAAGTAGGCGGCCAGCCAGCCCCCGTCCTTGGCAAGCAGTCGAGGGATGAATTCTACGGGCGACTCTGGACTGGCTCCAACCAGATCCTTCCATCCAGCTTCCACCGCGGGTCCCCCAGGGACGATCACATGTCCTGATCGAACACGGATGTGAGTCCCGTAAAAGTCCAGATGAGCGCTCAAAGGGATCATTTTCTTTACAGACTGCGGTTGTCGAAGAGCAACTTGAGTTTCCCGGTCCACTCGAGACATCGCCCAGTAAAAGTGTGCCAAAGCTGGGTCCCGCAAGATCGCGGCGATTAAATCCGATTCTTTGGTGATTCCCTTCTGACGCCAATCCTCTTCGGCAAGCAGAGCAGGCAGGTAGGAGCTCGCGAAAGTGTAGTTAAATAATTTTCCTTCTCGGAGACTCGCTTCCAACTCAAGCAGAGGGAATCCTGAATCGATGGTTATGAAAGCTCTCTCGGGGTCATCTGTTAACAGGGAGGCGTTGCTCTGTCCGCAATCCGGCTGAGGCCGGTAACCCAAGATTTTCAGCAGGGGCTTGGCCTCCACGCAATTAGAGACGTGAAGCACACCTTGGGGTCCGGCCAAAGCTGCTAACTCTCTGGCCTGCCGAACGTAGCGGATCAGCAGGACCAGGAATTCGGTTTGATTGCTACGATGAGGACCTTCGTAACCACGCAGGAACACATTGCGAGCCAATAAAGGCAGCACTTCTTCAGACGTAATCTTCTGACTAATGCCGGCCATGCGCAGGAAGGAACGCAGCGGGCCTGGAATGGCTACTGTGACGGCTTCGGAAGATTGTGCTGGCGCCCGCCGCGATGGCGAACCGTCAGACTGAGCCGCGCGCCGCGCATTTGGAGTTGCGTAAGAGGACGCACACAAAAACGCGGCCAAAAGGACAGAAACAAAACAAGAGTACTTCATTGCCCAAGCCCTGTCCGAATCCTTTTCGGACGAATCGCTTTAACGCTCCCGAAACATGGCGGACGGTCTCGCAAACAAAACAGCGCGAGTGACCGAGTCTCGGGCAACGCCAAAATGTGGCACTGAAGATAAATCAACCTTTGTCTTAATCCAAGTGTTTTTATGTGCCCCGGGGATCTTGGAAAAAAACGGGCCAGTGTGGAAGAATCGAGAACCGCGGCAGCATCCAAGAAGTCAAATGTCTTGGTCTCCTTTTGTCGCGCATTCGAACGAACACAACGAGAATGCACCATTGGGCTCGGTATTCACCTTCGGTATTCACGGACTAGATTTTCTTTGCTTTGGCTTTTCGACGATGAGATGCCCCTTGAAAAGCGGCACAATCCGGAGTTGCTCGTCGATCTTGCGACGCCCGAGATCGTCGATCGGCAATCCAGCCTTGTGTTGCGACCACGCTTGAATGAAGGAACGCGCGGTTTCGTGTGCGACGTCCTTCACCAGGCCGCGAGGAACACCCGCTTGCACAGATGCTGTTTCCAAAAGTTCGTCGTCCAGACGGGATACATCTTTCGTTCGGGCGAGTGGCAGGCCCAGGCCTCGTTGCGGCAGGTAACGCATCGTGGAAACGTAGTCGTAACCGGGCGAAAGCGTCGGCGTTCTACCATCGCGGTAAAGCAGCGACCAGTTCTTCAAATGCATGTCGGCATTCCCGATCGCTGCATTGAAAACAATACGTCGAATGAATTCCGTTAACCCCTTCTCCCCGAGAAGCGCCCAGATGTCTTTTGCCATACCGGTGTATCCGTGTTGCTCGTATTTCTTTTCCGGATACTGACCGTAGATCTGGTTGAAGTCTTCGGCGTGAATCCTCTCTCCGTCCGGTCCGCGGTCGAATCGCCGGATAAAGTACGCGTTCATTTTGTCTTCCGCGAATTCCGCCGGAAGATTCCCGATTGAACTGACGGGGATAAGGCCGAATTCCGGTACGTCGATTCCCACTTCCCTGGCCAGCCTCATCATCGCAAATTCGTTTTCCGGCACCTTGGGGAATCTTGGCGACGGCAGCTTTACGATCCACTGTCCGTCCCGCCCCTGAACTGGAATGCGGAGCTGTTTTCCACTCCGGCCGATCGCGGAGAATTTGAGTTGCACCCCGGCGAGAGAGAAGCGCAGCACCTCTTCTTTGTTTGCTTCGCGCGTTTCTGATTTCTTTTCGGGCGGCGGCAGCGGCTGTCCTTCACTGTCTTCGCCGATCACGGCCCCGGGCAGGTCGGCCCCGACGAGCCACAACAACGGAAATTCTCTCTCCGGACCGATCCCGGCGCGCTGCGCGAGATAGTCGCGCAACACGCCATCGCGCTCCGGCAGCAGATTCGAGAAAAAAGAAGGCAGACGCCGCTGAATCTCGCGCGGCCTCGTGATGAGTTTCCGTTCGATATCGTAATAGCTCAGGCTGAGCACCGGGCGCTGCTCGTCTTCGACATATCCCGGATCAAACACGAAGATACTCTTGTCGGTCACGACGTTCGTGATGGCGCCGACGAGCCGGTTCCCGAGTTTGATTCTCAGTGTGGACATCTTGAATTCCTTCTACCCTTCCGTTTCCGTCAGGCTTCCCACGAGCGGTACCGGCTCCTCTTCGCCTTTCCCCTCCCGTCCCTTCATGAGGCTTTCCACGACGGGAACCAGCCCGGTCGGGACAAGAACAGCGGAAAGACCCACAGCATTAGCAATCTGCTCGAGCGTCGTCCATTGAAAGTCAGTTTCCCCACGCTCGATTTTCGAAATATGCGATTGCGGCAGACCGACCAGCGCCCCGAGCTCCGCCTGGGTCAGACCCCGGGAGATTCGCGCTTGCTGCAGGCTCTTTCCCATCTGCTTAAGCATCTGAGACTCCTTATGAAGCTACTATAGCATATAGTAGTTACGCTTTGTTATATGTTATTGCATCTGTCTCACACTAATATATGCCATAGCATCTATTTAATGCTTAATGTCGGCCTAGCCCTGGTGGCACACAATCTCGTGGAACCCGAACTAACCGGGATTAGGTCCTTCGCCAGGCGAGTATGCCTGAACTCCCACTGAGTCAATTGCCCGGATTGCGGCGGGCAATGAAGATGAGAAACTGCTTGACACTGGAGTAGTGTTATAGTTAACTATAACAGTATCGGGACGAGGAGTTCGTCGAGCCCGAGATCAGGAAATGAATTTCTTAAGGAGAATGAAACATGAAATCCCATCATTTTGTGTTGTCTGTTGTTCTGATGTCCCTCGCCACCGTGGCTTTCGCGCAATCCGACGCGCACAAGATGGCTGAGCCCAAGGCTCCCGCGCCGAAGTCCGAGGCGCAGACTGCCTTCGACACCATGAAAACCCTCGCGGGGGATTGGGAAGGCCCGGTGAAGACCGACATGCCGGTAGAAGCGAAAGTGGACATTAAGCCGCTGCATGTCTCGATGCGCGTGACCTCGCGGGGAAACGTCCTCGTGCACGAGTTCCAGGAGGCAGGAACGCCGCTGGACCCGTCAAAATACGACCATCCCGTCACGATGTTGTACGTTGACGTGGACGCAGACCGGCTTACGCTGGTCCATTATTGCGACGCGGGGAACCGGCCGCGCATGACCGGCAAAATATCGCCGGACGGAAAAACTCTGGAATTCGATTTCGCCGATCTTTCCGGCAGCAATAAGTACGGACACATGTACCACTCGGTGTTCACCATCATCGACGCCAACCATCACACCGAGGACTGGACGTACATGATGCCTGGGGACAAGCCGGTCCACGCGCACGTCGACCTGCAGCGGACAAAGTGACGGACGGCATCTCCGGTAAGGTGAACAGGATTCCTGATGGACCGTGAGTGGAACGACAGTCAGCCGATCTACCGCCAGCTGAGGGATCGTGTCGTCGCGATGATACTCGACGGCGTACTCAAGGAAGGTGATCCGTTGCCGTCGGTCCGCAATGTCGCGGCCGAATATCGTGTCAATCCGCTCACGGTTCTGAAGGGCTATCAACAATTAGTGGATGAGGGACTGGTAGAGAGCAAGCGAGGCCTCGGTATGTTCATCAATACGGGCGCACGCAATCTGTTGCTGCAGGGCGAACGGCAGAGGTTTCTTGCCGAAGAATGGCCCCGAGTCCACGCAACCATTCAGCGGCTCGGCCTGACACCGGAAGAACTAGATGCTGCCGCAAAACGCAGGTCGTCATCAGATGGCGCACAGTCGAAAACCACCGAGTCGAAGCCCCGCAAAGAGGAGCGCTAAAGCCATGGCATGCATAGAAGCACGTGGTCTCCGGAAGGCGTTCGGAACAACGATCGCGGTGGACGGCATCGATTTGCGTGTCGAAGAGGGCCGCATCCTCGGACTTATTGGGCCCAACGGGGCGGGCAAGACCACAGCGCTCAATGCGATTTTAGGCCTCACCTCATATCAGGGTGAGCTGAGGGTGCTCGGACGAGACCCCTGGACGGAGCGCGAAAAGCTCATGCGCGATGCCTGTTTCATTGCCGATGTCGCCGTGCTGCCGCGTTGGATGAGGGTTTGGCAGGCTCTCGACTACTTCGCGGGCGTGCATCCGCGATTCGACCGCGCGAAGGCGGAAGGCTTTCTTGCGAAGACCACCATCGGGCGCGCCGGCAAGGTCCGGGAATTGTCGAAGGGCATGGTGGCGCAACTGCATCTCGCCCTGGTCATGGCCATCGACGCGAAATTGCTGGTGCTGGACGAGCCGACGCTTGGCCTGGATATTTTGTATCGCAAGCAGTTCTACGATTCGCTGCTGAATGACTACTTCGATCGAAGCCGCACCATCGTGGTGACCACCCATCAAGTGGAAGAGATTCAGGACGTCCTTACCGATGTCATGTTCATTAACCGCGGCCGCATCGTATTCGATTGCAGCATGGAAGAATTCGAGTCGCGCTATCTGGAAGTGACGGTGAATCCCGAGCAGATCGCCGCAGCACGGGCGCTGAAGCCGATTCACGAACGCCAAGTGCTCGGGCGCAGCATCCTGCTGTTCGATCGTGTCGAACGCCAGCAACTCGCCGCGCTTGGCGACGTACGATCGCCGAGCCTCGCCGACTTGTTTGTTGCCGTGCTCAGCAATCAAAGCGGCGCTGCCCAAGGAGGGGCTCGATGAGTACTCCATCTAACACCGTGCCCGGCTCCCCCCTCGAATCGCAAGTAACCGCGCCTGCGGTCATCACCGCCAGTCGGCGCATGTACTGGTCGGTGCGGCGCGAATTGTGGGAGCACCGTTCGATCTATATCGCCCCGCTGGCCGCCGGCGCCGTTTTTCTGCTAGCCTTCTTGCCGGGGTTGACGCTCAGCCCGGCGCATTGGCACAAGGGGCTCGACACACCGTACGAGTTCGCGGCTGCTCTGATCATGGGGACGGGTTTTATCGTCGGGATTTTCTACTCTCTCGACGCGCTGTACGGAGAGCGCCGCGATCGCAGCATCCTGTTCTGGAAGTCGCTGCCGGTTTCCGACCTCACTACCGTGCTCTCGAAGTTCGCCATTCCCGTAGTCATTTTGCCGCTGTTCACCTTCGTCATCGCGGTTGTCACGCAGTTCGTCATGCTGTTGCTAAGCGGCGCAGTCCCCATGGGAGGTGGCCTGGGTGCCGGGACGGTCGGCTCGCGGATGTCGTTCGTGCACATGTCACTGATGGTCCTGTACCACATGCTGACCGTTCATGGACTCTGGTACGCGCCCATCTACGGCTGGTTGCTGCTGGTTTCAGCCTGGGCACCACGCGCACCGTTTATATGGGCGTTCTTGCCTCCGTTCGTGATCTGGGGAGTCGAAAGGATTGCATTCGGAACTTCGCATTTCCTCGGCATGCTGCGGTACCGCTTGACCGGACCGGAGCCTCTCACCACCACAGCGCGAAGCGGAAACATGATGGAAATGATTTCAGCGCTCACTCCGATGCAATTTTTCAGTACGCCGGGTCTGTGGGTAGGGCTGGCAGTCGCCGCGGCGTTTCTCGGCGCCGCGGTGCGGCTACGGAGGAATCGGGAACCGATCTGATGCGCATGCACTTGATTCAATCACGCGCATAAGGGGAAACGAGTATGAGTACCGATTTAATGAAGGAACGGATCACAGAAACTTCGCCGCGAGTTTACGCACGAATCGGTGGCGTGCTGTACCTGATTATCATAGTCATCGGTTTCTGCAGTGAGTTTTTCGTCAGAGACAAACTCGTGGTACCCGGGGATGTCACAGCCACAGCCAACAATATTGCGGCCTCCGAGTCGCTGTGGCGCATCAGTATTGCCGGCGAGTTGATATTGCTTGTGTGTGCTGTCGCGCTAACGATGATCTTATATGTATTGCTCAGGCCGGTGAACAAAAATCTTGCTTTGCTTGCGGCGTTCTTCAACATCGTTGAATTCCCTATTGAAGCCGTCAGCAAGCTATGTCTTTTTGCGGCATTGTTCCTTTCGGGGAACGCTGATTACATGAAGGCGTTTGAAGCACATCAGCTACACGCTCTAGTGAAAATTTCTCTCAAGTTGCATGACTACGGCTTTGGCATTGACCTCGTATTTTTTGGCTTTGCATGTCTGGTGTATGGGTATTTGCTTTTCAGATCGGGTTATTTCCCCAGGACTCTTGGCGTTTTGATGGCGATTACCGGTCTGAGTTATCTGGCGAATAGCTTCACGCTCATACTCGCCCCCGCATACGCAGGGAGGATCTTCCTCATTCTGGTGGTTGCCTTAATCGGAGAATTGTCACTTTGCCTGTGGCTCATGGTGAAGGGCGTGAACGTCCCGAAGTGGAACGAGAAAGCACGCCTGGCGTTGGGCTGATCTTTTCATGACGGGTTGGATCTGATTGTGATTCCTTTGGCCCTATATTCCAGCAACTTTCGTAAAGAAGCCTGGAGATAGATGGAGATGAGTCTTCGGCCCGATCTCTGGCCTTGGACTCATCTGATTCGCATGCTTCTGATTCAATCGATCGCGTAAGGAGAAGCGATTATGGGCACCGCAGTGATGATGGAACGGATTGCAGTTGTTTTTTACTTGCTCACTCGAATTTCTAAGCAGCAAAAATCTAATTTGATGTTCAGGAGGACGCATGGAACCCCTTATTGGTGTTAACTGCTCAGCAATCGAATGCACTTCTCTTTTGACCCGTGCTCCGATTTGGCAGGACATCCTGGCACAGGCGATGACCGGGGAACTACTCGCGGCGATGAACTACGCCTCGTTATCGCAGATTTGTGACGATCCCGCAGAAGTAGCCGATGCATTTGAGCATGCCGAAGGGGAACGAGGGCATGCTGCTTCATTCGCTGCCGAGGGCCGCCAGATTGGAGTGGACGTCGCCAATAACATCGACGCAAAGCATTGGAAGCGGCTCCGCGAAGCATTCCTGCGTTGCATCGCAGAGCGCGACTTCATTGGCTGCTTGATCGTCCAGGAGATCATGCTGGAGTCCTTCGCCGTCGCCAGCTATTCACGCGTTGGGAAGGTGGCGCCAGGGAGTCTAGGCGAAACCTTTGCCCGCATCGCAGTCGAGGAAGAAGATCACGTCGATCACGCCATGGCGATTCTGAGAGCGGAGCGAGCCCGAGACGCTCAGCGCTTCGACGATAAGGTCTACCGGCTGCATCTGGATGTGATGACCACCCTCGCGCAGATGCTAGCGAAGGAATGCAAGGATGGACATTGTGAAGTGTGCCACGCCAGCTGTGTGAAGCCATCACTGTTCGAGGTCAGCTTGTCTGCAGCCGAGCTTCGCGGAGCGTCGCTGCAACAGTATCTGAAGACGCTCGACATGCTGGGGATACCCGGGGAGGTAACACTCACATGGGTGACTCAGCTGCCGGTGTAGCTGCGCAAGCGCGGACGGCCGAGGTCGATTTCGCTCTGATCGGGCATCAGGAGAGTTGGAGAGCGGCTGCGGACGTACTCGCGGTCCTGCGCGGACTGGAGCGTACGCCTCTGCCAGACGCCGAGATAAAGGACATCGTTCCCTGGATTCCGCCCAGAGCAGTGTGCCATGTCGAAGTCAGGTCGATCATTAGTACGAAGAGCGGTGGCGGGAAGGCGCGCGGCCTGTACATCGACTCCTTCATTCCTCCCGACCGTCTGGAAGCAGCCTACGTGCACGAGAACATTGCCCGCGTTCGAAAGGCGGCGGCCTGCGCCATCAAGGCAGGAGCGAAAATTGTGAGTCTCGGCGGATTCAGCTCTATTCTGATTGAGGGCAACTTCGATCAGCTTCCGGAAAGACACGATACGGTCTTCACGACAGGCAATACGTTGACAGTTGCTTTCATCGTTCAGGGTATCCAGAAAATGTGCGCGAGGGAGGGCCGGAACCTCTCTAGATCAACGCTGCTCATCGTTGGAGCAACAGGAGATGTGGGTTCCGGCTGTGCCCGTTGTCTTGCGCCTATCGTGAAGCGCGTGCTGCTCAGTGCACGCAAGTTGGAACGACTACGCAGGCTCGCAGCGGAGTTGCAAGACGATGGAGTTCAGGTCGAGGTCGCGACGGATCTCCAGCAATTCTCCGCAGAGGCCGACGTCGTGATCTGCGCGGCGAGTCTGGCGTCCCCGTCGCTTCTGTTGGGCCGGATCGCGCCTGACGCAATTGTTTGCGATGCGGGCTACCCGAAGAACTTGTCTCCAGCGGCGGAGATGCTTGACGCCAAAGTCTTCTTCGGAGGTCTGGGACAAATCACTGGCGGAATGAGGTTCGCGCCGGATTTTCATGGAATTCTGAATCGGCATCCGTTCCCCGATGTGGTTCATGGCTGTCTACTCGAAGGCATGGCTCTTGCTTTGGAACACCGGTTCGAGCCTTTTTCTCAGGGAAGAGGATTCATCACCCAGGAGCGCGTCGACGAGATTGAAACAATTGCTGCACGGCATGGGATCTATCTCGCACCGCTTTACAATGCCGACGGACCATTGGCGGAAGGACTTGATGCCAGATGGAATGGTCGAGAGGATGAGTCCATGGGCGAAAGACCGAGTCGAGCTGTCGAATCTTCTTTTTGAGATAGGTTGGGAGGATTGAGCGTCGGACCAACGGGCACTGTCGATCCAGCCATGTGAGACCTGATCTTATGGTGCGGACTGTTGACTCCGTACTTTTCTGATGCCAAGTCTCCGATTGTGTCTGACGTTGAAATCGAAAGCGAATACCAGTTTGAGCGGAGGTTGTTTAGCAGCAACCCTGAACAACTGCGATCGCTGGCGACTCATTTCGGCTTAAGCTTCAAAGACCTTTGCTTCTTAAACTACAATCGTAAGTGCTCATACAAGATAAAATAGAAAAAATTCTTAACTACTCCAGTGCGGCCTTCTGGAAGGCCAACCTGACCGGCGACTCGTCCGCATTTTTGAAATTGGACCGCTGGATCATCATGATTAATGCGACGCCTCTCTTCGTGTCGATCCAGAACTGGGTACCGTAGCCTCCGCCGTGGCCGAAGGTTCCGGGCGAGAGCATTGCAGTTACACCCTGAGGTTGGCGGACGATGCCTACTCCCAACCCCCAGCCATTGCCGGGAGTAAAGCCGGTGACCATATCGCCAGTCTGAACAGTAGACATCATGCGCACCGACTCAGCCGTGAGGTAGCGCCGGCCATCGAGCACACCGCTATTCAGCAGCATTTGGGCCAAGCGCGCGTAATCGGGAGCGGTTGAGAACAAGCCACTGTTGCTTGCCGGATAGTGGCCGCGCCAAGTCGGAGGATGGCCGTACAGAAGTCCGATTCCCGCCGGCACCAGTTGTTCGCCTTCGCGTTTAGCGGGTATCACCCAGCGCGGCATCTGGGCCTCACTCAGGTAGAACGTCGTGTCCTTCATGCCTAGTGGGTCGAAGATACGTTTCCTCAGGAAGACTTCAAACGGGAAACCGGAAACGATTTCTATGATCCGGCCAAGAGTGAGAATGCCGGACTGAGAGTATTGCCATTTGCTGCCCGGCTCGAAGGCAAGCGGCTTAGAGGCAAAGACCGGGATCAGGTCGGACAGCGTACGCGCGGTTTTCGATTCGTCGTCGGTTGCTTCTCCCATTCCGGAAGTGTGAGTGAGCAGGTGCCGCAGCGTGATTCGCGGCGTCTTGCCATCCGCAGTTTTCTGTCCAGCAAGTTCTGGAACGTATTTGGCGATGGGATCGTCGAGCGAAAGTTTGCCATCCTCCATCAGCATCAGCACCGCTATAGCAGTAATCGGCTTTGACATGGATGCGATCCAGAAGATCGAATCGACGCGCATGAAAGATTTATGTTCCGGGTCAGCCCAACCCTGAGCGTTCATCCGAAGCACAGAGTCGCGCGTGGCGACCACCGTGACCGCGCCTGGAACTTCGTTGGCGACGATCATGTCGTGCATGCGTGCAGGAATGGAATCGAGGCTGGCAGTAGTCTGGGCTAATGCGAAAGAAAGGGGCAGAAAAATTACGGTTAAGAAAACGCCCAGACGAATTCGCATGTAGTCGATCCCCATAGCGGATCAGGGTTTGAGCATGATCATGATGGTAGACTCCTGCTGATAGCGGAGTATCGTGACGCTCGCGGGCTTCCCGGCAACATTTTGTTGCGTATTTTGCAAGAGGTCCTTCAGTTCTTTAATGGGCTTGCCATTGAATGCCAGCAGGACATCACCGGCAAAAAAACCGGCTTTGGCCGCATCACTTGTGTCGGGTACTTCGAGCAGGATCACGCCCGTTTCACCGGGACTCCCTATGGCGGAGACTTCACCGAGGCCAACGATGTTGCGAACCTTCGCGCCTGCCCAAACCGCAATCTCTCGACTTCGCGTTTCACTGAGAGTTGGCGCGGTAGCGCTTGACCTCAAGGGCATCACCGGTTGCCGGGCAATGGCTTTGAGCTTCGGGCTTTCAACACCAAAATCGTCCATGTTGAAATTCACGAATCCGAGGGACAACGCGGGAGAATTCGATTTGACTCTGTAGTCGCCTGTGGCTTCATTCACAAAAAGAGCGTCTCCTTGCAGGGAGTGTGCATCCTGTGAGCTCAATTTTTGCAGCGCGGTGGCGGGGCTGGTTTGTGGAACCGTCGGCTGATGGAGCAGGTTGAAATCAATATCCTGCGTCCACTGCCTCATTTGAATCGGTTTGTAGGACGCGAAGACGATATTGCCGCGGAAAATATCATGGCTGTCGTTGTACCAGACATGCGGATGAAGTGAGTTGTTTACCAGAACGTTGTTCTCACAGGTACGGTAGAAACCTTCCCGCAGCTTCAGCCCACCATTAAGGCAGAGATTATTGTAGATGTGATAGTTGGTGGAGCCGTCGTCCAGATCGATATCCCAGCCGTGATCGCAGCGCCAGCGCGAGTTCGACAAAATATTCGTCTCGGCGGCATCCAGCACGGGAAGTTTTGCATAGGGCCCTTGCAGCACGGTGTCCAGGTCGAAATCTTTGACGGAGCCGTGGTCGCCGGTCTCTTTGACAGTGTCGAAGACATCGCAACGATCGATATGATGTCCTCCCCAGCAACCATCCCCTATGTTGATTCCCGCGCGAGGTACGTCGTAGATGGAACAGTGCCGAACGGTAATGGCTCTGGCGATGTCGATCTCAACAGGAGCTGTCTGCTTTTCGACCTGACCCGTCTGGTAGATCAACGTGTCTTCAACGAGGCACTCTGCCGGATAGTCCGCCGTACGCGGACCGGGAGTCAGATCGAGATCCCCGATGCCCAGCCTGTCGTCGTAGCTGTCCAGCGGATTTCGCACTGCCTTGCGCTCGCCGACAAAAGAGATTCCGTTGGCTCCGGCGCGGGCGACGTGGGTGCGTGAAATGCGAATCCGGCGGTTGTAGCCACTCACAAAAATACAATTCCCGCCGACCTGATCGAGAAAACAATCGTCCACGTAACAGTCTTCGGCGCCAGTGAAGAACAGGGCGCCGCCACGATAGATCCTCCAGTCACTGCGGAGAAGCGGTTCCCGAGTTTCCATAAAGGTGCGGGAAGCATGCTGGAACGTAAATCCACGCAGCTCGATCCATTTCACGGGAAAATCCTGGCTTCCGCGAAACTCCACCAGATGCTTCAAGCGCACGGCCTCGACAACCGCATTTTCGAGATCCAGCCCTGTGGGAGGATAAAAATACAAGACTGAATTAGCCCGGTCCAAATACCATTCACTCGGAGCATCCAATTCTTCAAAAACATTTTCAACAAAACGATATTGAGCGTGCATCGGCTTGGGCCGGTTGTTTTGCCAGCCACCTTCGTAGACCACGTGGCCGTCTGCGCTCTTGCCGGTGATGACGTAGTGCATGTCGCCCCACAGGTGTTGGTGAATTGCGTGAATGTAAGCCCCTCGTGGATCAGCCCAACGCCTGGCACGCTCTGGGCTGATCGCGTCGGGCGCCCATCCGCCCAAATATTTGGCATTCGGATCGTAATTCGGGTAGCGGGCCAACATTTGTCGCTGACCATTTACGAAGAGTTGGTCGGTAGTGGTGCCGGCCGGAATAGAGGTCTTCATGATTCCGTCCCGATAGGCTGTCCACCTTGGAGACAACCGCGCTCCGCCGCTTAGTAGGACATGCTCGCCGGGGTATGGCGTATAAATGATCGGTGCTCCGGCCTCGCCCGAATCCTCCCGTGTGAAGACGATTGTATTAGGCAGGTAGTAGGTGCCCGCCCGGAAGTAAACAGATATAGTTCCGGTATTGTGCTGCTTGAGCTCGCGCACGGCGCTTTGAGCAGCCTGAAAAGTTTTTAGCGGTCTAGAAATCGTTCCCTGATTCTGATCATCTCCGGCGGTACTCACAAAAATGCTTTGGGTTGAATCGCCCGACGCCGGAGCGTCGAGTCGTTCGCGCACAAGTGACGCAGCGATCTTCCCCGACGTCGTTAATCCCGCGGCCGCGCCAGTTGCTTCCCACAGAAACTCTCTTCTATCCAAGCTAAATCCTCGTATTCCTCAATCCTGGCGAAAGCTGAGGCCTGATCCTTAAATTTCAGGGCACAACGGGAGTTGCATCAGTACGGTTTGGGTGCGCACATATGATGAAACTCACCTGTCCTTCCAAACCGGACCATCGGGGTAAGTGTAGGTTGACAACGTTTCGGCGCGTATTTCCGTGCTGTATCCAGGTTTTTCGGAAAGGAGATAATGCCCTTTGTCCACTCTGACCGGGTCAACGAAGTGTTCATGCAGGTGATCTACAAATTCCGTTACCCGATTCTCTAACGTCGCGGATACGCGAAGGTAATCAAAGGCCGCCAAGTGCTGTACGCACTCGCATAGACCGACACCCCCGGCGTGAGCGCAAACTGGAACATTAAATTTTGCCGCCAGGAGAAGCACGGCAAGGTTTTCGTTGACGCCCGCGAGCCGGCAACTGTCGATCTGAACAACATCGATTGCCCGGACCTGCAAAAACTGTTTAAACATGACCCGGTTATGGCAATGTTCGCCTGTAGCTATCCGGATCGGGGAAACTTCCTGGCGGATGCGGGCGTGCCCGAGGATGTCGTCCGGGCTGGTCGGCTCCTCCATCCACCAGGGGTCCAATTCGGCTAATTCTTTCGTGCGTTGGATTGCTTCGAGGACGTCCCACTTCTGATTGGCATCCATCATCAGTTTGTTACCGGAACCAATTTCTGCCCGTACCAAACGAGCCCGGCGCAGGTCGTCGGCCGGATCGCCGCCGACTTTCAACTTGAAGTGGGTCCAGCCTTGTGCAAGCGCCTCGCGGCATAGGCGGCGAATCTTGTCATCGCTAAAGCCGATCCAGCCCACCGAGGTGATATAAGCTGGGTAGCCATCCTGCTGCAAGTGCTGCAAGCGTGTGTCCTTGCAAGAGGCCCGTCCTTTCAGAAGATCGACGGCCTCCTCTCTGGTGATCGCATCCGTAATGTAGGTGAAGTCGATGGCACGGACGATCTGCTCCGGCTCCATGTCCGCGAGCAGTTTCCAGAGCGGCTTACCTTCAACGCGTGCATATAAATCCCAGACCGCGTTTATCAGAGCAGCAGCGGCAAGATGAATGACGCCTTTTTCGGGCCCAAGCCAGCGGAATTGACTATCGCCAGTGAGTTGCCTTGAGAAAGCCGCGAAGTCAACAGTCAGTGATGACAAATAGCGGCCCTGAACGAATCGGGACAAATACCTGAGTGCAGAGACGCACAGCTCATTTCCACGGCCGAGGGTGAACGTTAGCCCGTGTCCCTCCACACCGGCGTCCGTTTCAATAATGCAGTACGCCGCCGAATAGTCGGGATCCCGATTTACAGCATCCGACCCGATCTGCTGGCTGGATGTGGGGAAGCGGAGGTCAATTACGCGAACATTAGTGATTTTTGGGTCTCGCAAACTGGATCAACTTTCCTCGATTTAGAGAACTTACGGCCGCGAGGATATGGCAGCCGTCCGCATACCCAGCAGGCATTTCTATTCCTGAAAGACTGAGTTTGTCAATAAAAATCAGTTTGGGGTACCAAAATTTGGTGAATCGAGCTGTCTCAGGAAGAAAAATAAGAGGATCTTTCGTCGGCGCACGCGGCCTAATCACTTGTCAAAGGTTTGGCCACCCCGCCAATTGCTTCCGAAAGCAGAAAAGTGGCCTGTTTCAAAACTTTTCTCGCGGTCGCCGGAGTCGTCTGGTCGCCAATTCTTTGGATGAATGGAACGGTCATAGCGGCTATGGCGTTGCCACGATCATCGAATACCGGGCACGAGACGTTAACGATGCCATTGACCTGG
>Ga0193728_1000482_pt1 | contig 19275 bp, 20 predicted proteins | sample U1c1metaG_FD_143037 | JGI IMG/M metagenome (GOLD analysis project Ga0193728, IMG submission 143037) | Soil microbial communities from a riparian zone of the East river system, Colorado, United States - U1c1 | ecosystem: Environmental > Terrestrial > Soil > Riparian zone | place: USA: East River...
GCGTCAACGGCGTCGCCCTGCACGAGAAGGGCTACCTGTTCCCCGGCGCGCAGCCCTCGGAGATCCGCTTCAGCGAGACCGTGCCGCCCGGCCGCCTGTGGGTGATGGGCGACAACCGGCTGATTTCCGACGACTCCCGGCTGCACCGTGACGACCCCGGCAACGGCACGATCCCGGAGAACGAGGTCATCGGCCGGGCCTTCATGATCGTCTGGCCGCCGAGCCGCTGGACGATCCTGCAGATCCCGTCCACCTTCCAGCAGCACGGCATCACCGCCGCGGCCGCGATCCCGGGGATGATCACCACTACCCTCGGCGGCGCGCCGTACCTGCCGCTCGCCGGCGGCGTCCTCGTGGCCCTGCCGATCACCTGGCTGCAGCGACGGGTGCGCCTGCGGCGCAGGCGCGCGCGCCGGTAGCGCGATGCTGGCCGTCTTGCGACGACCCGTCGGCTACACGCCCCGCAGCGATGCCGGGCTGGCCGGGTTCGAGCGCATCCTCGCCCGCGCCGGGCTGGCCCCGGTCGCGGGCATCGACGAGGCCGGCCGCGGCGCCTGCGCGGGCCCGCTGGTAGTCGCGGCGGCCGTCCTGCGCACCCCCCGGTCCGGCGGCGGCATCCCCGGCATCCCCGGCCTGGCCGACTCCAAGACGCTCACCGCCCCGGTCCGCGAGGAGATCTACCAGCAGATCATGAAGGCGGCCGTCGACTGGAGCGTCGTGATCATCCCGCCCGCGGACGTCGACCGGCTGGGCCTGCACGTCTGCAACGTCAGCGGGATGCGGCGCGCCCTGGCGGGCTTGCGGGACCGGCCCGGATACGTCCTGACCGACGGCTTCCCGGTGCGCGGGCTGACCGTCCCGGCCCTGGCCATGTGGAAGGGTGACCAGGTCGCGGCCTGCGTGGCGGCGGCGTCGATCATCGCGAAGGTGACCAGGGACCGGATCATGTCCGATCTGCACGGGGACTATCCCGGCTACGGATTTAACCGGCATAAGGGCTATTCCACGCCGAGTCACATGAAGGCGCTCGCGCAGCACGGCCCGTGCCCGGAGCACCGGCGGTCGTTCGTGAATGTCGGCGGCCGGCGGGAGGATCTGGTGGAGGCGCCGGAACTGGATGATGAACTGGCGGGAGGCCCGGCTGACCTGGCCGGCCAGGGCGGTGCGTCGGAGAACCGGCACAATGGCTCTATCGTTGACGTCATCGAAGAGCACGTGCTGGAGGGAGGAAGAAGATGAGCGCGGAGGATCTCGAGAAGTACGAGACCGAGATGGAGCTCCAGCTTTACCGCGAGTACCGGGACGTGGTCGGGCTGTTCAGCCATGTCGTCGAGACCGAGCGCCGCTTCTACCTCACCAACCAGGTCGAGCTGAACGTCCGCACCGCCGACAACGGCGAGGTGTTCTTCGAGGTCACGATGCAGGATGCCTGGGTGTGGGACATGTACCGGCCTGCGCGTTTTGTGAAGAATGTACGGGTTGTTACGTTCAAGGACGTGAACGTCGAGGAACTGGCGAAGAGCGACCTCCAGATTCCCGAGCAGAAGTAGCGGTTGGCCGGGTCTGTTGCCCGCCTGCCTGCGCCTCTGAGGGGTGCGGAGGCGGGGATTTTTTGTGCTGGTTTGACGGGTCTCGCGGTTTGCGCGCGGGAATGTCAGTGGCTTGACCTGCAATCGAACTCATAAGCGAAACGTTGGCCGTGACTGCCAATGAGATCGCTGAGGTGGCGGTCGGCCGGCTGGCGGTCATGAGGGCGGCGGACGGGCAGCCGACGGTGCGGACGCAGCCACGGGCCGCCGGCGGCGGCCGCCGCCTGACCGGCCGCCGCCTGACCGGCCGCCGCCTGACCGGCCGCCGCCTGACCGGCGGGTGGCTAAGCAGCTGCCTCTGACATTTTCCGCATTCTTATCCCCAGATCGCGCTAGTGATCGAAGTCGTCCCCGGGGACAAAAGTTGAAATGCGGGCGTTCGCCTCCTTCGGCACTGTCGGGAATGGAGGTGGTGCACATGAACGCCAAGGATGAGCTGGGCCGGCTGGGAGAACAGCTGGCCGCCGACTTCCTGGAGCGATCCGAGCTGCGGATACTCGACCGGAACTGGCGGTGCCCGGACGGCGAGATCGACATCGTAGCCCTGGAGCGCCGGACCCTGGTGATCTGTGAGGTCAAGACCCGCTCGAGCGGCCGGTACGGGACGCCCTTAGAGGCCATCAGCGCCCGCAAGCGGGTCCGGCTGCGGAAGCTCGCGGTGGCCTGGGTACAGGCTCACGGGCTGTTCTACGACGAGATCAGGATCGACGTCGTCGGCGTGCTCAAGACCGCGCCCGGCGAGTTCAGCATCGAGCACGTTCGCGGGGTCGGCTAGATGGCGCTGGCCCGGGCGCACGCCATGGCGCTCGTCGGCGTCCGCGGGCACCCGGTAGAGATCGAGGCCGACATTGAGAACGGCCTGCCCGCGCTCCTGCTGGTCGGGCTGCCGGACACGGCGCTCCGCGAGGCCCGGGACCGCATCCGGTCGGCGGTCGTCAACAGCGGCGAGACGTGGCCGCAGCGGCGCATCACCGTCGGGCTGTCCCCGGCCAGCCTGCCCAAGCGCGGCTCGGGGTTCGATCTCGGCATCGCCATCTCGATTGCGGCGGCGGCCGGCCTCGTCCCGGCGGCCCGGCTGGGCGGGATGGTCTTCCTGGGGGAGCTCGGCCTGGACGGCCGGGTGCGTCCGGTCCCGGGCGTGTTACCCGCCGCGGCCGCCGCAGTCGGTGCCGGGTTCGCGACCATGGTCGTGGCGCCGGAGAACGCGCCCGAGGCCGCGCTCGTCCCGGAGTTGCGGGTGCTCTGCACGCCATCCCTGGGCGCTCTCCTGGACTGGCTGCGCGGCATGCCGCGGCCCGCTGTGGCCGCTCGGGCGGCCGCAGCCCAGACCGCCGCCGGGTCCGCTGCCACCGAACCCGCCGCCGTCCGGGCCGCCGCGGTGCTGATCGAGCCCGGCGCGGCGCTGCCCGACTCGGTGATCGCGGTCAGCGCGGCGGCCGCCGGCCCGGATGCGGGGGCCGCGCCCGGCGCGGCTCCGCCGGGCCGTGACCTGGCTGACGTGATCGGCCAGCCCATGGCCCGGCGGGCCGCCGAGATCTGCGCCGCGGGCGGCCATCACCTGATGCTGCTCGGGCCGCCCGGGGTCGGCAAGACCATGCTGGCCGAGCGGCTGCCGACGATCCTGCCGCCGCTGGAACTGCCGGCCGCGCTGGAGGTCAGCTCGATTCACTCGGTGGCCGGGACGCTGCCCGCGGGCCGTCCGCTGCTGACCGAGCCGCCGTTCTGCGCGCCGCACCACACCGCCACCAAGGCGGCCATCGTCGGTGGCGGCAGCGGCATCATCCGGCCCGGCGCGGCGAGTCTGGCCCACTTCGGCTGCCTGTTCCTCGATGAAGCCCCCGAATTCGCGCGGGACGTGCTGGACGCGCTGCGCCAGCCCTTGGAGTCCGGCCAGGTGACGATCGCGCGATCGGGCCTGACCGCCGTGTTCCCGGCCCGGTTCATGCTGATCCTGGCGGCTAACCCGTGCCCGTGCGCGCGGGCATCCACAGTGGGGTCGACCTGCACCTGCACGCCGATCGTGCGGCGCCGCTACCTGGCCCGCCTGTCCGGGCCGCTGATGGACCGGGTCGACGTCAAGGTCGAGCTGCTGCCGGTCGGCCGCGCGGAGCTGCTGAGCGACCTCCAGCTGGCCGAGCCGAGCCAGGTGGTCGCCGGGCGGGTCGCGGAGGCCCGGACGCGGGCCGCGCGGCGGCTGGCCGGGACCCGGTGGCGACTGAACGCCCAGGTACCGGGACCGGAGCTGCGCCGCGCGTTCCGCCCGGCGCCGGGCGCCCTGGTCCCGCTGGAGCGGGCCATGGACCTGGGGGAGATCAGCGCCCGGGGCGTGGACCGCATTGTCCGGATGTCGTGGACCCTGGCCGACCTGGCCGGCGTCGACCGGCCGGGGACGGCTGAGATCGGCTACGCCCTCGGCCTGTGGCTTGGAGTCGGGCTGTGAGCCGGGGGAGCGCCAAGGACCGGCTGGCCCGGATCGCGCTCAGCTTCCTGGCTGAGCCCGCCGACCCGGTGCTGGGCGCGCTCCTGGAGTGCGCCAGCCCGGCCGAGATCGTCGCCGCGGTGTCTGCGCCCGGCGACGTGCGGCTCACCCTGCCGGCCATCGGCGAGAGCACCCGGAGCCTGGCGCGGGCGGTGGCGCGCTGGCGCGCGCGGCTGGACCAGGTGCCCTCGACCGCGCAACTGGCCGCCTGGCACAAGGACGGGGTGCGCATGGTCTGCCCCGGCGAGAGCGAGTGGCCGACCCAGCTCGACGACCTCGGCGCCGCCCGCCCCATCGTGCTGTGGCTCCGCGGGCAGGCTGACCTGCGTTATGCCTGCCTGCGCTCGGTGTCGATCGTCGGCTCCCGCGCGGCCTCCGCGTACGGGGTCCACGTCGGCACGGAGCTGGCCGCCGCGGTCTCCGAACGCGGCTGGAGCGTCATCTCCGGCGGGGCCTACGGCATCGACGCGGCCGCGCACCGGGGTGCCCTGGCCACGGACGGGCTGACGATCGCGGTCCTGGCCAGCGGCCTGCGCTACGGCTACCCGCGCGGGCACCACGAGCTGTTCCAGGCCATCGCCGCGCAGGGCGTCCTGGTCAGCGAGTGTCCGCCGGACCGGGCCCCCACCCGGCCGGGCTTCCTCATCCGCAACCGGATCATCGCCGCGCTCAGCCGGGGCACGGTCGTGGTGGAGGCGGCGCTGCGCAGCGGGGCGCTCAACTCCGCCAAGCACGCCCGGGAGCTGCGCCGGGCGGTGATGGCGGTGCCGGGCCCGGTGACGTCGGAGCAGTCCGCCGGCTGTCACGAGCTGATCCGGGAGTGGGGAGCGCTGTGCGTCACCGGCGCGGCCGATGTCGTCGAGCACATCTCGCCCGTCGGCTCCGGCCTGTCCGGGCCGCGCCTGGGCGCCGCGGTACCCCGCGATCATCTCGACCCGGTGACGACCGCCGTGCTGGAGGCCGTCCCGATCCGCGGGGGCCGGGGCCCGGCCAGCATCGCGGTCCTGGCCGGGGTCGACCTGGACACCGCGCTGCGCTGCCTGGGCCTGCTCGCCGCGGCCGGCTTCGTGCAGCGCTGCGACCAGGGCTGGCGAGCCAGAAAGGAGGCATGACACGCGCCGGGATGATATGTCCGGGCCGCGTCCGGGCTGACACTGGGAGGCATGCAGCCGCCCGACGACGCCCAGCCGCTCCCACCGGGGCTGGGCCAGGCGCTGACCGCCTTCGAGCGGCACCTGACCGCCGAGCGCGGCCTGTCCCGGCACACCGTGCGGGCCTACGTCGGTGACGTGACCGCCCTGCTTCAGCACGTCAGCCAGGCGGGCGGCACGGAGCTGGGGCAGCTCGATATCCAGGTGCTCCGTTCCTGGCTGGCGTCGCAGCACGCCGCCGGGCAGGCCAAGACGTCGGTCGCCCGGCGGGCGGCGGCGGCCCGGGCGTTCACCGCGTTCGCGCATGCGCGCGGCGCGCTGAGCCACGATCCCGGCCGGCTGCTGGGCACGCCCCGGACGGGCCGCCACCTCCCGCAGGTGCTGGCCAGGGAGCAGATGTCCGCCGTGCTCGAGCCCGCCCGGGCGGCGGGGGCTCCAGCTCGGCCGGCACCGGTCGACGACGAAGCCGGCCGGACGCCGCAGGAGCGGGCCCTGGCCCGGCGCGACACGGCGATCATGGAGCTCCTCTACGCCACCGGGATCCGGGTCAGCGAGCTGTGCGGCCTGGACCTCGGGGACCTGGACGAGGAACGGCACACGATCCGCGTCATGGGCAAGGGCGGCAAGGAGCGGATCGTGCCGGTCGGCATCCCGGCCGTCCGCGCCGTCCGGGCCTGGCTGCTGGGCGGCCGCGCCATCCCGGCCGCCGAGCGTACGGCCGGGAAACACGCGGCCGCCGCGGGCACGGCCGGTGCGGGCACAGCAACAGCGGGCGGCCGCCGTGGGCTCACCCTCACCGAGCAGGCCGCCGCCCAGTACCAGGGCACCCGGCCGCCGGGGGCGCCGATGTTCGTGGGCGCCCGGGGGCGGCGGCTCGATCCCCGGACCGCGCGCCGGGTCGTGCATCAGCAGATTGCCGCCGCCGCGAGCCGCGTCCCGGACACCGGGCCGCACGGAATCCGCCACACGGCGGCCACCCACCTGCTGGAGGGGGGCGCCGACCTGCGCAGCGTGCAGGAGATCCTGGGCCACGCGTCGCTCGCGACGACCCAGATCTACACCCACGTCAGCGTCGAGCGGCTGCTGGCCGCCTTCCGCCAGGCGCACCCGCGCGCTTAGCCGGCCGGCCCATCGCGGCCCGCCCGCTGACCGGGTTTGCCATGTAGACTTATGTGACGGGCACTAGCAGGTCCGCATGCGCATGCACGCGGTCGGGTGGTGGCTGAATTCGCGCGCCCGCTTTGCCGCGTCGGATGCACAGGCTCGGATCCTCCGGCCGACCTCCGCGCGGGACGCTCCTCACCGGTTCGCGGGACATTGTCTCGCCGCGAGGACGTCCGGGCGCCAGGCATAAACCGGACGGTGCCTGAGCCTGCGGGCCAGGTGCCACGAGAGGAAAGGGGACACCGGAATGGCACCGGTTGTCACCATGCGGCAGCTCCTGGAGAGCGGCGTTCACTTCGGTCACCAGACCCGGCGCTGGAACCCGAAGATGAAGCGCTTCATCCTGACCGAGCGCAACGGCATCTACATCATCGATCTCCAGCAGTCGCTCGACTTCATCGACCGCGCGTACGAGTTCATCCGCGAGACGGTCGCGCACGGCGGCTCCGTCCTGTACGTCGGGACGAAGAAGCAGGCCCAGGAGGCCATCGCCGAGCAGGCCCGCCGGGTCGGGATGCCGTTCGTCAACCAGCGCTGGCTGGGCGGGATGCTGACCAACTTCAGCACCGTCTACAAGCGGCTGCAGCGGCTCAAGGAGCTCGAGGAGATCGACTTCGACGACGTGGCGGGCTCCAACCTGACCAAGAAGGAACTGCTGCACCTGAGCCGGGAGCGGATCAAGCTGGACCGCTCCCTCGGCGGGATCCGGGACATGGCCAGGGTGCCGAGCGCGATCTGGGTCGTGGACACCAAGAAGGAGCACATCGCGGTCAGCGAGGCGCGCAAGCTGGGCATCCCGGTGATCGCGATCCTGGACACGAACTGTGACCCGGACGAGGTGACCTACCCGATCCCCGGTAACGATGACGCGATCCGCAGCGTTGCCCTGCTGACCAGGGTAGTGGCGGACGCCGTCGCCGACGGGCTGATCGCCCGGGCCGGCGCGGCCGCGGGCGAGGAGAAGCCGGCCGCCGCCGATGGCTCGCTGGGAGCCAGGGAGCCGCTGGCCGAGTGGGAGCGGGAGCTGCTCGAGGGCAGCAACGCCGAGGCAGCCGCCAACGGCGCTGCGGCCAACGGCGCCGGCACCGGCGCGACCGCGACCGCCACCGCGACGGCCACGATCGCGCCGCCCGAGCCGGCCGCAGACGACGCCCACGCGCGCCCCCGGCCCGGCGGCTCCGAGGCCGAGTCCTCGGACGCCCTGGCCGCGGAGCCGGACGCCATCGACCCGGCCGACGAGGTCCCCACGGACGAGGTCCCCACGGACGAGGTCTCCGCCGACGAGGCGCCCGCGGCCAGCACCGAGGCGCCCGCGGCCAGCACCGAGGCGCCCGCGGCCAGCACCGAGGCCGCCAGCACCGAGTCGGCCTGACCATTCCCGCCGGCCGGCGGCCGCGAGCCCGGTGGCGCGCGGCCTGGCCCCGAGCGGCGGCCCGGAAATGAGAAAACGAGAGATGGAGACATGGCGAACTACACCGCCGCGGATGTGAAGCGGCTCCGCGAGCAGACGGGCGCGGGCATGCTCGACTGCAAGAACGCGCTGGTGGACGCGGACGGCAACTTCGAGGCCGCCGTGGAGGCGCTGCGCATCAAGGGCGCCAAGGACGTGGGCAAGCGGGCTCAGCGGACCGCGGGCAACGGGCTGGTCACGGCCGTCCTGACCGGCACCAGCGCGGGTGTCCTGCTGGAGCTCAACTGCGAGACCGACTTCGTGGCCAAGACCGACCAGTTCCAGCAGGTGGCCGCCGACATCGCGGCCGCCGCGCTGAAGGCCGGCGCCGATGACCGGCTCGCGGTCCTCGGCCTGGAGGTCCGGCCCGGCCAGACCACGCAGGAACTGATCGACGAGGCCGGGGCCACGCTGAAGGAGAAGCTGGAGCTCGGCCGGTTCGCCCGGTTCGACGGCGGCTACGTGACCACCTACCTGCACAAGTCCGACCCCGGCCTGCCGCCCACGCTGGGCGTGCTGGTGGAGGTCGACGGCGACGGCGGCGCGGACATCGCGCAGGACATCGCCCACCAGGTCGCGGCGATGCGCCCGCAGTACGTGACCCGCGACGAGGTGCCCGAGGACATCGTGGCCAACGAGCGCCGGATCGCCGAGCAGGTGACCCGCGAGGAGGGCAAGCCCGAGCAGGCGATCCCCAAGATCGTCGACGGCCGGGTTAACGCCTTCCTCAAGGACGTCGTGCTGATCGAGCAGGCCTCCGTGCGGGACCAGAAGAAGACGGTCAAGCAGTTGCTGGCCGACCAGGGCGTGACCGTCCGCCACTTCGCGAGGTTCCAGATCGGCCAGGCCGGTTGAGGCTGGCTGAGGACGGCGCCGCGGCCGTGAGCGGGAAGTTCTCTGGCGAGCCCGAGTTCGAGGCTCGCCAGGGAGCGGCCTCGCCCACGGGCTGGCGGCGCGTGGTGCTCAAGCTGTCGGGGGAGGCCTTCTCCGGGGAGGAGGCACTGGGCATCTCGCCCGAGGTGGTCGGCAAGATCGCCCGGGAAATCGTGGCCGCCGCGCGCGAGGGCATCGAGGTCGCCGCCGTCGTGGGCGGCGGCAACATGTTCCGCGGCGCGGTGCTGTCCAAGAGCGGGATCGACCGGTCCCGGGCGGACTACATGGGCATGCTCGGGACCGTCATCAACTGCCTGGCCCTCCAGGATGTCCTGGAGAAGCTGGGCGTCGAGACGCGGGTCCAGACCGCGATCACCATGGGCCAGGTGGCCGAGCCCTACATCCCCCGGCGCGCGATCCGGCACCTGGAGAAGGGCCGGGTCGTGATCTTCGGGGCCGGCCTCGGGGCGCCGTTCTTCTCGACCGACACCTGCGCCGCGCAGCGCGCGCTGGAGATCGGGGCGCAGGCCGTCCTCAAGGGCACGCAGGTCGACGGCGTCTACGACGCCGACCCGCGGCTGATGCCCGATGCCGTTCGCTTCCATCGCCTCGACTACGCCGAGGTGCTCCGCCGCGAGCTGCGGTTCATGGATGCCACGGCGGTCAGCCTGTGCATGGACAACGACCTGCCGATCGTGGTGTTCGACCTCATGGGCGAGGGCAACGTCCTGCGGGTCGTCCGCGGCGAGCGGGTCGGCACCCTCGTCAGCCGGCACGGCCGCTGATGCCTTCCGTGTGGGAAGATGCGAGGGTGCCTGACTGGCGCCCGGCCGGACGCCGAACAACGCACAACGCGCGGGAGTCGCTGTGATTGACGACACGCTCCTCGAGGCCGAGGAGAAGATGGACAAGGCCGTGACCGTGGCTAAGGAGGATCTGAGCGGCATCCGCACGGGCCGCGCGCATCCGTCGATGTTCACCAAGATCACGGTTGAGTACTACGGGACGCAGACGCCGGTGAATCAGCTGGCCTCGTTCCACATGCCGGAGCCCCGGATGATCGTGATCCAGCCCTTCGACAAGTCCTCGCTCGGCGCGATCGAGCGCGCCATCCGCAACAGCGACCTCGGCGTGAACCCGTCCAATGACGGGGCCATCATCCGGGTCGTCTTCCCGGAGCTGTCCGAGGAGCGCCGCCGCGACTTCATCAAGGTCGCCCGGCACAAGGCGGAGGACAGCAAGGTCTCGATCCGCAACATCCGGCGGCACGCCAAGGACTCGATCGAGAAGCTGGTCAAGAACGGCGACGCGGGCGAGGACGACGGCCGCCGCGGGCAGAGCGAGCTCGATGAGCTGACCCAGGGTTACGTCGCGCAGGTGGACGAGTTGCTCAAGCACAAGGAAGCCGAGCTCCTCGAGGTCTGACGTGGGCATAGACCCAGACCTCGGCAAGCCAGACCTCGGCCACCCAGACATCGACGGGCCCGCCGTGACCGCGCGCCCGACGGGCCGGACGGGCCGCAACCTGCCGGTGGCCATCGCCGTCGGCGCAGGGCTCGGCGGCCTCGCGCTGGTGACGCTGTTCACGGTCAAGGCCACGTTCCTGGTGTATGTGGCCGCGATCGTCGGGATGGCGGCCTGGGAGCTGAGCCGCGCGCTGGCCGCCCGCGGCATCCACCTGGCCCTGGTCCCGGTGGCGGTCGGCGGCGCGGCCATGATGGCGCTGGCCTACTGGGAGGGCGGCCGGGACGCGCTCGCGGCCCTGGCCCTGACCGCGGTCGCGATCCTGGCCTGGCGGCTCCCGCGCGGGGCGGCCGGCTACGTGCGGGACGTGACCGCGAGCACGTTCGCGGTGGCCTACCTGCCGCTGATGGCGGTCTTCGTCGCGCTCATGCTGGCTCGTCCGGACGGCGACCGGCGGGCGCTGCTGTTCATCATCATCACGGTCTGCAGCGACATCGGCGGCTACTTCGCCGGGATCACGATCGGGCGCCACCCGATGGCCCCGGTGATCAGCCCGAAGAAGACCTGGGAGGGGCTCGGCGGCTCGGCCGTGGCCTGCCTGGCGGGCGGCGCGATCGGGCTGCCGCTGCTGCTGCACGGGCGGGTCTGGCAGGGCCTGGTGCTCGGCGCGGCGGCCGTGGCCGCGGCCACCCTGGGCGACCTGGCCGAGTCGATGATCAAGCGCGACCTGGAGATCAAGGACATGGGCACGATCCTGCCCGGCCACGGCGGCGTCCTGGACCGGATCGACTCCCTGCTGATCATGGCCCCGGTCGTCTGGCTCCTGCTGACCATCTTCATCCCGAAGTAATCCCATCCCGAGAGCCACCAAGGCTGTTGCGTGTCCGCGGTCCGGCGGGCGCACCGGCCGGCTTATCCGGATACGACATGACCGTAAGGTCGCTGTCGCCCCAGCAGCAGCGACCTTACGGTCATGTCGCTGTGCCCGGACGGCGGCGGTGCGGGGACGCGCCAGGGTCCTTGACGGATGTGGCGGGCAGGACCGGAGCGGGACCTGGGGCGGGCGAGACCTGCGTGACCTGGGGCGGGCGGGACCTGCGGGCGGGACCTGGGCCGGCCAGGCTAGCCCGCCACCCAGCTCCGGCGCTGCGCCGCGAGCTGCGTCACGAGGCTCCCCGACCCCCGCTCGGCGGCCAGCAGCCGCTCCCGCTCGCTGATCGGCACCAGCCACAGCCATCGCACCGGCGCGCCGGACACCGTGAACCCGCCCAGCTGGGGGACGTCCGGCCCGATCAGCCGGCCGGGCTCGTCCAGCACCAGCACCGCCGAGTTACCCCCGCCCAGCGGGAACGTGCCCGGCTCGTGATACCACGGCACGCTGTGGCCGGCGCCGAGCCAGGTCACCTCGCGCCACGGGTACTGGGCCAGCCACAGGAAGATGCGGGCCGCCTCCGCGCTCGGCATGGTCGTGGCCAGGGCAAGCTCGATCCGCGCCCGCCCGGCCGCGCCCTCCCCGGCCTGCTCGATGACGGGCATCCGCTGGCAGCTCATCCCGACCGTGGACAGCACGGCGTAGGGGCGCTGCGCGGTCGGGGGGCGCTCGGACACCCCGACCAGCGGCTGCCGGCCGCCGCTGACGTCCCAGTACTTGCCACCGGGGCCGAGCCGCCCCAGCAGGTGGCCGAAGACCGCCTGCCGGTAAGACGCCCAGGTGGCCGCGTCCGACCGCCACGACCAGAACCGCTGCGCCTCGGCGATCCGGGGGCCGAGGCCCTCCATGGCCTGATCCAGCGACCAGCCGAACGGGGTCTGCCCGACGATGTCGCTCGCGTAGCCGGGCATGCCGGTGGACATGTCCGACCAGCCCGGGATCAGCGCGATCGGCGTGCCGTGCTCCAGCACCGCGACGCCGTCCCCCTCCTCCAGCCACAGCGCGCTCAGCGCGCCGGGGTCCAGCAGCGGCCGCCCCTGCGGGTGCTTGGTGTGGTCCGAGGGCATCTGCGGCGCCTGGCCGGAGCTGAGCACGCTCAGGTCCACGGTCGGGGGCGCGGGCGAGTGGTTGGCGATCCAGGTCGCGGCGATGGGGCCGCCGCTGTCGTGCAGGTAGGCGGCCGTGGTCGTGCCGTCGTACTCGACCACGACCCGGCGGCTGCCGTACGGGCTCTCGTCATCGAGCAGCACCGCGGGCTGGGCCGACATGCCGGACCCAGCGGATATCCTGGCCTGACCGGCCCCTCTGCGCAGCGACGGCATAGCACGGCAATGTAACCGACTTTTAGCCGATGACACGGTGATATGCGCCGGAACCTGCCGAGATGAATGCGAGTGAGCGATGGGAGCAGTCACGGTGAGTCCGCGTCCGCGTCCGCCCCGGCACCTGGCTGACCTGGATGCCGCCGGCCGCCGCGCCGCCGTTGCCGACCTGGGCCTGCCCGGCTTCCGGGCCGACCAGCTGTCCCGGCACTACTTCGCCCGGCTCACCGACGACCCGGACCAGATGACCGACCTGCCCGCCGGCCTGCGCGCCGAGCTGACGCAGGCGCTGCTCCCGAAGCTGCTGACGGCGCAGCGCGAGCTGGCCTGCGACCGGGGCATGACCCGCAAGACACTGTGGCGCGCCTTCGACGGCGCCTACATCGAGTCCGTGCTGATGCGGTACACCGGCCGGGTCACCATGTGCGTTTCCTCGCAGGCGGGCTGCGGGATGGCCTGCCCGTTCTGCGCGACCGGCCAGGCGGGCCTGACCCGCAACCTGTCGACCGGCGAGATCGTGGCGCAGGTTGTAGCCGGCGCGGCGGCTATGGCCCGTGGCGAGGTGCCCGGCGGGCCGGGCCGGGTCTCCAACATCGTGTTCATGGGGATGGGCGAGCCGCTCGCGAACTACGCCAGCGTGCTGGGCGCCGTGCGAAGGATCACCGACCCGGCGCCGGACGGGCTCGGCATCTCCCAGCGGTCGGTCACCGTGTCGACGGTGGGCCTGGTCCCGGCCATCGAGCGGCTGACCGCCGAGCGGCTGTCGGTCCGGCTGGCCGTCTCGCTGCACGCCCCCGACGACGAGCTCCGCGACGAGCTCGTCCCGGTCAACCGGCGCTGGAACGTGGCCCGGGTGCTGGACGCGGCCTGGGCCTACGCCGACGCCACCGGGCGGCGGGTGTCCATCGAGTACGCCATGATCCGCGACGTGAACGACCAGGCCTGGCGGGCCGAGGCCCTGGCCGACCTGCTGTCCGGCCGGCTGGCGCACGTCAACCTGATCCCGCTCAACCCGACCCCCGGATCACGCTGGACGGCCTCGGACCCGGAGGTGGCCCGCGAGTTCACCGACCGGATCGCGGCCCGCGGCATCCCGGTGACGGTGCGCGATACCCGCGGCACTCAGATCGACGGCGCCTGCGGCCAGCTCGCCGCGACCGGCCGCATCGCCGACCCCACGGAAACCGGCCCCACGGAAACCGGCCCGGCGGACGCGGGCCCCGGGGCCGGCGACCGGCCGACCCTCAGCCTCACTCCCGGCTAGCCGCCCGCGCGGTACGTTATCGGGCATGTCCCGAAGGCGTGCGCTGGCGGCCCGGCTCATCCGGGGCGCCTGGCACTACGCCGAGCAGGCCGCCGCGATCACCGCCGACTCGCCCGACGGCCGGCGGTTCGCCGCCTTCGGGCCGGGGTCCCTGCTGGCCTTCCCGACCGGCGCGGTCTACGGCGAGCGCTGGATCACGGTCGGCGACGCGACCATGCTGGCCGCCTACACGACGATCTGCGCGGGCCTGGCCCCCGGCCATGACCTGGGGCCGGACCCGGTCCTGCGGATCGGGGACCGGTGCGTGATCGGCCGCGGCAGCCACATCATCGCCCACCATTCCATCGACATCGGCGACGACGTCTACACCGGCCCCTACGTCTACATCACCGACCAGAACCACAGCTACGCCGATCCCGACCAGCCGATCGGCGGGCAGTGGCCGGTCAACAGCGCCGTCCGCATCGGCGCGGGCTCCTGGCTCGGAACGGGAGCCGTCATCCTGCCGGGCTCAACAATCGGGCGAAACGTGGTCGTGGCGGCCGGCGCCGTCGTCCGGGGCGAGGTCCCGGATCAGTGTGTCGTGGCCGGCATCCCGGCCCGGGTCGTGCGGGAGTACGTGCCCGGCTCGGGGTGGAAACCGCGCCGGCGCGGCGAGCCTGACGGGCCCGCGGCGCCGTACGTTCCGGATGGCCGGGCGAATACACTGTAGGCAGGCTGTCGTGTGGGCGGCCTCCCCTGACATTCCCGGAGCCTGTTCGCATGCCTGCCACTGCCCCCACGATCGCGACCCGCGATGACCTGCGTAACGTGGCCATCGTCGCGCACGTCGACCATGGCAAGACCACCCTGGTCGACGCGATGCTCTGGCAGTCCGGCGCGTTCCGGGCCGGCTCCGCGGTCACCGACCGGGTCATGGACTCCGGCGACCTGGAGCGGGAAAAGGGCATCACGATCCTGGCCAAGAACACCGCGGTCCAGCACGGCGGCCTGACCATCAACATCATCGACACGCCGGGCCACGCCGACTTCGGCGGCGAGGTGGAGCGCGGCCTGTCCATGGTGGACGGCGTCGTGCTGCTGGTGGACGCGAGCGAGGGGCCGCTGCCGCAGACCCGGTTCGTGCTGCGCAAGACCCTGGAGGCCGCGCTGCCGGTCATCCTGGTCATCAACAAGGTGGACCGGCCCGACGCCCGGATCGCCGAGGTCGTCGACGCCTGCTACGAGCTGTTCATCGACCTGGACGCGAACGAGGCGCAGATCGAGTTCCCCATCGTGTACGCCTCGGCGCGGGCCGGCCGGGCGTCGCTGAACCGGCCGGAGGACGGCGGGCTGCCCGACTCCGAGAACCTCGAGCCGCTGTTCGAGGTGATCCGCACCTCCGTGCCCGCGCCGTCCTACGACCCGGCCGCGCCGATGCGGGCGCAGGTGACCAACCTCGACGCCTCGTCCTACCTGGGCCGGATCGCGCTGTGCCGGGTGTTCAGCGGCGAGGTCACCAAGGGCCAGCAGGCGGCCTGGTGCCGCCGCGACGGCACGATCCAGCGGGTGAAGATCACCGAGCTGTTCCTGACCGAGGCGCTGGAGCGGGTGCCGACCGCGAAGGCCGGGCCGGGCGACATCATCGCCGTGGCCGGCATTGCCGACATCATGATCGGGGAAACCCTGGCCGATCCGGACGACCCGCGGCCGCTGCCGCTGATCACCGTGGACGAGCCCGCCATCTCGATGACGCTCGGCGTGAACAACTCCCCGCTGGTCGGCCAGGTCAAGGGCTCGAAGGTCACGGCCCGGATGGTCAAGGACCGGCTGGACCGCGAGCTGGTCGGCAACGTGTCGCTGATGGTGCTGGCCACCGAGCGGCCCGACACCTGGGAGGTCCAGGGCCGCGGCGAGCTGGCCCTGGCCGTCCTGGTCGAGACCATGCGGCGCGAGGGGTACGAGCTCACCGTCGGGCGGCCGAACGTGGTCACCCGGGAGATCGGCGGCCGGCTGCACGAGCCCGTGGAGCGGCTGACGGTCGACTGCCCGGATGAGTACCTGGGCACGGTCACCTCGCTGCTGGCCGTGCGCAAGGGCCGGATGGAGAACATGACCAACCACGGCACCGGGTGGATCCGGCTGGACTTCACCGTGCCGTCACGGGGGCTGATCGGCTTCCGGACCCAGTTCCTCACCGAGACGCGCGGCACCGGGATCATGCACCACGTGTTCGAGGGGTTCGAGCCGTGGTTCGGGCCGATGCGGATGCGCGCGAGCGGCTCGCTGGTCGCGGACCGGACCGGCGTGGCCACGGCGTATGCGATGTTCGCGCTGCAGGAGCGCGGCTCGCTGTTCGTCCAGCCCGGCGAGGCGGTCTACGAGGGCATGATCGTCGGGGAGAACTCGCGCTCCGACGACATGGACGTGAACATCGCCAAGGAGAAGAAGCTCACCAACGTCCGCCAGTCCACCGGCGAGGAGCTGGAGCGGCTCATCCCGCCGCGCCAGCTGAGCCTGGAGCAGGCGCTGGAGTTCTGTGGCGACGACGAGTGCTGTGAGGTCACCCCGGCCGCCGTGCGGCTGCGCAAGACGGTCCTGGACGCCAAGGAGCGCGGCCGCTCCCGCCGGACCGGCAGCCGCTCAGACTGACAGGTAGATCACGCTGAACAGGCCGAAGATCACGCAGTAGATCGCGAACGGGGTCAGCGAGCGGGTCTGGAAGTACCGGGTCAGGAAGCGCACCGACACGTAGGCGCCGAGGCCGGCCAGCACGCTGCCGACCAGGATCTGCCCGTGGATGCCGTGGCCGAGGGGGCCGGTCAGCTTGGGCACCTCCAGCAGGCCGGCGGCCAGGATGACCGGGGTGGCCAGCAGGAACGCGAACCGCGCGGCGTCCTCGCGGGCCAGCCCGCGGTACAGGCCGGCCACCATGGCGATGCCGTCCCGGCTGATCCCGGCCAGCAGGGCCAGGATCTGGACCGTGCCGATCAGGGTGGCCTGCGCGTAGCTCATCGCGGCCAGCCGCCGGTCGGCCCGGATGGCGCCGGACAGCTCCTGCTGGCGCAGCGCGCGCTGCCCCGAGGCGTGCGCCGCCCCGGAGCGGACGGGCTGGCCGCCGGCGGCCTGTTCCTCCAGCTCGCGGTCGGCGTCGCGGCCCCGCTGCGGCCGGAAGCGCTCCCCGGCGAACAAGATCGCGCCGTTCACGATCAGGAAGACGCCGGCCAGGACGGGCTTGGCGAACAGCACCCGGGTCTCGTGGTCGGCGGCCAGGCCGACCAGGCCCACCGGGATGGTGGCAAAGATGATCATCCAGGCCAGCCGCTCGTCGGCCGTCCGCGCCTGGCGGTGCGCGATCGAGGAAAAGAAGGCGCCGATGATGCGCAGCCAGTCGCGCCAGAAGTAGATGAGCATCCCGATCGCGGTGGCGACGTGCAGGCCGACCACGAAGGCCAGGTAGGGCGAGGACGGCGCGGCGGCGTCCAGGTCCTTGGCCCAGCTGCCGCCGGCCAGGGCCGGGATGAGCACGCTGTGACCCAGGCTCGATACCGGGAACAGCTCGGTCACGCCCTGGATGAGCCCGATGATGGCAGCCTCGGGATACGTCATATGGGACATGGAAGCCTTTCGGTCAGCACGCGGGAGCAGGCAGCAGACTAGCCAGGTGCGCTGCCCTGTGGGTAACCGGCCTGGTTAAGGCCGCGATCCCGGTGGCCGGCTCAGATGCCCAGGTACACGGTCGCGACGACCAGCAGGGCCAGGATGACGCCCGCGGCCGCGAGCCGCACGCGGCGCTCGCGGGCCGGGCCGTTGCGGGCCATGGTGACGCAGGCCACGATGGCCAGCACCGGGATGGCGATGGTCGGCACCATGATCCCGGCAATCAGCGCCGCGATCACGAGCGGGGTCATGGACGTCCGCGGCGGCAGCGTCAGCCGGGCCGGCGGGGCCGGCACCGGGGGCGGGGGGAGCGGGACCGGGGGCGGGGGGAGCGGGCCGGCGGCGGGGGACGGCGCGGGCGCCAGGGTCCCGAACGGGCCGACCGGCAGGTCGGCGACCAGGGCGCCGAGGTCAGCGTAGGTGCGGGACACCTGGGCCAGGCCGACCCGGTCGGTGTACTCGTCCTGGTCCAGCCGGCCCTCGGCGAACGCGGCCTTGAGCACGTCAATGGCGCGCTCCCGGTCGGCATGGGAGGCCCGCAGGTGGCCATGGCCGGGCGGGGGCATCATCGGCGCGATCCGGTCATCTCATGAAGAAGATGCCGAAGACCGGGCCGAAGGTGCCGAGCATGGCCAGGCTGATGCCCGCGACGGCCATGCCGACGCCGCGCTGGCCGGCCGTGCTGATCCGGGCCAGGGCCGCGACGCCCAGGATGATCGCGGGGAACAGCGTCACCGGCAGCACCGGGAACAGCAGCGTGGCCAGGCCGAAGAACAGCGACGCGATGGCCAGCTGGCTGACCGGCTTGCTCCCCTCCGACGCCGCCGGCTGTGCCGGGACGGCGGGCTGGCCCGGCTGGCCGGGCGCGCCGGGGACCGCGGGCAGCATCGACCCGGTGGACGGGAACAGGACCCCGAGCGGGCCGACCGGCAGGTCGGCGGTGAGCGCGGCCAGCTCGGCGTAGGTGCGCGAGGCGTGCACCTGCCCGACCCGCTCGCTGTATTCGTCCTGGTCGAGGCGGCCCTCGGCGAAGGCAGCCTTGAGGACATCGGCCGCGCGCTCCCGGTCGGCGGCGGACGACCGCAGCTGGCCGGGGCCAGGCGGGGGCATCTCCGGTCCAAGTGTCATCGGAAAGCTGGTCCAGGCATCGACCCTCCCGTGCTCGCCTTGTCAGCGTAACTCATTGAGTCCCGCGAGGCCGAGGCCGCTTCCTGGTTACCTCGCTGTCATCCGCCGGCCAGGGCGGGCACGATGAGCGCGATGAAGATCAGGGTGCCGAGGGTCCCGAGCGCGATGCCCGCGATGGCGAAGTTCCGGCCGAGCTGGCCGGTCTGCCGGATCCGGGCCAGGGCCGCGATGCCCAGGCCGACTGCGGCGAACGCGGCCGGCGGGAACGCGGCGGCGGCCAGGGCCACGGCCAGCGAGGTGACCGCGAGCGCGTCCCGCTGCCGCGGCACGACCAGGGGCGGGCCGGGCTGATACGGGCCGACGGGCGGGTAGGCCGGCTGGGCCAGCGTCGGCGGGTAGCCGGGGTAGGCCGGGGCGGGGGGCGGCGGGAGGCTGCCGAACGGGCCGATTGGCACGTCATGCACCAGTCCGGCCAGGTCGCCATAGGTCTTCGACACCTGGACCTGGCCGACCCGGTCGGTGTACTCATCCTGGCTGAGGCGGCCCTCGGTGAACGCGGCCTTGAGCACGTCGACGGCCCGCTCGCGCTCGGCGTCGGATGCGCGCATGTGCCCGTAACCCGGGTGAGTCATCAGCGGCCTCCCGTGATCGCACGGCCAGGCTATCCGATATGCCTGCGTTACCCGGTCGCGCAGCCGGAGGTGCTGGCGTCGGTCAGCCTGTCCGGCGCGGCCGCCGTCGCCGTCCTGACCAGCGATGACCTGGCCAACCTGGAGACCGGCCTGGCCGTGCGGGACCAACTCGGGCCGGTCTCCAGGTTG